>Ga0268266_10001176_pt1 | contig 32346 bp, 19 predicted proteins | sample KBSS13metaG_FD_190356 | JGI IMG/M metagenome (GOLD analysis project Ga0268266, IMG submission 190356) | Switchgrass rhizosphere microbial communities from Kellogg Biological Station, Michigan, USA - KBS S1-3 metaG (SPAdes) (version 2) | ecosystem: Host-associated > Plants > Roots > Rhizosphere... | reverse complement strand
TGCACGCGACAACGCCGCGGTCAGTTCGCCTCCAGTCGTTGAAACCGCAATCACCTCTGCTCTTCCGAAGTAGCGCAATCCCCAGCCGCGCTACGGTGACCCCGGAAACGGGGTCACCATCCCACAATGCCGACAGCCGCCGCTCTGCCTGCGCAAGAATGGCTAGTGGCAGGAATGGGTCGAAATCGGACTCTACCTAGCGGCGAGTTAGGGCGTCTCCGATTATAAACTAGCCGGACCTAGCCAGCCGCTTGATGACCTCAATAGCGGCAAGCAATTCGGCACTTTCTTTTGCCGGGCTGCTTTGGTCATTGGCCCGCAGCCGGATCAGTTCGGACTGCCGGTGCAGCGAAACAGTCCCGTAGCTTGTGAAGGTGGTCATCACATCGGAATGGCCGAGATTCTGGCTCCAGGCCTTCATTTCCTCTGGGGACAAGTCCAGCGTCATAGCGTGGCGCACCAGCATGTCGCGGAAGCTATGGGGATTGAAATAAGGCAGTCCCGCAGCTTCGAAACCCCGCCGAAACACTTCACGGATCGGCCCACTTGATGCCCAACCGTGCCGAGCCAATCCTTGCGGTTGAAACCCCCCGCAGGGCCCCAGGCCCATGGCAGTTGCAGGGAATAGAACATCATCAGGCCCGGCCAACTGCGACTCACGCAGTTCAGCCGCCCATTCATTCACGATCTCCAGCGCACCCTTACAAACCGGCATGAAGATCGTCCGGAAAGTCTTGGCAAACTTCGTCGCCACGGTTCGGGCGTCCTGCTCCACATAGCCCGCTTCGAGATTGACGTGGCCCAATCGAAAGGTCGCCAATGCCATGACACGGGCACCCGTGATTGCGGCAAACGCAATCAGCGCCCGGTCGCGCCGATCCACGACGGTGGCCGAAGGCATGACTTCCAGGACATGGGCGACCATTTCCAGTGTAGGCACCGCCTTTTCACGTCGAGCGCGGGCGATTGCCGCGTCCTTTTCGTTCAAGTTGAAATAGTCAGCGTCCGCATATTCGAGCTGCGAACGGTAACCGGGTTCACGTGCGAGCCATTCGAAAAAGGCCTTCAAGTCGCGCAGCGCTGACTGAACCGTCGCCTTACTCAGCCGTTCACCTGAGCGCTCGTTCAACGTGCTGGCCAGCCCTCGCTTGAAGGCAATGGCCTGCTCGCGATGAAATCGCTTGAAGTCCCTATGTCCGGTGCTTGCTTCGAAGCGAGCCAGGGACTTCGCCACGCGGTCGATTGTTACCGTGTCGCGGCCTTTGGCTTCAGCCAGAAACCGGAAATAATCGCGCTTCACGCGCTCGTTCGAGGCGTTGTTCTTAGCCATGGTTCAGCCTTGCCTCTCCAAGTCACAATTTAGGGAAGGGGCTTGCTGCCCACTTAGGCTTGCGCGGCCTTGCGTGGATTGGACGGTACAACCGGGCATTATACTCGGTAGGTCGCGCTCGCGGGCGCGACGATGCATGATCGTCTCACAACACCCGCAAAGGGCTCGCAGGTTGCCGGTGCCGGGCCGCATTGCGACGAAGTCCACCATTTTATGTGCTGGTTGGCGCGGTGTGCGGCAGCGGAAGCAATAAAGGGTGCCCGGCGGGCACGGCTGCTTGCGATTGGCACTGCGGCTGGCCAGGAATGCCCGAACCATCGGACCGTGAAACAGGACGGGCCGACTCTTATCGATCGGCTCCAGCCCTTTGGATTGCCAGTGCCGTATCGTGTTCTTGTGCACGTCTAGACAGCGCGCCAGTTCATCTGCGCTGTAGCTGTGGTTGAGTTTGACGAGGTTCGGGTTCACCCGGCGAGCTGCCACGTCCGATCACCCTTGTCCGTTGATTAGTGCGAGCAGGGATTCGGTCGGGATGATCGTTCGCCCGCCAACCCGCGTAACTCGCAGCCGACCGGCCGCAATATGGCTGTAGATCGTGGTCCTACCCAGGCTGGAAGCGCGACACGCTTCTCGAATGCTGTAGCCGAGTTTCGGGGGCTCGCTTCTCTCGTTTTGCATGGCTCAAATCCCACTCTGCGAAGACGGAATGCCTCGCTTTGTGGGCAACCAATTAGAACGGATTGGGCTGGCCTTGGACTGGGGGAATGCGGCTTAAGGGGGGGATTGTGGAGATTCCCCCTCCCATAAGTGACTGATTAGCCGTTCAATGTGGCGGGCGTCCCTTGGCTTTCCGGTTTTTGGGTTAGGCGGCAAATCAGCAACGATTGAGGCGGCTGCTGATCCCTTGGAAATCGCGGGCTGAGCTGAGCGCATAGCGACTGCACATTGCACTATATCATCATGGTTGAGCTGCCGATTGGGGGGCACATTCCCCGCCGATCTCTTTGAAGGCGTGGTGGCCGCTCTCCATCCATCGAACGCCTGCCGCGCCAACAAAATCGGGCACCCGCGTCCAGTGTCAGTGCTCGACAGGCCTTCATATGCGTATTCGAGGTACTCGGGATTCACTCCGTTCCAGTAGACACGCGGGATTGTCAGGGCAGGTCCCTCGGCTGGCGCAATCAAGCCGCGCAGGGTCCCGTCCTGAAGGGCTGTCCATAGACTGAGGCTGGCTCCAATGTGTGCAACTACGTGAGGCGGTGGATCTGCACTTGCCGAGTTCGGAAGGGGCGCTCCCGACGGATCGCGTATGGAAATGGCTCCCGCCCCATCGGTCCAGAGTTGGAAGTCGTATGATGGGCTGCCGTAGGCAAGCCAGCACAAGGCCTCGTCCAAGCCCATGACCGGACCAATTCCTGGCAAAGTGGCGGGGATTTGTGCCAGCATCGCGGCCATTGAATCCGAACGCGAGCCGAGGTTTCTCATCAGCGATGCGCGGTCCACTGTAACATTCGCGAAGTGGTCATGCCGTTCGCTTCCGTGCACCACGCTGTCATTGGGGCGGCGATAGGAGACGAGCAGGCCACTCCCGTAGTGAAGTGTGTCATGGCCGATCTGTACTTTCCGATAATCGTCCAGCGCCAACGGATTGATTGGTTCAGTTTTCGCTCCCTTCTCGCCAATCGTCTGGACGTGGCGGCCGAACATTGGGACCAGGCCGTCGGCTGCCGCTCGCAACAGCAACGTGGCTCCCGTCTCCAGTTTTCCTTGCGCGGCCTGCAAATCGCCTCCGGCCAGTCGTTCCCAATGAATCGCGCGTCCAAATCTCTCTGCGTCCAGAGCGACGCCGTAGGCGAGCCACGTCAAAGCTTCAGACAGTGAAACTCGGCTGGCATCGGAAGGCTTCCGAGAGGAAATCGCCACAATTGAGCAAGGTGGGATTTCTTCCGCTTTCATGGGCAGGCCAGGCATCCTGACCGAGTCCTCGGTTTTCGCCCAATGATCGAACTGGTCCTTAGGGATCGCCCAACCGTGTCCGCTCCAAGCCTGCCACTCGTCGGGCCATAATGGATCGACTTCTAGACCTCCAAAACTCAGGGCCTGCTCGACGATCGACCATTCGCCAAAGGCGTGCGCCGGGATGCGCTTTAACTCCGATCCATTGAACCAGGACGGCGAAAGTGTGTCCGCGAAAATGGCTTTTTGGACTGTCGCAACGAGGCGCGCGACGAGCTTCTGATAAAGAACGTGCTCCGTCGATGTCTTGCCGAGCTGCGGCCCCCAATAGTCCGGGTCAATTACCTCGTGCCAAGGAGCGGGGTCATCTACCGCGTATTCGGACCTCAAGCGTTCAAACAGTCGACGCCCGCAAACGAACCCGTCAATCCAACCGGAGGGCAGGCCCTTCAACCAGCCTGCGTCGCTATCCTCGCTCATTCGCCACCCTAGCCACATCCAAAAACGCGGAGACACGCGGGATGCGCCGTGGCCAGCTTAGCCAAGCGATGTTCGATTGAAATCCCGGATTGACGCGGTGGCTTTTTTTGGCCGCAGTTTCTAAGCGCCTTCGGCCTTCCGAATGGGCTGAACGTTATTGGTATTGCCAGCGGGAAACGCGCAGAACGTCGCCCAATCGGCCATAAGGCGTCTCCGTTTTTCGAAGAGATCGCCCCGACGGTACGCGGCCTCGGCCTTGTTGCCGATAACATGGGCTAAAGTCATTTCGCAGACTTCATGGACATAGCCGGTGCACTCGGCTGCCCAATCGCGAAATGCCGAGCGGAATCCGTGCACAGTCGCGTCAACTTTCATGCGACGCAACAGCATCGTCATGGCCATGCTGGAGAGCTTGCCGCCCTTCGTGCCCGGAAACACCCAACTACCTTGTAAGGGCTCAAGGCTCTCAAGAATTTGGAGCGCTCGCGGTGACAACGGAACGCGATGTTCCTTTCCTGCCTTCATGCGACCGGCCGGGATGGTCCAGACGGCCTTTTCAAGATCAATCTCCCCCCAAGTCGCGGCAATCGCTTCGCTAGTGCGGGTGGCTGTTAAAATTAGGAACTCCAGCGCCAAGGCTGCGACCGCTTCGCGCTCGCGAAGGCTCTGCACGAATGACGGAACCTGATCATATGGCAGCGCCTTATGGTGGCCGCGCGTGAGGCGGGTCCGGGCTGGCAATATCTGGGCGATATGGCCGCGCCAGCGGGCCGGGTTCTCTGCGGTTCGGTATCCGCGCGCCTTAGCGGCATCCAACACCGTTTCAATGCGGCCCCGGATACGGCTGGCGGTTTCGGGCTTGGCCTTCCAGATTGGTTCGATGATCTTCAGGACATGCGCGGTGGCAATGTCGGCAACGGGAAGCTCGCCAATCTCGGGATAGACGTAGGTCGAGAGCGTATTTCGCCATTGTTGCCGGTGCTTGGCGTTGCGCCAGCCGTCCTCATTCGCCGCTATGTAGGTCTCTGCCACAGCTTTGAAGGTTACTCCGGCAATCTCGGCTGCCTGACTTGCCGCAAGCGCCTCGGCCGTCAGTCTTTGGCGCTCCTCCAGCGGATCGACGCCTGCCTTTACCTTCATTCGAAGCGCGTCGGCTGCATCGCGAGCGGCTGAGAGTGTTAACGCGCCCACGCCTGATGCCGCGCCCAAGCCGATGTCGCGCGACTTACCCCTGAGCATGAAGCGATAGACCCAGGATCGCGCGCCGCTCTCCTTGACCAGCAAATGCAACCCGCCGCCGTCGGCATGGCGGCCAGGCTTGGCGTTCTTAACGACCAGCGGGGTCAGTGCGTTGCTGAGCTTCTTTGGCATCTATGGCTCCCTCACCGGGAATCGAACCAAGCCGGAAAGAGGATGGTCACGAGTAAGCGCCGACCGTTCCCATAACCGTTCCACGATAATAGCGCGGTTTTATGGGAACGCAACCGAACGCAGCCGGACGCGTCTAGCGACCATTCCATCAGTTACGTCAAGAAAATAGCCATTTCTTTGGTTTCGATTGAACGAATCCGAAAACCAGTAAGGCGGACTCCGTCTCCGCCAGCTACCGCGCCAAGAGGTGAAGCACGAAGGCGCCGGCGCCATAGCCGACCATCGGCATGGCGCTGGTTGGGTCGCCGATCTTGCCCGGGAACAACTCGCACGGGACGGCGACGTACATTTCCGGAATGATGTTGTGGTCCGCTGCCGACTTGTCGACGATCCGCGCCAGCATCGCGTCCGCCTCTGCCGTCCGCCCGAGTCGCCGATACAGTTCGGCGAGGTGGAAATCGACGAACAAGAATTCCTGCTGCTCGTACCAATATTCGAAGATCTTCGGGTCGGTGTAGGTGCCGCGAACACGGCGATAGCCGCCTGACGCGACCTTCAGCAGCTCCATCCGGTCCACCGCGTCGCGGATCACCGCCGGATCGCGGACGATCCCGAAATTGATGATCGGCAGCAACGCCCCGTCGATGTCGTTCTTGATGCCGGGTTCGAGCGTTCCGCGCAGCTTGCCGTCGCGGATGAAGGCGGCGTCGAAACCCCTTCGAAGCGGGCTCGTATGATCGCCTGTTCGGTGAGAAACGTCCGCAAACGCCTGGAGGCCGACGATGGCCATCGCGGTCGAGAATGCGAAATGCTTCGCGTCTTTCTGCCTTTCTTCCCAGATCGACGTGTCCTTGACGACGATCCGACCGTCGCCGAACTTCTCGGTGTTCGCCAGGAGCGGCTTGACGATGAAGTCGCGCGCGACCTCATAAAGCGGACCTCGATAGGTACGCTCCTTCAGTAACGCTGGGTCGTGGTATTTCCTGAGGTACTCGCCGAGCGCCCACAGAACTTCGCCCCAATCGTCATATTCGATGTTGGTGCTGCCCTCTTGCGTGAAGAAGGGCTCCTCCTCGCCATTCCCCCAGTAGCGAACGACCGAGACCTGATAGTCCTCGCCGCCAACTTGAGCGCGCATTTTGCCGGTCGGCCGAGCATTGAAATAAGCGAGCAATGCGGCGCGCGCCTCGGCCCGATGCCCCATCTTCGCCAACGCCACCGTCGCCCACGCCATGTCGCGCACCCACGGCGTCGAGAAGACGTCGGGCAGCGCCGCGACGATCAGGCCGTTACCGTAGCGTTCCGGCCGGTTCGGCTCGCGGCTTTGGGCAATGCGCAGCATCGTCTCGCTCTGTCGCCACAGATGCCGCTCTTTCTCGCTCGCGAAGCGCACGGTCGGCTTCACTCGCCATTGTTCGAAGCGCGCGAGCTCGCGTTTGACCAAGGCTTTTGTCGTTAGGCCAGCGTGCCATTTGCTGAACTCACGTGACGCGCGCTTTGCGTCGCTTTCCTTCTCCAGCGCGATCATTGCGAAGGCCCGGTTGGCGCTATCCAGCGGGATCAACAGCAATGGCTCGTCGATCCCGCTGAAGCGCAGTAGCTTGGCTCCTGCCTTCAATGAGTGCTGTGACCGGATCGGCTTGTTCCACTCGATCCGCCACCGCGCTTTGGCGGAAGCGACGATGAGGGCAGGGCGCTCGAACCCGAACGGCATGAAGACCGTGCCGGACCCCATCCGGATGACTTGGGAGTCCGCGACATAATCAGCTGTCGCTTCGCCGCCCGCTTCTCCCAAACTCAGGGATTTAATGAAGTTAGGGGTCTCGATCCCTTCGCTCAGAGGGTTCTTCGGATCGGGCCGCATGAAACTGTGCGGATGGGAGTAGAATTTCGTGACCGCGCCGCTTTCGGGAGAGACCACCGCAAAGCCGTGCCCGTTACCCGTGACCAGATGCGAAGCCAGCGCCGCTGAGCTGCCGAGAAATGCGGCCGCAAAAACGCACAAGATTCTGGTGATCGGCCCGAGCATCAGGCCCGGCTCAAAGCAGGTTCGCCATGGGCCACGGCCAATGTCGCGCGCTTGCTAAGAAGGCCTCCCGGCGCGCTCACCTTGTCGACAACCATGAAGTCGGTTCGCCACTCGTCGCGGGTCACGTCACAGGCAAGATAGCCGCGTTGATTGTTGATGAACTTCAATTGCGGATTGTCCTTCAGCACCTGCCCCGCCCACGCCGGCCGGTCTTCTCCGTCACCATCGCTGGAAATTGATGTTCCGACGAATTCGACTGCCACCGGACGCTCCCGGTCGTGAAGCATTCCAGCGTAGTTCGTGTGCTCATCGCCGGTCAGGACCACGACATTCTTCAGCCCATTCATTCGAGCCAGGACGCGTTTGCGTTGCGCTTCGTACCCCGCCCAACTGTCCAGATTGAGGACCTTCCCCGGCGCTTCGTTGGGCGTCTTTCGCCAGTCTAGCGCCATCATCATCACCTGCTGGGCGATAACGTTCCAACGTGCGTCGCGTTTTTGGAGATTGCGCTCGAGCCAGCCTTCTTCCTCTGCGCTGATAATGTGCCCCTTGGGGGATCCGGCCTCCCGGCACCCATATTTGTAGCCGTCGCCGCAAGGATGCCTTGTCCGAAATTGTCGAGTGTCGAGAAAATCGAAGCGGGCGAGATTCCCGAAGCGCGTTCCGCGATAAAGCTGGATTGCTGAGCCCGTCGGCAACTGGCTTCGGCGCACGGGCATATGCTCGTACCAGGCCTGGAACGCGGCGGCCCGGCGGAGGCGGAAGATTTCGGGCGGAGCGCCCATCTCGTTAGTGTCGCCGGCCCAATTGTTCTCCACCTCATGATCATCGAACGTCACGAAAAATGGGTGCGCAGCATGGGCTGCCTGCAAGTCCGCATCCGATTTATACTGGGCGTATCGGCGCCGGTAATCGTCCAGCGACATGAGTGCGTCGCCGATGTGCTTGCGGACAGGATCGCCGTCCGGGCCGTATTCGTAAATGTAGTCGCCATAATGGAAGACGAACGCCAGCTCCTCGGCCGCCAGATGGCGATAGGCAGTATACAATCCCGCTTGGTAATCCTGGCATCCGGCAACCCCGAAGCGCAGCTTCGCCGGACTGCTCCCCACCAGCGGAAAGGTATGTGCCCGTCCGCTCGCGCTTTGCTCGCCACGGCACTCGAAGCGGTAGAAATAGGGCCGGTCAGCCTGGAGACCAGCAACTTCGACGTGGACCGAATGGGCGAGCTCTGGTCGAGCCGATGCTTCGCCCTTGGCGACCACGGTCCGGAAGTCCGAATCCTCCGCGACTTTCCAGCTGACTGGCACTACCTCGATCGGCATCCCGCCATGCGGCTCGAGCGGTGTCGGGGCGAGACGAGTCCAAATCACGAAACCGTCGGGCGCGGGATCACCCGATGCAACTCCTAGCGTGAAGGGATTGGCGGCCCAGTGGCTCTGGGCGCGGATGATCGACGGTGCAGCAATCAGGGCCGCTCCGCCGGTCGCGAGAAAGCCGCGGCGAGTGAACGAGGCCAGCAGCGAGGAGATGTCAGTTCGTGATGAACTCATAAGCGTCGCCTTCCCCCCTCCGGGCGTTGATGCCTTTGGCCCGAAGCGCCTCGACATGCGGTTCCAGCCTTTCATTGAACTCCTTCTCGTCGCGTGGGCCCCGCGGCCGCCACGCGATTTCCGCCAGCGCAAGCAGGCGCGGGAAGGTCATGAACTGCATGTACCGTTCGGTCGCAATGAACTCGGTCCAGACCGCAGCCTCGACTCCGATCACGTGGGACGCTTCCGCCGGGGTGTAGTTATCCGGCACGGGCTCGAAGGCGAGCATCTTGCCGATCGATTGCGGACCGCCCTTGTTACCTTCCCACGGAGCGCCCGGCTCGCCCGGCCCCTGCGCATAATCGAAGTAAAGCTGGTCCGCCGGCGACATGACGACATCGTACCCGCCCTTTACTGCAGCGTCGCGAACCTCCGGCCGGTCGCGCCGCCACCATTGGATGACGACACTCGGGGGCGCGTTGGCGTCGACCTGCTCATCCCACGCCATCGGCCGTTTGCCGAGGTTTTCGATGATGCCGACGACCTTGCGGCCGAAATAGGCTTCGACCTCATTGGTCGTTTTGAGGCCCTGCTCGGCCTTCAGCCGGTCCACGTCCGCGCGACCCTTCCACACGTCTTCGCCAAGCTCGTCGCCACCGAAGTGGACGTAAGGTGCTGGAAAGATACGCGCAGCTTCGGTGAGGACGCCGCGGATGAAATCGTAAGTTTGCGGGTTCGCCGGATTGAAGGCTCCGCTCTCCTGGTCGAAATATTCCGGATAAGAACGCGCAGCGGCTCCGGCGTGACCGGGCATCTCGATTTCCGGCACGACCATGATGTGCCGATCGGCGGCGTAGTGGACGATCTCGCGCATCTGGTCGGTCGTGAAATACTGCGGTTTGCCGTCAACCAGCGAGCCGACGCTGATGAGCTTCGGGTAAGCGGGGATTTCCAGCCGCCATCCCTCATAGTCCGTCAAATGGAGCTTCAAGGAGTTGAGCTTGTAAGTCGCCATCTCGTCGATGATCTTGAACAGCGCTTCCTTGCCGAAAAAATGCCGGGCAACGTCGACTGTCAGCCCGCGCCATTTGAACCGCGGCTCGTCGCGGATGTCGACCGCGGGAACTGCTCGAAGCCCCCCTTTCGTCGCGACTAGCTGCCGCAGTGTCTGCGCGCCGTAGAACAGGCCGCGAGGATCTGAGGCTTCGATCAGGATTTGCCTGCCGTCCGCCTTCAGGTGGTAGCCCTCAGGGTTGGCGACCATCGACTTCGGCACCAGCGAAAGCCGGATCGTCGACCCGCGCCCCTTGCTCGATTGCAGGCCAAGCTCCTGCGCCAGATAGGCAGCGGTCGCCTGCGCCTGTTTCGACCCCGTCACTCGTGTGTCAGCGCCGATCGTCACCTCGCCGGCGGACCAAGCGACCTGCGCCGGCATCGGAATCAGCGAAGGCCGAGTCGGAGTTGCGAATGCAGGCGCCGCAACGAGCACCAAGAGCGAAATGAGAATGCGGAAGGTGATCACAGTCTGGCTCCAGCGCCGGTACGCACGCGTGCGCACAATCCGCCCGCTCCCATCCTCGCGCAATGGCCGTTGCGAAGAATAAGAACGCTTGCCAACCTGCGCGCGCGATGAAGCGCGCCGCAACCATTGACGATGTCGCGAAGGCCGCGGGCGTTGCTCGAACGACCGTCTCGCGTGTCCTCAACAACGGTGCGAACGTCCGAGCCGAAACTCGCGAGCGGGTCCAGCGTGCGATCGAAAAGCTGGGCTTCTCGGTCAACCAGCAGGCGAGGGCGCTGGCGAGCGGCGCCGGGCGCCAGGTCATGCTCATCCACTCTCACGACCCCGAACGCGAGCCGAACAGTTACTATCATGCAGGCCTTGAACTCGGGGCCCTGCGCGCCTGCTCTTCCCTTGGCGCGGACCTGATCACCCGGGCGATCGATCCTCACTCGGGCGATCCCTGGCGGCTGATCTCGACGATCATCGATCGCGACCGTCCAATGGGCGTGATCGTGACGCCGCCGCTATCCGATCATGTGCAGCTGCTTGAATCGGCGAGGCGTGCCGGCGTGAGCATGGTGGCCATATCCGCGGGCGAGGACGCGCGTCGTTTCGTGTCCGCCGTCGGCATCGATGAGCGGAGCGGCGGCCGGGCCCTTGGCGAGCATTTCGTCTCCATGGGGCATCGCCGCGTCGGAATGATCAAGGGGCCGGACGACCATCGTGCAGCGACGCTTCGATATGATGGGCTTGTTGAAGCATTACGCGCCGCCGGGATTGACGAGGACCCTTGGACCGCGATCGGTGACTTCACGTTCAAATCCGGAGTCGAAGGCGCTGAAAAGCTCTTGGCGGATCGCGCCGCAGTAAGCGTCCTGGCGTGCGCAAACGATGACATGGCAGCCGGCGCGATGTTCGCGCTCCACCGGGCCGGTCTGGACATCCCGGCCGAGATCTCCGTGACAGGCTTCGACGACACACCGATGTCGGAAATCATCTGGCCGCCGCTGACGACGGTGCGGCAGCCGATCCAATATTTTGCCGAGCGCGCCGTTCACATGCTGTTTGACGGCCAGGGGCAAGCCGATGTCCCTGCTCATTACGAAACGATCGAGCACCAATTGATCGTTCGTGAATCTACGGCATCGCCGAAGCATGTCTCGCTTCGCTTGACACAGGGAGGTGTTTGAAGCACCAATTGGAAGCGCTTCCATATGAGGGTGTGGAAGGCGGGTGTGCTGCTTCGGCGGAATGCCCAACAGGGGAGAGAGAATTTGCCGAATCGTTCGCTGCGCTCGCGCACCGCCTGGCTTCTGGCCGGCGGGTGCTGTTCGTCGTTGTTTGCCGCCGCCGCGTTTCCTTCGCAGGCGCTCGCGCAAGCCACCGACCAGGCGACACCTGGCGATCCCAACGCGCCACAGCCGACGGCAGCGCCCGGCGATACGAACGCGCAGCCTCCAGCAGACCAGAGTGGCGCGATCGTTATCACCGGCATTCGCCGCAGCTTGCAGGACTCGATTCAGATCAAGCGCAATTCGGCGAGCGTCGTCGAAGCGGTTTCCGCCGAGGAAATCGGCAAGCTGCCCGATGCCTCTATCGCGGAATCAATCGCGCGGCTGCCCGGTATCACCGCGCAGCGCGTGAAAGGTCGCGCGGAGATTGTGTCAATTCGCGGTTTCTCGCCGGACTTCACGACGGTTCTGCTAAATGGACGCCAACAGGCAAGCTCCGGTTTCAACCGCGCGGTCGAGTTCGACCAATATCCATCTGAGCTTATGAGCGCGGTGGTGGTGTATAAGACGCCAGACGCGAGCATTTCGGGGATGGGGCTTGCGGGTACAGTTGACCTGCGCACCATCCGGCCGATTGAATATGGCAAACGTGCGATCGCGGTGAACCTGCGCGGCCAGTACGATGAGGGCGGCGGACGCAACAAAGACTTCTCGAAGAAGGGTTGGCGGGGAAGCGTCAGCTACATCGACCAGAATGAAAGCGGCACGCTCGGCTGGATGATGAGCTACGCGCATCTCGATGCTCCGAGCCACGTCAACGAAACCAAGAACTGGTTCTATACCGACGCCGCGAACTACGGCGACCAGCCCGAACTTTTCGGAACACAGGTCCTGTCCGGCTACGAGATTCGAGCGACGAACTCGAAGGACACTCGCGATGGTGTGACGGGAACGGTGGAATGGAAGCCAAGTGACGCCATCCATTCCGTGCTCGACTTATACTATTCCCGGTTCAAGCAGGATACGATGACCCGCGGGATCGAGGGCCCGACCGCCGGTCAGGCGTGGACAGGGGATCCAACGACCTTCTCCAATGTTCAAACGGAAAATATCGACGGCGTCCCGTTCGAAGTTTCAGACCATGTCAATAATTTCGTCCCGGGCATTCGATGGGACGAGGCGACACGGATCGACCATCTATTCTCGGCCGGGCTGAACAACGATTTCCGGCTGGCCGAGCACACTCACGTTCTTGCCGACTTATCTTATTCGTCCAACAAGCGTAACGAACGAGACATCGAAATCTTCGGCGGGTACGGATGCTGCGGACTAACCGTCCAGGGCGCGATCCCGAACCGCACGCTCGATAGTGCCGATCGGGTTATTCCCTCTGACGACTTCCTCCAGATGACGGGTTTCAATCTTGATTATGCCGACGCAAGTCATGTTGCGCTTGGCGACCACGCGAGCTGGGGCGGCAACGGTTCCGAAGGTCATATCAAATCGCCGCACATCAAAGAGACGCTGGCCTCAGGCGACTTGACCGTCAGGCAGGATTTCGAAGGAACCGGCATCGGCCGATTCTTCAGCAACGTCGAAGCGGGCCTAGATTACACGCATCGCCATAAGCACAAGACGGTCGACGAGCTCGACCTGTTCCTGAAGAACGGCCGACTCCAGACTCTGGTCGACCCGAGCTTCTTGACCGGTCCCACGTCCCTTGGCTTCGCCAGCGATATCGACCTGCTTGGTGTTAAGGTCGACGACCTTGTCGACAACGGCAATTACTACGACATCGTCCAGCTCGAAGACTCGAATCACTTCGACAAGGCCTGGGATATCAAAGAGGATATCCTGACCTGGAAAGCCAAGGCGACGATCGATTCCGGGAGCCTGCATGGCAATGTCGGAGTCCAGGTTGTTCAACAGAAGCAGAGGTCTACCGGCCTGCGCATAAACTTCCCCGGTGACGGCCTGCCTGTGCAGCTCGTCGAAGTCGAAGAGGGCGCGAAGTACACTAACGTCCTGCCGAGCTTGAACCTCTATTACGATCTGGATCAGCACAATCGTATTCGCTTCGCGGCGGCGAAGGTGATGGCGCGGCCGCGAATGGATGACATGCGCGCTAACCTCACGCCATTCTTCAGCGGGTCGGTCTGCGAAAACATCGACCCGGCAACAGGGACGCCTTGCGGGCCCGGTGTGGTCGTACACCCGTGGTCGGCATCGGGAGGCAACCCGAAGCTTAAGCCGTGGCTCGCCAAGGAAGTGGACATTGGCTACGAATGGTATGGCGGAAAGGCTAGCTATCTCTCCGTCCACGGCTGGTACATGTGGCTGGACAATTACATCTATACCCAGACCCTGGCTGCCGACTTCACCGGCCTCATCCCGTCGCCGACCGAGCTAGCAAGGCTCCAAACAGATTGTCCCCAATGTGTCATCGATCCGATCGGCAGTCTTTCCGCACCCGCCAACGGAAAAGGCGGCTGGATCGGTGGGGTCGAAGTCAGCGGCGCGTTCGAGTTCGGCAGATTGTCCCGAATACTGGATGGCTTCGGTGCAACCGGCAGTGTTTCTTATACGGACTACAAGCTGAACAAACAGGCGACTGACCAGCTCGCCAACAATGTCCTGCCCGGCTTCTCCAAATGGGTTTATGATCTGACCGGTTATTACGAGAAGAACGGCTTCCAGGCGCGAGCTTCGTGGCGTCATCGATCGAAGTACGAAGGTGAGGTTGTGGCGCTGTTCCAGAACCTCCAGCCCACGCTGACGCAGCCGGACGAGCAGGTCGACGCGCAGATCGGCTACACATTCCAGCCAGGTTCGACGCTCAATGGGCTCGGCATAGTTCTTCAGGTCAGCAACGTGTTGGACTCGCCCTACCGGACCTACGTCCCAACGGGTCCGAGCGGTGATATTCCCATGCTCGAGAGGGTCGAGAAATACGGGCGATCCTGGTTGCTCGGCGCCAGTTACCACTTCTAGGCGAGTCAAAATGGATATGCTGAAACAGGTCCGGCGTTCCCGGCCCAAGGCCCTTCTGTGTTTGACGGGCGCCCTATTTGTCTCGGCGCCGTTAGGGGCGGAAATCTGGCAGAAGCCGGTTCCCGCCGTAGCATCCGACGCAGCCCTGGAGGCTCGCGTCCAGTCGATCGTCGCCGGCATGACGCTGGAACAGAAGGTCGGCCAGATGACTCAGGCCGACATCCGGTCGATCACCCCCGACGATGTTCGCAAATATTACATCGGGTCGGTGCTGAACGGCGGCGGCGCCTGGCCAGCCATGAATATGCATTCCAGCGTCGCCGACTGGTTGAAGCTATCCGACGAATTTTATCGAGCCTCGATGTCGACCGACATGAAGGTGAAGGTGCCTGTGATTTGGGGCATCGACGCCGTCCACGGCAACAACAACATCTACGGTGCGACGCTTTTCCCGCACAACATTGGCTTGGGCGCGGCGCACGATCCGGCTCTTATGACGCGCATCGGCCGGGCTACTGCCGAACAGGTTCGGGCGACCGGAATCACCTGGGCGTTCGCGCCGACTTTGGCGGTGGTTCAGAACCCGCGCTGGGGCCGCACCTACGAAAGCTACAGCTCCGATCCGGCCGAGGTCCGTTCCTACGGCGAAGCGATGGTGCGCGGTCTCCAGGGTAAGCTCGGCAGCTCGACCTCGGTGCTCGCGACGGCAAAGCATTACATAGGCGATGGCGGCACCTTCCACGGCGTTGATCAGGGCGAGACCCGCACGACCGAGGCCAATCTCTATCGTACCCATGCCGCCGGCTATTACGGCGCTCTCAAAGCGAACGTTCAGACAGTCATGGTGAGCTATTCCAGCTTCACCGACACCGCGACCGGCAAGCAATGGGGCAAGATGCACGGCAACGAGCATCTCGTCGGCGACGTCCTCAAGAAGCGCCTCGGTTTCGACGGGCTGGTCGTCAGCGACTGGAACGGCGTCGAGCAGGTACCGGGTTGCACCAAGTCTCACTGCCCGCAGGCCATCAACGCCGGCATCGACCTGGTCATGGTGCCGGAGGAATGGAAGGCGTTCATTCCCGCAACAATCGAAGACGTTCGCGCCGGACGCATCCCGATGAGCCGGATCGACGACGCGGTTACCCGGATCATACGGGTGAAGCTGCGGTCCGGGCTGTTCGACGCGTCGCCGGCGGCAGGCCCCCATCCTGACGCTGAAGCATTGCACTCGCAGGCGGCTCGCGACCTTTCGCGCGAGGCGGTCCGCAAGTCGCTCGTGCTGCTGAAGAACAATGGCGGCGTTCTTCCCTTAAAGCGCGGCGGCAAGATCCTCGTCGTCGGCAAGGGTGCAGACAGCCTGCCGATGCAGGCCGGTGGATGGTCGCTCACCTGGCAGGGCGATCAGACGACGACCGCGGATTATCCCAATGCCGACACCTTGCTGTCCGCAATGCGGAAGACGCTCGGCGCAGGGGCGGTCGATTACAGCCCCGACGGCAATGGCGTTGATCCGAAGAAATACCGAGCTGTCGTCATGGTCGCGGCAGAGAATCCCTATGCCGAGATGAAGGGCGACGTCATTTTCCCGGCGCCGTTCGGGCACACCGCTCGCTATCCCGAAGATCTTGCCGCGTTGAAGCGGGTGAGCGGCAAGGGCACGCCGGTCGTGACTTTATTGTTCTCGGGTCGCCCTGTGTCCGCCAACGACCTCATCAATCGTTCCGACGCGTTCGTGGCCGCCTGGCTTCCGGGCACCGAGGGCTTGGGCCTCACCGACATGCTGTTCGCCGGCAAGAAGTACAATTTCACCGGCCGCCTGTCGTTCGATTGGCCGGCGGCGGATTGCCTTCCGCAGCAAGGCGGGTTCCAGTTCCGTCGCGGTTACGGGCTCTCCCTTGCCAGCAAAGCCAAGCTCGGAAAGCTGCCGGAATCACAGCGAAGCGTGGCCTGCCCGTCCCAAACCCGTTAGTTCCGGCGCGATGCGCAAGATCCTGATTGTTGGCGGCGGCACCGCGGGTTGGATGACCGCGGCGCTTTTCGGAAAGCTGTTCCAGGGCCTCTACGATATCGAGTTGGTCGAAAGTGAAGTCATCGGCACCGTCGGCGTCGGTGAAGCCACGATCCCGTCGATCAAGACGTACAACGACCTCGTGCAGCTCAACGAAGCCGAGTTCATGCAGCGCACCCAGGCCACGTTCAAACTGGCCATCCAGTTCGTCGATTGGCTGAAGCCGGGCCACACCTACGTCCACGGCTTCGGAGTCATCGGGCAGGATTGGGAATGGCTCCGCTGCCACCATTACTGGCTTCAGGCGAATCAGCGCGGCCGCGCTCGCGATTTCGGCGATTTCTCGATCAACACCGCCGCGGCCCTGGCGAACAAGTTCATGCATCCGCGCCTCGAGATGAAGGAATCGCCGATCAGCCAGATCGTGCACGCCTTCCACTTCGATGCTGCCCTTTACGCGAAGTACCTCCGCAGCCTCGCCGAGATGCACGGCGTTAAAAGAACCGAAGGCAAAATCGTCGACGTCGGCATGCACGACAGCGGCGACATCGCGTCGGTCACGCTCGAGGGCGATCGAACGATCGAAGCGGACTTCTTCATCGATTGCTCCGGTTTCCGCGGGCTCCTGATCGAACAGACGCTCAAGACCGGCTACGAAGACTGGAGCCACTGGCTCCCGTGCGATCGGGCGATGGCGGTGCCCTGCGCGCGGACCGATCCGCTCGTTCCGTATACACGGTCGACGGCTCGCGAGCCCGGCTGGCAGTGGCGCATTCCGCTCCAGCACCGCACGGGCAACGGCCTCGTCTATTCGAGCAAGCACATCGATGATGATGCGGCCGAAAAGCTTCTCCTGTCGAACCTCGACGGCGAGCAACTCGCCAATCCCAACCGGCTTCGCTTCACGAGCGGTAAGCGGCGCAAGATGTGGAACCGCAATTGCGTCGCGCTGGGCCTCGCCGCCGGTTTCCTCGAGCCGCTGGAATCGACGAGCATTCACCTTGTCCAGTCCGCCGCGATCCGCCTCGTTCGGCTGTTCCCGGATTCGAACACGGACCAGGCGACAGTCGACGAATTCAACCGCCAGTGCGATTTCGAATGGGAGCGCATCCGCGACTTCATCGTGCTCCATTATTGGGCGAACCAACGCGACGGCGCTTTCTGGGAATATTGCCGGACCATGGAGCTTCCGGCGACGCTGCAGCGGAAGATCGACCTGTGGATGGCCAATGGCCGCATCTTCCGCGAAGACGACGAATTATTCGGTGAGGCGAGCTGGATCCAGGTGTTCCTCGGCCAGGGACTCGTGCCGAAGGGTTACGACCCTCTGGTCGCGATCAAGAGCGACGCCCAGATCGAGCAATTCCTCGGCAACATCGCCGCGACCATCGATCGCTGCATCGATGTGATGCCCGCGCATAGCGAATATGTCGCAAAATATTGCCCGGCGGAGCCGGTCGCATGAAGGTCCTGATCCTTGGCCTGGTGGGGACGCTGACGGCCGGTTGCACCTCGATTCAGATGGCGCCGCCAACTCGCGCGGAAATGTGGGTCACGACCGTAAACGGGGAACAGAAGCTCGCCGCGCAGCTACCCATCGCAGCGAGCGGCCCGGCGGCGGGCGACGAAGCCATCACAATCGACAGCACGAAGCGTTTCCAGCGGATTCACGGCTTCGGTGCCGCGATGACCGATGCGTCTGCCCAGCTGCTCAGCGGCCTTCCGGATGAGCAGCGGAAAGCGATCATGGCCGAGCTGTTCAGCCGCGCGAACGGCGGCCTCGGTCTGTCCTTCACACGTCTGACGGTCGGTGCCTCGGACTTCTCGCCGACGCACTACAGCTACGATGATTCTCCGGGCGGCGCGCCAGACCCAGAGCTTCGCCATTTCTCCATCGATCCAGCGAAAAAGTATGTGCTTCCGCGTGTCCGCGAAGCGCTGGCGATCAATCCCGACCTGAAGGTGATGATCAGCCCCTGGAGCGCGCCCGCCTGGATGAAAACAACCGGCAGCCTGATCCAGGGTCAGCTGAAGCCTGAATTCTATCCGGCCTTCGCCAATTACCTTGCGAGAACGGTCGAGGGCTTCGGCGCCGAAGGCGTGCCAGTCTCGATGCTCACCATCCAGAACGAGCCTGATTTCGAGCCCGATTCCTATCCCGGAATGCGGGTCAATTCGCCGGACCGCGCGATCATCATCGGCCGCTTCGTCGGGCCCACGTTCGCGAAGCGCGGATTGAAAACCCAGATCCTCGATTACGATCACAATTGGGATAATCCGGAGATGCCGTGGACGGTGCTCTCCGACCCCGCCGCGCGGAAATACGTGTCCGGTGTCGCCTGGCATTGCTACGAAGGCGATGTCCCTGCGCAGTCGCAAGTTCACGACGCCTTCCCGGACAAGGATACCTGGTTCACCGAATGCTCGGGCGGGGAATGGTCGCCGAAATTCTCCGAAACCATGGGATGGATGACGGATAAGCTGATCATCGGCGGCGCAAACAACTGGTCGCGCGGCACCCTGCTCTGGAATCTGGCGCTCGACCCACAGCACGGTCCCCACAAGGGTGGATGCGGCGATTGCCGGGGAGTCATCACCATTGACCCGGCGACCGGCGCGATCACCCGCAATGTCGAATATTACGTGCTCGGCCATGCGAGCCGTTATGTCCTCCCTGGCGCGTGGCGGGTTGAGACGTTGAAGAAAGGTGAGGGCGTCGAGGCCGCGGCATTCCTGAATTCCGACGGCAGCCGCGTCGCCATCCTGCACCGTACCTCGGGTGACGCACCGATCGCGCTCGCAATCGATGGCCGTCATTTCATCGTGCCGCTCGCCAACGGCGCCGTGGCGACACTCCGCTGGCGGTGACCGCGAGCCTTCAGAGCCGTCGCCCCCAACTCGCCTTCGCGGCAGTCACCAGCCTGTTTTTCGCCTGGGGATTCATCACCTCGAACAACGACCCTTTGATCGTCGCGCTCCGCGCTGCATTCAGCCTGGATTACACCGAGGCGTTGCTCACCCAGATCGTCTTCTTCCTGGCCTATGGATTGCTCTCGCTTCCCGCTGCATGGCTGACCAGCCGCATCGGCGCGATCGACATGATCCTGAGCTCGCTCGGGCTAATGGCCGGGGGCTGCCTGCTCGTCGTCCTGAGCACGAAGGCCGATGATTTTCCGCCGATCCTTGCAGCGCTCTTTGTGCTGGCGAGTGGTTTCACCGCGCTGCAGGTCGCGGCGAACCCGCTCGCCGCTGAACTCGGCCCGCCTCAGCGCACTCACTTCCGGTTGAATTTCGCCCAGGCATTCAACTCGCTAGGCGTTGTCATGGGGGTCCACTTCGGCTCGGTGGTCATGCTGGGGGATCCCGCGCTTCGAGCCGGTCGGAACGTGGTTCGAACAGCCGCCCAACGGACTGAACTGCTCGCCGCAGTCGATCGCGCCTTCCTGATCATGGGCGCGCTGCTCGCCAGTTTGGTTATCGTCTTCGCGGTCCTGCGCCGGTTCCTGACGACCGTCGCGCCGAGCCATCAGGAGGCGCCTTCGGGCATGTTCGAGGCACTGCGGTCGCCGTGGGCGGTCTTCGGCGCAATCGCGATCGGCCTTTACGTCGGTGCCGAGGTTTCGATCGGCAGCATCATGATCAACTTCCTCAACCAACCGCGGGTCCTTGGCCTGCCCTTCGATCAGGGTGGCGCGTACCTCGCCAATTTCTATTGGGGTGGGGCGCTTGCCGGCAGGTTGGTGGGAACCGCTCTTCTGACGCGGGTTCCAGCCAGCCGCTTGCTGATTGGCTGTGGGGCCATGGCGGCATTCCTTTGTCTCACGGTTCTGCTGACCAGCGGTCCAGTCGCGGGCTATGCAGCGTTGGCGATCGGGTTCTTCAACTCGATCATGTTTCCGACGATTTTCGCGATCACGCTGGAGCGCTCCGGCGTGTCGCAAAGCTCGACCTCGGGCCTGCTCTGCCTCGCTATCTTCGGTGGAGCGCTGTTGCCGATGACAGTCGGTAGCGTTGCCGACGGATTCGGGCTCAGCGCTGCCTTTGTGGTCCCGCTTGCGGCCTATGCATTCATCGCGTTCTTTGCTTTCGCCGCTCGAGAACAAGTTCTCGTCGGCAGACCCATCACTGGAGTGCGTCCATGATCTTCTCATCAGCTTTGCTGCTTGCCGCGGCGTCGCCCTTCACGGTCACCAACGCGACGTACAATGGCCCGGTACGACGCCCCCCTGGCGCGAAGCTGGTGTGGCGTGACGAGTTCGATGGATCCGCGCTCGACACCGGCAAATGGCATTACGACACGGCCTTCAACAAGAAGGGCTGGTTCAACAAGGAACTGCAATATTATTCCGCGAACCGCCGCGAAACCCTTCGCGTTGCCAACGGCGTCCTGACAATCGAGGCGCGGCACGAAACGCTGGATGCAGCAAAGTTCCCCGATTGGGGCGGCCAGAATTACACCTCGGGTCGGATCTACTCGGCGGGCGCAGGCTGGACCTACGGCTTCTACGAAATCCGCGCCAAGCTGCCTTGCGCGCGCGGGGCTTGGCCAGCGATCTGGATGCTTCCGACCGTTATGAAGAAGTGGCCGGACGATGGTGAAATCGACATCATGGAGCAGGTCGGCGCCGAACCGAACCTCATCTACTCGACCCTTCACACGGGTCTCTTCAATCATGTGAAGGGGACTCAGAAGAGCGCGCAGAAACTGGTGCCAACCAGCTGCAAATCCTTCCACGTCTATCAGCTCGACTGGCGCCCCGACCGCATCGACATCGGCGTTGATGGCAAAGGCATTTTGCGCGTCGTCAACGACCAGCCCGGAAACAAGGGCGCGTGGCCCTTCAACGTGCCCTTCAAGATGATCCTGAACCTCGCGATCGGCGGGGATTGGGCGGCGGCAAAGGGCATCGACGATGCGGCCATGCCGCAGCGGATGGAGGTGGATTACATGCGTGTTTGGCAGGTGCCGGTTGTGGTTGAGCGCGGCTGAATGATGGAGGGGCGAGTGACGACGAGTGTTTTTGTATCGCTGATACTAGCAACAACTTTGGCCTGCGCCGCACCGGCGAGTGCGGCGCCCGCCGACCAGCCGTGGCTCAATCCGGCGCTCTCATCCGACGAGCGCGCGAACGCGGCCGTCGCGGCGATGACGCTAGATGAGAAGTTGCGTCTCGTGTTCGGTTACTCCGACCAGGCGCTGACGGATGTCGCCAAAGTCCCCGATGACATCGTCTCGCCTGAGCTCAAGAATTACGTGGTCACTCACCTCGTCAAAGGCTCGGCCGGGTTCGTGCCGGGTGTTCCGCGGCTCGGCATTCCCGACCAGACGCAGACCGACGCGTCGATGGGCGTCCGCAACAGCTTCATTCCTAGCACGGCTTTGCCTTCGTCACTTGCAACCGCTGCCAGCTTCGATCCGGAAGTCCCCCGCGCCGGCGGCGCGATGATCGGCGCGGAAGCTCGCGCAACCCGTCACAACACAATGCTGTCGGGCGGCATCAACCTGAACCGTGAACCGCGCAATGGCCGCAACTTCGAATATGCCGGCGAAGATCCGCTGCTGGCGGGAGAGATGGTTGGCGCGCTAATCGACGGGATCCAGTCCAATCACATCATCTCGACCATCAAGCACTATGCGGTGAACGATCAGGAATCGCAGCGGACAACGATCGACGTGACGATTGCGGCCGATGCCATGCGGCAGTCCGATTTGCTCGCGTTCGAGCTGGCGATGGAACGCGGCAAGCCTGGCTCGGTGATGTGTTCCTACAATCTCATCAACGGCCGCTGGGGCTGCGAAAACGACTATTTGCTCAACAAGGTTCTCAAGCACGATTGGGGCTTCAAAGGCTTCGTGATGAGCGACTGGGGCGCGGTCCATTCGACCGGAGCGGCAATGGACGGCCTCGACCAGTTCACCGGCTTCTGCTGCGCGACCGACAAGCCGTGGTTCGCACCGCCGGCGATGAAGGCGGCGTTACAATCCGGCGCTCTCACGCAGGCGCGGCTCGATGACATGGTTCGGCGAATCCTGTGGGCGATGTTCGACAAGGGCGCGATCGACCATCCGGTCGCGGTCGCGCCGATCGACTACGCCGCGCACGCGCTGGTGTCGCAAAAGGCGGCGGAGGAATCGCTTGTCCTGCTGAAGAACGACGGCGACTTGCTGCCCCTGCGAAGCGTGAAGTCGATCGCGGTTATCGGCGGCAACGCCGACAAGGGCGTGATGGCCGGCGGCGGATCGTCGGATGTCACGCCGGTCGGGGGCGCGGTGATGGTCGACAACCACACCTTCCTGCCATCGCCGCCGCTGGCCGCGTTGAAAGCGGAGCTTCCACGCGCTCACATCTCCTTCGATCCCGGCGCGGATCCTGCCTCCGCCGCCGCCCTCGCGTCCAAATCGGACGTCGTCATCATCTTCGTCACCCAACACGACAGCGAAGGCTACGACGGGAGCCTTGAACTCTCCGGCAATCAGGATGCGCTCGTTGCAGCCGTGGCGGCCGCAAACCCGAAGACGGTGGTCGTTGTGGAAAGCGGCGGCGCGATCTTCATGCCTTGGGCATCAAGCGTGCCTGTCATCCTGGAGGCGTTCTACCCCGGCATCCGCGGCGGGAACGCAATTGCCCGAATTCTTACCGGCAAGGTCAATCCGTCGGGCCATTTGCCGATCAGCTTCCCGGCTTCGGTCGAGCAGCTCAAGAATCCGCAGATCGCTGGCAATGGCCCACCCGGCGACACTCCATGGTCGGTGACGTACGACGAAGGCGCGACGTTTGGGTACAAATGGTACGACGTGAAAGGCTACAAGCCCCTGTGGGCGTTCGGCCATGGGCTCAGCTACACACGCTTCGCGACCTCCGACTTCACGGCTGCACCGGATGGTAAGGCGATCAAGGTCAGCCTCTCGGTTCGCAATGTCGGCAAGCGCGCGGGCAAGGGTGTTGCCCAGGTCTACGTCGGCCCCGCCGACTGGCAGGCGGCCCGGTGGGAAGCCCCGCGACGGCTCGGTGCGTTCGCCAAAGCGGACCTCAAGCCTGGCCAGACCAAGCGCATCGACGTGACCATCGATCCGCGCCTGCTCGCAACCTATGAGGCGGCGAACAACAATTGGCATATCAAAGCGGGTACGTACCGGCTTTCCCTTGGACAGGCTTCGGATGCGCCGATGCAGACCGCCGAGGTGACGTTGGCGGACTCCGTTTGGAGCGCGTCCGTTACCCCTTAAGCCGTCGTTCGCTCCCAGCCTCCGCCGAGCGCCTTGAACAGGTCGACCTGCGCATCGGCAATCCGTGCATTAGCTTCGGCCAAGGCGGCCTCGGCATCGGCGGCGGTGCGCTCCGCATCGAGCAGTTCGAGGGAGCTGATGTCGCCTTCGCGCTGGCGGGCGCGGGTGATGGTCGCTGCTTTTTGCGCCTGGTCGCGTGCAGCCAGGAGCGCATCGCGGCGATTCAGCGCCTGCTGATAGCTCGACAGCGCCGTTTCGGTTTCCTCGAGCGCCTGCAGTACCGTGCCGTCGAAAGTTGCCAGAGCCGCCTGCGTGTCGGCCCTGGATTCGGCGACGCGGGCACGAGCTGCGCTACGGTTGACCGTCCAGTTGATCAGCGGCCCGATCAGCCAGGTGAAGGGGTTCGCGCCGAAGACGTTGCCCAGACCGGCCCCCGACGACCCGACCGACCCGCCAAGCGTGATTCGCGGGTAGAGGTCCGCGGTCGCCACTCCGATTCGGGCGGTGGATGCCGCCAGCCTGCGCTCGGCAGCGCGAACGTCGGGACGACGGGCAAGAAGGCTGGCGCCATCGCCGACCGGGATCACTTGCTGCAACCGAAGCGTGGTCGTGCGGTCCGCGACCTCAGCCGGCAGATCGCGCGGCGTCCGGCCGGTCAGTGTTGCAAGCCGGAACAGAGCACCTTGCCGCTCGGCCTGAAGCGATGGGATCTCCGCCTTGCGCTGGTCGCGCAGCGCCGCGATGCGGGCGATGTCGAGACCGTTGGCGATCCCGATTTGATGCTGGCGTTCGGTCAAGGTGAGTGACTTGTCGAGCAGCGTGACAATATTCTCGGCAACCGTGATGCGTTCCGCGGACGAAGCCGCGTCGGCATAGGCACGCACGGTGTCGGAAACGATTGCAACGCGTACCGCATCGGCATCCGCTTCGGCGGCGCTGACGTCGCCGCGGGCTGCCTCGATCCGTCGGCTGACTCGTCCGAACAGGTCGACTTCGTAGGCGACGCTGAGGCCGACATCGACCTGCACATGGTTGCGCTTTTCGCCTGGGACATCGGGTCCGGGGAGACGGCCATATTGGGCGCTGCCGCTGGCGCCGATTTGCGGCTCGCGCGCGCCCTTTTCCTCTCGGAGGCTGGCGCGGGCTTTCGCAAGGCGTGCCACTGCTACGCGAACGTCGGTGTTTGCAGATAATGCGTCGTGCACCAGTCCGTCGAGCACAGGATCGTCGTACAGTCGCCACCAACTGCCGGTCGGCTGCGCGTCCGAGACCAGTGTCGAATTCTGCGCCATCACGAACGGCGCGGCGGCCGACGCTGACACCGGCTTGGGCGAATAGTTCGGGCCGACAGCGCAGGCCGCGAGGGTCAGCGCCGACGCGGCGATCGAGAGATTGCGAAGTTTCATGATCATCCTCACTCGGCCGGGATCAAAGCCGGCTCGCGATGCGCGCGACGGCGGTTGGCGATGCGATCGCCGATGCCGCGACACACGACGTAGAAGGTTGGGGTGAAGAGCAGGCCGAAACCGGTAACGCCGACCATCCCGAAGAACACTGCCGTCCCCAACGCCTGCCGGAGCTCGGCACCCGCCCCGCTCGCCAGCAGCAACGGAACGCTGCCGAGAATGAAGGCGAAGCTGGTCATCAGGATCGGGCGGAGGCGGTCATGGGCTGCTCGCACTGCGGCCTCGACCGGCGACATACCCTTGGCTTCGTCTTGCCGGGCAAACTCGACGATCAGGATCGCGTTCTTCGCCGCCAATGCAATCAGCACGACCAACCCGATCTGCGTCAGGACGTTGTTGTCCATGCCGCGAAGGTGCACGCCGGCCATCGCCGCGAGCAGGCACATCGGCACGATCAGGATGATCGACAGCGGCAGGATCAGGCTTTCGAACTGCGCCGCTAGCACGAGAAAGACGAACAGGACCGCCATCCCGAACACCAAGCCCGACGTGCTTCCGGCCGCCTTCTGCTGGTAGGCAATGCCGGTCCACTCGCTCGCAAAGCCGGGCGGCAGGCTCTCGGCGGCGAGCTTCTCCATGCTCTTCAGCGACTGGCCGGACGAGTAACCGGGCGCAGTATCGCCATCGATCTCGACCGCTGGGAAGCCGTTGTAGCGCGATACCCGGTACGGGCCCGTCCGGTCCTGGAACGTTGTCACCGAGCCAACCGGCACCATCGCGCCGGAGTTGGAGCGGGTGCGCAAATTGGCAATGTCTGCCTCGCTCGCGCGATACGGCGCATCGGCCTGGGCGGTCACCCGATAGGTGCGGCCGAGCAGGTTGAAGTCGTTGATGAACGCCGAGCCGAGATAGACCTGCAGCGCTTCGAACACCCGCTCTGGCGGAACGCCGAGCATGTCGGCCTTGCCGCGGTCGATGTCGGCGAACACGCGCGGGGTCGAGATGTCGAACAGGGTATAGACCTGCTTCAAGCCCGGCGTCTGGTTGGCCTTGCCGATCAGCCCCCACGACAGGCCGGACAGCTCCTGGAAGCTGTGCCCGGTGCGATCCTCGACGACCATGCGGTAGCCGCCCGCCGAGCCAATGCCCTGGATGAGTGGCGGCGGGACGATGATGAGGCGCGCTTCGTTGATATCGGCGGTGCGCTTCTGCGCCTCGGCCATGATGCTCTGCAGCGTCACGCCGAGCTTCTTGCGCTCTGCAAACGACTGCAGCGGGACGTAGGCAGCGGCGGCGTTCGGGGCCTGCGTCTGTGACGCGCCGTCGAAGCCGGCGAGCATGACTGAGCCTTTGACTCCAGGGATCGGAAGGATGCGGGCGGCGACCTTGCGCATCACCGCGTCGGTGCGCTCGAGCGACGAGCCCGCAGGCAGCTGGATGACGGTCAGGAAGTAGCCCTGGTCCTGTGCCGGAATGAAACCGGTCGGCGTGATCGAGAACAGTCCGACGGTCGCAGCGATGAGCGCCGCGTAAGCAAGCATCATCCGCTTTGGCATCAGCACCAGCCGGTGCGTCAGCCGCGAATAGCCCTTGCTGAACCGATCGAACGCGTCATTGAAACGGTCGCCCGCAGCCGCAACGAGCGCGGCGACGCGGTTGGTCGGACGCGCTTCCTCGTGCGGCTTCAGCAGGATCGCGGCCAGCGCCGGTGACAGGGTCAGCGATACCAGCAGCGAGATCAGGGTCGCAGCCGAAATCGTGACCGCGAACTGGTGGTAGAACGCGCCCGCAAGTCCGTTGAGGAACAGGGTCGGCAGGAACACCGCGCAGAGCACGAGCACGATCGCGATCAGCGCCGTGCCGACCTCGTCCATCGACGTCCGCGCGGCTTCGAGCCCCTTCAGTCCCCGTGCGAGGTTTCGTTCGACATTCTCGACGACGACGATCGCGTCATCGACCACGATTCCGATCGCCAGCACCAGCCCGAACAACGACAGGTTGTTGAGCGAGTAACCGACGCCGAGCAGGATCGCGAAGGTGCCGATCAGCGAGACCGGAATCGCCATCACCGGGATGACCGCGGCTCTCCACCGCTGGAGGAAGACGATGACCACCAGCACGACCAGCGCGATCGCTTCGAGCAGGGTTTCGAACACGGCCGAGATCGACTGCGAAATGAACTCGGTCGGGTTGTAGATGATTCGATATTCGAGGCCCGGCGGGAAACTCTTCGACATGGTCTCCATCTCGGACTTCACCGCAGCCGCGGCAGCGAGCGCGTTCGATCCGGGACGCTGAAACACGCCAAGGATCACCGTCGGCTCGCCCGACAGATAAGTGTTAGCGGCATAGTCGGACGCGCCGAGTTCGACCCGCGCGACGTCGGACACCTTCACCTGGCGCCCGTCCGCGTCGGTGCGGATGACGACGTTCGCGAACTGCTGCGGATCGGTCAGACGCCCCTGAGTCTCGACATTGATCTGATAGGCATTGCCCGTGTTGTAAGGCGGCTGCCCGAGCGTTCCGGCCGCAACCTGCACGTTCTGTGCGCGCAGCGCATCGACGATCTCGCCGGCGGTGAGGTCGAGCGCCGCAGCCCTGTTGGGATCGATCCAGATCCGCATTGCATAGTCGCGAGCGCCGAACAGGCGCGCGTCGCCGACGCCATCCAGCCGCGCGATCCGATCGCGCACCTGGGTCAACGCGTAGTTCGAGATGTAGCCGCGATCGAGCGAGTGATTCGGCGAGATCAAGTTCACAACCATCAGGAAGTCGGGCGACGTCTTGCGCGTCACGATGCCGAGCCGCTGCACTTCCTGCGGCAGGCGAGGCGCCGCAATCGCGACGCGGTTCTGCACCAGCACCTGCGCGGCGTTGAGGTCGGTGCCCTGCTTGAAGGTCACCGTGATCGTGAGGTTGCCGTCACCGGTCGACTGCGACGACATGTAGATCATGTTGTCGACGCCGTTGATTTCCTGCTCGAGCGGGGCGGCAACCGTCGACGCCACCGTCTCGGCATCCGCGCCCGGATAGGTCGCGTTGACGGTCACCGTCGGGGGGACGATGTCCGGATATTGCGATACGGGCAGCGCGAAATAGGCGATCGCGCCCATGACCGTGATCAGGATGGCGATAACGGCCGCGAAGATCGGTCGGGTGATGAAGAAGCGCGATAGACGCATGTGAAGTCTCCCCGCCCGAAGGCGGCCGTTTCAATGGATGATGCCGGGCTCAGCGTCCCGCGAAAGTCGCCTCGCCGCTCAGGGGCACGGACACGGTCTCGGGCGCGGCGGCCACGGCTTGCGGCGTGATCCAGCCGGGCCTCACCTGCACCTTGACGCCGGGCATGACCATCTGCGAGCCGCTGATGACCACGTGGTCTGTGGTCGTGATGCCCGAGCGAATGACGCGCAGGCCATCAACCAGCGGGCCGGTCACGACCGGATGCGGCGCGACGTTGCCGGCCTTGTCGGCAACCAGGACGACCTTGCGCGCCTGATCGGTCTGGACTGCAGAGTCCGGCACCAGCAGGGCGGCGGTCGCTTGCCCCGTCGATAGACGCATATTGCCGAACATTCCCGGCGTCAGGAACTGGCCGGCGTTCGTCACGACGGCGCGCAGTCGGATCGTGCCGGAGCGCGTGTCGAGGCTGTTGTCGGCGAAGTCGAGCCGGCCGTGCCAGCGGTAATCGGTCTCGTCCTGCAGCCGGATCTCGACGTCCGACGGAGCGGCACCGGCCTCGCGGGCGCGGCGTGCCTTCAGGAACAAGGCCTCCGAAGCGTCGAAGTTGAAATAGATTGGGTCGAGCGCGTTGATTGTCGTCAGCAACGTTCCTTCTGCACCGCTGCCACCGCCCTGGACCAAGTTGCCCGGATCGATCTTGCGGTCGGAAATCCGGCCCGAGATCGGCGCTCGAACTTGCGTGAAGCCGACGTCGAGCGCCCGCGACTGAACCCTGGCATTGGCCGCGGCAAGCGCCGCTTGCGCCGCCTGAACGCGGGCGCGGATCCGATCGACATCGCTTTTCGAAACTGCATCGACCTCGAGCAGCCGAGTCGCCCGGCCATAGTCGGTCTGGGCCAGCGTCAGGTCGCTCCGCGCGCTCGCAACCGCGGCACGAGCTTCGTTCAACGCCGCGACGAATGGGCGTGCGTCGATCGTGAAGAGCAGCTGGCCCTTCTGTACGACGGCACCGTCCGCGAAGTGAACGCCGACGACAGCGCCCGACACGCGCGGGCGAACCTCAACGCTCTTGCTCGCCTCGAAGCGGCCTGAATAATCGTCCCACTCCGCAATCTGGCGAACCAGCGGTGTCGCGACGGTGACGGTCGGCGGCGGGGGCGCTGCCGCGACCGGCGCGCTCCTGAGGTCGAAGAGCAATACGACTGCGACAAGCGCGACGAGGATCGCGGCAATCCAGACCTTCTGACGGCGGGAGAGGCCGGCGACGATCTCCGTCACCGGCCGGCGTTGCTGCTCACCGTTTTCGGTCTCCACTTTCGTGACCATATTCATCAGGCGGTCCTCCGACGGCGCGCCGCGCGGGCCTGGCCGATGCTGTTTTGGATGAGTTCGAACTGGTCGGTCGAGAAGCCGGCGGCGAGGAAGTCGCGAAGCTCCGATTTCGGAACGTCCCAGCCGTAATGCCAGGCGAGGATCGCGATTCGGCGAAGCGCCTCCAGGCCCTCATTTGCCAGCTTGTTCGGGCGCTTGATGCCGAACAGGGCGCTGAGTGCGGTGATGAACCGGCTTGGCTCGCGAATGCTCGACAGACCGTCGCGCTCAGCCATTGCCACCACCGACCATTCCAGGGCGCTTAGGCGTGCCACAGGTGCTTTGGTGCCAACGATGTTGGACGCCCTGGAAGCAGGCTGGAAGTAGTGCGCGGGTATGGGGAGGCTGGCCATGATCTTTTCTCCTGTTCGAAGGGCGCAGATCGGTAGCTCGCAAAGCGCTTTAGGCGCCCGGCAATCGATCTCTGTGCCCGGAGCGCGGCTCAACCGCCGTTCGCGGCTCGTGCCGCGTTCGCTGCGCCTTGCTCCAAAACTGTGGTTACGGGGGCTTTCCGCCTTACGGCGAAATGGGATGCCCGGATGAGCGATTGAAACGCATCGCACTTTCCTCGACGGCTTGCTGCCGCTCTTATATACCGACTGGTATAGAAACCGGTTCAGCTTGCGTCAAGGGTTTTCTACCGGTCGGTATGAAAATATTTTTGGCTATTTACCGGGCCACATGGTCAGGCTGGTCTCCACGAGCGATTCGAGCTGCGCCTTGGTCGCACCGCTTCCCGCTTGAACCGACATACCCTGCAGGATCGCGCCGAGATAAGCGCAAAGACCGTCGACGTCGGTTCCCGTGGGAAGATCGCCCTCGTCCTTCGCGCGGTGCATTCGCTCACACAAAGCGCGCTGTGATGACTGACGCCGTTCCATCAGATCCGCACGGATCGAATCGGCTTCGGGGCTGCAGCTGACCGAGCTGATCACGCGCATGCACCCCCGCGGCTCGCAGTCGCTGGTTTGCATGTCGAGCGCGCCGCGTAGCAAGCGCTCGGCCACCGCACGTGACGTGGGAGCGGCAAGGGCCTCGCCAACGTAGGCGAGCTTCTCCTGCTCGTATAAATCGAGCGCTTTCTTGAACAAGGCTTCCTTGTTTCCGAACGCCGCGTAAAGGCTGGGCTTGGTGATGCCCATGGCGTCGGTAAGGTCGCTCAGCGATGCGCCGTCATAGCCCTTGGTCCAGAATACGCGCAGCGCCGCGGCGAGCGCCTCGTCGACGTCGAATTCCCGCGGCCGGCCTCTGCAGGCGCTTTGGACGATACATTCCATAACGACCGGTACATAATTGTTGAAGCGAGGATTGTCCAGCGCCTGCCGTCGGAATCGATATCAAGCGATTGATTCAACTGCGAGTCCCAAATCGGGACGGAACCGAAACCAAGCTATTGGCAAGGAACATAAATCTTGATTAGGTAAACGATTGGTAAACGACTCGCATGGGAGCGGGTCGGGCCTTGTAAGCGCTTAATCCCGGGGGGGAATGGTAGATGGGAACTCAGACGACGGGCGGTGGCTCGACCACGTCTTTTTCGAACACGCCGCAGGCGAAAGACGACACCTACACTTACCTCGAAGACATGCTTCGAAGCGACAGCAGTCTTTATAATTCCGCTACCAACACCATCATCCTCGACGTCATGGCGAATGACCTTGGCGGCAATGCCAAGAGCCTGTTTTCCGTCGACGACGGCGACGGCAATCCGATCACCGCCGACTTCGACCTTCTCATGAAGGACGTCGATTCGTCCGGCTGCTCGGCCTGGGAAAAAACGCTGTGCGGAAACTGGGTCCGCATCAACAACGGCAAGATTGAATATCGGATCGCGGACGGCTCCGGGATCGCAGGGCAAGGCGTAAGCGTCGATTCGCTCAACGCCGGCCAGATGCTGAACGACCAGTTCGTTTACTCCATTCGGCTCGGCAACGGGACGCTCAGCGAAGCGACCGTAAAAATCAGCCTTACCGGCGCAAACGACACCGCCGTAATCGGCGTCAACAGCAGCGTCGCCGATGACCGCTGTGTAGTGGAATCCGGCGTAAAGCCCGGCAACACCCCCTTTGCCGGAGATCCCTCGGCCAGCGGCAAGCTGACCATCACGGACGCGGACGCTGGTCAGAATCACTTCCAGAATCCCCCGTCGCTGGACGGAACCTACGGCACGTTCACGTTCGATTCCAACACGGGGGCGTGGACCTACGTACTCGACAACGCGCGCGCAGCCACCCAGGCCTTGAGCCAGGGCGAAGTCGTTACGGAAACTCTCACCGTCACCTCCGCTGACGGACTCACGACTTATCCGATCACAATCACAATCACTGGCACCAACGACGCGCCGGTCGCGGTTGCTGACACCGCGAGCGCAACAGAAGACGCCCCGGTCGTCACAGGATCAGTCGCAACCAACGACAGCGACGTCGATCACGGCTCGGTCCTGACCTACTCGGTGGCATCGCCGACTGACGGCTTCGCGATGGGTTCCAACGGAAGCTGGACATTCGATCCGTCGAATGCGGCCTATCAAAGTCTTGTCCAAGGAGAGACGACGAACGTGGTCGTCACTTACGTGGTCACGGATCAGTACGGCGCGAGTTCCTCATCCACGCTGACGGTGACGGTGACCGGCACGAACGACACGCCGGTGGCGCATGTGGATACGGGCAGTGCTGGCGAGAACGAGGCGAAGGCGTTCTCGGTGGTGGCGAACGACACGGACGCC
>Ga0268266_10001175_pt1 | contig 32350 bp, 36 predicted proteins | sample KBSS13metaG_FD_190356 | JGI IMG/M metagenome (GOLD analysis project Ga0268266, IMG submission 190356) | Switchgrass rhizosphere microbial communities from Kellogg Biological Station, Michigan, USA - KBS S1-3 metaG (SPAdes) (version 2) | ecosystem: Host-associated > Plants > Roots > Rhizosphere... | reverse complement strand
GTGGAACCAGCGCACGCCTTGGCGGTTGTACCTGGGCGACTCGGCTTGGATCGCCTGGCGTTCCTGGGCTTCTGCGGTTGCGCGATCCGGGAACCACTCAACGTCCCTGATTGCGACTTGCGGCCACCATGGTTTGTCGTCACGGTGCTGGGCAAATCGGGTCTTGGGATCGTCGGTTATGCCGACATAGAGCAGTTGATCGCCCGCGTCGTAGAGGCGATACAGCGCGGACCGTTCGGTCGTCATGCTCCTTTTGGCCCCTTCCCATCGCGGATGCGGGCGACGTACTCGCGGGTCCAGCCGGTGGCCTTTACGACGGCGGTGAGCCGACCGCGCACGGGCTCGCCTCCGTGCTTCTCGGGGAAGACCTCGGGGATCGTCTTGATGATCCATTCGCGGTCGTCGGCGATACGGGCGGTGCGCTTGGCCATCTCGGCGATCTTCTGGTCGTCAGTGGCGGGTTCGTCCATGACGTGAGTATGCCATGTTAGTTGGCGAATGAGGTAGGCCAACTCTGTTGACATTTGCCTACTCGGTAGGCCAACATAGTTCTCACAAGGAACCGCACCGAGGGGGACACGGTGAGGATCACCGCCAAGCAGACCAGCGAGAAGACCCTCACCGACGTCGCCCGCGCGATGGACCGCAAGCAGCCCGTCACCATCACCTACATCAAGGCCGACGGCAGCACGACGGTCCGCACCATCGAGACCCAGGACATCCGGATGACAAAGGCCGGGGCGATCATCCTCCGCGCCGCCGACCGGCAGAGCGGGGAACTGCGGACCTTCCGCCTCGACCGTATCCAGGCGTACACGATCCACCGCGGCCGGTACGTCGTCGCCCTCCCCGAGGCCCCCGTCGCCGCGCCCGTCCCCAGCACCCCGGCCGCGTTGGTCGCGTTCGAGATCGCCCGCGACGAGCGCCCCGCCACCCGCCGACTCGCCCCCGCCGCCTGAGCGCCCTGAGACCGGAGAACTCGTTGAACACCACCGACCTCGTCGCCCGCATTCTCATCCGCACCGCCGACGACCTTGACCGGCACGCCACCACCACCCACCCCCTCGGCCACCAGATCCCCCAGTGCATGACCCACGGGAGCCTCGACATCTCCGTCAGCCGCGCGACCGAAGCCGTCCTGCGCCAGACCCGTGCCCGGGGCACCGACCGGGCCGCCACGGTCGACGCCGCCCGCGCCGTGCTGCTGCCCGTCACCGGAACCGTCGCCGACTACGCGACCCGGCTGCGCGCCCTCGCCGCCTGAACTGGAAGGACTCGCCGTGATCCGCACCACCTATCGAGGCCGCGACATCAAGATCCTCAAGTCGCGCACCCCCGGCCACGTCAAGACGTTCGTCGGCGGCCAGGTCATCAACCACGCCGACCCCGGCACCGACTTGCAGGCCCTCGACGTCCTCCGCTTGATCATCGACCGCATCGACGCCAACGGCGTCGGCAACAACCCCACCTACACCCGGCCGTACTGGTACGCGCCCGGCACCTTCGACCTCAACGGCAACGGGCACGCCATCGCCCCCGGGGGCGCCTGCACCTGCAACACCTGCCTCGCCGACCCGGCCCGCAACGTGCCCCGCGCCGAGGTCGGCTCCTGCCAGCACTGCCACCTCACCGAAGGCGACCACGGACGCCAGTACACCGACCTCGCCGGCTGGCACCCCTGGACCGCGCCCACGCCCGAGCAGACCAAAGGCCGCATGCGCGCCCGCGCCGCCGCCTGATCGAGAGGACCCCCCGACATGCCCCGCCGCGACTCCGCCACCGGCCGCTACGTCCGCACCTACACCATCACCTACACCCGCGTGCACCCCCGCACCGGCCGCGAAATGCACCCCCGGCACGCCGCCCGCACTGCCCCGGAGGTCGAGCGGATCGGCCGCCTCCTCCTCCGCGTCCCCGAGGACCAACTGTTCAACCTGGCCGTCATCGATGCTGCGGGCGAGGACGTCACCTTCGAATTCGCGGTCTTCCAGGGCTGATCACCGCCCTGGTGCACGGCCCGACCCTCCGTGCACCCGATGAGGCGATCAGCCCGGAATTCGCCCGCCCGCCAGTGTCCATCCGATAGACCAGTAACCCGACGTCAACGAAGGACCACCATGCGCATCTGCCTCGTGTCCGCCTGTCCCGGCGACCACGTCCCCGGCCACGAACTCGCCGACCCCGACTGCCCCGACATCCCGGGCCTGACGGACCGGGACGACGTCAAGGCGTTCTTCGAGAAGGAGGGATACGGGCCCGACGCGGACGAAAACGTCCTGATGTACCTCGTGGCCGAGGACGACGAGGACGAGATCCCCGACGGCTTCCCGGTCCTCCGTCTGACCGCCTGAAGGCAACGCCCACCGCCCCGTGCCGCCGAACCCCGGCGGCCGGGGCGCACGCGCGTCACAACCCGATCACAACCCCGCGCAACGGGGTGCCCCCGCGGGCAGTTTCCCTGCCTGTGCGGGCCCGGCCGGGTGATCGCATGACCACCGCTCGGGCATCATGCCTGAATGCCAACGAAGAAAGACGCTGCCGAGGGACTCCTGATCGCCGGCCGCTACCGGCTCGCCGAACAACTCGGGGCGGGCGGTATGGGCGCGGTGTGGGCCGGGCACGACACGCTGGTCGGCCGGGAAGTCGCCCTGAAGGAAGCACACCTCGCCGCCGACGGCAGAGTCAGCGCGGCACGCGTCGAACGCACCCTGCGGGAGGCCCGGGCCGCCGCACGGATCGGCCATCCGGCCGTGGTGACCATCCACGACGTCGTCACGCACGACGGCCGCCCGTGGATCGTCATGGAACGCATCCACGGTGAGAACCTCGGCGAACGGTTAGAACGGCAGACGGCGTTACCTGAGCAGGAAGCCGCGCGGATCGCGGCACCGGTGGCGCAAGCACTGGGCGCGGCCCACGCCCATGGGGTGCTCCACCGTGATGTGAAGCCCACGAACGTCCTGCTCGGGCGGGACGGGAGGGTTGTCCTCACTGATTTCGGCATCGCCCGCATCGAAGGCGATGAGCCACTGACCCACTCGGGCGAGTTCATCGGCTCTTTCGAGTACGCCGCCCCGGAACGCATGGGCGCGCGCCGACCGGGACCCGCCTCGGATCTGTGGTCGCTCGGCGCCATGCTGTACCGGATGGTCGAGGGGCAGTCGCCCTTCCGGCGGGCCACTGTCGAGGGCACGGTCGCCGCGGTGCTCACCGGGAAAATACCGCGGCCGAAGCAGGCAGTTGGCCTCGCTCCGCTCATCGCGGCGCTGCTGGACCGGGACCCCGCCAACCGGCCGACCGCCGACGAGACCGCGCAGACCCTCCTCACAGCGGCCCGCTCCCTCCCCGCACAGCGGGGACCGGACGATGGGGTGCCGCAGCCGCGTACCGCCCCTGTATCCGGCGGCGGTGAGTCTCCCCGCGTGCGGCGGCGCCTGGCGGTCGTCACCCTCACGGCGGTGGCGGTGGCGTCCGGCGCGGCCCTCACACCGACCGCCGCTGGCATGTTGCGCGGCGGCGGCAACCCCCACTCCTCCGCCAAACCGACGGCGAAGACCACGGCCGGCCGAACCCCCGGCCCGTCGCCGCACACCACCGCGCCCCCGCTCCCGCCCGCAGCCGCCGGGTACGTGCGCATGGCCGAGAAGGCGTTCACCGTGGAGGTACCCGACGGCTGGCAGCTCCAGGACGCGGAACCCGCATCCGCCGACAAGTTCGTGTTCACCCAAGGCCCGTACCAGGTGGTGGTCGTGGCGGGGCGGGACGCCACCGGACCGTACGGCGGCGACCCGGCCGACTACGAGCTCACGGAGCCGGAACTGGCCGACTTCCGCAACTCGGAGCGGAGTGAAGCCTGGGGACTGGAACGGGTCCGGATCGGCGGCCGGGCAGCGGCCCGGGGAACGTTCGCCTGGAGGGACGCCAAGGGAGTTCACCGGTACGCCGAGAACACGGTGCTCGTCGGCGGCGGCCGGTTCCACATCGTCCTCGTCACCGGCCCCGACACCAAGGCCGGGCGAGAACTGGTCTCCCGCGTGGCCGAACACGCGTCACAGACCTACTCGCCCGCCCCCGTGACGTGACAGGCGCCGACCCGCGGGCGGCCGGGCGCCACACGTCCTCGCTGCGGGGTGCCGCTCGGTGAGTGCGGCCATCCGCTTCGAGACGTGCTCCAGCACCACGGGCAGCACCGGCTGACGCCGAGAGGAGACTCACGGGCGTTTCCGCTGCCGCCAGTACACGACCCCGGTCGCAGCCGGGCACGCAGCGGGCCCCTGGTCGCAGTGGGAGCGGGTTGTGAAGGCGGCGCAGGCTGAGTAGGACCGCCTGAGCCCCTGCTGTCGCGGAGGCTTTCCTCTGCCGCTAGATTCGCACACATGTCCGAAGATTCGCCCCGTGTCACCGTCCACCTTCCCGGCGGCGTGCGCCCGGCCCGGCTGGTCCGCTGGCGGCAGGGGCCGGACGGGCGCTGGTGGGCGGAGGTGGCTCTGTACGCCCCGGCGGAGGCCGTGGCCAGGGTCGACGGCGAGGACTACAGCGCAGTGCCGCGCGAGCCACAGCCAGCCACAGAGCCGCGGTACGTGCTCGACCGGCTTCCGGCCGGCGCGAACGGCAAGCCGCGCCTGGTGCTGCATGTCGCCGGCTGCTGGGTGATAGGGACGAAGAAACTGAGCCCGCCGACGCCGGTGCCGGACGGGCGACAGGCGCAGTCGATGCTCCGCTTCGACGACACCACCGCATGCGATGTGTGCAACCCCGGGCCGTAGACGCGTCCGCCCCCCGCCGACCCGGGGGGTGGTCGGCGGGGGCAGCGTGGGGGCATGCGGGGCCGGAGCAGGGCTGCGCCGTACGCCGTCGCGGCAGCGGGCGGTGGCGGGCCCCGATCAGTCCAGGTCGGCGCTGGCCCGCGCGGCAGCAGGCGCGGGCCGCCGACACTGTGGCCGCCCGGCTGGGGAAAACGCCCTGGCCGGCGTGCCGCGGCACACCCCTCGGGCCGTACCGTGGGGACCAGGGGCGCCACTGCGGGAGGCGACGATGACCGACTGGCGGATAGAAACCCAAGCCCTGGAAGCCCTGGTACAGGCCCACCCGGAAGAGCTCCAGGCGCTCCGAGCTGAAGCCCGCCGGCGCCAGGAGTCCCTCGAAGCCCGCTGGCGTCAAAAATCCCCCGGCGACGGGACGTGCCAGCCCTGCCGGGAATTTCTCGATTCGCAGTCGGCCGCGCTGGCCGACCTGCTGGGACACGACGGGCTGGGGCATCGGCTCCGAAACGTCCTCGGCCGGCACTCGATCAGAAGCATTGAACGTCTGCGCGAGGCCGCCGACTGGGAGCTGCTGGATATGCCGACGCTGGGCCCGAAGGGGCTCCGGCGCATCCACTTGCGCCTTCTCGCCCACGACGCTGCACCACGCCATGCAGCCAGCCAAGGCCCCGGCGCATCGCCACATGCCCCCACGTCCCCGCCTGCACCGGTGGCCGCCGGCTACGTGCGCGTGACCGAGACGCCGTTCACCCTGGAGATCCCCGACGGCTGGCAGCGCCAGGACCCGAGCCCGGCCGGGAAGTTCGTGTTCACCCAGGGCGCCTACCAGGTAGTGGTCGTGGCCGGCCGCGACCCCGTCGGTCCGTACAGGGGTGACCCGGTGGCCTACCGGGCGGTGGAGCCGGAACTGGCAGACTTCCGCGCCTCGGAATGGAGTGAGGCATGGGGGCTGGACCGGGCCCGAATCGGCGGCCGGCCAGGGGCCCAGGGAATATTCGCCTGGGAGGACAGCGAAGGCATTCGCCAGTACGCGGAGAACACCGTGATCATCGTCGGCGACCGCTTCCACATCGTCCTCGTCACCGGCCCGGACACCAAGAACGGGCGCGACCTGGTCTCCCGCGTAGCCAGGCGCGCATCGCGGACATACACGCCCACCGCATGACGCGGGGGCACTGGATTGCGCCCCGGGGAGCGACGGCGTGGGCATCGTCGATGCGACTCACCGGTGACACCGCGGTCGCAATCCGGCCTGGGGCGTGACGCCCTGCGTCGCGCTTGAGCCGACCCGCCGTCGGCGCCTGCCGCGCGGGCACCAGCCGCCACCCGCAACCCGGCGATGTAACCTAGATCACATGTGAGGATGCCCGCGCGCGGCCGGGCCCTACGTCTGCGCCTGCAAACGGGCCGGATTCCGTGAAGATCGGCCACCTGTGCCTGTTCCGTTTCGACCCGCGGCCCACCAGCCGATGAATGCGGACGAACACGCCCCCCGGCTGGGATGGCAGTGGCTGAGCGAGCTGATGCGGGACAGCCCGGACCCGGCCACCGTCCTGGACTCCGACGACCACGTGGAATGGGCCAACGCCGCCAGCCTGGACCTCGCCCGCCGACTGGGGATCACACCCGCCGGAGCAATCCCGTGGGAGGCGGTACCAGCACTGCGCGACGAGGGCCTGCCCGACCTCGTCGCCCGCGCACGGCACACACCCGGAACCCCCACGTCCGCGCGGATCCGGATGAAGCCGGCCACCGGCAACGTGTGGTACCTCGTACGCGCCGTCGAAACCGCCGGCTGGGTCGTCCTGCAGTGGCTGGACGTCACCGAGCAGACGGAAGCCGAGTACGCCGCGATCGACCGCAGCCGCGGCCTGCAAGCCTTGAACGCGGCCCTGATCCAAGCCTCCGGCACCGACGGCATCGTGGCCGCGATCGTGGAGCACGCCCTGCCCCTGCTCGGCGCCACCGGCCTGGTCATGCACGATCTGACCGGCCCGGAACCCCGGCTGCTGGGCCTGGCCGGACACAGCCCGGACTTCGCGCACGCCCTGGAGGCAATGGACTGGCACCGCAGGCTGGCCGGCGCCGCACAAAACTCCGGCCAGCCGCTCCTCGTCGGCTCAGCCGAAGCCCTCACAGAAGGCTGGCCGCACCTGCAGCCGCTCGCGTACGCCAGCGGCAAACAAGCGTGGGCGGTCATCCCGCTGACGGTGGCAGGCGACCCGCTCGGCGTGGCCGTATTCGCCTGGGACACCCCCCGCCAGTTCACCGCCGACGACCGGTCCCTGCTGGGCACCATCGGCGTGGTCGCCGCGCACGCCCTGCGCACCGCGCACACCCTCCGGCAGGCCCGCCAGCGCGCCGACCGCCTGGAAAAAGAACTCGCGCCCGGCCCGCCCCCCGACCTTCCCGGTATCCGGGCCGCCGTCCGCTACCGCGCCACAGGCGGGGCAGGCCCGGGCGGCCACTGGTACGACGTCGTCCCCCTGTCCGGCGGCAGAGCGCTGCTGGTGGCAGGAGAAGTGACGGCCGGCCCCGATGACGCGGTCGCCATGGGCATCCTGCGGCAGCAGGTCCTCACCATGGCCGCCCTGGACATGCCCCTGGACGACGTGCTCGCACACGCGGGGGACGCGGCCCTGCGCCTGGGGCACCGGCTGGGCGGCGCTGCCGTGACTGCCCGGTGCCTGCTGGCCGTCGTGGATCCGACGTCCGGCCGGTGCACGATCGCGTCGGCCGGGCACACCCCGCCCACCGTCATACGCCCCGGACATACGCCATCCGTCCTGAGGGTGCCGGTAGGCGACCCGCTCGGCATTGCCCGGGTTCCCGCGCAGGCAACCAACCGGGACGACCTCTCGGGCACCGTGCTCGTCCTGGCCAACGGGGCCGCACCGGGCGGGACCAGCCTGGCCGACGCCATCGCACACCACAGCGACCGGGTACCCCTGCCCGCCGCAGGCGCCGACAGCCCATGGCTGGAAAGCCTGTGCGACACGATCATCGAGGACCGGGCGTCAGAACACGGCGACCTGGTGCTGCTCGCCGCGTACATCGGACGCCTGCCCGACGACCACATCGGCGCGTGGGAGCTCCCACGCGTCCCCGAGTCGGCCGCAGCCGCCCGCGGCCACGTCGACGAGATACTCAACGCCTGGCACCTGCCTGAGCTAGCCGACACCATGGAACTGCTCGCCTCCGAGCTCGTGGGCAACTGCGTCCGCCACGCCAGCGGGATCGGGACCGACGCCGCGGACCCCACCCCGGGCCACGTCTGGCTGCGGATGCTCCACCTGGCCGACCACGTGGTCTGCGAGGTCTACGACGGATCCGCGTCCGCCCCACGGGTGCGCCACCCACGTCTCACCGACGAATACGGCCGGGGCCTGCAACTGGTGGCGCTTTCCACCGACAGCTGGGGCACTCGCTACACCAGGCTCGGCAAGTGCGTCTGGGGGGCGGTCGACGCCCCCAACGCCGAGGCAGCGAAGGACCACCGCCAAACCACCGCCGACAGCGCACAACGGCCCGCCGAGCACGGCCCCGGCGACGACCCGGAGGGCGGAGGCGATACTCCAGGCGAGGGACCCCCGCGTCCTAGACCCCGCCCCACCCCGCGCCGCGCCGCGCAGCGCATCTCGGCACCGCACAATGCGACCCGCCGACCTTCACTGTCTCCCCGTGTGAGAACTGGTGGCGGATCTGGTCCAACAACCCGCAGGAACGGCTGAAAAGGAGATCCGCCGCCGCACCGACGTGGCCGGACCTTCCCCAACCGCACCGCCCCGATCTGCCCGGCCGGGGCCATCCCGGCCGAACAGAACGACGAGTGGGCCGAAGCCCGCCGCTACACGAGTCACGAACCCCTTGGCTGAAGCTCCGCCCGGAACCCGGACACCCAAGGAGCACGGGGGCGGCCACCGGAACCCTGCCGACCTACGCCGCGGTCGTCGACCACCAGCAGCCCGGGGCGGAGGCGCGCTGCGGCCCGGACCGTCTGTCCCCGCCTGCGGTGAACCCCTCCCCGCCGTAGCCTGCACCTAGGGGACTGACCTGCGAGAAGAGGTACGCCATGCCGCCGATCTGGTCCGGAACCCTGACTTTCGGCCTGGTCGCCATGCCTGTGGCCATGAGGTCCGCCGTGTCCTCCCACAAGGTCGCCTTCCGGCAGATCCACCTCGCCGACCAAGGACGCGTCCGCTACCGGAAGAAGTGCGAGCTCGACGACCAGGTCCTCACCGAAGGCGAGATCGGCCGCGCCTACGAGGCAGGCAAGGACAACCTCGTCCCCCTCAGCGACGACGAACTCGACGCGCTCCCCCTGCCCACCGCGAAAACGATCGAGATCGACGGCTTCGTCGACCTGGCCACCCTGCCGCCCGAAATGATCGGCAAGGCGTACTACCTCGCCCCGTCCAACCCCGGCGCGCACAAGCCGTACGTGCTCATGCGCCGGGCCCTGGAGCGCTCGGGGAAAGCAGCCGTCGGCAAGGTCGCCATGCGCGGCACGGGCGAGCGCCTCGTCCTCGTGCGCGCCTACGAGGACATCCTCGCCGTGCTCGACCTGCACTGGCCCGACGAGCTCCGCGACCCGGGCGACGCGGTGCCCACCGGCGGGTCGGCACCCACCGAGGAAGAGATCCAGGCTGCGGTCGACTACATCCACGCCATGGGCGACATCGACATGGCGGAGATGGAAGACGAGTACACCCGCGCGGTCGAGTCCCTGATCGACGCGAAGTCCCAGCACAAGAAGCCGCCCAAGCCCGAACAGCCTCCGGCCCGGGAAGGCGTCACCGACCTCATGTCCGCGCTGAAGGAGGCAGCCGACCAGGCACGTAAGGGGCGCGGCAGAGACGCCGACGTGCACGACATCAGCGGCCGGCGCACCGCCAGGAAGACCACAGCGAAGAAGACCGCGAAGAAGACGGCCGCCAAGACGACCACACACACGCGGAAACGCACGGGCTGAGCCGGGCCACACGGTCACCACACCCGCAGGCGGCCGGATGCCCGCCGGGACCAAGCCACGGGGCCCCGCCAGACGCGTCCGACGACCAAGCCGCCCATCGGGGAGCGACCCCCGCCTGGCACACAACGGCTCATATTGGCGTTCACCGACCCCCCGCGCGAGCTTGACAATGGTCCGCGAGCGTCGATTGCCGAAAGGGGGCCTGGCAGCATGACGAAGCGGCGAGCCGTGCTTTCCCGCAGGACCCGCCCAACATCCCGCCGACGCGCCCCGGGCAACGGCAGGGGATCGGCGGAACCCCGTTGGGCGGGACGGATCGCCGGAGCACTGTCCCTCCTGGCGCTTGCCGCCGGCGTGGCGGGACAGTACCTCGGACTGTGGAAGGACATCTTCAGCGGCGACGAGCCGTCGCCCCCGGCCGCAGCCGCGCACGCAGCCCCCAGCACGACCCTGGGGAACGCCGACGGCTCGCCGTCCGCGTGCAGCACCGCGAACCACGGCGTCGTCCTCAAGCTAGAAGGAGCGCCCACACGGTCGGCGGCCCGCGTGACCGCCACCGTGTCCTGCGTGCTCGCACCCGGCGACCACCTGTCGTGGGTCGTGCGCAAGACCACCGGCACCGCATCGGTACCGCACGTGCACTACACGCTGAGAGACGACCTGGACCAAGGCCCCGGCACCTACCTCTACGAAGCCGACCTGCACACGACCGCGCCCGGATCGGAACGCACGCTGTTCGTCGTAGTGATGGACAGCGCCACCTACCAGTCGGTGAAACAGACGACGGATCCCGCGACTAACTACGTTCTGCTGCCCTCGCCGCCCATCACCTCCAACACGGTGATGATCAAGACACCGAGGTAAAGCCTGCCCACAGGCCGCCGTGCAGAATGAGCAGCCGCGTGAGCTGCGGTTGGGGCTCACGGCATCCGTTCACCGCCGCCACACGTTGACGCGCTCGGTCGCGAGCATCGGAGCCCCGTCGGGACCTTAAGTCATTCTGTCGAAACGCCCTCCGCCGCCTCCACGACCCGCGCCCACCGCGGCCAGGCCGCCACTACGTGCCCTCCCACGCCGCGTAGATCGCGGCCGCCGCCCCACGCTCGGCCGCCATCGGCCCACCCATCGGTCGGGGCGGACACCGGGCAGGCAGGCGAGGGCCAGGTGCGCGGAAGGCGAGACGGCATATGCCTACACGGCTTCGTGCCGCGCCGCGATGTCGTCGATCCTGTGCGCGAGGTCGAAATCAGCGGCGGTCAGCCGGCCGCCGACATCATGGGTGGTGATCCCGAACCGCACGGTCGACCACCGCAGGTCGATGTCGGCATGGTGCCCGATCAGACGCTCGACGTCGGCGACGTGCACGATCAGCGCGACCCCGCCGTGATACCGACCCGTCGTGAAAGTCCTGGTGATCTCGTCGCCGACCCGCTCCCACCCCGGCAGCCCGACGAGCTCCCGATCGATCTCCGCATCCGACAGCACCACCGGCTCAGCCACGGTCATCCCCTCTCCACCAGCGGGGCCAACGCCTCGACCAGGCCCCGGCCCTCCGGCGCATGCTGCCACGGCCGCATCGCCCGCTCCAGCACGCCCAACTCCCGGCGCATCCGCACGGACCCGGTGTCCACTGCGATCACCGCGACCTCACGGGCAATCTCCACCGCCTGGTCCGGGTCCTGCGCCGCAGCCGCCGCAGTTGCCTGCCGCGCGAGGTACACGCCGCGGTCGCGCCGGGCCGTCACCGGCACCCCGCGGAGCACCTGCGCCCACAGCGCGCCGGCCTCCCGGCCGAGGCCGAGCCGCCCGTAGCAGGTGGCCCGCTGCACCTCAAGGTACCCGGGCGTCCGGCGGCAGGCGTTGCCCCAGGGCATGTCATCGTCGACCCGGCCAAGGAGACCGGCAGCCTCATCGATCAGCCGATCCACCGCGCCCCGGTCCGCAGTGAGGGACGCGCCGTGCGCCTGCTGCTGAAGGGCCATCACGCGGACTTTCGGCGCGAGGCGGCCGGCGTCGTCGAGCGCGGCCTCGCACAGGTCCACCACGGCGAGCCCGTCGCCGAGATCCGTCCTGACTTGGGCTTGGTTCACCAGCGAGTACCCGATGAGCTGCGCGTCCCGGGACCTTATGGCGATCTCCTGGGTGATGCCCCGCCAGAACGCGGCCGCGCCCATGTCGCCCGCGTCCTGGTACAACCAGCCCACGAGGGCCGCGTAGGCCGCGCCGGCCCGCAGCAGCCCCCGCCGGGTCTCCCCGGCCGCGGACCGCGCCAAGTTGTCGATCAACTTGTACTGTTCGGACACCGTGCCGATCAGGTCGTGCGGGCCGAGCAACATGTCGGCCCGGTAGTGACCCTCCAACTGCTGCTGGAAGTACGCGATCAGCGCGGGGTCGACATGCCGGGGCTGCGTGGGGCCCGCCGCGAGGGCGGCCATGGTCACAGAGATCATGCTGCGGCGCTGCACGTTGTCGTCCTCGCGGTGCTCAAGGTCCAAGCCGTCGGGCGGCCGGAACCCCAGCCGCTCCGGGCCGACCCCGAACGCGGCGCGGAGCGCGATGGTCGAATCGTCACGAGGCCAGCCCGGCGCTGCGGACTCCCACCTCCTCCAAGTGCGCGCGGACACCTCGAACGAGGGATCGTCCAGGGCGTCGATGCCAGCACGCGTCACCGCCCGAGCCGCCGCTTCCTGACTGTTCCAACCGCGCTTCAGACGCGCGGCTTTCAGAACGTCATTGTGTCCGCCCACGATCTCGCTCCCGGGGAGTGGCCGCTGAATGGCCGCCGATGGCCGCTTGACGGCCTAGTGGCCGCTGCCTGCACAGATCACGCTAGCGGACGGAGCTGATCACTGGCAGCAACAGGGAGCACGACGTGGACGATCCTGAGACAGCCCCGAGGGCCTCGATGTCCACGCGGGTCGCGGACATCGACGGGCGTCCGGCCTACATCGTGCACAGCCCAGGCGTGCCGGTGCCCGACCACGCCCCGGACTGCCCGCCCACTTGCTGGCGTAAGAACCCCCCAGTCATGACCCACCGGTGTGGCATCCATGGCGGTGAGGTCCCCGAGTCCGAGGCGGAGATCGTGTCGTGGTCCGAGGCCGGCTCCGGCCCTGGGATCCCCGCGTACTCGTGCATCTCCTGCATCTGCGCGGAGGGGATCGTGCCTCCCCAGCCCGGGATCATAGAGCGCAGAGAACTCCCTCCGATCGTCGACGGAAGCCGCCTGCTGATCCCCCAGCCTTCCCACGGAACCGCGGCCACCCGCTGGATCAGCGCCCCCGGCGGGGACACAGACCTACTGGCCCCCGCCGAACTGCTCGCGACGCACCTGCGCACCCTGGCCGGACCCGAGCCCGGGAGGGCGGCCTCATGAGCCACCGCATCGTCTACGACCCCTACGGGCTCCTCGACGCGGAACTCCCGCTCGACCGGGAACCGAACCTGCAACTGGCCAAGATGGTGCTCAACCTGAAACCCGGCGTACTGCCAACCTGCGACCTCGCCCAGATCGCCCTCCAGTTGACCGGGCACGCGCGGGCCGTCGCCGACGACGTCCGCCGCCGCCACGAAGACCTGCCCCCCGACAGCGGGGCCCGCGCACTGACCGACGTGGTGCTCGGCGAGGCCACCCGGCGCCTGTCGGTCCGCCCGTACGGCACCCTGGCCTGCGCCGTGAACCGAGCCCGCCTCGTCAAGGCACTGTACGAGCGGCTCGATGCGCTCTCCGAGCCCCTGGATGTCGGCGAAGCCCAGGACTGAGGCTCGACTGGCCCGGGCGCGATGGCAGCCGAGCAGGTTGCGCCCCCGGAGCTGTTCCGCGACCGGCGCTGGCCCGCGCGGCCAGCCCCCGGGAGCGGTGCATGGGTCGTGGTCGGCGGCGCCCAACTACCAGCAGTCACAGCAGCCTCAGATTTGGTCAGTTTTCGCGTCGGCGGTATGTGGCTGGGGCTGGTGAGGCCCCGGCTACCCGACCGAGGGAGACGGCATGAGGCACACAGGGGCCCGCCACCGGATCGACCGCCTAGCGCGGCTGGTAGACGACCTGCTTGACGGTCTGGCCGCGCACGGCGACCCGGCCCCGACCGCACCGCAGATCCGCGCGGCCCTGCGCGACGCCCAGGGCGAGCGCCGCGGCCGACGTCGACGCCGCCGACCGAACGCCCGCCGGTAGCCCGCACGCAACCGCGGGCCCCTCCCGTGGGGGTCCGCGAGCGTCTCGGCGAGCAGTACCGGCGCCGTTGCGGGCACTGGCGGAGATCTCCCGCCAGCGGGGGCGCGCGTCGCTCCGCAGTGGTGCACTGAGCCGTGCGGCGAACGGTCGAGGCCCCGGCGAGCAGCAGCTCGCCGGGGCCTCGGTGTGCCGGGGGTGTCAGAGTTCGCCGTTGAGCAGGCTTTCGCGGAAGAGCCGCCACTCGTATTCGTCAAACCGCAGTTCCGGCCGGTCGGGGTACACGGAATCGCGCACCGCGATGCCGCCGCCGGGCAAGTCGGCGATCTCGACGCATCCCTCGCCGCCGTTGCTGCGCGGTGACTTGCGCCAGGTGGCCTTGCTCAGGTCGAGCGCGTACAGGTCGTCCTTGCGGCCGGTCATGGTGTCCCTCTCTTCTCCATAATCGTCTTGATCAGCTCCAGTGAGTCGTCTGTGGAGCACGCGGTGGCCACGATGCGCTCGAATCCTTGCCGAATACCGCGGCGCTGTCGGTGCCGAGCATGGTTTCGAGGGCGATCCCGCTGATGCGGGGAGGGAGTGGGGTCGGTGGGGGCCGAGGCAACCGCCGGGTGGTCCCTGGCAACGGGCACGACCAGCCCCGCGGCGCCCGACCGGTCTTGCCCCACCCGCTCACCTGTATCTCCTTCGGGTTCAGTCCGCCGGGTGGTCGGCGGGCCTCAGTTCCATCGACCACTTCTCCTCGATGTTGCCGAACTTCCAGATGGCCAGCGCGGCGGCCCAGGTGACGAAGAACAGGCCGACGATGAGGTACCCGATGATGTTGAGGTCGAGGCCGCCGACCCAGTCCCAGAAGGCGCCGTGCAGGCCGGCCTTCTCGCCGATGAGGCCGAGGAGTTCGACGGTGCCGATGATGAGGGCGACGGCGACGGACAGGCCGGTGATGGTCAGGTTGTAGTAGACCTTGCGGACCGGCTTGGAGAAGGCCCACTCGTAGGCGAAGTTCATGAACGAGCCGTCGATGGTGTCGAGCAGGCACATCCCCGCCGCGAAAAGCACGGGCAGGCACAGGATCGCGTACCAGGGCAGGCCGGAGGCGGCGCCGGTACCGGCCAGCACGAGCAGGGCGATCTCGGTGGCGGTGTCGAAGCCGAGGCCGAACAGCAGGCCCAGCGGGTACATCTGCCAGGGCTTGGTGATCGACTTCATCACCCGGCCGAGCAGGCGGTTCATGAAGCCGCGGTTGTTGAGCTGTTCCTCCAGGGCCGCCTCGTCGAAGTCGCCCTCGCGCATCCGCCGGAAGACCTTCCAGATCCCGGCGAGGATCACCAGGTTGACGAGCGCGATCGCGTACAGGAACGTCCCCGAGACCGTGGTGCCGATCCATCCGGTCGCGTCGTGCAGCCCGGAGTCGTCGTTGACGACCGGACCGGACAGCGACTTGATGCCGAAGGACAGCAGCACGGCCAGCGCGAAGACGATGCTGGAGTGGCCGAGGGAGAACCAGAAACCCACCGACAGCGGTCGCTTGCCCTCGTGCATCAGCTTGCGGGTGGTGTTGTCGATCGCCGCGATGTGGTCGGCGTCGAACGCGTGCCGCATGCCCAGGGTGTACGCGGTGACGCCGATGCCCACACCGAACGTCTTGGTGCCCAGGCTGTAGTGCTCCGGGGCGACGATCGCGACCAGGGTGAACCAGCCGACGACGTGCAGGCCGACGATGAACGCGGCCATGCCGCCCAGGCGTGTCCACTCGGCCCTGGTCATCGAGCCGGATATCCGGCGCCAGCGGGACCCGCTCGCCGCCGACGCGGGGGCAGAGGTGGTCATCGCTGTAGTCCCCTGGGCTTCGCGGGCAGCACGCCGCGGGAGGATCCGTCGGCGGGTTCGTCGGGCAGCCCCCCCGGCGCTGGGCTGGTGATGGTGATGGCGAGGTCGGCCAGGTCGGCCTGGATGTCGATGGCGGTGATCCGGCCGCCGTCGGTGCTGAAGCGGAATGCCACGTGCGGTTCGCCTTCGTGGGCCCAGACCAGGCCGGCGACGCCCTCGATGACGGCGGGGACCGGGGCCCAGGTGCGCCCGGCGAAGACGCGGCTGACGGCGTCGGCGCCGCGGATCTCGGCCGCCGCACCCATCTGGACGGCATGGTGGTCGGCCCTGATCAAGACGTTCGGGTCGAGGATCGCCAGCAGTGCCTCGAACTCGCCCTCGCGGGAGGCGGCCAGGAAGGCCCGTACAAGGTCGGCCTTCCCCGCCTGGCCGGCGGGTGCGGAGCCGGAGTCCCCCCGGGGGCCGGTGTCGGGACTCGGGTCGGTCTGCCGGATGCGGCGGCGGGCATGGCTGGCCAGCTGGCGGGTGGCGGCGGGGGAGCGGTCCATGATGGCCGCGATCTCCTCAAACGGGACCGCGAACATGTCGTGCAGCACGAACGCCAGCCGCTCGGCGGGGGACAGCGTGTCCAGGACGACCAGCAGGGCCAGGCCCACCGAGTCGGCGAGCAGCGCCTCCTGCTCCGGGTCGGCAGGCGCCTCCGATGGACGGGAGGCGTCGCCCCTGGACCTGGCGGCGGCGCCTGTCTCGGCTACGAGGTCCTCGCGGCGCGCTTTGCGGGACTGGAGCATGTTCAGGGACACCCGGGCGACGACTGTGGTGAGCCAGGCGCTCATGTTCTTGATGGTGTCGGTGTCGGTGCGGCTCAGCCGGATCCAGGTCTCCTGGACGGCGTCGTCCGCCTCGGCCAGCGAGCCGAGCATCCGGTATGCCACCGTGCGCAGACGGGGGCGGTCGGTCTCGAATCGTTCGGCCAACTGGTCGTGTTGGTTCGGCCGCCGGGCGGGGGTGGTCATCGGGTGCCCGGCAGGGTCGGCGGGGTCGGGGTGCCTGTGGGGGGCCCGGCCGGCCGGAGCACCACCAGCCGATTGTCGCCGCGGTGCAGGGCGGACAGCCGCAGGTCGACCGGGCGGGCCGTGCTGGGCAGCACGGCCCGCAGGATCATCCCGTCCGGGCCCTCGCGCATGTCAGCGGAGGAGTCCCACAGTTGCGCGGTGGGCTGGTGCTGCCGGACCTCGCAGACCACCTCGGCGGTCCGGTGGGTCCGGTCGGGGTCGACGGTGGCCATGCGCAGTGCGGCGACCATCCACCGTGCGCATCCGGGCCAGTCGGCCACCACGCCCCGTGCCTCGCCGCGGGGCCCGAGGATCGCGGTTGCCCAGTTGACGCCGGTGCGGGCGAGTAGGCCCAGGTGCTCGGCCGCGGGCTGGTTGCTGGCGATCACGTCCCACTCCGGTGTGAGCCACACCGCAGGTGCGGGGGTGGTGCCGGTGACCAGCTCGGCGAAGGCGGGGTCGACGCGGCCGACGGGTGGGCGGAGCTCGGGCGGCACGAGCCGGCGGGTCCACCGCCACATCGCGGCATGCTGGGGGCGGCTGACGCCGAGGATTCCGGCCACCGCGCGTATCACGGCCGCGCCGGAGACGCCCTGGCGTTCGAAATCTCTGTAGGTGCGCACGTCGATGCCGACCATGGCGGCGATCAGAGCCTGGCTCAGGCCGCGGGTTGACACCGCCCGCTCGCGTGCCCGCGGGCCGAGGTTGGCCAGGTATTCGGGGGGCACGTCGGCGCCGGCGCGGTGGGCGCGCAGGAATCCCAGTACGGCGGGCATGGTCAGCAGCGCCGGGTGGTGGGCGGCCTGGTGCGGGCCCGGCCCGGGGTTGGGCGCGGGCCCGGGGGCGCCGATGGTGCTGGTAGTGCTGGTCACGGTCAGGGCCTTCGTGGATCGGTGGCGTCGGCGTAGGCGCGGGCGGGGACTGCCCGGGTGCGGGCGAGGGCGCGCAGGGCGGTGTACCGGGCGACGTGGGGTGGCGAGGTGATGACGCTGGCGCCGAGCAGGCGGTCGCCGTCGTTGTAGCGCAGTGCGGCGACCAGGCCGGTGTCGAACAGCCACCAGTCCTCGGCGGGGAGGGCGATCCGCTCGGCCTGGGGGCGGGGCAGGCACAGCACGGTTTCCCCGAGTAGTTCGGCGTGGCCGATGGCGTGGGCCAGGAGGTAGCGCTGGCTCTCGGTGGGCGGGTCGTCGATGATCCGTACCCGCTCGGTGGTCGCGCCGTGGTCGGCCCGCGCGCGGACGGCGTGTGCGTACGGGCTGGTCGAGTCCCACTGGGATTTCTGGCCGCGTCTCCACTGGTCGTAGGCGGGATCGGTCTCGTTGCCGGCGTAGCGGCGGCGGGTCTCCAGGCGCCAGGCGGAACGGGTGGTGAAACCGTTGACGAGGCGGTGGAGGGCGGGGACATCGATGTCGGTCGGCATGGGGCTGCTCTTTCTCGACATGGGGTAGGTGTGGGTGTGGGGGCAGGGCCCGCGCTCCCACATACGCGGGCCCTGCCCGGGGCGGTGCACCGCCCGCGCCGACGGGGGTTGCGTGCCCGTCGGCGGTTCGGGGGGCCGGGTCCGTGATCCGGTACGGGCCCGGCCCGGGGGGCGGGGGGTCGGGGACCGCCCCCGTCTGTGGGTGGGAAAGGGATGCCGCTACCCGGAACCGGTGCTGGCCTTGTTGTCCGGCAGGGCCGGGGCCGGGGGCGGCGGGTGGTGAGGTCGGGTGCCGGTGCCGGTGCCGGTGCCGGTGCCGGTGCGGGGCGTGGCCCGCATCCTGGGCGTGCCCTGCGGTCTGCGGTCCGGTGCCGGGGACCGGTGGGTGGTGGTCACGCGGCGACCAGGGCGGGATCGGCGGGCGCCCGCGCGGACTCCCCGGTTGCGGGGGCGGGCGGAGGGGCCGGTTGCGGGGTGGGCGGCGGCACCACGCGCACACCGGTCGCGGTCGTGGCCAAGGCGGCCCACATGACCTTCCGCCGGCCGTTCACGGTGCATCCGTGGTGTTGGGAGAGTCCTGCCACGATGGCCAGTCCGCGGCCGGATTCGTCGTCGTCGGCGGCGCGGGCGGCGGGGTCCACAGGGTGCGGGTCGCAGTCGGCGACGGCCACGACCAGGTGCTGGTCTTCCAGGGCCAGCCGCAGGCGGACCGGCCCGCGCCCGTGGCGTACCGCGTTGGTGACCAGTTCGGTGGCGACGAGTTCGGCGTCGCCCACGAGGTGACGGGGCAGCCCCCACGTGGTGAGGGTGGACCGGGTGCGGGCGCGTGCGTCCTGTGCCGGCTGGCCCGCTGCGGGCAGTTCCTGCCAGCCCGTGTGCGGGCCGGCCGCCGTGGCCGCGGCCCCCGGATCGGCTGTGTACGTGCTGGTCATCGGGACCGCCTCCTCTCGTGGTACTGCCGACGCTAGGAGCCGGCAGCGCGCGCGGGGATGGGACCGGGGCCCCTGTGAAGCGGGACTCGAACCAAAATTGATTGAACGATGAACCATTGGTGGGGTGGTCGGCACCCTCTCCCGGAAACCACCCGCCCGGACAGCGCCCCGCCCGCGGACCGGACCACCAAGCGGGCGGCGGGAGTTGAGCACACATCGGCCCGCCCCCGCTCGCCGGACACCGGGCACAGGGCACCAACCGGGGCGGACAGGACTCCCCCACCTGCGAAAACCGTCCTATTGTGTGCGTATGGCATTGGACGTGGATGCCGTCCGGCGGCGAGTGCGGGGAGCACTGCAAGCCGCCGCTGCCGGGGAACGCGGCGACCGACAGACCGACCGGCTGATCCGGCGGTGCGCCCCGGACGGGGCACTGATACGGACGGTCCCGGCCGGCCCGGGACGCCAGGCGACGACCGTGCCGGGACTGGACCCGGACGACGTGGAACTGGTCGCCCGGGGCCTCGTGCCGGGGCCGCTGCTCGGCCCGCACGCCGCGGTCCTGGCACTGGGCGCCCGCCCGGCCGCCGACCGCCGGGGCTGGCCGGGATCCGGCCTGCTGATCGCCGAACGCAAGGGCCGGCCCTTCGACAAGACTGAGCAGGAAATCCTGTCGGAGATCGCCTTCGGGGTGGGGATGCTGCTGTGGGCCGGCGGCGTGTCCGAGCGGGAACACCAGCTCACCGCCGTGGCCGCCGACCTGCGGGTCAGCGCCCTGCAACACCTCATGAGCGGCGACCTGATACGCGCCGGACGGACGATCAACCCGCTGGTCCCCGGCCTGGTGGCCGCCGGCGCGGGCAGCGTCGCGGTCGTCGAGTGCCAGCAGGAAAGCCAGAGGGCGGCGATGGCCGCGGACGCCGAGGACGCGGTGGCCGACACCGGACTGGTCGTGCTGTGCCCGGCCAATGATCGGCAGGTCATCGTGCTCTGGCCCATGACACAGGACCGGCCACGCCTGGCACCCGTACTCAAACCCGCCGTCCACGCCGACCGCGCCGCGGGAGTCAGCACCGTGGTGCCGTGGGTCAGCACCGCCTCCGCGTACGAAGCCGCCGTGGAAGCCCTTGCGCAGGCCCGCGGTGTGGAGCGCGGCACCCGCATACGAGTCCACGACGGCCGACCCCCGCTGTCCACCCGCCTGGGCACCGACGCCCGCATGTGGGCCTCCGCAGTCCTCCAACCCCTGGACGACCTGTCGACGGTCGAACGCGCAGACCTCCTGGAAGCGGCAGCACTGACCTTGTGGTGGGGCCCGGAGATCGGGGGCCGGCTGCTGGGGTGGACGAAGGAAACACTGCACACCCGCCTGGCCACCCTGGCCGGCCGCGTGGGCCTGGACACCACAAACGTCTGGCAGCGCGCCGCGCTCTACCTCGCGGTACGGCTGGCCGCCCTGCCGGCACCGGCCGCGACCGACGACCGGATACAACTGGCCGACATCCTCGACCACCCGCGAGCACGGGACTGGGCAGAAGAAACCCTCGGGCCGATGTCCAAGCTGCCCCAGGGCGACGCACTGCGCCGCACCGCCGCGGCATGGCTGGCCAGCGGCATCTGGCTCGGCGCGGGCGACGCCGGCAAACAGGAAGTTGCCGACCGGATCGGGATCTCCAAGACCACCCTCTACCGGCGCCTGGGCAAGGTCAGCGCCGTGGTACGCCACGACATCACCCGCTACCCCGGCCCCGCCATGGACCTCCTCTACGCGCTGCTCATCGCAGGAGACCTCACGATGGGCGACCTCCCCCCGCTCACCCGGAGCCCCGACGTCCGGCAGGCCCACCCCGATTTCCCAGGTTTCGGCCGGATCAACACCAGCAGGTCGCACCCCGCCCGGATCCGCAACCACCTCCTGGGCGGCGATGTCAACTTCGCCGCGGACCGGGCCGCCGCCGCCTCGCTCCTGGAAGCAGCCCCGCTGCTTGCCACCGCAGCCCGGCAGAACCAGGCGTTCCTCCACCGCGCGGTCCGCCACGCCGTGCGGCGGTCCGGACTGCGGCAGGTCCTAGCCGTCGCCCCCGGCATCCCCACCCCGCCCGGCATCCACGACGTCGCCCTAGACGCGAACCACACCGCCCGCGTCGTCTACGTCGACGACGACCCGGTCGTCCTCACCCACACCGCCGACCTGCTCGCCGCGGCCCCCGCAGGGTCCGCCGTCATCGTCCGGGGCGACCCGCTCAGCGGCGCCGCACTCCACGACATGCCCGAAATCCGCGACACGCTCGACCTCACCCAGCCGATCGCGGTCATCCTCGACTTCCTTCACCTCGTCCCGGGCCAGGCGGCATACGACCTGGTACGCGACCTGGCCGCGCCGCTCGCCCCCGGCTCCCTGATCTGCATCGCCCACCCCACAGCGGACTGGACCACCCAGTCCGCAATCGTGGAGATCTACGGCACCGTCGGAATCCCCGCATGCGCCCGCACCCACGACGAAGTGCTCGCCTTCGGCGACCTCGGCCGCCCCGCCGAACCAGTCGACCCCGGCGTCGTCGCCGTACCGCTGTGGCACCCCGACACCCCCGAACCCGACCCACCCCCCTACATGAGCCACGCCCTGGTCCTCCAGTGCAACTTATGCCGGTGCCCCGAGCTCGCTACCAGGGAACCGAGGACGAGGAGGGTGTCCCGCGCCAGGGCGCCGTCTGCGCGGGACCACTCCGCGGCTGCGGTTTTCGCGGCCTGGGTGAGGTCCGGCCCGTGCGCGTCGGACAGCACGGCGCCAGCGACGGCGTGCGGGACCGCATGCAGTGCAACCGGGTCGGGGATCATGATCGGGCTTCTTTCGCTGGGCGACCGTGGCCGGCCGCGGTGCGGGCCGGGCGTTTGTCTCTCGGCGCTGGTCAGGATGCACCGCTCGCCTATCCGGCGGGCGGCAGCGCCAGGTCGGAGGGCTCACGTTCGTGCCGGGAGCGGGATTCGAACCCGCAGGTGAACCGCTTTTAAGGCGGGGGCGTCTGCCGTTGCGCCATCCCGGCTGGTCGGGTCACGCAGCCATGGCGGCTCGTCGTGAGCGCTGCTGGCGGCGGTTGGCGAGGGCCTGAGCTGCTGTGCGCCGGCCCTGCTGCCCGGACTTCCCCCACATTCGCGACGGCGTCTCGTGCTCGTGCCACAGGGCCCGGTAGGCCGCGCGTGCGTTTTTCAGGTGGGAGCGGAAGGTCGGCAGCGACTTGCCGAGGCTGTGTGCGGCCTCGTGATGGTCGCCGTCGTGGATGGCGAGTGCGTAGAGCACCTGCTGGTGCGTGACGGACAGGCACGGCCAAATCTGCCGGAGTGCGGTCCGGTCGACCACCGCCTCCTCGGGTGCGGCGGTGGAACGCCGCGCGAGTTCCCAGTAGCGCCGGTAGCCGCCCATGTCGCCTTCGGCGGAGCCCCAGGTGCGGGCCATGCCCCAGGTGTGCCGGTGGTCCTGGCCAGCTCGGTTGACCGCGGCGGCGCCCATGGCGACCAGGTGGCCGCCGCCGGGCCGGGTGTCGGCACTGGCCAAGCGCTCGACGATGGCTCCCCAGGCGGTCTCGTACCGGTCCCGCGGGTCGAGAATGCGGCCGCCCGGCGCCCGGACCGCGGCAATGCGGGCGAGGCGGTCGAGATCATCCATGGAGTAGCCGTGCCACAGGTGGGTAGTGGTGGGGCCGTTCACGCTGCGCCTCCGAGAAGTTCGAAGGGTGACGGCTGGACGGGCCGTCCGGGCACTATGTCCGCCGAGACCCCCACAGCCTTAGGCGGCTGCTGAGGCGTGCTCTCGGTGGCGGATGCGAGGCGCTGATAGGCGAGTTTCTGGTGAACGCTGTCTTCAATGGCGCGCCAGACCAGACCGCGAGAAGGATCCGCCGGCACCGACGGCTCCCCTCGACCACCTCGGACAACCGACACCTTGCCGCTGGCGGGAGGCTGGTTGCGGTGGACGAGGATGACCGTGGGCGTGCCGTGCCCGGGGATGTACGCGCCGGAGGTGTCGATGACCCACCGCAGATCGAAGCGGGGCAGGTAGCCCTCGATGAAGGGCTTGCCGAACTCACGCTTCATGAAGGAGTTCGCGGTGAGCTGGGCGCACCAGCCGCCGGGCACGAGCAACTCGGTGGACAGCTGGTGAAACGGCAGGGACAGCGCGTACTTGCCGTGGCACACCTGCGGGTAGGCGGCGCGGACCGCATCCCGCTCGGCGGCGGTCTTCGGCGTGATGTAGGGCGGGTTCGCGATGACGGCGTGGTACCGGCCCCGGGCGAGCAGCGGCTGCTCCCGATCCAGGAGCGCGTTGGCGGCGGCCACGTTGATCGGCCACTGCGTGGGCAGCGTGGTCCGGTGAGTACGGCACATCGCGGTCGCCATCACGATCAGTCGCAGACGGGCGATCAGCGACGCATACGGATCGAGATCGACACCGTGCACAGCCCGCAGGGATGCTCCGATCCGTTCCAGCGTGTCGACGTACTGGCCAGCGCGCCCCTGCGGCGTCCAGGTGGCGGCTGCCAGCAGCGACTCGATGAGGATGTGTCCGGTCCCGCACGACGGGTCGATCACGCGAAATCCGCGCATCGTGCCGTGCCCATCGGCCGCCGGCCCGAACGCCAGCGCCAACAGCAGCTCGGTGACGTAGCGGGGGGTCTGCGCCAGCGCCCGGTGCTTGCGGGACTCCTGCGACAGCGCCTGGTAGGCGTTGCCGAGGAGATAGCCGTGGGGGCGAAACTCGGGGTCGTGCAGGGGGTGCTGGGCCCACAGGTCACGGATCGCGGCAGCGTCCTGATCAGTGATGCTGCAGTCCCACAGGGCTACGGCTGCCGGGTCGGTGAAGGCGGCCAGCGCCGGGTGGGCGTCGGCGAGGCGCCTGAGGCTGTGGCGCATTCCGGGCACGGTGCTCGCCGGGCCGATGTCGCCGAGGATCCGATGGCGCCCGGTCCAGGCAAGGACGGCACCGGCGTGGACCCAGGCGGCGGCGGCCTTGTGTCCGATGCCGCGGGCGAGCCGGTCGACGATCGCGGCGGCGGCGCGGCCGGCTGCGGTAGGGAATCCTGCGTGGCCGTGTTGAGCCGGAGTCGGAGAAGGAGAAGACACCGTACAACGGGTGGACTGGTCGTTCACGGCTGGCCCCATCGGATGCGGATGTCGTCAACGTGGTCGAACCACGCGGTGGTCGGGCAGCCGGATACCGCGCACCAGTGCATTCCCTGGAAGTCGGCGCCGCCTTCCGCCAGAAGCGCGAGGAGGGCGAGGACGGTGGTCCACGCGCCGATCGAGCGCGCCGCCTCTCCCGGGGCGCCGCCCCCGAACCGCGCGGTGTCCGCACCCTGCTGGAGGTGGCCCGGCGGGGTGGCGCGGATCTGCTCCAGCTCCCAGTCGGACCGTTGACGCAGTTCGTGGATGCGCAGGAGCGCGGCGGCGGCGATGCCGTAGGCCAGTTCGCCGGCGGCCGTCCGGGCCAGCTTGCGTTGGGCGGGGTACCTCGCGGTGTGGGTGAGCTGGTCGCCGTAGCCGACGAGTGCTTCGCCTCCGCGCCCGATCAGGGCGCGCATCCGCGGTTCCCAGAGCCCCAGTTCGTCCGCGGGCAGTTCGGCCCGCTTGGCGAGGGGGTCCGCGGCGGCGGCCAGTGGCACGGCGAACTTCAGGAATTCGCGCATGCTCTCGATGGGGTCGTCCCACTTGGGCTGTCTCATCAGGCTGCTCCTCCCGCTGGGTCGGGGGCCGGCCTGGTCTCGTGGCCAGGCCCGCCGGTGTCCTCGGCATGGTCGAACCGGGTCGCGGCCCGGCAGTGGGGGATGGCGCACCAGTGGAGGCCGAGGAAGTCCACGCCGCCGTCGGCCTGGAGCGCGGTGATGGCGAGTCCGCGGGCGAGTGCGTGGAACGTGTCCTTGCAGTGCTTGCCGCCGTATTGGAGATCGTCGCCATGGGTGGCGACGGTCTGGGAGTCGGCGGCGGCCGCGGCCAGTAGGTCCTCGACGTGCCAGTTGCGCAGCCCCCGCATCCACGTGGGCACGGCGGGGCGCAGGGTCTCGCGCAGAACCATGCGCTGGGTCTCGGCGGCGTCGATCTCGGAGGGGCGCGTCATGTCGCCACTCCCGCGCGGCGCCGCTTGCGGATGTGCGCCGACACCGAGCGGAGTTGGGTTTGCGGGGTGGTGCGGCGACGGTCTCTCCAGCCGCGGCGCGGCGTCTCTCCCTCCAGCCACAGTGCGAGGAACCGCCGCCGTGCCTTGTGTATGGCCTGGTAGAACGTCACCCGGGACATGCTGAGCGCGGCGGCGGCCAGGTCGTAGTCGTCGTGCGCGGCGAGGGCCTGGAGAACGGCCTGCTGGCCCGGGGTGAGGCGGGGCCAGATCTGCGAGAGCGCGGTGCGCTCGATGATGGCGGCTTCGGGACTGGGGGTGATGTGGTTCCAGTAGGCCCAGAACTTCACGGTGGCGCCGTCGGAGCGGGAGCCGTCGCCGCGGCTCCGCCCGACGCCGCGGTGCTCGGCGGTGCGACGGGTCTCGTAGTCAGCGGCGTCCCAGGCGGCACGGATGAGGTCGTGACGGGTGGGCGGTTCGGTGCTGGTGCAAAGGAGTTCGACTGCGGCGTGCCATCCGGCCGCGTACCGCTCGTCGATGTCGCACGCGTAGTAGGCGCTGCGGCGCTGGATCGCGGTGCGGGTGATCTGGTCGAGGTCGCGGAGTGTGAAGCCGTGCATGGGATCGCGGGGGCGCCGATCGGCTGCCGGGGCAACTTCGACGGCGAAGGTCCCGGCCGTCGCCCCGTGGTTGGTGATCTCGCCGGTGAGCGCGTCGGGGTCGAGGGTGATGGTGACTCGGTCGCTGCCGAGGAGTCCGCGGACGTGCCGGTGGACCTCCTGGGCCAGGTCCCCGGGGTCACCGGTGATATGGCGGACCGCGTTGTCGCCGGTGAGGGTGCGGATGGTGAGCCGGTAGGCGGGCATCGGGTCACTCTCCCGGGGCTCGGTTCGGCCGGGGCACCGGGCCCGCGGGGGCCGGCGAATCCGTCGACGGGTTGTCGGTCCGGGGGAAGGCGCCGCGCAGCGCGGGGTTGCCGCGGGCGGCGGCCGTGACCACGATGGGCAGTACGCAGGCGCCCTGCATCGCGGTGTGCCACGGCGGACGGACGCCCGAGATCGGATCTACGCCGGTGATCGCGGTCGGCGTGACGACGGCCAGGGTTTTCACCGGCTCGAAGGCCCGCCGAGACCTCCGCGCGGCAGCCCCGGCCGCCCGGCGGACCGGCCCGGCGACCACAGGCAGTAGCGCCGCCCCGGCCCACATGTACCTGTTCACTGTGTGGCCGCTGACTGACATCGCGGCCGTCAGGAGGGCGGCGGCGCCCAGCGCGCCGCACGCCGCGGTGCCGCCCCCGGGCGTGTCGAAGACCCGCCGGGCGCGGGGTGCGAGGTCGACAATGCGGACGGCCCCGCGGGCTGCGCGCACGCCGACGCTCCAGCCGGGGAGCCTGCGGAGGCGACGGCGGGCGGCCCTGGCGAACCCACCCGCGACTGTGGCAGCGGCACAGATCACGGCCGTGCCGGCGGCGTGACGTTTCACGGCTCTCCCTTCGGTCGGGGGCTGCTGGATGGGGTGGCCAGCCCGGTCGCCGCGATCCGCGTGCGCGCGGTCACCGACGGACTCGGCCGCGCGCGGGCCGGCGGTCAGCCGTAGGCGTGGACCATTTCGCAGTCCTCGCCGGTCTGCTGGGTCAGGCCGTGTCCTCGGGGAGGGATGGCGGCGACGTCGACGCAGGTGTAGGACTCGGCGAGGTTGGTGCTGCTGGCCTCGTCGACCCAGGTGCGGGCGTCGCTGTGCGGCGGGATGGGGATGTAACCCATGCCGTTGCCGGGCTGGGGGATGCCGTTGAAGTGCTGGTCGTACATCCGGGAGGCGATGACGAGCGCGCCGCCGCCCGTCAGTTTCAGCGCCCACACCGCCCGGTACGGGTCGTTGTCCGGAAGGGCTTCGGCGTGGACGTACGGGCGTAGTGCCCGGTTCCATCCGCTGATGGTGGTGCGGTCGGTCTTGGCGACTTCGGTCGCGGCCAACTGGCGACCGGAGCCCCGCCCGCCGGTGATGTAGTTGTCGTTGACGGCTTGGGGCAGCTGGTTCGGGGTCATGGCCAGGGTGTCGGTGTCGGGGTCGACGGCGGTGGCGTAGCCCTGGGGGTCGACGGCGATGGAGGGCGCGGACGCCCCGGTCGTCCAGATCGCGGCTGCATTCCGCCAGACCCTGTCTACGCCTTCCACGAAGACCAGCAGAACCGTGTACTTGCTCTCGTGGGTGACCGCGAAGAAGTACGGCAACTGTGCCCGCCCCGGCGGGAGTTGGGACGGGACGTAGACGGTGCTGTGGACGTAGTAGAAGGGGTGGTGGGTCTTCTTCTGGGCGGCGGTTTCGACTTTGAGTTCCGCGTACTGGGCGAGGGACTGGGCGCGTAGCGGGCCTGTCTCGATGGTGGCGTTGAGCGCCCCGGCCTGGGCCAGGTGGCCGGTGTACGCGAGGGCGTTGGCTCGGTTGTTGACCTGCACGTATCTGGCGATCTGCGCGAGCGCCTGGGCCTGTGTCAAAGGTGGTGTCACGCAGCGGTCCGGGCCGGCCAGGACGCAGCTGCCCCGGCTGGTGTGGGGGATCGCGGGGACGGGGCGCGGGCCCTTGTCGTCGGTGCCGCAGGACGCGGCGGCGGCCACGACGGCCAGGACGGCGGCGCAGGTCACCGTTCGGGCCGCCGGCAGTCGCCGGCGTTTGGTGGTGTTCACAGGAGCTCCGTGGATTCGGGGTTTTCGGGGTTGTGGTATCGGCCGAGTGGGGCAGGGCGGGGGAGCTCCGCCGCTGGGGTGGAGTCCAGGGCGAATGTCGCGTTTTTCCCCCAGAGCGGCCCGTACTGGGATTTGTAGGAGCGCTGCTCTGGGCGGGTGGGGCCGAGGTCGAGCCGGTTGCACTGGGGCACCCGGGCAGTGCACCCGTGGGCGGTGAGGTCGGCTATCAGGAGGCGTTGGAGGGCGTGGCCGACCGCGAGGTGGGACCAGGCAGGGTCCATCGCCGCCAGTGCGCTGTAGGCGCCGGTGTAGCGGGTCAGGACGAGCTGCGCGGCCACCGGCCGGCCATCGAGCAGGAGGAGTCCGACGAACCCGTCCTCAGGGGGAATGCGGTGCAGGATCGCGGCCCAGTCGGGTCGCGGACCGGCACCGTCTTCGGCCGGCCACCGGGCGGCGTGCAGCCGCTCCAGCACGCGGACGGCGTCGGCCCCGGCCCGACCGGGGCCGAGGCGTGCCCGCTGGTAGGTGATGCGGTGCCCGGCGGCGGCGAGCCGGCGGTCGCGGCGGTCGTGCTGGCGGCGGTCGGAGCTGCGGAGCGCGGCCCGGTCCCACGGCAGCAGCACCACCGCAGTCTCCGCGATGGTGTGCCGCCAGGCCGGCCGGGCCGCGAGCTCCCGCCCCAGCGCGGAGTTGAGGGGGATATTGGTCAGGCGTACGGCCCCGTGCTGGGCGAGCGCGGTGAGGGAGTCGGCGAGGACGGCGGCGACATCGTGCCCGCCCGCCCGCGGGCCCACCGGGCCGTTGTACTCGCCGGCGGGCGCGAGCACAGTGATCAGGGTCGTCCCGTCCGGACGGGACGTGCGGGCCAGCGGGAGCGCCGCAGCGATCCCGAGCCGGTCATCCAAGGCGAGCAGCAGCAGCGGCCCCGAACCGGGCGGGAGGTGAGCGGCCCAGCCCAGGAGCCACCCGGGGTGCGCGTAGGGGGTCGCGGCCCAGTCCCGCCGGTACAGGTCCGGCCACGAGTTGGCCAGCCATTCCACGGCGGTGGGGCCGGTGACGGTGTAAACGTCCGGGCTGTCAGGGGATCTCAGCGTGCCGGTCACGGCGGGTCAGAGCCCCCGGGGTCTGCCGGGATCGGCGCACACCCGGCGCGGAATGGCATATGCCCGGTAGGGGATGGCGTGCCGGCGGGCGAGGGCCCCCGCGCGTCGGTACCTGCCGACGCCGTCCGGCTCCTCGATGACTGTGGCCCCCAGCAGACAGTCCTCGTCGTCGAAGTGGAGCAGCGCGACCTGCCGGTCGTCGAAGATCCAGAAATCGGCGTTGGGGAGGTTGAGCCGGTGGGCGGAGGACCTGCTCAGACAGCGCACGTCCTCCCCCAGCAGCTCGTTCTTCTGACCGTGCGCCAGGAGGTAGAGCTGGCCGGTCGTGGGCGGGGTGTCCAGGATCCGCGCACGTTCGACGCGGGCTCCGCCGCCGATCTGGTGGCGGATGGTGCGCGCGTACGGTGTGGTCAGGTCCCACTGCGGCGTCTCGCCGCGCAGCCACTGTCCGTAGGCGGGATCGTCCTCGTCGCTGGCGTAACGCCCGCGAACCTCCAGGCGCCACGCCGAATGCACGAAAGTCTCGAACAGCCCGGCGAACTCTTGCGGGTTGATGTCGGTGGGCATGGGCGGGGCCTTTCTCATCGTACCCGCCGACAGACGGCGGAACAGCAGGGTGGGGGCGTCGCGACCGGCGGTGGGCGGGCCGCGGGTGACGCCGGGACGCGGACCCGGGCAGGAGTCGGGTCCGCGCCCCGGTGGTTGCCGGACCTCGCCGTGAGGTCCGGCGGTGCAGGGCCCGCGGTCTCACCCGCGGGCCCTGCCGGGGGGCGACGGCCCCGGTGTGCCCCCCGGTACCGGCGGAGGGGTGCATTCCGCCGGTGTTTGGGGGCTGGGCCCGCATGGACGGACGGGCCCAGCCAGGGGCGGGGGTCGGAGGCCCGCCCCGTCTGTGATGTGTGTGCGGCGTTGCCCGTACGGCCCCGGCCCGGGTGCGGACCGTTCAGGTCTGCTGTTCCGGGGCCTCGTCGACCGGGTCGGGTACCGCGTGGAGCGGTCTGCCGTACGCCGGAGTGGGCGGGGGCTCGGTCACTTCCAGCACGACCGTGCCCTCGTCCGGGTCGAGGCCGCAGGGGTGCACGGTGGCGGTCACGACGGTGTCGCCCATCACCAGGCCGTAGGTTGCCGCCTGCGCATCCAGTTCGTCGGGGGTGGTGAGGGGGAGCAGGGTGCGGACCGCGTCGGGGACGTCGGCGGGCAGGGACACGTCGTACTGCATGGCCAGGCCACGGGCCCACAGCATCAGCAGCCGGCGGTCCGTGATCGTGTACTGGACATCGACCCGGATCCTCAGTGCGAGCGGCACCTCGGCGGCGGGGTTGGGGTGCATGGGGCGTCCTGGGGGTTGCGGGTACGGGGAAACGGTCCGGCCTCAGACCGGCAGGCTCAGGTACGGGAAGGCCGACCTCAACGTGCCGTTGTTGGCAGCGGTCAGGCCGTCGTCGATCGGCATGTTGAGGGCCAACCGGAACGCCTCGTTGGCGTGATTGCCCAGGAGGTCGCGCCCGTTGCGCGCGTAGAGCCGGCCGGGCTGCCGCTTCGCGTACCAGTACGCCTCGGTGCCGATCGTGTAGCTCAGGACGTCCGGGAGGAGGGCCGCGGCCACCATTGCGCCGTACGCCTGCGGTTTCGGCGAGCTGTTGTTCGCGGCCACCGCCGCAGCCGTCATGCTCTGGAAGAGCGCCCCGTAGGTCGCCACGTCGTTGGCGGGCTGGGCGGCGCCGTAGGGATCATCCTGCCCGAATAGGGTGCTGGGCAGCGGCTCTCCTGCGCGGTCGACCTGCCGCCGTCCCGTCCCGTCGTCGGTCGGCACCCAGGTGGCTCCCCAGAAGGAAATTCGATTTCCCTGCCCCCCGAGCAGAGCGGGGGGCGCCTCGATCACGATCGTCAGCACGTTGGTGCCCTGGAACAAGTTGTGTGCCGTGCTGGGGTCGAAGCCGCTCAGGTCAAGCGCTGTGCCGGTCTGCATGGAAGTCGCGACGGCCGTGACGACGGTGGGCTCGATGTAGAAGGGGTCCGCTGCGGGGCCCGCGAAGGCGCGGATTCCGCTGCCGGTGATGGTCTCGCCGGTGTGGCCGCAGGCGACGACCCGGCCTGCGGCGGAGGGGTCGTTCGCGGCTTTGCCGGTGGACGCCGTCAGCGTGAAGGGCTGGCGGCCGGCCGCGTCGGCGTCGCCGAATGTGGCCCGCAGGGCCAGGTCCGGGACGGCGCCGCCGGTGCGGTCGATGCTGAAGGTGTAGGTGCACTCGTGGTGGAATTCGTTGCTGCTGCTCAGCGGGGCGACGTTCATGACGAACACGGGGAAGCCGGTCTGCCCTCGGAAGAGGTAGACGTCGCTGATGTCGAGTTGAGGCTGGGATCTGGCGGTGTACCCGTCGAGGTGGTCGGACATGGCGTCGTGCTCCGTACATGAAGGGTGTGCGGGCCGTGCGGCCCCGGGGGATGAATGGGGCCGTCAGACGGCCAGGGAGACCGGCTCCAGACGCACGCAGTAGAAAGCGCCCCAGTAGGGGTGCGCGGTGTTGGCGCCCCACTCCTGGTTCAGGCGCAGGTAGGGCAGCCGGATGGCGTTCCAGTCGCGGCGGTCGACCAGGCGTCCCTGCGGGTCGCGGATCTCGTACCACCCCCGGTTGCCGAATCCGGCCAGCACCGCGGCCTGAGTCGGCGAGCCGCCCGGCGCCATCTCCCCCAGATCCACCGCCCGCCCGCCGCGGGGGGCGTGCGGCCACGCCGCCGGAGTCGACGCCGTGCCGCCTCCCGGGAGGATCACGGCACTGGCCGGCAGCACCAGCCTGTAGCCGGGCGCGATCCGCGGGCGGGCGTACTGCCGCACGCCGCCACGTATCAGCCCCCGCGCCGCCCTCGCGGGTGCGGGGGGACGCGTGGCAGTTGCCGCCTCGGCGATCCCGGGCCGCAGCACCGCTATCACCCCGGCGGCGCCCGCGGCGGACACCACGGCCCTCCGGCTCGGCCGGCCCGACGTGCCCGCGTTCTCAGACAGGTCCATAACTCCTCCTGAATTCTTGTTTCTGACGGTTCGTCCCGATCTCGGTGCTGTGCGGGATCCCGGCCGGGCGCTGCGGTACGGCGCCGCGGCGGGGGTTTCCCGTGGGCCGGCTGCCGGGCGTGGCTGTAGGGGTGCGAGGTCCGCGCCCCGTGTCGCGGACCCCGCCGGCGCGGCGTGGAGGACGCCGCGGTCGGCGGCCCCAGCGCGCCCTTCGGGCGGGGAAGTTGGCGGGTCAAGGGCCCGCCGGCCCGGCGGCGCGCGGGGCGCGGGCGGCCGTCGGACGGCCACGTCCCGGGGCGCGCGGCGG
>Ga0268266_10001172_pt1 | contig 32396 bp, 21 predicted proteins | sample KBSS13metaG_FD_190356 | JGI IMG/M metagenome (GOLD analysis project Ga0268266, IMG submission 190356) | Switchgrass rhizosphere microbial communities from Kellogg Biological Station, Michigan, USA - KBS S1-3 metaG (SPAdes) (version 2) | ecosystem: Host-associated > Plants > Roots > Rhizosphere... | reverse complement strand
GTAACCGACGTCGATGAAAGCCTGGCGGACGGCGGGCCAGTCAACGTCGCCTTCGCCGAGATTGACCCAGGAGTAGCCGTTTTCGCTGCGCTTGAAGTCCTTTAGGTGGACTTTAGCGATGGTGAAAGCGAGGGTGTGAATCCAATCTTGTGGGTAGCCGTAGAGAACGACGTTGCCGACGTCGAACCAGGCACCAATAATAGGATTCTTGAATTCCTCGATGTAGGCGCGCATTTCGAGCGGGCTGAGAAGGAATTTGTTCCAGACTTCTTCGATGGCGATGACGATCTTGAGCTCTTCGGCGAGAGGGATGAGAGCACGGATTTGTTTTTGCGAGCGGGCCCACGCGTCTTTGTAGGAGGTTTGCGGATTGACGACAGCAGGGACGAGCAGGACGGCGTCGCAACCCCAGAGTTTCGCGTTGCGCAAGGACGTGCGCATGCCTTCCATGCTGGTTTCGACGACGGCGGGATCGGCGGAAGAAAGAGGATACTTCCAGTGGGCCATGTTCATGACGGAGTCGACGCGGACACCCGAGGCATCGGCGGCGGCTTTGATTTCGTCGGCTTGTTTTGCATCAGGCGTGGTTGGTGCCTGGACGACTTCGAAGCCGGTGTCGCGAGCTAGCTTGAAGCGATCGCCGACAGAGAGCTTTTCGGGAAGCATGCTGAAGACGAGGCCCTTCTTGTACCAGGACGCCTGTGGTTTTGGCGGTAGAGAGATTTCGGCCAGGGCAGCGCCAGGCAGACTCGCGGTGCAAATTGTTGCCGCGGAAGTTTTCAGAAATTCACGACGATTTTTGTCCGCCATGGTGAATTCTCCTGCGCCAGGTTACTTAGCCTGACCCTTTACGATTTTTTCCAGGTCGAGGTGCGGGTCCCAGATTTCGACGGACTTGAGCGTGTCTTCCCACGAGACTTCGTGGCCGGTGTACGCGGCGGTACGCGCCATCATGCAGGACAGAGCCGATTCGGCCCCCGCGGCAGCTTGATTGTGAAATTTGCCGCTGCTGATGCTGGCGATGAAGGCTTTCTTCTTTTCGGGATCAGCTTGCTCGAGATTCGAACGGAAATTGCCGGTGACCGAGAAAGCTTGCGGCTGAGAGGGATCCTTCGGAGTAATGGAATTGGGATCCTGCCAAAGTTCGTCGCCCCAGATGCCGAGCGGGCCGACGTATGGGGACTGCGAAACGCCTTTGGTGCCGAAGAAACGCTCGGTGACATCCCACCAGCCTTTGGCGAATTGCGTGGAGCTGAAGGTGACGTCCACGTTGTCGGGATAACGGAAGACGACGTTGTAGTTGCCCCACGCGTCGCCGTCGCCTGCCGGGCGCCCGGCGCGGCCACCGGCCGCGGATGCTTTCAGCGGATGCGATTGCAAAATCCAGTTGCAGATGTCGATGACGTGGATGTTCTGCTCGACGATGATATCGCCGGAGAGCGTTTTGTCGTGCACCCAGTTGCGGAGGCGGAGTTCTTCGGGAGATACGTTTGGCCACTTCGGGCGCTCGATATAGCCGGTCAGATAATGAGCTTCCCCGCAGACAATTTTGCCGAGAGCGCCGGCGTGGATGCGGCGGACCATTTCGACGAACGGAGGACAATCGCGGATTTGGAAGCCGACGTCGAGGCTGAGCTTGCCTTCAGCGCGTTTGCCGATGTCGATGACTTTGAGGGCGCCGGGGACGTCAACGGCTACGGGCTTTTCTAGATAGACGTGTTTGCCGGCGGCAATGACAGCTTCGAGATGTTGCGGGTGGAAGTAGGGCGGCGTGGCGATGACGATGGCGTCGACTTCTTTTGAGGCGGCGATTTTGTGGCAGGCGTCGGGGCCGAGGAAAAGTTGCGCCGTGTCGACGATCGGGAAGTTCCTGGCTTGCAGCAGTTGGTTGAAGTGGGAGCGCGCGGCGTCGAGTTGATCTTGGAAGAGGTCGGCTAAGGCGACGATACGAGCTCCGCCCGTGTCGAGCATGTTGGCGGCATCTTCTGTGCCGCGACCACCGCACCCGAGTAAGCCGACGCGAACGGCGGAGTTAGCTTGTGTGCCGCGCACGAGTGAGGAAGGCATGATCATGAATCCGGCAGTGGCAGCGGCGGAGCCGAGGAATGAGCGGCGATCCATTTCTGACGACGGAGACTGTGCAGCTGGATGTGTCTTGGTGACTTTGTTCGTCATGGCGTCTCTCCTGAAACCCGGTTTAGAAAGCCGTTTAGCCGATCAACTGGCGTAAATAGTCGGCTGCGGCGCGGACATCTTCTTGCTGCTGCGGACCGGAAATTTCGCGCTCAATGGTTACAGCGCCGCCGTAGTGAATTTCTTTCAGGCGCTGAATGATGCGCGGAAAATCGACTTTGCCTTTGCCGATCGGGACTTCGGCGCCTAGCTCTTTAGGATTTGTTGGCCACAGGCCGTCTTTCGCGTGGATGCCTTGGATGTAGGGCGCGAGGACTTCGATGGCGTCAACGGGATTGGCCTTGCCGTACATGATGACATTGGCGAGATCGAAGTTTACGCCCTGGTTGTCGAGGCCGACGTCGTGCATGGCACGCACGAGTGTGATGGGAGTTTCCTGGCCGGTTTCGTAGCGAAAATTCTGGCGGTAGCGGGCGCAGTATTCGGCGGCCTCGCGCATGGAGGCGATAGCTTCTTTGTAGACGGAGTCGTTGGGATTTTCTGGGATGAAGCCGACATGAGTCTGCACCGCGGGAATGTCGCAGCGGACGGCGAAGTCGGCGGCAGCTTTGATGTGCGCGATGCGTGCTGCGCGGGTTTCGCGGGGAATCAGGCCGATGGTGAGAGGACCGTCGTAGAAATCCCAGGATTCCTTGCCCGGGCCGCCGACGACGAGCGACGTGGCTTCAATGTTGGCACTGTCGAGGGATTTTCGAAGGCGTACGGCAAAGGCGGGATTGAAACTGTTGAGGTAGATCTGGCAGGTCGGGATGCCGAGATTTTTGAGTTTTGCCATCGCGGCGTCGGGATCGGGTTCGACACCGAGAATCAGGCCGAGCCGGAGGGGCTTTTTGCCCTGATTGGATGGAACTGATGGCGCGGATTGGTCGATCCTCGCCGGCGCGTTCGAACTGTCGAGAGCTGAGTTCATGGGAAAAAAGCCAGTGGCGAGAGTGACTCCTGAAGTTTGCAAGAATTCGCGGCGCTTTAGATTGGTCATGTGATTCGTGGCTCGGGCGGTCTATTCCTCGCGAACGGAAATGTCCTTCCAGCGCATTTTGACGCCGCCGCCGGTGTGAATTTGCAGGCCGATAACGCCTTCGCTGAATTTTTGCTGCGGATCGGTTAAGTCGACAATCTTCTTGCCATTGAGCTTGGTAACGATGTGGCTGCCATGAGCGGAGATTTCCAGGTCGTTCCAGTCATCGGGTTTCAGGGCTTTTTCGCCGTCTTCGGTTGGAAGCGCCACCCAGCCGCGCCCACCGCTTTCATACAGGCCGCCCGTGTGTTTGCCGACGCTTGGATCCACTTCCACCTGCATACCTTCGATGTCGGGACCATGTTCAGGATCAATTCCAGTAATCTTGGAACGGAGAAAAACGCCGCTGTTGCCTTGGCCTTCGGGCTTGAATTTCAGGCGAAGATCGAAGTCCTTGTAGGTCTTTTCGGTGGTCAGATAACCGTACTTATTTGCAGTGCTTTCGCAATAAATCGTGCCGTTTTCAACGATCCACTTTTCGTCGCCATTGTTTTTCCAGCCGGAAAGGTCCTTGCCGTTGAAGACCGGGACCCAGGCCGACGAAGTTGTGCGAACAGGGAAACTGGTAATGCAGACGAGCAAAGAAGCCACGACAATGGCGGTTCGGTTCACGATGATCCTCGCCGGAAGCATACGGACGCTGCCTGGGCACTGGCAGCGAGCGAGCACACCTTATCACAGGCGGCAAAATGGAAAAACGGGTTTTGCGGCTCGTACGTTCTGAGGCAAGGATTTTCTTGCGCTTGATGGTCGCGACGGAGAAAATTGCGGATTGCACTTGGCGAGGAATGATGAAAAGTATCCACACGGCGCGAGCGACGATTGCCATAGTCCTGGGACTTGGAAGCTCCATTTTCATGCTGCATGCACAGAACCAGCCATCAGAAGGCAAAACTGAGGCTGCCTCGCGCCAAGAAGCCCAATCCACGTTCGAGAGTGTTTGTGCCGCCTGCCACGGACTTGACGGACGCGGCGGGGAACGCGGGCCCGACGTAGCGTCGGGGAGCGAAGCTGTGCGCAAGAGTGATGCGGAATTGTTGAGCGTGGTCAGAGACGGCAGACCGAGCAAAGGCATGCCGGCATTCAGCACATATGAGGAAAGCAAACTCTTGGCCTTGGTTGCCTACCTTCGCGAGCTGCAAGGCGCAGGCAGGCGAACATCGTCAACCGGCGACCCGGCGAGAGGCCGGGAACTGTTTTTCGGGAAGGCCAAGTGTTCTGACTGTCACGCGGTTGGCGGGCAAGGCGGGTTTTTCGGGAGTGACCTGAGTGGCTTTGCTGCGAAAAAGACTGCTGATGAGTTACGAACTGCCATTGTCGCACCGAATAAGGATCGCGACCCAAGAAAAGGGCCGGTAACGGTCAAGCTCTCCGATTCAACAGTGTTGACCGGTATGCCGCGCAATGAAGACAATTTTTCCCTGCAACTACAAACCCTGGACGGCCAGTTTCACTTCCTCGATAAGTCAAAGATCATGACAATTGCGCGCACTCCGAACTCACTAATGCCAACTGACTATGGTCGTACGCTCTCACCAACGGACTTGGCAGACCTCGTAACGTTCTTAGCCAATTCCGCCGGGTCAAGGGGGGCGCGGCAAGCGTCGCAGAGTGGCGACGATGAGGAGGACCAGTAGGTGCAGGGCGTAGCGGGCTGCGAGACTGGTCGAGATTGGATCAGCTATCAATCAGCGGTGGCGGCGCTCGGCCACGTGACCGGGGAGTTGCTCGCCCATCATGGTGTGCGGGCTCGGGGAAGACAGTCCGCACAAGGTGGCGCGGTTCATCAGCTAAAGAGAGCGGAGCAAATCAGCTCACCATCACGCGGACAAGATATTTGCTGAGGTCAGTGAAATTTTCCGCCGTCCCAATCCAGGCGATGTAACCATCAGGGCGGACCAGCAGGGACTCGCCCTCTCCGCCACCGTACGCCGCGGCAAAGTGGCCGAAAGTATCAACAAACACCCGCGCGGTTGCATTCGCCGATGGCTGTCGCTCCACCTGCACGAGTTCCACGCGTCGCGAGACTTGGATTGGCGTGGCGCTTTCATCGGCGAACAACCGCAACAACGTGAAATGTGGTCCACGGAAGAGGTCAAAAAGGCGCGTCGCGTTGCCGGCGGCATCAAGACCTTGGGCGTCAGGCGCACGGTCACCAGCGGAAATCTTAAACGAGACATTGCCCGCCATCGTGCTTAACGACATCGCCTTGTAGGTGATCCCAAGCTGAAGCGTCACGGCGTCGCGGCGCACTTTTTCCTCTTCCGCAGTCGAGACTTGGCGAAACAATCGCGTGCTCAGCCCTAGCACGTGCGCCGCTACAGGCAGCCGCTCCTCTTCATAGGTATCCAAAAGCGCATCGGGAGCTCCTCCCAGCACACTCTCCAGCTTCCAACCCAAGTTGTATGCATCCTGAATCCCGGTATTCATGCCTTGGCCGCCCGCGGGCGAATGGACATGCGCGGCATCTCCGGCCAGGAAAACGCGGCCGATTCGGTATTGCGCAACCATCCGGACATTCGGCTGATACAAGGAGAGCCATGGAGCCTCCGTCAACTCAATTTCCATGCCTTCCGCGCGCTCTTTGACCAATTGCTGGTACAGCTTAAGCGATGGTTCACGTGCAGCGCCGGGCGGGACTTGCGCTTGGAACTGGAAGGTGTCGGTTGACGGCAGAGGGCAAAGGGCTAGCCATCCGGCGTGGTGATTCGGCCACGAATGCCAAGCGTCGCGATCGAGTCCGCGCAGCCGTACGTCGCCGACGTACATGCGCTCGTCTTTCCAGGTTTCTCCCTCGAACGGGACCTGGAGGGTTTTGCGGACAAAACTCTTGCCGCCATCTGCCGCTACGAGGTACTGGCAGCGGACATGTTCCTCGGCGTTATTGTGTTTCAGCGTCGCCGTAACCGAGCTTGCGTCTTGTTGGACGGCAATTAGTTCCGTTGCCAGCTCGACCTTTCCGCCGCTTCTTTCCAGCAGTCCCCGCAGGGCTTCTTCGACGCGCCACTGTGGAGTAATGAGTGGACTCGCATAGGGTGTACTGGAGGTTGGGTACCGGCCTTCGTGAGGGTCCCTTTCTCCGAGCACCTTAGACCCTTCGTAGGCGCGAAAGGGAATGTGGAATTTTCCGTTCTCCAGGATTTGCTCAACGATCCCCAGATCGTCCATCACTTCGAGGCTTCGCGGCTGAAGCCCTTTGCCTTTCGATCCGATGAAGTAGGACTCAGCCTTATCTACGATCCGGAACTGCACACCGCGGCGTGCGAGGTCGCACGCCAGCGTCAGTCCGGTCGGCCCCGCACCAGCAATCAAAACTTGAGTATTTGTGGCTTTCATTTTCACCTTGGCCAAAACCGAAAGTGCGAATACAGAACTGAGAACCAACACAATAAGCCGGCGGCTTAATTCTGTCCTAGTTGCTGGTTGTCTTGCCAAGCACGCCAGCTAGATCGCGAAGGTCGTGGCGGGAGCTGGCCGGCTGGCAATGAGTATCGCTATTGGTTTCCTTTTGTTCTTGAGTCGAGCAGATGCGTGTAACGATCGGTTACGTCGCTTCACTACTATGACAAACAGATTTGCAGGAAGGTGTTCGGTTCCACCCGGGCAAGAAGCTTTTAGAACGTCACGTCTAAGGGAGCCGTTAGGAGCGCGCCGGCCTGTGCCGTATTCAAGCCGGTTCGTTCGCTGGTGGGGAGCAAACCTATGCGTTGGTTAGCCGAACTGACCCGTTGGGAGGTCTTGGTGTTTCTGATGGCGCTCCTCTCATTGGTCCTTGTGCAGTTGCTCGCCGGCCGGATCAATACGACCGGGCTGTTCCTCGGCCGAAAGGGTGACGGAACGCAATACTTCAGTCCGGAGCGAGTTCAGCTGATGCTTTTCACGCTGGGCTTCGCTTTCCAATTCCTTACCGGCGTATTGCGAAACCCGAGCAAATTCCCGATCGTTTCCGAAAGTTGGATCCTCGTTCTTGGCGGCAGTCATCTGTTGTATCTCGGCGGAAAAGTCGGTGCCTTTTTCTTGGGCAAATCCTGAGCGATCTTTCAAAGGAGGTTGGAAAATGTCGTATTCGCTTGAGATGTTCATCGGGTACTTGGTCTGTGGAGTGGTGGGACTGTTTGCGCTGGTGATTCTCTGGCTGATGCTCAAGGGTGAGATCAACCTGGATCTGTTAATCAGCGAAAAAACCGGTGAAGCCAGCATGTCGAGGTTTCAGCTGCTGATCTTTACGTTCGTGATTGCGCTTAGCTTTTTCCTGATCGTGGTTTCCAACGCCGGTGCGCACGCGGGGCCCGCGCAAAGTGCCGCGAAAGGAGGCCTTCCGGACGTGCCAGGAGGTGTTCTCGCCTTGCTTGGGATCAGTGCCAGCTCTTACACCGTGAGCAAGGCCATTCAGTTGGCCAACAAACCTGATTCTGCGAATCAGCCCGCTCAACCGAATCCGCAGGCCAGGCAGAATGGGTGAGTCGGCCATGCCAAAGAAAAAGAATTCGTTAGCGCATGCAGCGGCGCTCGTACCTTTGGCGATCGGCTTGGCAATGAACGGCGTTGGGGCAAAGGACCACGCTACACACAGCACGACGACCGCGGTTGCAGCCTGCAGCCAATTCGACATCGACGGAACGGCTTCGGAATCTCTTGCGGCGGAGGGCGCGACCACGCCAAGCACTTGTCGGACGCGAGTGAAGAATGGATTTCTGCTGCCCGATCCGGCTTGCACGCCGGGAGCAGTGAATCCGACCATCACCACCGATGTACTGCAGGACTCCAGCTTTCGTACAGCCTGCGTGCGAGGGCACGCATCCTCGCCGGCGGACAAGAATCAGACCTACGTAAACTATGGGATATCGCACCCGGATCACAATACGGGACAAACGCAGACGTGCGAGTTGGACCATTTGATCTCGCTCGAGCTAGGCGGAGCGGATACGGTTGACAACATTTGGCCACAGTGCGGCCCCGACAACGTCGCTCTCTCCGAGCGTTATTTCAAAAGAAAAGACAGTGTTGAGAACTTCCTGGCCAAACAGGTGCGTGACGGCAAAATGTCGCTGGCGGACGCGCAGAAGGGAATTGCGGAGGATTGGACGCAGTTTCTTGCGGCATCGGAAGGCTGCGAGGGAGCAGCGTGCGAATGACGATCTTTTCGTATGCTCGACCGCTCGTCCGAACCTCAAAATTCTAAGACTGCAGCGATGCTTGCAGGACTTCGCGAAGGCGGCGACCGACAATGGCGTCTTCGCCCGGGTGGAGCATCCACACACCAACAACGATCGTGTCGGGCGAGCTCGGCAGACCAGCGCTGGCTGGACCGCCGCCGGTTGCTGGGTTCAGTTCGATTCGTGGTTTACCCTCACGAAGTTTTTGCATGACTTCGATCCCGGTCGTGCGGACACGCGAGGAGTCGTAGTTGATTACCAAATGCGGAACGTGGTTGGCGACCGGCGGAATGAAGACTTGCGTTTGCACGGTTGGAACCTTTTTGACCTGATCGGAGATGCGTTCGGCACGCTTGCGGAATTCGGCTTCCATGGCGACGTCATCCTGCTCTAGAAACCAGTCTACGGCGGCGACCATGCCGACAATTTCTTCTTTCGCGACCTTAAGGCCACGGCCGATGGCGTTGGAGTTCGGGGAGTTGTTTAAGCGCGCGGCATCGATAAGGTCTTTCCGTCCCAACAGAAGGCCGGCACACTGTGGACCGCGTATGCCCTTGCCACCCGAGAATGCGACGAGGTCGAAGCCCATCTGCGTGTAGTTCCAAAGATTGGATATGGGCGGAACGTCGGCAGCGGCATCGTTGAAGCAGGGAACGCCGTGCTCGTGAGCGATCTGAATCCAATCTTCGCGGCTGATCGGAGACTCAACCGCGTTGAAGAAGTTGGTCATCACTGTTTTGTCGGTGAACGCGTTCTTGTATTGCTCCATCGTTTCCACTTCGACGACTGTGACGCCGCAGTTGCGCATCGCGTGGTCGTATTCGTAACGGTGCACCTTCTGGACGATCACTTCGTTTTTCAGGCCGGATATATCAGTGGGAATTCTTACGATGGCATCCTTGTTGCCGAGCGTGATACATGCCGCCGTGCCTAAGGTCAGTGCGGCTGCAGCACCTGAGGTGACGAGCGCTCCACCGCAGCGCAGCTTTTTGGCGAGATAGTCGCCTGCCGCTTCGTGTAGCTCCATGAGATGAACGGGCTTTTGCGCGGCGAGCGCGACCGCAGCCTGGACTTCCTCCGGCATTGTAGAAGCGGTGAGAATCGTATAAGTTCCGGCGGCATTGATGAACGGGACTACTCCCAACTTCTGGTAGTAGTCCTCGCCCTTGCTGCGCGGCGACGCGGCAGGGGACGCTGTAGCGGCAGCAGATGTCGCATAAGCGCCAAGGCCACCCGCAACAATTGCTTGCGACGCTTTGCCGAGTAGCTTGCGGCGAGTCATCTTTTCAGACATTCCAAACCTCCTAGATTCGATTTCCAATTACGCTCAGTGACGCGAAGGGTCTTCCGCCATTGCGGGAGTGGGGTCGCCTTCTGACGGATTATTGAAGTACTGGGGGCGCGCCTTTTCCCACTCGACCATGCTCAGGCCGGACGGATCGTAGGCCACTCGTCCGGCGCGGATCGTCATGCGAGCAATCACTTGAACGTCCGCGTTCATTTTTGCCAGGCCGCAGTCAATGTAGGCAAATTTTCCGTGCTCTTCCTCAAGGACCGCGATGTCGGCTTCTTTGCCGACTGACAGGGTGCCGAGGTCTTCGCGATGAATCTCATGAGCAGGATTGACGGTAGATCGGCGAATGAGTTCGGAAAGGGGGATTCCCATGGCTCGAAACTTCGAAATGATGTTGGTCATGCTGACGGTCCGATAGTCGCCGGTGTGGAGGTCGGTTGAGATTGAATCGGGGATGAATCCCTGTTTCACAGCTGGCGCGGCGTTGCGAAACCAAAAACTGCCTTGACCGTGGCCGACGTCAAAAAAGACGCCGCGATTGCGTGCTTCGGCGAGAATGGGATTGACCTTTCCATCTTTGAGAATGATGGGAAATTGCTGGGCGAATACGTGTGTGTGGATGTCGCCCGGCCTGGCCTTTTTCAGAATCAGGTCGGAGTAAGGGCGTTCTGGACGGGGCCAAAAATCGTACATGACTGGAATCTTTGCAGACTCAGCGCAAGCGATGGCGCGGTCTACTGCGGCCCACGGAGTGTGTTCGCCGTCCCAGGGGCCTTGTGTCCAGTAGTGAGCGGTTTTAATGCCTACGATGATGTTGGAATACTTCTTCGCCGTTTCAGCGCATAGTTTGCTATCCATCTGATCCACGGTTTGTTCCAGGCCGCCGTCCATCCCGTTTGCAACGATGTTTAGAAACGCCAGCACACGAACCTGAGCGCGGTCGATGACTTCCTCTTTTTCCAGAACAAACGTGTCCGCGCCGGCCGTGCCCGCATCGACGATGGTCGTCGTCCCAGAAACGAGAGCAAGGTCAGCAGGGATGCCAAGTGGTTGAAGATGGACGCGAGCTTGTGGTGTGAACCAGTCGAGGGGAGCTCCGCCATGACCGATGTGGTAGTGGATATCGATCAGCCCAGGAACGACGTACAAGCCTTTCACATCAACAACTTTTTTCGCCTGCCCTGCGGGGATGTCTTTTGCGACGGCAGCGATTTTCCCGGCGGTGACAGCAACGTCGAGAAGCGTATCAACGTTGTTGCTGGGATCGATGACGTGGCCGCCCTTAAGAAGGAGATCGTAGGAAGGTGCTTGGGCGAAGTTTGGCGAACTGAGCCCAAGGAGGGAAGCCGTAAGAATCGCCAGCTTCGCTGAAAGTCTAAGCGTCGATCGCAGTCTATGCATTGATTGCCCCTTGTTTTTTACTGTGCGGCAGAGCTTTCTCCATCGGAGTCGAGATGCACTCTAGCAGCAATGCGAAGCGATGGGATGGTAAATTCGGTAAAGCCGTTGCGCTCGACGAAAGGCAGAGGCACACAGCAATGCTCTTCGGGAGCTTCGAATCGCACTCGCGTGAAACGGCCCTTTACCTGGATCTGGACGTTGTCGGGCTGATCGGCATAGTTCACCAGGTAAAGAGTGGTCTCAGCCGGGGCTTCTTCGCGATAAGCAGTTGCGATCGTAGTCAGCGAGTTCCAAAGAGCAATGGCTGACCTATCTCGACCAATCAAGCGACGCAAGTCTCGAGCGAAATTTTCCGGTTCAATAACCGGCTCGCCAAGCTCGACGATTTGCCCGGCTCCGATGGAATATGTCGTCGTGCGAGATTCCTGGCGGGACGGCGGAATCGAGTGCCATGGAAATTTGTCGTGAGAATTTACAAAAACAACTATTCCACCTTTTGTGGCAAAGTCCTGAAGCAGGGCGAACGATTCCGTATTTAGCGAGCTAAAGACGACGACGGAATTCCACTTTTGGAGGCGAGCTAGAGTCAGGTTCGCGGGGCGGAGAGCCTCGAAAGCAAAACTGTGGCGCGCCAGCAGATTGATGGGCTCATAGCTCGCCTTCGTGTTATCGACAATTACGCCCAGATTTGCGATTGGCTCCGCCTTCGCCACAGGTGCGTGAGAAGAAAACCCCAGGTACGGCATCACGCGTTTCCAAAGTGACCAAGCTTGAGGATCTTCGGCATTGAGCGCCTGTTGCAGCGAGGCGGGCAAATCGATAATGACGTCTGAGCGTACTGCGTCGGATTCTGCGATCGCCAATGCATAATCTTCAGCATCCGGGTACCATGCGCCCGGCGGAACGTCGGACGGGGACCAACGAAAGTCATAAGCGATTGGCAGCGAGTCCGGAGAGCTGGAATGCGCGATCCTGACGGCGGCGAGATTCGTATCCAGCCAAGGCTGCGTAGAAGGACTGGAAACTTGCAAGATGCCATCGCGTTCGACGACCAAACGACCTTTCATTTGCGGTTGTTTTCCGCCGGATACCAAAATTCGGAATGATAAGTTTTTGTGCGCAGCCATGAACGAGCGAATCTCTTCGGCTTCAGCAAACTGGTTGGAACTCGTAGCGCCCGCAACGATCACGCCTGCAACTGCAGCGGGGTCCACCGCGTCGCTGACGCTAGCGAGGTTTTTCGAGTCACACTGCAGCCAAACCGTGTAGCCCGCATTTCGGAACCGAGCCACAATCGAGGAATCTCGCAGCGGCCACGGCAAAACCAGGTCGTCAATCGCAGTCTTGTCTGATGGAGGCAAGGACGTCGCTGTAACTCGAAAGAACACCTTAGCGGTCGCAGGAGTCCATGCGATGGAAGAGAGAAGCAGCGCGCAGAGCAATGACAGCTTGCTCATCGAGGCGAGTCCTGGCGGGTGTTTGACATTTCAACCGCAGCCTTGGCAGGTTGCGAAGTGCGGGTCGACTGTTGTTCTCCGGAAAGATGAAAGACGGCGCTATCACCGGCCACTAACCGCTGGCCGTCAGGGTCGATCCAAATGGCGGAAATACCATGAAGAGTTTTCAGCAAGGCCGCGCCCTTTGTTGGGCCGAGTAAAAGTAGAGTTGTTGAAAGAGCATCCGACGCGGTTGCAGATTGCGCGGTGACACTGACCGTGTTCCGCGTCTGCAGTGGCTTTCCCGTTCCGGGGAGAACAATGTGGCCCGGCGCGTCTCCTTGCAGCGGACTCGGCGCGCTTTGCTCGGATGTGGAGACACTACTATTCATCAAGCTAGTTTGCGGAAAAAGCTTGCCGGAGGGGTCCCGTAGACGAACTCTCCATGCGTTCGCGCTTTTCGGGTAACCCAAACCGTAAATTGTGCTGCCTCCCGCGTCGATATAGGCGCGACGAATGCCTCGCGCCTTCAGCAGTTCCACCATCCTGTCGACGGCGTATCCTTTTCCGATTGATCCCAAATCCAATCGCATACAGTTTGAAAGGAATTGAATGCGGTCCGGCGGCAGCAACTCGATTTGTTGATATCCGACGCAACCGCGAGCGGCAGTCTGTTCGTCGGCGGAGGGTATAGGGCCGCCAGCAAGAGCCGCTTTCCAGAGATCGACGAGCGGACCCACGCTGATATCGAACTGGCCACCGGAAACCCGCGAATAACTTAATGACTGCTCGATGATGTCGTAGAGTTCCCGAGAAATGCGAACCGGTTGAAAATGGGCACTCCGGTTCATTTGGCTCAGTTCGCTATCCGCCTTGTAGTTGCTCATCATGCGGTCGAGGCGGACGGCTTCATCCAGAGCTGCGTGGGCAGCGGCTTCCGCCTTCGTCGAATCATCATCGTAGACCACGATTTCGAAAACCGTGCCCATGGCGTAGCGCTTTAGATGAACAGAACCGCTGCCTTGGGCAGAACACAGCAAGGGTAAGAGCGACACGAAGGCTAAACCTAGAACCGGCAGCGCCACGTACTTAGGCCAGCGCATAGACGTCGCCTTCCATGCTGGTGAGATACACGGCGGACTCGGTGACTACCGGGGCCGATTGCAAAGAATATCCAAGGCGAGCCCACCAAAGAACCTTGCCGTCAGCCAAGTTCAGGGCGTGGGTAACCCCGGACTGGATCCAGACGGTATCTCCGCTGATTACGGGAGGCGCGGTAATGGCTTGGCCAAGGAATCGCGACCATAGCAGTTTCCCGGTTTGTGTGTTGAGCGCACGCAGCATGCCGGCCTTACATCCAAAAACAACAATGTCGCCGGAAACCGCGGGTGAAGAACTGATGCCAAGCTCCGCTTCATACTTCCAGCGCACCGCGCCGTTTGTCGTATCGATTGCGTAGAAGAAAAAGTCGAGCGAGCCCACAAACAAAGACCCATTTGCGACCGCGGGTGAGCAGTCGATGCCGCTGCCGGTGGCGGCCTTCCAACGAATCTCACCGGAGATTGCGTCAAGGCAGTAAACGTTTGCGTCGCCACAGCTCACGAAGAGCTGCTTTCCGGAAACGCAGGCAGTCGCGTAGATCTTGCCACCTAGATCGCGTTTCCATTTCATGGCGTGACCAATGGAAGCCACCGCTTGCATGCTGCCAGCGGTGTCGCCGAAGAAGATCGTGTCATTTGCAACAATCGGCGAAGACCAAATCTCTGCACCGCTAGCGAACTCCCAGCTTTTTGCGCCGCTACTCGAATCAATTGCGTACAACTTGCCGTCATCACAAGTGACCAGAACATCCTTGCGATTGAGCGACGGTGTGGAATGAATCGACGCGTCAGTCTTGAACTGCCAGTGCATCTTGCCGGTACGAATGTCGATTGCAGTTAGGCAGCCCCCCAGCGAAGCGACATAGAGAAGTCCGCCGCGCAAAATTGGCGCGCCCCGCACCCAGCCCTCAACGCTACTTTGCCAAAGGGATTTTTGCGGAGCTCGCCATGGGCGCGCGGCTTGTCCGCCGCTGCGCCGGTTGTCGCCCAGTAAGGTGGGCCAGTCGCCGTTACTCACTTACGTAGACCTCGCGACGAAGACGTGTTCGTGCCATCAGCCAGCACTTAAGATGCGATGATCGATCCGCTTGAGCTCGGAAACGCCCAAGCCAAGCTTACCCGCAGCTGCTATGTGATGAGGCTGGCGGTAGTACAAATTCTTGGTGGCATCTTCGTAAAATTCGCCGCCATTTTCCGTGAGACTCTTCGGATCCCGGGACCAAACGCTCGGCGCGCCCTCCTTGCTGCGCTTCGCCTCGATCTTTTCGAGCTCGATCGTGTCCATCGCGACCGGATCCGTGCCAACCATGAGAGTGCCCGCGGGGAAAATAAATTTCGGATTCTGGCTCAACGGTCCGCCGTGCCAAAGCATTCTCATGCCGTCCATGATGTGAAGCACCGCTTTCGAGCGCAACGGTTCCACCGAACACATGACTCCTATCAAAGGGTCGGTAAACGAAAATGGTCGGCGGTGCGAGCGGTCCACGTTGTTGAATGTTCCGTAACCCAAGTTCTTCAGGCACCCTGTGACGCCGGCGGCGGAGTGATCCTTCATCGTGGGGACATTGATGATCTTCGTTAGATCCGAAGACACAATGCTGGCCATATAAGAGCGCGTTTCCCACTCCCCGAAAAAGTTTGCCTCACAATAGATATTGGAGTCGTATCCGGAGGCGTCCAGCTTGCGATCCTGTATGCCAACAACGCGCACACCTAGGGGCACAAGCGTCTGGTAGCTGCCGATATCGATTTCGTAGGCGTAGCGATCGTAAACGTGGATGTTCTTTAGCGGAACGCCGGCAGATTGCACCCCGGCGACAATCGCCCTCACGATTTCTGGTGAAGAACAGCAGGCTGGAGCTCCCGATGGGTTGATTTTGATCCCTACAATATCCTTCGGTTCGACGAATTTACTCCATGCCACCCGAACGTCTTGAACTCCCGTCAATTCACATAAAGCGTGATCTAGAATGCGCTGCACGACGGTCTGTGAAACGCGGTTAGAAATGATCGCTTGTTGATCCGCGATCTCCACGACGCGTCCCGGAAAGAGTCCGGGCATGCCGAGAGGAGAGCGCTCGATTCCCGCCGGTTCAGTAACGTGTATCGGCGGAGCAGGCGGGATTACGTCCTGGCCGTAGGCAGGTGAAGTGGCCCAATGGTCGAGGTAGAGCGCCAGCCCGCCGAGGCAGGTACGCTTTACGAACTGGCGACGGTCGATCATGCAAGGTCCTCGACAACAAACAGCTAGATGCGACGGATTCTACCAGAGCTTAACCGCCGCTGGAGCTTGGCTCCGCCGACATGCAAGCCTCGCCCTTTCCGAGAAATCGTCTGGCAGAGAGAAAAGGCGTCCGCGGGTTTGGCCACGGACGCCTTTTTCTCGGGGTTGGAGGGGTGAACTCCCAGCCCGAACCGGTTAGAAGACGAGTTTCAGGCCAAATTGAATGTCACGGTTATCGGTTGTCGTTTGGGTGACGCGCCCGAACGAGCCAGTGCTCACGCACAGCCCGGTCAGAGGATCGAAGGTTGAGCACGTGGCGTTCGGATTAGCAAAGTTCGGATGGTTGAAGATGTTGAACATTTCCGCGCGGAACTGGAGCTTCAGACGTTCCTTGATGGGGAAATCCTTGAAGAGGGAGAAGTCGAAATTTACCAGTCCCGGCCCGTAGAGAATGTTTCTACCGGCGCTGCCGAATGTGAATTGAGCCGGCAGAGCGAAGGCTGAAGGATCAATGCAGTTGGTGAGATGACCGGAACCGCAATTTTCATGGGGCGTGCCGACCAAATCGGGTCGCTGATTGCCGCGACCGATGTTCGCTTGATCGGGCGAGATAAGGACGTTGAATGGCTGGCCGGTTTGCGCGGTCACGATGGTGTTTGCCTGCCAATTTCCCAAAGTCCAGCGGAGCAGGGCTTCCTTGCCGCTGAGGGAAGGTAGATCGTAGACGATGCTGGTAACGAAGCGGTGGCGAATATCCCAGTTTGCGTTGCCGTAGTCACGATGCCAGTCGTAGGCGTCCATCGGCGCGCCGCCGCCGTTGGAGTCCGTGGAAACGTCGGTGCTGTGTGCCCAGGTGTAGCTGGCAAGGATTTGCAGGCCGCGGCTCATGCGCTGGCGGAGAATTGCAGTGAGGCCGCTGTAGTTCGCGGTTTCATCGTTTTGGATGGTGCGAATTTGTCCCCAAAGCTGATTGGGACGACGCGGATTCACCGCACCGGGACCCGGCAGCGGTGTGTTGTTGAAGTAGCTGCGATCGAGATGAAGAGAGTGTGAACCCAAGTATTGAAGCTCGAATCCAGCGTTTTTCCAAAGTTCTCGTTCGACGCCCAAGTTCCATTGATACATGCGCGGCGTCGGTAAGTAAGGATTTTCCGTAAAGACAGCCAAATAGGTGGTAGGGACAGTCCCGCTACCTGGCGTCGGGTCATCGAAAGAGAGCACTGTGGTCGGCGAGTTGCTGAACAGCGCTGACACTCCGAACGGCGGGTTCGTGGTTGCCAGTGTGAAGCTGTTGGTCTGATTGGGATTGTAGAAAAAGCCGCCGCCGCCGCGGATTACGACCTTGGCGGGACCGCGATATGCAAAGCCAATGCGCGGGGCCCAGTTATCGTGGTTCGGATTTATGAATTCGAGCCCCGGTGTGGGGATGCCGTCGGGAATCAGCGCGGTTTGATCAGGGTTTAAAATTCTTGCGTTTCCATTGACGCTGTGGGGCACGGTAGGCAATTCGTAACGCAGTCCGTAGTTGACCGTCAGCCTTGGCGTAACCTGCCAGTTGTCGAGAACGAAAAAGCCGTCTCGCCACTCCGCGACAACGCCTTTGAACTCCTGGATAGGGGTTTGATCGGTTTGTGGAGCGCCAAAAAGAAAATCCGCAGCCGGGTCGCCGCTTCGCTGTCCGGTGAATGTGAATACGCCTCGCGGACTATTTGCGGCAGCGCGACCAGTCGTCAGTTTGCGAAATTCGATGCCGGCCATAATGTTGTGCGAGCCGTGGCGATAGCTGATTTGATCGTAGCCGTGCCACGTGGTGTCATCCTGATACCAGTTGCTGCCGGCATTTCCGAGTCCCATGTAGCCGTTGACGGTCATATCGGGAATACCGGGGTTGCCAAATTGAGTGTCTCCAGCAAAACCGGGAATGCCGAGCTGCGTTCCCGCGTCATTGAGCCCGTTCACCGCCCAGTAGTTGAGAGCGTTTGTCATCAGATGGTTCCGCCCAAAACGCAAATCATTAACGAGGTTTGGTGTAATGATTTGCGTATAGCCGATCGCGATGTTGCGATTGTTGGCTGGGCCATATGTTCCGCTTGTAGGTGTTACAGTTCCGCCGACAATCGTGGTGTTCTGCCAGTCGTAGCGAACAAAAATGCGAGCCTTGTCGCCGATGTTCTGATCGATGCGTTCCAGGGTTTGATTGGTAGTGACGTTGACCGGCACGGCAGCGGAGTAGGTACTGGTGCCGGCGACATTCGGTAGCGGATAGTACTGGAGTAGCGAAATCGCAATCGGAGAAAAATCGCTCGTGGGAATCTGATTGCCGGCGTAGGGCACGCCTGTGAACGGATTCAAGATCTGCGCGCTGATGGCCGAGAAATCGCCATCACGCATGGCTTGTGTGATGGTTGTTCCGAGCTGAGTCTGGCTCCTCTTTTGCCGGAGCCCTTCATAGGAAGCCGTGAAAAACGTCTTGTTCCGGCCGTCATAGAGCTTCGGGATATAAACTGGACCATCTACTTCCGCGCCAAACTGGTTAAAGCGCAGTGGCTTCTTGGCCGATCCGGGACTATCAAAGAAGGGGTGAGCGTCAAACTTGTCGTTGCGCAAAAATTCGTACAGCGCGCCATGAATCGTGTTCGAGCCCGACTTGGACGACAGATTGACGTGGACACCCATGTAACTGCCGTACTGCGCCGAGTAATTTCCGTTCTGTACCTGCACTTCCTGAATGGAGTCGACGCTGGGCACGACGTGCGTAACGGTGATCAGGTTGTTCATGATCGTGATGCCGTCGAGCGTCAGGCTGTTGGTAATTTCGCGTTGCCCCGCCCCAATAAAGTCCTCACCAGGCGGAACTCCAGTGGGATTGGACTTTGGACCCACAATCACGTTGGAAGTAGTTGCGGCAAGCTTTAGAGCGTCGCGACCGTTCAGAGGCAAGTCGACGACGGAACGCGAGCTGATAGTTTCTGCCAGGGACGCGTCGTCCGTTGCGATTGGCGGTATCACCGAATCCACCACAACCGATTCAGTCACCGTACCAACCTTGAGCGCAAAATCGGTGCGGACGGTCTTGTTGATTTCCACGACGATTCCGCGTTGGGTAAGTTTGTTGAAGCCGGCATGTTCCACGGAAATCGAGTAAAGGCCTTCACGAATAAAACTGATCGTGTAGCTGCCTTCCTCGTTGGTAGTACCGGTATAGGTGTCGTTTGTTGCGACGTTTACTGCGGTCACGTTGGCATCGGCCACCGCCGCTCCATTCGCATCGCTGACGGTTCCAACCAGAGTCGTATTATTGGCAACCTGCGCAGAGAGAGAAAGACAGAGAAAAAGACAAACTGAAAGCAACTTCACCCCACAGGAGAACACTTGTCCCAGTCTCACTTCGACCTCCAAAGTTCGTGTTTAAAAGCTGATGACTAGCGTGCTTTGCTTACACAACCCCACCACTCGCGTATGGCGAAGAGTCGAACATCGGCGAGGCGAAATGTCATCGGCCACTTGTCCGACGCGTGACTAGGACAATTGCCCTAGTCGTGTAAGAGGCCGCTATCCGGAGTGCTGACGCGCGTCGTCAACGAATTGAACTGGCGGCGGACTTTATGCGGCAGGATGAACGGGCAGCGTGGTATTGCGGCGACCAACTAATCGAAATGCACAAAGCCGCGCTGTATTGCGTAGATAGCCGCTTGCGTTCGGTCGCGGGCCCCCAGCTTTTCTAATACGCTGCTCACGTGAATACGGACGGTTTTCTCTGCAATGCTAAGCTTGGCGGCGATTTCGTGGTTGCTGCAACCCTCGGTAATAAGTTTCAAGACTTGCTCTTCACGCGGCGTTAGCTCTGAACAGGGTATCCGTTCGGCCAAGCGATCTCGGACGGCACGCGGCAGATAGCGATTGCCCTGATGGGTGGCGATAATCGCTTGGAGAAGTTCCTGCCCGCTGGTGTCCTTGGTGAGGTAAGCCATCGCACCGTTTCTGAGGGCGCGGTACACGTCTTCACTGCCGTCGTAATTTGTGAGCACGACAATTCTGGCGCTGCGGTTGAGCTGGCGAATCGCCGTAATGGCCTCGAAGCCGTCGGTTCCAGGCAGTCCCAAGTCCATGACCGTGACGTCAGGCCGCAGTTTCCGGTAAAGCTGAATCGCTTCTTGCCCATTGTCGGTTTCTGCGACGATCGTCACATCCGTCTTGTCGCTGAGGATCGAGCGCAGCGCCACCCGCGCCATATAGTGGTCCTCGACCAATAGCACTGTGACCTTCGTGCTCACGCCAGCGAACCCTGTGGAACTGGAACCTGTACGAGCACCTGCGTGCCGGAGCCGACGGCGGATTGAATATGAAGTTCACCGCCGATTTTTCTGGCGCGTTCTTCCATGACAGAAAGACCGAAATGCCCGGGCGCGGCCAGGCCATCATGCCGGAATCCCTTGCCATCATCGCTGACGGAAAGAATCATGAGCGGCCCGCTATACTCGATAGCAACTTGAATTCTGCTCGGCGCTGCGTGCCGCAGGGCGTTCGATACGGCCTCTTGGCAAATGCAAACCAAATGATGAACCATGACCGGCGAAAGTGATGCTTCTGCCCCGCGAACGGACAGCTCCATCTCTGCCGCAGACTTTCTTTGCACACCAGTCAACGCTTTGGAAAGGGCCTCAGACAGCGTACCAACGGAACTCTCAGCGTCATGAAGGTCCCAGATGATCCTGCGGCCTTCCGCCTGACAGTGCCGGACCATGTTGCGCGCCAGTTCGAGAGATTCGGACGCTTCGTTCTCTTTTCGTCTGAACTGATCGCCGGTGGCTTCGAGCTGCCAGGAGATCGCCGCTAGCCCGGCCATCAAAGTATCGTGCCATTCGCGGGCGATGCGGTTTCTCTCGTCGACAATCAGCCGGAGTCTTCCTTTGAGCTGAAACTCACGCCAGCGGATCAGGGCAAAGACAGCACCGAGCAAACATGCACAAGCAATAACGTAGAACCAACTCGTCTGGTAAAAAAATGGCTTCTGAGTCACCGTCAACTCAGCCGTTGTTTCGTTCCATGGCTGGCCGGCATCTCGCGCTGTGACGAGGAATCGGTAATGACCCGCCGGCAAGTTCTGGTAGCGTACTTCGCGACTTCCCGCAATGGTCCAATCGCGTTCGTACCCCTCGAGCTTGTATCGGAACTGGACTTGCAACGGATTCGATAGCCGAATCGCTTCGTAGGAAATTTGTAGATCGCGCTGTCCTGACCGCAGGACCACTTTGTCGCGAGAGGGGGCCAAAGTTTTGCCAATCGACACTTCGGCGATGCGCGGATTCAAAGGCGGAAGAGCAGGGAAGTCCTGAGTCGGTGCCGTGTGAACGAATCCTCTCGCTGTCGCAAACCATAAGGAGCCGTCTCGGGTTACGCTCGCCGGGGGCTGTGACGGTCCTCCGCATTCACTGCTGCGCATTCCGTCGTTCCGGCCGAGCATCACGGACTCGACGGATTTTTGCTTTCCGTCCAGCACCGCCATCAGCTGCTGTCGGTGTACTCTTAGCAGCCCTCTCGTCGTGCTGAACCAAAGCTCTCCGGCGTTGTCTTCGAGCACCGAAAAAACAGGATACTCCGGAATTCCCGCCGAAAGCCCAAGATGCACGGCACTTGAGCCGCGCAGGAAATCTATGCCGCCCGCCTTCGTGCCTACCCAGATTCCGCCAGCTCGGTCCTGCGAAACCGACAAAATGAACGCGTTCGACAGGCCATCGTTGGGCGTGATTGCTTGCAAGCCGCCATCTTTAACACGATACAGGCCGTCGAAAGTGCCTACGACAAGCGAACCGTCGCGATCCTCCTTTAAGGAGGTCACAAGTTTTCCGGGCAGGAAGATTTCTTCGTGTTTCTTTTCGGGAATACCGGCAGAATAACGAATCAATCCTTTGTACGTGCCGACCCATAAGATCCCGTTATGATCGCTGGCGATGGCGCTGACAGCGTTGCCCAAAGACTCGTTGCCCGTAAGAAAGTGTTTGAAGGTTGTTCCGTCAAAACGATAGATTCCATGGAACCACGTCCCGATCCAAATGTTTCCCTTTTGATCTTCCGCCAGCGCGCGAATGTGAGCGTTCTCCGGCATGCCCGGCAGAGGTTGCTTCTTTAGCTCTACAGCATGGAGCTTCCACAGGCCACTTCCCCAGCTTCCCAACCAGATGTCGCCGCGCGAATCTCCCAGCACCGTGGCTGCAAACGTCGCTGCAAATCCTTCCGGCTGGCCGAAGGGAAGTAGCGGTCCTTTGCGCCATCGCGTAATACCGCCGCTGAGCATTCCCATCCACAAATTGCCTTCGTCGTCGGCATATAGTGCACGAATGGTCTCATCAGCGAGACCTTGACTGGGACCCCAGGATGCGACTTTCCCAGAAGTCGAAAGCCGGTAGATGCCCTTGCCCTTGGTGCCGATCCAAAGATTGCCTTCGCGATCTTCGGCAAGTGCTGTCACCAGTCCACAGTCGGCCGGAAATTCTCGCCGGGCGTAAACTCCGTTTGTTGACGCGGTCAGTTTCAAGACGCCGCGGGTCATACCTACCCATATGGTTCCTTTGCCGTCACCGTAGATCGCGGTGGCTGAACCCAACTGAGAGCTTTGCAAAGAAAACTTGAAGGCTCGTGTTCCATCCCAAAGAAAGACGCCGTTCGATGTGACAATAAATGTTTTTCCGCTGCCGTCTTCTGCAAATGGCGCCGTCAGGTCGCCTGACACCGGCCCCATCGAATACAACGCTTCGATTTTTCCGTCGTGGATTCTCTCGATGCCGTTCTGCGTTGCCACCCAGATATCGCCGTGCCTGTCTTCATGCAGAGCCCGAACTCGTTCTCCGTGGAACCCGCTATCCTCGCTCAGCGTTACTACTTCTTTTTCTTTGCCAGGTTGAAGCAGTACGCCGCGATCATCGCTGCCGATCCACAACTTGCCCGACCGGCTATACAAGATCGAGTTCACCGGTTCGTTCTTAGGTCCGCTGACCGAATGCAGCGGAAACGGCGTAAATCGAATTCCGTCGAAACTGGTTATCCCTTCTGATGTTCCAATCATTAGGGAACGGTCGGGAGCCTGGGTGATGGCGCGCACGTTTCCCTGCGGCAGGCCATCTTCGACGTGCCATTCCTGCTTGTGATATTCGGAAAGCGAGATTAGAGACGGCTTCTCCTGCGCAGCGGCCGATGCTGGCGCAAGCGCCAGAAAAACGAATACGGCTGCCCTAGGACTCTTCATGTTTTCGAATTACCCGGAGAATGCGATTATCATAGCACCCGCGTTTCATGAAACCTTGCGCCTGCGTCTCGCATTTCAGTTAGGACATTTGACCTAAAACCCGCGGGGGCATGCTTGCTACAGTTTGCGCCCGTGTCGAGTGACTTGGCTGTGTCCAAGAAACCAAGGCCAAACCTCAGAAAGGCCCTACTCGCCGTGAGCTTGAGATTTCTCCAGGTCGTTGCGCTCTTGCTTGTTCCATCCGCGGTATTCGCGCAGCAGCACTTTGACGTTCTCTTAAAAGGCGGCCGTGTCATTGATCCGCGCAATGCTCTCGATTCCGTCATGGACGTCGGTATCCGTGACCACAAAATTGCCGCGATCGAAAAGAGCATACCTGCTTCAGCCGCGGAAAAAGTTGTCGACGTGAGCGGGCTGATCGTGACGCCTGGCCTGGTCGACATGCACACTCACGTATACGCGGGGACCGGCCTTCGCGGCGCTTATGACGGCGACAACAGTGTTTATCCGGACGGCTTCACCTTCAGAAGTTGTGTGACTACCGTCGCGGATGCGGGAAGCTCCGGCTGGCGCAATTTCCCCGATTTCAAAGACCGGGTTATCGATCGATCCAAAACTCGCGTGCTGGCATTTCTGAATATTGTCGGAGCGGGAATGGGTGGCAAGGTCGAGCAAGACACTACCCAAATGGATCCGATTGCCGCTGCGGAAATGGCCAAGAAGTTCCCGACCGTTATCGTGGGATTCAAAACCGCGCACTTCGAAGGGCCCGAGTGGATAGCCGTCGATCGCGCCCTCGAAGCGGGCAAGCTCGCGTCGCTTCCGATCATGGTGGACTTCGGGAGATTTCGGCCCGAACGGCCATATCCGGACCTCGTATCCAAAAAACTTCGCCCTGGTGATATTTCCACTCACATGTATATCGATTTTATTCCGATGCTTGACTCGTCGGGGCACGTGAATTCCTATCTGTTCGAGGCACAAAAGCGCGGCGTTATTTTTGATGTCGGCCACGGAGGCGGAAGCTTTGTCTTCAATCAAGCTGTCCCCGCGATTCAACAAGGCTTCTTGCCAAATTCCATCTCGACGGATCTGCACATCGGCAGCATGAACGCCGGCATGAAGGAAATGACTAACGTAATGTCGAAATTTCTGAACCTCGGTCTGCCCCTGCAGGATGTGATCTTGCGTTCCACCTGGCATCCGGCGAAAGAGATTCATCATGAGGATGTGGGAACTCTGTCGGTTGGTTCTGACGCTGACATCGCTGTATTGCGTATCGAACAGGGCAAATTCGGTTTTGTGGACAGCCTCGGTGGCCGAATGGATGGTTCGCAAAAGCTGGTCTGTGAGCTGACTTTGCGCGACGGCAAAGTTGTGTGGGATCTCAACGGGCTCGCGCGCGGCAAGTGGCAGGACCGAACCACTTACTCCGTCAATCCCAAATGGGACGGGTTGCTGCCGTCTCGCCGTTGACGCGATGGAACTGCCGCGCGGAGCTGATTCAAACTCTCGGAAGCAGACTTCATGCGCCGCATTTGCTGCTGGCATCAGATTACAAATGCAAATAGAGCAACGGCTTTCACTCTCGCATGCGACCCAATCCATATCCCGATTCGTGCAATATGCGCTCACGACACTTTTTCTTCCGCAGTAACGTGCATTTGTAACATGTAAAGAAATCGAAAGAAAATTGTCTGTTGCCTGTCCAGGATTTTTCCTCTATGCTAGCGCGCCAAACGGGGGCTCCATGAAGAATCGCAAGTTTTTATTGGTTTTAATCGTTTTAATGATGTTCGCATCGGCTGGTGCTTTGTGGGCCGACGTAACGGGGTCGATTCTTGGACTAGTGACCGACCGTACCGGTGCCGTGGTCGCGGGGGCCCAGATCGCCGCCGTGAACATTCAGACCAACTTGAAGCAAGAAACTGTTTCGGCGGCGGATGGCACGTATCGCATCCTGGCTCTGCCGGCCGGAACGTACAAGCTCACAGTGACCGCCAAGGGATTTCGTCCATTTGTTTTGAATGATGTCGTTGTGCAGGTCAACGACCAGCTCCACTTGGATGCTACCCTTGACATCGGTGCGGTTACCGACACCGTGGAAATCTCGGCCAACGCCGTACAGGTGCAGACGGAAAATACGCAGCTCGGCGACGTAATCGATTCCAAAAAAATGCTCGCCTTGCCGTTGAATGGCCGCAGCTACATCGATTTGCTGGGCCTGCAAGCGGGCGTTGCACCGGCCAACTCCAACCAGGCGATTCAGCAGGACCGACCAGTTTCCGGCGGTCTGAATCCGGGGAATATTTCGGTCAACGGCCAGCGTGAGACTGCAAACGCGTTCCTGGTAAACGGCGGCGACGTCAGCGAGGGGCGCAACCTCGGCGCCGGCCTCGTTCCGAACCTCGATTCTGTCGAGGAGTTTCGCCTCATCACTAACAGTTTCGACGCCGAATACGGAAAATTCAGCGGCGCCGTCATGAACGCCATCACGAAATCCGGCACTAACAGCTTTCACGGCAACGTCTTCGAATTTCTGCGCAACGACAAGTTCGACGCTAACGAGTTCTTCGCGAATAAGTTTGGACTCAGCAAAACAGAGTTGCGCCGCAACCAGTTCGGTTACACCTTAGGCGGGCCCGTATGGAAGAACCATCTCTTCTTTTTCTCTGATTATCAAGGCACACGGGAAGTGCGAGGAGCGGGAACGGGTGCTGTCACCGTGCCAACAGAGGACCAACGACAGGGCAATTTTGACCCAGACGCATTGACTGGAGCGGTCGACGGAGCGTATTGGGCCCAAGTGCTCTCGCAACGGTTAGGCTACCCCGTAACACAAACCGAGCCTTACAGCTTTGCCGGTTGCAACTCTACATCTGACTGTGTCTTTCCCGGTGGTGTGATTCCCCAAACAGCATGGGCAGCGCCAGCTGCAAACATCCTGCCGTTCATTCCGACACCAACCACCGGGGCCGACATAAGCAATTATTCGGACAACAGCGGGAGAAACGTCGTCAACGATGACAAATATGGAGCTCGGATCGATCTTAACAACCAAAAAACCGGCAATTGGTCGTGGTACTACCACCTGGACAACACCAATGTGCGGAGCGATTTAGCTGGCTTTGCCACCGTGCCAGGATTTCCCTCAGTAACACCTTCGCGCGCGCAAATGTTCGTGATGAGCAACACCAAACCGTTCGGAGCGACGGCTGTGAACGAAGCCCGCTTCAGCTTCTTCCGGACGGCGCTGCACAAGGACAATCCGGCTGGGAGTTTCGCGGACCTATCGTCGCTCGGCTTCATAACTGGAGCGGGCACACTCGGCATCATCCCGCTCGCCGGATATCAGGAGTACATGCCTCAGATCAGCATGACGAACATCGGGCTGAATCTGGGCGTGCCGACGCTCAACACGTTCCAGCCCAACACCACCTATCTAATCAGCGACTCATTTTCTAAGAACGCTGGGCGACATACTTGGAAATTTGGAGGCGAGTTCCGCTACTTGCAAGTGAACGAACGCAACTATGCTAGCCCGAACGGGCAGTTCGTTTTTGATGGCACCGTGACGGGAAACGATGTCGCGGATTTTCTGCTCGGAGCGACTTCAAATATCGGCGGTAACGGTCCGTACACCCAGGCGGCCTTGCAACTTCTCGACTCGCGAACCCGCTATGGCGGCGCCTTTGCCCAAGATTCCTGGAAGGTGAAATCAAATCTCACCCTAAACCTCGGCTTGCGGTGGGAAGTAAGCATGCCCTGGTACGACACGCAGGGAAAAATCCAAACCTTTGTGCCTGGTCAGCAATCCACGGTGTTTCCGCTCGCTCCGACTGGGCTGGTATTCCCCGGAGACTCCGGCATTCCCAAGACCCTGGCTCAAACAAAGTACAACAACTTTGCTCCCCGGCTCGGCTTGGCCTATTCGCCCGGATTTTCAGACGGCGTGTTGGGCAAGATCTTTGGTGGGCCGGGCAAGACCAGTATCCGCGCCGCTTACGGCATCTATTACACCTCGGTTGAGGATTTGAACCTCTTCTACCAGGTTGCCGATGCGCCGTTCGGCTTGTATTGGACGTCACCAGTGTCGGTCATGTTCGACGAACCGTTCAGGATTCGGGCCAGCGGCCAGTCCTTGGGGCAACGCTTCCCGTTCTCCGCTCCGATCCCGGGCGACGCATCAAACCAGACTCTCGATTTTTCGATCTATGAGCCGTTTAACTATTTCCCGGGCTACAACATTCACAATAAGCTGCCCTATGGCCAGCACTTCAATCTGTCCATTCAACGCGAGCTAAGCAGGTCCACGGTGTTGACGCTGGCTTATGTCGGCACTGCCGGGCACCACCTGATTACGCAAAATGAGGCCAACCCGGGCGATGCAGCTCTTTGCCAGCAGCTGAACGCAACACCAGGGGTAATCGATGTCACGGCGGGAGGGACTCCTGGCTGTGGACCTGGCGCTGAAAATGACGTTTTCCAGCTCCCAACGGCAACTACGTCCTGCGATACGCCTACACAAGTTCCTCTGCCGGGCTGCATATACAGCACCAGGCACCAGATCCTAAATCCGAATTTCTGCCCCGGCGGAGCACAGGTCTGCTATGGATCAGGGAACACCAATACCCTGACCTCGGCCAATTCCATTTACCATGCCGGGCAAATTAGCGTGGAACGAAAGGCTAAAGACTTCACGTTCCTGGCGGCTTACACCTTATCGAAAGCACTCGATGACTCTTCAGCATTCGGCGATTTAGTCAACTTCGCCGATCCAAAATTGAGCCGCGGCCTGTCGTCCAGCGATGTAACTCACAACTTCGTGGTCAGCTACGTCTGGTCCGTTCCGTTCGACCGGCTTTTCAAAAGCGCGCCAAAACGCCTGACACAAGGCTGGCAGATCCAAGGAATCACGCGATTCGCAACAGGGTTTCCAATCCTGATGAATGAATCCGACGACGATACATCGCTGACTGGCAGCTCGGCCACGGACATGCCGAACCGCATCGGAAACGTAGAGACTTTGAATCCGCGCAAAGCAAATTCCAGTTGTCCTACCGACGACGGCACCGGGTGCTACTTTATCCCGCCTTCGGACGCGACGTCCTGTACACCTACGGGAGGCGCATTTGTGATTAACTGCGATCTCGGAACTTTCGGAACGGCAAACCGGCGCTTCTTCCACGGTCCTGGATTTAATAACACAGACTTCGGCATCCTGAAACGAACGGTCATTAAAGAGCAAATCGCGTTTGATTTGCGCGTCGAATTCTTCAACATTTTCAACCACACGCAGTTCCTCAATCCCGGAGGGAACATCAACGACACCAGCAGCTTTGGAATCGTCACAAACGCTCGCGATCCCCGGATCGGCCAGATCAGCGCTAAGTTTTACTTCTGATCGGGGCTCATCGCGCATTGCGTTTCACAATTCGTTCTGTTTCGGGCCGTTCTCTTCTAGCATAGGCGACATGAGAACGGCCCGTCGTAAACCCGGACGAAATTCACAGGCTCAAGGAATGGTGCTCGTATTGGCGCTCGGCTTCTTACTAGTCCAATCATCGCCCGCACAGACTGCCGAGCAGTACCGCCAGCGAGCCGTTGAGGCGTCGCACGCAAAATCCTGGGACGACGCGATTGCTAATTATCACCACGCGCTTGATCTCGATCCAAACGACGCGCTAACCCACTACAACCTTGCGCTAGCTCTGAAATATAAGGGCGATGCCAGACAAGCCCTGGACGAATTCGAGAGCGCGCTTCGCCTCAAACCAAAGTGGGCCGATGCGCACTTCGGCTTGGGAGCCACTTGGCTCGACTTGAATGAGCTGCCCGCCGCGCGCAAGGAACTGCAAACCGCCGTCGAACTCGATCCGAAAAGTCCCAATGCCCACCGCCTCCTGGCTCGCGTTGCCGCTCAGCAAAATGATTTTACGTTGGCACAAAGTGAGCTGCGCAAAGCACTGACAATCAAGCCGTCGGCCGAACTGCATTTCGAGCTGGGGCTTGTTCAAGGCCAGCTTGGTGATTTGCCGGGCGCAGCCAGCGAATTCCGCGGCGCACTGGCGCTGAACCCGCGGCTAACCGCCGCGCACAGAATGCTCGGAGTGACTCTTCGCCGCCAGGGAAACGCAGTCGGAGCGCTCGCCCAGTTTCGTCGCGCCGTCCTGTTGGACCCTAAGGACCCAGAAGCGCAATGCGATCTAGGTATGGAGCTTAAAGCTGGCGGCGATACACAGGGCGCCATCGCAGCCTTTCAGAAAGCCATCGCGCTCAAGCCCGATTTTGAGAAAGCTCACTACAACCTTGGCATAGCGCTTCGTTCGCAAGGTAAGTCCGCGGCCGGACAAAAAGAACTTGACGAACTTAGTCGGCTCAACGAATTTCGCGCCCGCCTGGCGCAGGCAAAGATGCTCACTCTCCAAGGCGTCGACGCTCTGAAACGAGAGAAGTTCGATGACGCGGCAGCGCTTTTCCAAAAAGCTATCGAACAAAGCCCGGAACTTCCCACCGGCTACTACTATCTGGGAGTTACACAAGAACGTAAACAGGACAGTCGGCAAGCCGAATCCGCCTACCGCAAGGCCCTTGAGCTAAAGCCCGACTATGCGCAAGCCCATTCGAGCCTCGGCCTTTTGTTTTGGCGACAGGGCAACCGCGAGGGAGCATTGGAAGAATTTCGCCAAGCCGCGTTGTCTGATCCAGACCTCCCCGAAGCTCACTACAATCTCGGCCTGGCCCTCGCGCAGTTGGGGCGCCCCGACGAAGCGGCGCACGCGCTCACCGAAGCGGTAAGCCTAAATCCCAAATACACCGACGCGCGCGTCCAGCTCGGCCTCGTTTTGAACCAGAAGAACGACACGACTGCCGCGGCGAACGTGTTCCGCGAACTCATCCGCCGCGAGCCGAACTTCGCCGAAGGCCACAACAATCTCGGGCTTGTCTATTTGCAATCGGGAGATTTCACCGCCGCGCAAACCGAATTTTCTCAGGCAATCCGTATCAAGCCCGGCTACGCTGAGGCCTACTACAACCTCGGCTTGGCTCTTCAAAAACAAGGAAAGGACGTAGAGTCGCGTGCCCAGTTCGAGAAAGCCTTCGAAATTTCTCCCGAACTTCGCGACGCCGCTCGTCCTTGAACATGCGATTAGTGCAACCAATTCGTTCCAACTTCGGAGGAAACTCATGCCGTCTGTAAACGATTCGAACCGCCGCGGCTTCATGAAAATGCTGGCGGCCTCACCACTCCTAGCACAAATCGCCGCGCAAGGGCTGTATGAAAAATCCGCGGCTGCCATCGGCCTCGATACGCGAGGAAATGTCTACAGCCGCCTCGGTGTAAAAACGGTCATCAATTGCCGCGGAACGTGGACCTATCTGAGTGGCTCGCTGCAATTTCCCGAAGTCCGCGCGGCTCAGGAGGAAGCGGGCAAGCATTTTGTGAATGTGGTCGAGTTGCAGCAGGCCGTCGGGCGCCGTCTCGCTGAACTCACCGGCGCCGAATCCGGGCTCATCACCTCCGGCGCCGCGGGTGCTATGGCCGCCGCAACCGCCGCCTGTATCGCCGGAAACGATCCCAAGAAAATCTGGCAACTCCCGGATGTCACCGGGCTTAAACACGAAGTCATCCTGGTGGGCGGGCGAAGCGCCTTTGATAGTGCGATTCGCCTGGTCGGCGCAAAGCTAGTTCTGGTCGAAAAGCCCGACGACATCGCGAACGCCATCAATTCGAACACGGCGATGATCTACACTACCGACCTGGGCGACAAGCTCGCCCGCGAAGCTGCAATCGCCAAAGATCACAGCGTTCCTCTTCTGCTGGACGACGCTGCGGGCATCCCTCCCATCGACAACATCAAGCTCTACGCAAAAATGAAGCTCGATCTCTACACTTTTTCCGGCGGAAAAGGCCTGCGCGGTCCACAGTGCAGCGGTGTGCTTCTCGGCCGCAAGGATCTGATCGAAGGCGCACTGCGAAACTGCAGCCCCTACGAAGGAGCCGTCTGCCGTCCGATGAAAGTCGGCAAGGAAGAAATAATCGGCTGCCTGACCGCGATTGAAACCTGGCTCAAGATCGACTCCAAGAGACTCTACGAAGAATGGAACGCGCGTGTGGACCGTATCGCGAAACTCGTCGAAACCGTTCCCGGCGTGAAAACGCAAATTTACATTCCCGACGACGGCAATCGTTACCCGACGCTCCGCGTCACGTGGGATGAGCAAGCCTTCGGATTCACCGTCAGTGATTGCGTAAAGGCTCTGCACGACGGCGATCCGGTGATCGAAGCGCTCAGTATTGACAATCCCAGCATGGTTACCGCCGTTCAGGAAAACGCGGACAAGGCCAAGCCTACTTCGAAGGAAGTACAGGAACCGAACCGCCTCGAACTGGTTTCCATGACGATTCAACCCGGCGAAGAAATGATCGTAGGCCAGCGGCTCCGCTCAATACTTGGCGGCGCGCGGAAGGGCAAACCTGCATGACGCGCTGCCGTTACCTTTTTTGCGCATTGCTGGTAGCGTTTTGCTCTGCAGATCTTGCCGACGCACAAAGTCGAGCCATCACTGCGCCTGGTGCAACAACTAACACACTAGGCCCGCCAGGATTCGAAGGCGATGGCTACATCTATGTGGCCGGACAAACCGCGCGCCGCCCGGACGGCTCGATTCCGGAAAAATTCTCCGACCAGGTCCGCCAGTCCCTCGAAAATGTAAAGTCAATCGTCCAGGTGGCCGGCCTTACCATGGACCACGTCGTCTATGTTCAGGTCTATTTGACAGACGTTTCTCACTACTCAGAACTAAACGAAGTTTTTGCGAGCTACTTTGTGAAGAACCCTCCCGCTCGCGCGGTCCTCGGTGTCGCGAGCAACCCCGGCGATTCTCCTGTGCAGATAACTGCAGTTGCAGTCCGCGATTTAGCGGGGAAGCAGTCGATTTCGCCCCCGGATATGCCTTCCAACAAGGCCTTTTCCGCAGGCGTTTTGACGCACGACCGATTTTTCGTTTCCACCATGCCCGGGATCGACCCGGCCACCGGCAAAGTTCCATCAAGTCCAGCGGATCAAGTGGACGCCGCTCTCGATCGCCTGACTTCCGTTCTCAAGGCTGCGGGCCTGACGCGCGCCAACATGGTCTTCGTCAATCCTTACCTCACCTCCGAAATACCGATGCGCATCATGAACGAGCACTATGCTCGCCGCTTTGAATTCGGCAACACGCCCGCTCGCGCCACCATAGAGGTATCCGCCCTGCCCGAAGGCGCGCACATTGCGTACACCGGCGTCGCCGTTCGCGACGTCGCTCAACGTCGTGCGATTCGCCCCAA
>Ga0268266_10001170_pt1 | contig 32423 bp, 19 predicted proteins | sample KBSS13metaG_FD_190356 | JGI IMG/M metagenome (GOLD analysis project Ga0268266, IMG submission 190356) | Switchgrass rhizosphere microbial communities from Kellogg Biological Station, Michigan, USA - KBS S1-3 metaG (SPAdes) (version 2) | ecosystem: Host-associated > Plants > Roots > Rhizosphere... | reverse complement strand
ATGGTGAACGGCAGCGACGGTGGCGCCGCGATCACGTTCAACGGCGGGCGCAGCTGGACGTCGCTCGACAACCAGCCGACCGCGCAGTTCTACGCGGTGACCACCGACAACGGCATCCCGTACCGGATCTACGGGTCGCAGCAGGACAACACGACCGTCTCGATTGCGAGCCGGACCGACGGCGCCGGTATCACCACGAGCGACTGGCACACGGTCGGCGGGGGTGAGAGCGGCTATCTGGCAGCGACCCCGTCGAACCCGCCGGTCGTCTTCGGCGGCAGCTACTTCGGTCTGATGACGCGCTACGACGAGCGCACCGGCCAGACGCGCAATGTGACGATCTGGCCCGACTACAACGGCGGCCGCATGGCGGTGGACGTGAAGTACCGCTTTCAGTGGACCTACCCGATCATCGTGTCGCCGCACGACGGCAACACGATGTACGCCGGCGCGCAGGTGCTATTTCGATCGACAAATGGCGGACAGAGCTGGGAAGTGATCAGCCCCGATCTCACGCGCAACGACAAGGCGAAGCAGAAAGGCGGACGCCTCGAAGAGTACTACTCGACGATCTTCACCATCGCTGAGTCCAGGCGCGAAAAGGGTGTCATCTGGACGGGATCCGACGATGGGCTCGTGCAGGTGACGCACAACGGCGGACGCGACTGGCAGAACGTGACGCCGCCGGCGCTTCAACCGTTCACGCGCGTGAACATCATCGAGGCGTCGCCCCACGATCCGGGCACCGCGTACGTCGCGGCGAATCGCTATCAGCTCGACGACTTCAGGCCGTTCATCTTCAAGACCACCGACTACGGCAAGTCGTGGCAGACGATCGCGTCGGGGATTCCCGAACACAGCTTCGTCCGTACAGTTCGGGAGGATCCGACGCGTCGGGGCCTGCTGTTCGCAGGCACGGAGACCGGCGTCTACTATTCGCTCGACGGCGGCGCGCGATGGGAGTCGCTCCAGCTCAATCTGCCGGTGGTGCCGATCACCGACCTCGCGATCAAGAATGGCGATCTCATCGCGGCGACGCAGGGCCGGGCGTTCTGGGTGCTCGACGACATCACACCGCTCGAGACGATGAGCGACGCGGTGACCACAGCGGCCGCGCACCTGTTCGCGCCGCGCGATGCGGTTCGAACCAGGCGTGGCGGCTTCGGCCGGGGCGCCGCAGGCGTCGGGCAGAATCCTCCCGGCGGCGCGATCATCACCTATTCGCTGAACACGGCCCAGAGCGTCACGCTCGAGTTCCTCGACGCGAGAGGAACCGTGGTGAAGAGCGTGTCCAGCACGGACCGCAACGGGCCCGCCGGCACCGCCGGCCTGCACCGTTACGCGTGGGACATGCGCTACACGGATGCCAAGGGCATCGATGGCGGGACCTTCCTCGCCGGAGGCAATCTCCGCGGTCCGGTCGCTGTGCCAGGGACCTACCAGGTGCGGATGAGGGCTGGCGGTCAGACGCTCACGCAGCCGCTGCGCATCGTCGCCGATCCGAAGAGCGAGGCGAAGAGCACAGACCTGCAAGAGCAGTTCGATCTGCTCGTCGCCATCCGCGACAAGGTGTCGGCCGTGCACGTTGCGGTGAACGAGATCAAGAAGATGCGGGCGAGCCTGGAGTCGCGACCCGATCGCGCATCGTTCGCGCGGCTCGACGCCGCGCTCGAGGCCGTGCAGAAGGAACTCGTCGATCTGCGCTTCGCCGGCTTCGACGATCAGATGCTGGTCTTCGACCTGAAACTCAACAACCGGATCGCGGCACTTCAGAACTACGTCGCGCAGGGCGACTACGCGCCGACCGAGCAGCAATACTCCGTCTTCAGGGAGCTGTCGTCGATGATCGACAGTGTGTTTGCACGTCTTGCGACACTCAGGTCGCAGATGCCGTCGCCGTAGAACCCAGATCTCGTCCGGAGGACCTCATGCATCGCACGCTGTCCCGAGTCCACAGGCTCCTTGCCGCGCTGTTGCTGTTTGCCGCGCCGGCCTTCGCGGATGTGACCCGCTTCGATCTGTCCGGAATCATTACGGACGCGACCGGCGGCGTGCTACCGGGAGTGACGGTCAACCTGACGAACTCCGACACCGGTTTCACCCGATCGACCGTGACCGACGACGCCGGCCGCTACTCGTTCAATGCGATGCCGCCGACGGGCAAGTGGACGCTGGAAGCTGAGCTCCCGGGGTTCAGCTCGCAAAAGCGGGAAGGCCTCGAGTTCCAGGCCAACACCAGGCCCGTGATCAACTTTCAGCTGTCGGTTGGAGCGCTGACAGAGGTGATGACCGTTCAGGCGTCGTCTCCGCTCGTGCGAACACGCGAAAGCGAGTTGTCGTCGATCATGGACGCCAAACAGGTTGATGCCCTTCCCACGAACGGACGCAACTTCCTGACGCTTCTGCAGACATCCGGCAGCGTGGTCCCTACGGGCAACGGCAGTTCCGCCCTCTCGGTCAACGGGCAGGGCATCCGCATGGCGAACTTCCTGGCCGACGGTGTGTCGATGACCGGCCGTGAGATTCGAACCCTGAACGGCGAGTTCGGCGGCGGCAATGGCCTGTCGCTGGACGTTGTCAAGGAACTGCAGGTCATCACGAACGGTTTCAAAGCCGAGACCGGCCAGACCGGCGCCGGGACCATCAGTGTCATCACCAAGAGCGGAACGAACACGCTGTCCGGCAGCGCTTATGGCTTCTGGCGGCCGACCGATTTCGTCGCGGCTAACCTGCTGACCGGTGCGGCGACGACGCAGAGCCGCTCGCAGTACGGCGGCACCATCGGCGGACCGATCAAGAGGGACGTCACCCACTATTTCGCGAACTACGAGGACACCGCGATCAACGATGCGTCCGTGGTCACCTCGGTGCTGGCGCCAGGGACGTTTCCGGCGCCGCAGACGCAGCGTCAAGGCTTCTTCAAGGTCGATCACCGGTTCAGCGACCACAACGCGCTCGACGTGCGCTACAACTTCAATCGCAACACGCAAGAGGCCCAGAGCGTGGGTGGCCTGAACACCTACGACCGCCGCACCAACACCGTCGGGCGGACCGACGGCTTCGTCACCTCGCTCCTCAGCAACTTCGGCTCGAACAAGGTGAACGAGGCGCGGTTCCGCTATACCTTCGATACCGTGGACTTCTACTCGCCGCTGACGGCGTCGAGCGGTGCGGCGTCGAGGACGCCCGACTTCTCGACCGCCCCCGTGTCGATCGTCTACACCGGCGTCGGGAACGCAGGGACCAACCCGTCGTACCCGCAGAACCTCGTCGAAAAGCGGGCGCAGTGGGTCGATCAGTTCTCGGTCGTCCACGGCGCGCATCAGTTCAAGAGCGGCGTCGACGTCATCGGGTCGTGGCGCTTCGTCACGCTCTTCAACAACTTCCCGGGCACCTACACGTTCGCACAGGGAGCGAAATACCCCTTCAACGCGAGCGACCCGGCGACCTTTCCGTTCCAGTACACCCAGACGTTCGGGATTTCGGGGCTCAACTTCAAGGACGCGCTGATTGGCCTGTTCACGCAGGACGACTGGGAAGTTCGCCGCGGCCTGACGCTGAACCTTGGTGTGCGTTGGGACAAGGATTCGCTGTTCCAGGGCGACAACAATAACTTCGCGCCACGGGTCGGCTTCGCGTGGAACCCCGACGGAGACGGGAAGACCGTGGTACGGGGAGGCACGGGCATTTTTTACGACACACTCGAGTCGTCGCTGATCAACCGCGAGTCGAACACCGGCCCCGTCGGTCAGACCACGATCGACCTGCGCCAGGGTGATCCGCTCTTCCCGACGTTCCCGAATCGTCTGTCGGCGTTTCCCTCAGGTGCGGGCACCGTGCCCCGTGCATTGGTGTACGTACCGATCTTCCAGGGCCCTGATTTCCCGCTCGGCATCGGCGACGAGTTCCATCGCAGCGCGCCGTATTTTTTCAACACGAACCTCGGCGTGCAGCGCGAGCTCAGCACCAACTGGGCCCTCTCGGCCGACTACACGCGCGTCTACGGCTACAACCTGCTCACGACATTTGACATCAACGCACCGCCGTACTTCGCGCTCGGCCCTGGGCAGACCAGGACCCAGGCGCAGGCCGATCGGCTGCGGCCACTCGGATCGCCGAACACGACGGGCGGGCCGTACGGCATCGACTTCACCGGATTCCGCACGCTGTATCTCCAGTACAACGGGGGCAACACGCAGTACAACGCCGTCAAGTTCGCGCTGACCAAGCGTCTGTCGCAGAACTACTCCTTGCAGGCCAACTACACGCTCGGCAAGGCGCAGGGTGACGTCGACAATTTCCGGGTGGCGAACTCGTTCGTCCCTGGCCTGACCGCGATTGGTGGCGATCGCAGTTATCAGTTCGGGCCGAGCGACACCGACGTCAGGCACGTGTTCGTGGTGAACGGAACTTATCTCGCGCCGCTCGGCGTGCGCATCGGTGCGATTCTGTTCGCGCGCTCCGGATTCCCGTATACCGGAGTGGTGGGCACCGACGCCAACGGCGACGGCTTCTCGTCGAACGGCAGCTTCGGTGATCGACCGGCCTCGCTCACGCGCAACTCGTTCCGCTATCCATCGCAAGTCACGCTCGACACCAGCGTCGCGTACGACCTGAGGCTGATGGGCTCGCACGCCGTGGAACTGCGATTCGACGTGTTCAATCTGGGGAACAAGAGGAACATCATCACGGTCAACAACATCATCGGCCTCGACCCGAACAGTCCGCCAGCGACATTCGGCACGGTCACTGCGGTGGGCGCGCAGCGTCAGGCGCAGATCGCGGTGCGCTACCGGTTCTGAAGACTCCGGATCGCTTCGCGCGCAGCCGAGACCTGCCTGGCGTACTCGGGCGGCGCGATCCGGATGAAGGCCTCGTAGTCGCGCCGGGCTTCGTCGAGGCGGTGCAGATCGAGCGCGGCCTTCGCGGCGCCGAACAAGGCCTCGGCATACTGGGGCCGTACCGCAAGAGCGGCGTGATACGTATCCAGAGCACGCTGCGGGTCGCCCGCAGCCAGGTAGCCGGTCGCCAACTCGTAGTGGGCCTCTGCGTACGACGGATTCCGTTCCAGCGCCTGACGTAAATGCTCTTCCGCCGCGGTTTCGCTGCCCATCCGCCGCTCGATCATGGCGAGGTTGTAGTAGGGTTCCGGCCGATCGGGGGCCGCCGAGATCGCCTTGGCGAAGGCGTCGCGCGCCTGTTCGACGCGGCCTCCGGTCGCGTGCAGCAGGCCCAACCGGTTCCAGACGTCTGCATCGGCAGGCGCGGCCTGCGATGCTTCTTCGAGCGCGGTGCGTGCATCGTTCGGCCGGCCCTGCCGTTCGGCGATGGACGCCAGGTTGACGAACACATCGGGATGTCTGAACCCGGCCGCCAGTGCCCCGCGATAATGCGCGCGAGCGAGATCGAGCCGTCCCGTCCGGAAGTTCGTATCCCCGAGATACTTCATCGCCAGCCCGTTGGACGGATCGAGCGCGAGTGCGCGCTCGAAGAACGGGCGCGCCGCCGCGGGATCGCGTTCGACGCGATCGATGCCGTCCTCGATCTGCGCCCAGACGTCCACACGATCCTTGGGATCGACGGCGCGCGTCGCCGGCGTCGGGGTCGTGGCGCCGGACACGTACCCGAGGGCGCGCAGCCGCTCCGCCGATTCTCCGCCGGAGGCGGTCGAGGCCGGTGCGCGCTCCGACATGGCTGGCAACGCACGCTGCAAGCCGGCGGCGAGCGCGCCGCGGGTGTCGACGCGGTTCAGCCGCTCAGCCGGATCGTCCTCGAGGTCGTAGAGCTCGGAACGCGGGGCCTCGATGAACTTCCATCGGCGCGTGCGAACGGCCCGCAGCGGACTCCAGCCAAGCAGCACGTTCTGGTAGTAGGACTCGGCATAGGCGGGTCGATCGGGATCGCCGCCCGCGCCACCGACCAGCGGCAGCAGGCTCTGCCCATCGACGCCTGGAAGGCTGGCGCCCGCCATAGCGGCGATGGTCGGCGCCAGATCGGCGGTTTCCACCGGCGCGTCCACCACGTGCGGTCGAGCCGACGGCCATTTCACCAGAAGCGGAACGTGGATCGTCGCGTCGTACAGAAATGTGCCATGGGTCCGCTCGCCGTGTTCGCCGAGCGATTCGCCGTGATCGGCCACGACGATCGCGGCCGCGGCTTCGAGCAGACCCCGCCGCTCGAGCTGTTCGAAGAACCGACCCAGCGCCGCGTCGGTGTAGGCGATCTCTCCGTCGTAGGGCGACGAAGCGTACTTCGTCGCAAATGGCGGCGGCGGTGTATATGGAGAGTGCGGGTCGAACAGGTGCAGCCAGACGAACGACGGCTGCGAGCTGTGGCCGTCGCTCCAGGCCAGCGCGGCATTGACCACCTCGTCGGCACGACGCTCGACGATGGCGGACTGCTTCAGAAAATCATCATCGTAGCGGTCGAAGCCTCGGGCCAGCCCGGACGAGGCCCGCAGCGGATAGCCGCCGATGAATGCGCCGGTGGCGTAGCCGCGAGACTGCAGGAACTCGGCGAGCGTGTGCACATCCGAAAGTCGAAATCCGTCGTTGGTGCGAATACCATGGCGCGCGGGATGCAAACCGGTGAGGATCGTGGCGTGCGCAGGGAGCGTCAGCGGCACCTGGGTGACGGCGCCGGCAAAACGAACCGCATGTTCCGCGAATCGATCCAGGTTCGGCGTCAGGCCGGCGGTCGATCCGTAGGCGCCGAGACGGTCGGCGCGCAGCGTGTCGATCGTCACGAGCACGATCAGGCGCGGACTCTGCGCCGCGAGCCGCGGCGTCCCGGCGCGCGTGCAGGACGTGAGAAGGCTGACGATCGCCAGCAGCGCGAGCACGCGGATCATCGTGGGACCAGTTTACCGAAATCAGCAGGAGCGTTCCGTTTCCTTCGACACCGACACGTCATGAGAGGTGTTATGCGCAGCAGGTTTGCATCGATCGCCGTCGCCGTCCTCGCGCTTGCGGTCGCGCCGTCGGGCGCGCACGCGCAGTCGCGTCCCGTCTTCACACCTGAAGATCTGCTCGCGGTGCGCTCGTTCGCCGGCGGTCAGCCGTTTGCCGTGTCGTCCACGGGGCGATGGGTCGCCTACGTCGTCACCGATCAGGATGATGATTGGAACGTCCAGGAACCACGGCCAACCGGTCACCTGTTCGTGCAGGCTTTGGGCGGCGCACCTGCGCCGCCCAAGGCGCTAACGACCGGCGCGGTGCACAGCGCGTTTCCGGTGTGGTCGCCCGATGGCCGGCGCCTCGCGTTCGTCCGAGAGGAGCAGAATCAGGGGCGAGCGGTGATCTGGGATGCCGAGCGCGATCGGATGACTCCGGTCGGCGATGCCTTCGTTGCTCGGATGTACCTGGCACCGCAGTGGGATGCGACAGGGAAGACGTTGATCGTGGCGGCCAGCCAGCCGGAGACGCCGCCGGCGCCGTATCGAGTGCGCTCGGTCAAGAGCACCGACGCGCGCATTCCCGGCGATCAGTTCTTCACCGACGAGCGTAAGGCCTCGCTGGTGGCGATCGACGTGGCGAGCGGCACGTCGACGGCGCTCGCGGAGTCGCCGATCGTGTTGCGCTCGTTCCGGCTGTCACCGAGCGGTGCGCATGTGTTGTACATGGCGCCCGATCCGGCGACGCTCGGCATCATCGGCAAGGAACAGAACGACACCTTCGTCCTGCCGATCAGTCTGACGCCCGGCTCGAAGCCGGCTGCCGCGCGAAAGCTCGCGGACCGCGGACGCTACTCGTGGTCGCCAGACGGGAAAGAGCTCGTCTTCACGAAAGGTGGCCGGCTTGTGGTGGCGCCGGTCGAGGGTGGTGAGCCGAAGCCCTGGCGGGAATCGTACTCGTTTGTTGGTGAACCCGTCTGGGCGCCGGGTGGGTCGCGGTTCGCGACGCTGATCGCCGATCCATCGGTGACCGATCCGGAGCTCGAGCCGGTCAAGCCTGGCATGTACACGACGGCCAGACCGTTCAACGACGTGTACGTCGTCGGCGGTGACGGCGTGGCGAAGAACATCACGTCGGACATCGAGGATCAAATGTCCGACCTGGCCTGGAGCGCCGACGGCGCAGCCCTGTACTTTCGCGGCACCGACAACAAGACCTACGACGAAACCCTTTACCGGTACATCGTCGCCGACGGCAAGCGGGAGGTCGTCGTGCACGGAGCCGAGTCGTACGACCGATTCACGCCGGCGGCCGGGGGCGTGGTCGCGTCGGTCGAGGATGCCGCGCACCCGTCCGATCTGTGGCTGATCGGCGCAGGCAGCGCCCGCACACGGATCACGACGCTCAATCCACAGCTGGCCAGGTTCGCCTTCAGCAAGCCCGAATTGTTCTACTACCACAACGCGGACGGCGATCGACTCGGAGCACTCCTCTACAAACCGGCGGGGCTCGGCGCGAACGAGAAGGTGCCGGTGATCACCTGGATCTACGAGAAGATGACGCCGGCCATCCACCGGTTCAACGCGCGCGATCAGATGTTCATCAGTCACGGCTACGCGATGCTGATGCCGAACGTCAAAGTCAAAGTGGGCCAGACGGCGGATTCGTTCGAGAAGTGCGTGATCCCGGCGGTGAACGCCGTCCGAGAGATGGGCTTCACGAACGGCAAGTTCGGTCTGTGGGGGCACAGCTTCGGCGCCTACGCGACATCCAACCTGATCACGCGCACCAACATCTTCGCTGCCGCCGTCTCCGGGGCGACGCCGGTGGAGCTGTTCCGCAACTGGGCCAGCGGCCGCGACCGCGACTCGCGCAATATCGAAACCGGTCAGGCCCGCATGGGAGGCAGTCCGTACGAGTATCCGGAGCGTTATATCTCGCAGTCCGGATTCTTCCGACTTGATCAAGTCAGCACGCCGGTGCTCATTCTGCACGGCGAGAAGGACCTCACGATTCTCTTCGGCGAGGGCGAGATGATGTTCTACGCGCTTCGTCAGCTCGGCAAGACCGCTGAGTTCGTGTCCTACGCGAACGGCGATCACAGCCTGTCGCGCCATTCGAAGGCCGACGCGCTCGACGCAAACCGCCGCATCCTGGAGTGGTTCGACCGCTATCTGAAGGGCGAGAGAACGGCGAAATCACAATGAACGGTGGCAGAGTGGGCAGGCGCTGTTCACGTCCTCAGAACTTGATCATCACCTTGATCGCTTCGCGGTCGTTCATCGACCGGTAGCCATCGGGGACACCATCGATGTTCGTGACGCGATCGAACACGAGACCCGGCTCGATTCGCCCTTCAAGCACGTCGGGCATCAGCTCGTGCATGTAGGCACGAACCGGCGCCGGGCCGCCGGCGATGGTGATGTTGGCGTAGAACGTCGGCTGCGCACTCGGGATCGTCGTCTCCTGAGGCACGCCGACGCGGCCGACGCTACCGCCGGCGCGCGCGATACCGACGGCCGTGCGCATCGACTCGCCGTGCCCGACACACTCGAGGACGGAATGGGCGCCCAGCCCGCCGGTCAGTTCGCGGACCCGCTCGATCGCGGCATCCCCTCGCTCGCTGACGACATCGGTGGCTCCGAACTTGCGGGCCAGGGCAATCCGATCGTCGTGACGGCCGAGCATGATGATCTGCTCCGCACCGAGACGGCGGGCGGCGATGACACCGCAGAGACCGACCGCGCCATCGCCAACGATGGCGGCAATCTTCCCCGGTCGCACGTTCGCCCTCAACGCCGCGTGATGACCTGTGCCCATCACGTCGGAGAGGGTCAGCAGTGACGGCATGAGGGCGTGATCGGGACCGACAGGCATCGCCACCAACGTTCCGTCGGCCTGCGGCACACGGACCGCCTCGCCCTGGCCGCCATCGAGCGTCGTGCCGCCCCACCAACCGCCATGCAGGCAGGACGTCTGCAGTCCCTGCAGGCAGAATTCGCACGTGCCATCGGACCAGGCAAAGGGGGCTACGACCAAGTCTCCCTTCTTGACCGTTCGAACGTCGGTGCCGATAGCCTCGACGACCCCGATGAACTCGTGGCCCATCCGATTCCCGGTGGCACTCGGCACCATCGCGTTGTACGGCCAGAGATCGCTGCCGCAGATACACGCACGTGTTATTCGGACGAGTGCGTCAGTCGGTTCGACAATTCTCGCGTCGGGAACAGTTTCCACGCGCACATCGTGCGCGCCATACATTACGGTCGCTCGCATTTCATTCCTTCAATCTTCGGCCACACGGGGTCATCGGCCGTATTGTTCGTCGGTGACATGTTCCATCCACTCGACGACGTTGCCGTCAAGCATTTCGGCAATGGCGATGTGCGTCATCGCGGTCGTCGGCGACGCGCCATGCCAGTGCCGTTCGCCGGGTTCAAACCACACGATGTCGCCGGCGCGAATCTCCTGGATCGGCCCGCCGTCACGCTGTGCGCGTCCACATCCGGCGGTGACGATCAGCGTCTGTCCGAGCGGATGTGTGTGCCAGGCCGTACGGGCACCTGGTTCGAAAGTCACGGTCGCCCCGCCACTGCGCGCCGGCGCGGGTCGCTGAAACGGTGAGTCGATCCGCACCGACCCGGTGAACCAGTCCGCGGGCCCTTTGGCCGCCGGTTGTGTTCCGCCTTTGGTTATCTCCATTGTTGCGCTCCGAGCCCTCGCTACCTGCCGACCATCTGCTGCAGGTGCTCGGGATAGCGGGCACCCTGGACCTCGATCTGGGAGGCCGCGCGATCGATCTCACGCAGATCGTCGGCGCTGAGCTGAATCCTCGCAGCGCCGAGGTTTTCCTCGAGTCGCTGCCGCTTGGTCGTTCCAGGAATCGGAGCGATCCAGGGTTTCTGCGCGAGCAACCAGGCCAGCGCGACCTGCGCCGGCGTCGCGTGTTTGCGCTCGGCAAAGGTCTTCAGCCACGCGACGAACGCGAGGTTCGCTTTCCGGTTCTCTTCCGTGAATCGCGGCACGACGTTGCGGAAGTCCGTGGGATCGAACGTCGTCTTCTCGTCGATCGTGCCGGTGAGAAAGCCCTTGCCGAGAGGGCTGAAGGGCACAAACCCGATACCCAGTTCCTCGAGCGTTGGCAGCGTCTCGCGTTCCGGCTCGCGCCACCAGAGGGAGTACTCACTCTGGAGCGCCGCGACCGGCTGGACCGCGTGAGCGCGGCGGATCGTCTGCGCCCCGGCTTCCGAGAGGCCGAAATGCCTGACCTTGCCCTCCCGAATCAGATCCTTCACCGCACCCGCAACGTCTTCAATGGGAATGTTCGGGTCGACCCGGTGCTGGTAGAACAGATCGATGCGATCCGTGCGAAGCCTCTTCAGCGACGCGTCGGCGACGGCTCGAATCTGCGATGGGTGGCTGTTGAGGCCCGCCATTTTGCCGTGCTCGATGTGGAAGCCGAACTTGGTGGCGATCGCGACTCGATCGCGGACGGGTTCGAGCGCCTCACCGACGACCTCCTCATTGGCATATGGGCCGTAGACTTCGGCCGTATCGAAGAACGTCACGCCGGCGTCGACCGCCGTGCGAATGATCGCGATCCCATCCTCTCGGCTCAGCGGCCGTCCGTAGCTCTGGCTGATTCCCATGCAGCCAAAACCGAGCGCTGAGACCTCCAGGCCGTTCGTACCCAACATACGTTTCTGCATTGCTGTGTTGCTCCTTTTGTGAAGCACGGCCCTGCGTACTGCACTGAGACAGCGTAACGGCAACGAGTAATACCGACTAGACCGTCAAATCGGCACGAGGATGTGAGTACCATTCACCAATGCAGCTCGACGATTTGAACGTCCTTGCGGCCTTTCTGGCCGTGGCCGAGGAGCGAAGCTTCACCCGCGCCGCGAAGCGCGTCGGCGTGTCACGGTCAGCGCTGAGTCACGCCGTACGCGGTCTTGAAGAACGTATTGGCGTGCGGCTGTTATTGCGCACGACTCGCAGCGTGGCGCCCACCGACGCCGGCGAGCAGTTGATCGGCCGCCTGCGTCCAGCGCTCGGGGATGTCGCGTCTGTCCTGGATCGAATTGCCGAGCAGCGCGAGCGTCCGGCTGGACGCGTGCGGCTCGTCGTATCGCCGTTGGCCGCGGCGATGGTGCTGGCGCCGAAGCTCGGCGCCTTCGCACGGGCGTATCCAGATGTCGTCCTCGACGTCACCACGACGAACGAGATGCGCCTCGATCTTGTCGCCAGGCGCTTCGACGCGGGCATTCACCTCGGTGAGTTCATCGAGGGCGACATGATTGCGGTCAGAGTGTCGGCGGATCAGCGCGCAGCCATTGTCGGCGCGCCGGCCTATTTCGAGGCACATTCGAAGCCGAAGTCGCCGCGCGACTTGACCAGGCACCGCTGCCTCAACTTTCGGCATGGCGCAGACGAGACCTATCGGTGGGAGTTCGACAAGGGCAAGCAGTCGCTGGCGGTGGCGGTCGACGGTCCATTGGTGGTCGACGATGTGCAGTTGCTGATTCGCGCAGCGATCGATGGCGTCGGGTTGACGTTCCTCATGGAGGAGCATGCCGCGCCGTATCTCGCCAGCGGTGCGCTGGTGCGCGTGCTCGAAGACTGGTGTGAGCCGTTCGCCGGATACTTTCTGTACTATCCGAGCCGGCGGCAGCAGCCCGCAGCGTTGTCGGCGCTGATCGATACACTTCGGTTGGAGGTGAGTCGCCGTACGTGATCGAACGCGGTTGCCGGCGATCGCGAAGGCATTCAAGAATCAGATGTCGTGTCCTGGACACCAACAACCTGGCAGCGTATTCAAATCGTCGCCACAACCCCGATGCGGCGGACGACGACTTCGAAGCGCGGATCGTGTTTGAGCGTATCGAATCGCGGGTCCACCTTGATCGAAATCAGATCGAACGAGCGATCCTCGAGCGCTTTCTGCATCCAGTAGAAGCCGAGGTCGATTTCGCCGAGCGCGAACTGAATCCAGGCGAACTCCAGGGGCGACACGTACCGTTCTTTGGCGTAAGCCTCAAGCTTGCGCAATACGTCGAGCGCGCGTTTTCGTCGCCCTGAGAGCGCGAACGTCCGGCCGAGCGCGCCGTGCATGCGGGGCGTCTGCGGCGAGAGGTGGACGGCACGTTGGAAGGCGGCCGCCGATTCATCGAAGTCCTGGCGCTGTTCCTGAATAACGCCGAGAATCCAGTACGCGGGCGCGAAATGCGGGTTGAGCTCGACGGTGTGGTCGCACTGCTCGAGCGCGGTCTCGAAGTCGCGGCGGTAGAAGTGAATCACCGCGAGATCGCGCGCGACGATCGACGACACCGGGTCGAGCGCCTGCGCGACGATCATCTCGTCGAGCGCTTCGTCGAGCCGGCCGAGCGGCGACAGGCATGACATCGCGTACCAGTGGTGCGACGTCGCGCAGCGCGGGTCGAGGCTGATCGCGCGCTGGAATTCGCGCTCAGCGCCGAGCCAGTCCCAGTCCTGCGTGGCCTTCACGTGCGCGAGCGATGTGTGGGCCTCGGCCGAATTGGCGTCCAGCAAGACGGCCGCGGTTGCGCTCGCGGCGGCCTTCGTCCACACCTCCGCGGGACCGAAGACGCCGTAGTGCGCCAGCAAGCCATAGGCGTCGGACAGCCCGGCGTGCGCCGCCGCGTACTCGGCATCCTCCACCAGCGACTTCTCGAAGAAGTCGAGCGCCTTTCGCAGCCCTTCCTCGGTGCGCTGGTTCAGGTGATAGCGCCCCTGCAGATACAGATTGTGCGCGGCCAGGTTCTCGTTCGGCTTGCGCGACGGTGATCCGGGCCGGCCGTCGCCGAGCTCCGGCTCGATGCGCGCGGCGATCGCGGCTGCGACGCGCTCCTGCGCCGGAAACAGATCGATGAGCGTCGCGTCCACCGATTCGGACCAGATATAGCAGCCAGTGGCGCCGTCGACCAGCTGCGCCGTGATCCGCAGCCGCTCACCGGAGCGGCGGACGCTGCCGTTGATGATCATCGCCGCGTCGGTCTTGTTGCCGGTGGTGCGCGGCTCGTCGGACGCGAGGATCCGCAGCGACGGGAACCGCGCCAGGTGATGGACGATTTCCTCGCGCATGCCCCGGCAGAAGTAGTCGAGGTCGCGCTCGCCGCTGTGATCGGCAAACGGGAGCACGGCGACGGTGTTGCGGCTGACCAGCGCCGCCGCCACCGTTCGCTTGATCAGTACCGGGGTGTCGCGGTGCTTGAACACCGGCGCGTAGCCGCCCTTCGGCAGCTCGATTACCGTCTCGTCAGCGCGCCCCTCGTCGCGGTAGTACCGCACCAGCTTCGCGCGCAGCCGCCGCGCCTGGACGCGCACGATCGGGTCGGTACGCGGATCGAAGGTCTCTTCCTTGCCGAACACCTCCACGCCGATGACGTATTCCTTCAGCTCGTGCCGGCGCCCGGCGACCGCCTCGACGACGATGAATTTCAGGAAACGCTTGAGGCGATCGCCCTGCTGGAAGGTCGGGCTCGCGAGGATCCGCTCGAGGTGTTCGAGGACCGCCTGGTCCTGCAGAACCGGCGTCGCGGGGACGCTGGAGCGGCTTCCCATCGGAGTATCTTACCGCTCCTCGAAATTGATTTCGATCTTCAGGCCGTCGGGATCGTGGATGAAAATCTGCACCGTGTTGTCGCGGGGAACCACGGTTTCGCGAAACGGTACCCCCGCGGCGGTCAGCGTGGCGCGGGTGCTATCGAGATCCACGCCGTGAAACGCCACGTGGTCGACGTTGCCCGATCCGGTGGCGTGCGCCTCGCCGGCGGCGCGCAGCACGAGATGCACAATCGGCGTGGCGTTGAGATACAGCCAGTAGCCGGCGGACGTAAACGGCGGCCGATCGCCGACGCGCAGGCCCAACGCGTGCACGTAGAAATCCCGCGCCCGCTCGAGATCCGTCGTCCTGATGTTGACGTGCTGAAATGCGTCGATCGGCATGGGCTAGTCGGTGACGATGTCGAGCCGGTGAATGTCGCCGAGGATGACACTGTACGAGAAGGCGCCGATTAACGCCACGACGGCGATATAGGCGAGCGGTCCGACGAACGACCCCGTCAGGTCGAACGCAATGCCGATGATCAGGGGCGTGACGATGCCCGCGAGGTTTGCGCTGAAGTTGAAGATACCTGCCGTGAGGCCGATCAGCGGCTTCGGCGCGATGTCTGACACGACGGTCCAGCCCAGATTGGTCATGCCCTGTCCGAAGAACGCGATCGACATGATTAGGATGACGAGGCCGTTGCTGCCGGCCGTCACATAGTTCGCGGCAACGATCGTCGCGGCCAGCAGCATACCGCCGACGATCGGCAGCTTCCGCGACAGGTTGGCCGATCCGGTGCGCTTGAGAATCACGTCGGAGACGAGGCCGCCCGCGAGCACGCCCGCCGACGCGCCGATGTAGGGCAGCGACGTCATCAGTCCCGCCTGGATGAACGTCATCCCGCGCGCCGTCACGAGATACGTGGGGAACCAGGTGACGAAGAATACCTGCGTCGAGTTGCCGCCGAACTGCCCAAGCGACGCGCCCAGCACCTGCCGGCAGCGCAGCAGCGCGGCGATGTGGCGCCACTTGAACTGCACCGGCTGGCCTTTGTACTCGCCACCGCCGCCGGCTTCGATGTAGTTGATCTCGGCGCGGTTCGCGGTCGTCGACACGGCCGGCTCGTGATACAACAGCCGCCAGGCGGCGCCGAATGCGATCCCGAATCCGCCGACGACGAAGAACAGGCCGCGCCAGCCGAAGCGCTGCGTAATCCAGAACAGCGGCACGCTCAGAAATCCGAGCCCCACGTACTGCCCGAACGAGTAAATGCCGTTGGCACGAGCCCGCTCGTGCTGTGGAAACCAGGTCGCGAGAATCCGGCTGTTCGCGGGGAAACACGGCGCTTCGAAGACACCGACGCCGACGCGAGTGAGCACCAGCGCGTTCAGCGTACGCACCGCGCCCATCAGCGCGGTGCAGCCCGACCAGCAGACGACGGCGATGAAATAGGTGAGGCGCGTGCCGAAGCGATCAAGGAAGATGCCGCCCGGAATCTGGAGCAGGGCATAGCTCCACGAGAACGCCGAGAACACCAGACCCATCCTGGCCGCGGTCAGGCCCAGATCCTTCATCAGGAACGGCGCGGCGATGCCCAGCACCGTCCGGTCGAGATAGTTGATCATCGTCCCGACGGCCACGAGCGCCAGGATCGGAACCCAGCGCACGTGCGTCCGCCGCGGACTCGAGCTACTCACCTTTGCGGTAGATGTCGTTGATGTTCCAGTGGCCGGGCGTAGGCGTGGGGGCATTTTCCATCGGCGCCTGAATCACCGTCGGCAGCGTCGAGGTGAGTGCTTCACGCAGCGCCGGGCCGAGCTCCCCCGCCGACTGAATCATCACGCCGCGCGCGCCGAAGCCGCGGGCGATCGCGGTGTAGTCGGCGATGTACGGTTTGCCGCAGCGCTCGAACATGCAGCCGAAGCTCGAGCCGTAGTGCATCGCCTCGAGGCCGGCGATTGTGCCGAACGCGGCGTTGTCCATCACCAGCCAGACGACCGGCAGGTCCGCTTCCATCGCCGTCGCGATCACCGACGGGTTGGCGCTGAAACCGCCGTCGCCGATCAGCGCCACCGCCGCGCGATCCGGATGCGCCATCTTCACACCCAGTACCGCCGCCGGGCCGAACCCCATCGTCGCCAGCCCGCTCGGTGTGATGAACGTGCCGGGCACGGTGATCGGAAACTGCTGGCCGACGCCATTCTTGTTCCAGCCGACGTCGGTGACGATGAAGCCGTTCTCCGGAACTTCCTTGCGCAGCTCGGCGAGAATGCGCTCGGGGCGCATCGGATATTGATCCGAGCTCCACTGATGGTCCCAGTTCGCCGCGAACGCCTTCCGCCCGCGCGCGATCTCCTCGCGCAGGCGCCCCCGATCGCGATGGCTCTTGCCGCGTGCCGCAGTGGCGAGGGCGCCGAGCGCCAGCTTGGCGTCGGCGACGACGCCGAGATCGGTGGGGTAGTTGCGGCCGATCTCGGCCTCGTCGGCGTCGATGTGAATCAGCCGCGTCGGCGGAATCGAGAACGTGAAGCGCGGATCCCAGGAGCTCGAGTTCGCCTCGGCGAGGCGCGTGCCGACGGCGAGGATCAGATCGGCGGTCCGGCACTTCTCGTTGGAGAGCGGCGTGCCCCAGAAGCCGGTTTGTCCGAGGAGCAACGGGTGATCGTCCCGCAGACAGCCCTTGCCCATCAGCGTGTGTGCGACCGGCAGCTCGAGCGCCTCCGCGAGCGCGGCGAGCTCGGATGTGGCGCGCGCGGAAATCACGCCGCCGCCGGCGTAGAGGATAGGCCGATCGGCCGAGGCGAGCGCGTCGACGATCCGCGCCACCGTCGCCGCATCGACCGTCGGCCGCGCCATCACCGCGGGCACCTGATGGAACGCGTCGACAGCGAGGTCGGCGGAGAAGATGTCCATCGGCACGTCGACGAGGACCGGACCCGGACGGCCCACCTGCGCGAGATGAAACGCGCGCTCCATGATGCGCGGCAGATCCTCAACGCGATCGACGCGATAAACGCGCTTGCAGAACGGCCGGAAAATCTGAAACTGATCGGCGTCCTGGTGGAGATTGACTTCCTGGTGGGGGTGCCGGCCGTAGTAATGCGACGGGATATCGCCGGCGATCACCACCATCGGGATCGAATCGAGCGCTGCGTTGGCGACTCCGGTTGCGGCGTTGGTCAGGCCGGGACCGAGATGGGTCAGCAGCACGCCGACCTTGCCGGAGGCGCGCGCGTAGCCGTCGGCGGCGTGCGCGGCGATCTGCTCGTGGCGCACCGAGACGAAGCGGATGCGGCTTTTGCCGAGCGCGTCGAGGAACGCGATTATCGTGTGCCCACAGAGGCCGAAGATCACCTCGACCCCGAGCCGCTCGAGATACTCGGTCAGCAGATACGAGGCGATTCGGGTCTCGGTCGCCTTTGCGGTCGTCTCGACAATGCGCGTCGCGGCTGTGCTCATACGGCCATCCCCGGTGGTCATCAGAAAGTTTCGCTGTCGTAGAACTCGCCGAACAGCTCCTGTTCGGACGGGCGATCCTCGGCAATCGGGCGGCTCACCCACGTCACGTTCATGTAGTGCTTGAGCGCAATATTCTCGTTAGTGATATTGCCGCCCCAGATGCCGCAGCCCATGCTCGACGTCATCGGCATGCCATTGGTGAACGTGCCGGCGTTCGAGCTCGACTGCACCTGGCGGACCATCATCCGGCTCACCGGCGCGACCAGCGCGAGCCGGTGGATGTGATCGTCGTCGTGCGAGTAGATGCCGCACGAATGTCCCTTGCCGCCGGTCTCGAAGATCCGTCGCACCTTGTCGAGCGTGTCGTCGAAGCCGTGGCATTTGAAGATCGCGAGGACGGTGCCGAGTTTCTCGGTGGAGAACCGGTGCTCCGTGCCGATATGTTGTTCCTCGACCAGCAGAAATGTCTTGTCGTCCGGAATCGCAAAGCCCGCGATCCCCGCGACCACTGACGCCCCTCGCGCGATGGTGCTGGCGGTGCGGTGACCGTCGGCGTCCCAGTAGGCCTTTTCGAGCAGCGCCTTCTCAGTGGCGTTGACCAGATAGCCACCCTCCGTCTGCAGCTGCTGCAGGAAGGCGTCGTAGAGAGAGGCGTCAACGAGAATGTTGCCGTCGGCCGAGCAGCCCGATCCGTGATCGTTGGTCTTGCTGATCGCGGTGTTGCGCGCCGCCTGCACGATGTCGGCCGTCTCGTCGATGACCATCGTCGCGTTGCCGGCGCCGACACCGTACGCCGGCTTGCCGGAACTGTAGGCGCTCTTGACCATCGCCGGTCCGCCGGTGGCGATGGTCAGATCGCAGGTGCGCATCAGTTCGTTGGCGAGCGGAATGCTGGGACGCTCGACGCACTGCAGCAAATCCTCCGGCGCGCCGAGCTTCTTCAGCGCCGCGCGCATCACGCGGACGGTTTCGTTGGTCGTCTTCCGGCTGCCAGGATGCGGCGAGAAGATCACCGCGTCCCTGCACTTGATCGCGTAGATCGCGATCGTGATCGGCGTCACGTACGGGCTGGTCACGGGAATCAGCGAGGCGATCACTCCGGCCGGCTTCGCGTACTTGACGATGCCTTTCTCGGGGATCTCTTCGATGACGCCGATGCTCTTCTGGCGCAGCGCGTCGCGCAGCACGCCCTGCACTTTGGCGCGGCGCTTCGGTTCCGGACTGCCCATACCGCTTTCTTCGACACTCATCTTCGCGAGCGCCGTGGCCGTCTTCTCGTTACCGCCGGCCCAGCCAATCGCCTGGCACAACCGATCGACGGCCGCCTGGTCGTAGTTCTCGACGGCACGCATCGCCGCGCGGGCGCGGTCAAGCAGGGTGCGAGCCGTGGTCTGTTCTTCGGGCGTGATCGTGCGAGCGGGTGCGGTCGCGAGTGCCATGGCTACGTTCCGTTCTTTCGTGGTGGCACGCCGTCGTACTCCACCGGGAACTTGATTCGCATCGGCTTCTCGCGGAGGTACTCCTCCAGCACTTCGGCGCTCACGCCGGCGACACGGCCGACGATGAACACCAGCTTGCCGACCATCGGCGGAAACCCGAGGTCGACGAGAATCGCGGCCAGCCCGCCGTCGATGTTCAGCGGGATCGGCTTGATGCGCTCCCGGACTGCCGCTTCGAGCGCCAGGGCGTAGCGAATCCCGTCGCCCGCCAGACCGGCGTCCGCGGCCATGTCGAAGAGGACGGCGACGCGTGGATCGATCGCTGAGTGAACACGGTGGCCGAACCCGGGCAGCCGGGTTTTCGCGGTACGCGCCGCGTCGACCATTCGGACGGCCACCGTGTCGAATGACGCGCCGTCGCGGCGCGCCTCGGCCAGGCCGGCCTCGATCAGCTCCATGCAGCCGGAGCCGGCGCCGCCATGCTCGTCGCCGATGGTCAGAATGCCGGCGGCGATCGCCGCCGACAGCGACTGGCGATTGCCGGACGCCGCCAGCCGGGCTGCCGCGCACGACGGGGCGCCGGCGCCGTGGTCGGCGACGCCGATCAGGATCGCGTCCAGCAGACGGCGTTCGGCCGGCGACGGCAGCCGAACATGGTGCAGCAGGTAGATCAGGTCGGTGAACGTCGCCTGGCGCATCAATTCGAGGACGTCGTGTCCGCGAATTCGGATGTGGTCAGGGCCAGCGTCGACGATGGCGGTGCGCCAGGTGTCCATTCAAGTGGTTGGATGTTACGTCCGTGGAGGTCACGGGCGTGTGTTGTTACGGTAACGGCACGGTAACTGCGTTGGTTTGCTCAGTTTAGGGTGTTAACGTCCCGGCGCGACAGAAATGTCGGCCCGTCAGGGAGGTACATACGTGAGACTGGTTCGAGCGTCACTGATCGTCGTCGCTCTGGTATGCGCGACCCACGGCACCGCCTGGGCGCAGGCGATTGCCGGCTCGCAACTCTCCGGTGTCGTCCGCGATTCGTCGGGCGGCGCGATTCCGGGCGCGGAGGTCACCGTCACCAAGACCGATACCGGCCAGGTGCGCACGGTGTTCACCGGCGCCGACGGCGCCTATGCGCTGCCGAACCTTCCTGTCGGTCCCTATCAGCTGAAGGTCGTGCTGCAGGGATTCAACACCTACGTACGCGACGGTATTGTCCTGCAGGTCGGATCCAATCCCGAGATCAACGTGTCGCTTGCGGTCGGCGCGATCAGCGAGCAGGTGACGGTGACCGCCAACTCGACGCTGGTCGAGACCAAGAACACCGGCGTCGGCCAGGTGATCGACAACCAGCGCGTCATGGAGTTGCCGCTCAACGGCCGGCAGGCGACCGAGCTGATCTTCCTCTCCGGTCTGGCCACGTCGGCGCCGGCCGGCGATCTCAACACCAACAAGAATTTTCCGACCGTGACCATCTCGGTGGCCGGCGGCCAGGCCAACGGCATCACGTACATCATGGACGGCGGGACGCACAACGATCCGTTCAACAGCCTGAACCTGCCGACGCCGTTTCCCGACGCGCTGCAGGAGTTCAAGGTCGAGACCAGCGCGCTGCCGGCGCGCTACGGCTACCACGCCGCGTCGGCGGTGAACCTGGTGACCAAGTCCGGGTCGAACCAGGTGCACGGCGACGCGTTCGAGTTCAACCGGGACAAACGCTTCATCGAGCGCAACTACTTCGCGGCGGAGAAAGACAATCTCAGCCGCAATCAGTTCGGCGGCACGCTGGGCGCGCCGATCGTGAAGAACAAGCTGTTCGCGTTCGGCGGCTACCAGGGCCGCATCGAAAAGAGCAACCCGCCGACGGTGATCAGCTACGCGCCGACCGCGGCGATGCTGGCCGGCGACTTCACCGCGTTCACGTCGCCGGCCTGCAACGGCGGCACGCAGCGAACCCTGACCGGCGGCTTTGCCAACAACCGCATCGATCCGTCGCGGTTCAGCCCGGTGTCGTTGAATGCGCTCAAGCACATCCCGGTCTCGACCGATCCCTGCGGCAAGGTGCAGTACGGCATCCCGAACAACAGCACGGAGCACCAGGCGCTCGGCAAGGTCGACTACACCATCAACTCGAACTCGTCGCTGTTCGTGCGCTACTTCTACGCGGTCTACGACAACCCCGCGACCTACGACGGCAGCAACGCGCTGACGCTGAGCCGCACCGGCCAGAACAACCAGGCGCATTCGATCGTGTTCGGCCACAACCAGGTGCTGTCGGCGTCGACGCTCAACTCGCTGCACGTGACGATCAACAGGACGCTCAACGACCGGCCGCTGCCGCAGTACTTCAGCGCCACCGACCTCGGCGCCAAGGTCTTCAGCCTGGTGCCCGGCTACGTCGGGCTCAACGTCACCGGCAACGGCTTCTCGATCGGCAACGGCGGCACCAATCCCGGCTACTTCAATTCCAAGAGCTTCCAGATTGCCGACGACGTCGACCTGGTGCGCGGCAACCATCAGTTCTCGATTGGCGGGAACTGGATCCACTCGCGGATCGAGACGCTCAACAACCGGCCGACCAACGGCGCGTTCACGTTCAACGGTCAGGGCACCGGCCTCTCGCTTGCCGACTTCATGCTCGGCATCGTCAGCGGCGGGATGATCCAGGGCAACCCGGTCTTCGACAACGACCACAGCGAGTATGTCGGCGCTTACGCGCAGGACAACTGGCGCGTCCGGCCGAACGTGACGGTCAACCTCGGCCTGCGCTGGGAGCCGTTCCTGCCGGTGCAGAACACCGACTCCTTTGTGAGCCACTTCGAGCAGTCGCGATTCGATCAGAACGTGCACAGCACCGTGTATCCGCAGGCGCCGGCCGGCCTGATGTTCCCTGGCGACGCGGGGTATCCATCCAGCGGCACCTCGGAGAAGAAGATGGCGCAGTTCGCACCCCGGGTCGGCGTGGTCTGGACGCCGCGCGGCGATGAGCGCACCAGCGTGCGCGCGTCGTGGGGCGTCTTCTACGACACGCCGCACCTGTTCTTCAATACCCGCTTCGCCAACAACCCGCCGTGGGGCGCACAGATCACGATCTCGAACCCGCCCGGCGGCTTCGCCGATCCCTATCTCGGGTATCCGGGCGGCAATCCGTTCCCGGCTCTCAACACCGGCTGGGCGACACAGCCGTTCCCGCCGTCCGGCGTGTTCGTCAATGCGCCGCTCGAATTGAAGCCGACGACGCTGCAGCAGTGGAACGTCACGGTGCAGCACCAGGTCGGCGACTGGCTGGCCAGCGCCGGCTATCTCGGCAACCACTCGAGCCATTTGTGGCGCGCCACCGAGCTGAACCCCGCGGTCTTCGGTCCGGGCGCGACCCTCGCGAACACCCCCAGCCGGCGCGTGCTCGCGCTCCAGAACTTCGCGCAGGGACAGTTCTACGGGACGATCGGTCAGCTCGACGACACCGGCCGCGCCAACTACGGCGCGCTGCTGCTGTCGCTGCAGCGCCGGCTGAAGAACAACTTGAGCGTCCTCTCGAACTACACGCTCTCGAAGTGCATGAGCGATCCGGCAACCACGGAGATCACCGGCCCGACCATCGTCAACCCGGCGAATCCGGATCTCGACTACGCGTACTGCTCGTCCGATCGCCGGCACGTCGTCAACCTGTCGCTGGTGGTGCGGACGCCGGACTTCCAGAACAACGTCGCGCGCGCGATCCTCAGCGACTGGCAGCTGTCGCCGATCATCCGGTGGCAGTCGGGCAACCGCTCGACGATCACGACCGGCATCGACAACGCCCTCACCGGGATGGGCGGGCAGCGCGCCGTGCAGATCCTCGACGATCCGTACGGCAGCGGTGCACCGGGCGCGTATCTGAACCGGGCGGCATTCACGTCGCCGGCGACCGGCACCTACAGCACGCTGGCGCCGTTCACGGTCGTGAACCCGAGCAGTCTGCAGAACGACTTCGCGCTGACCCGGACGTTCAGGACCGGCGCGTCGCACAACCTCCAGTTCCGGTGGGAAGTGTTCAACATCATCAACCACGTGAACTTCAACGCGCCGATCACGGCGCTGAACAGCGCGAGCTTCGGCCAGATTCAGACGGCCGGCGATCCGCGGATCATGCAATTCGCGCTAAAGTTCACCTTCTGATGCGAAAGATCCTCGCTGCGGCGGCGTTCTCCGCGGGTCTCGTGACCGCGGTCATCGCCGCCGACGTCAATGACTGGCCGTATCACGATCACGACGCCGGCGGTTCGCGGTTCTCGCCGCTGAAGCAGATCACCCCGGCCAACGCCGGCAAGCTGCAGCTCGCGTGGACCTTCGACACCGGCGTCAGCGGTCTTCAGGTGACGCCGCTCGTGATCAACGGGATCATGTACGCGACGGCGGGGAAGGACGTCATCGCACTCGAGCCGGAAACGGCGAAGGTCATCTGGCGCTACACCGCGCCGGCCGCCGTGAGCCGCCGCGGCGTGGCCTACTGGCCCGGCGATCGCGACACCGCGCCGCGGCTCTTCACCGGTTCCGGCGATCGCTTGCTTGCGGTCGACGCCGAACGCGGCAAGCCGTCCCAGGGCTTCGGCGACGGCGACGCCGGATCGGTCGATCTCAAGGCGAGCATCCGCGGCGACGTCGACGGCAACTTCAGCCTGACGTCGCCTCCCACGATCTACAAGAACATCGTCATCACCGGCGGCAACAACGGCGAGCAATCGCCGAGCTCCGGGCTGTACGGCGACATTCGCGGCTGGGACGCCAAGACCGGCAAGCTGCTGTGGTCGTTCCACACCGTGCCGCGCGCGGGGGAACCGGGCGTCGAGACCTGGGAAGGCGACAGCTGGAAGAACCGCTCCGGCACCAACGTCTGGTCGTTCTTCACCATCGACACCGAGCGCGGCATCGTCTACGCGCCGATCGGCGCGCCGACGTCGGACTACTACGGCGGCGATCGTCACGGCGCCAATCTCTACGGCAACGCGGTCGTCGCGCTCGACGCGACGACCGGGAAGCTGAAGTGGCATCAGCAGCTGGTGCACCACGACATCTGGGACTACGACGTGCCGGCGGCGCCGACGCTCGTCGACGTCAAGCGCAACGGCAAGACCACACCGGCGGTCGCGGTGATGACGAAGATGTCGCTGGTCTTCATCTTCGATCGCGTCACCGGTGAGCCGATCTTCGGCATGGAAGAGCGCCCGGTGCCGCAGAGCGGCGTGCCCGGCGAGCAGACCTGGCCGACGCAGCCGTTTCCGCTGAAGCCGGCGCCGCTGGCGCGCAACACGTTCGATCCAGAGAAGGACTTCTACAACCTCACGCCCGACCACGCGGCGTACTGCAAGGGGCTGTGGAAGGACAACGCGATGTACACGAAGGGGCCGTACACGCCGCCCGACGTCGAAGGGACGATGCTGACGTTCCCGAGCACGCTGGGCGGAGGCAACTGGAGCGGCTTCTCCTACGATCCGACGCTCGGCCTGGCGTTCACGAGCGTGATGAACATCGGCCAGGTCGCGAAGATGGTGCAGGGCACGTCGCGCGGCAGCACGGTTCCGACGTGGGTGCGGCGCAGCCCGTGGGGCGGCGCGGTCGGCAGATTCTGGAACCCGGAAACCAAGATCCCGTGTTCGGCCGGCCCGTTCGGTGAGCTGGTGGCCGTCGACGTGAACAAGGGCGAGGTCGCGTGGAAGGTGCCGATCGGATTCTTCCAGGCGCTGAAGGACAAAGGGTTCGACAAGACCGGCACGCTGAACATCGGCGGCAGCATCGCGACCGCCGGCGGCGTGATCTTCATCGGCGCGACGATCGACTGCCGCTTCCGCGCCTTCGAGTCGAAGACCGGCCGGCAGCTGTGGGAGACGGAACTGCCGGCGTGCGCGCACACCACCCCGATGACCTTCCTCGGCAAGGACGGCCGGCAATACGTCGTCGTCGCCGCCGGCGGCGGCAGCTTCCTCGGCGCCGCGCCGGGCTCGAACATCCTCGCGTTCGCGCTGCCGCGCGGGACGCCGTCCGCGCAGTGAGATGAAACGCGGGCTGCTAGCGGCGTTCGTCGCCGGCGTGATCCTGGTCGCCGGCGCTGTGCCGCGGGCTCAGCCGGCGCGCAAGCGGGTCCTCGCGTGGGCGGATGTGCGCAACGGCTACCAGCACGATTCCATCTCGCACGCGGTCGCCACCATCGAACGCCTGGGCCGCGAGTCCGGCGCCTACGACACCTTCATCCGCACCGACTCGCAGCTGATCACCAAGCGTCCAATCACGTTTCCCGCCGGCACCGGGATCGCCAGCGGCGAGCAGTTCAACGTCCGCAACCTGAACGATTTCGACGCCATCTTCTTTTTCGGCGTGCGCGAGATCGATCTCTCTGCCGAGCAGCGCGCCGACCTCCTGTCCTTCGTCCGAGACGACGGCAAGGGTTTCGTCGCGGCGCATTCGGCGGCGACGGCGTTCTTCTCGTGGCCGGAGTTCGGCAAGATGCTGGGCGGCCGGTTCGACGAGCATCCCTGGAACGTCATCGACGGCACCGTCGTCGTCGATGATCCGACGTTCCCGGCAATGCGGCACCTGCCGCCGCGGGCGGTGTTTCACGACGAGCTGTATCAGATCAAGGACTTTTCGCGCGACAACATCCACGTGCTCGCGCATCTCGACGCGACGAAGCTGGACCTGACCGCGCCGCTCGTGCATCGTAAGGACGGCGACTTCCCGGCGGCCTGGTCGAAGAGCTACGGATCGGGGCGCGTGTTCTACTCCATCCTCGGCCACGCGGCGGAGGACTGGGACAATCCGCTGCTGCAGCAGATGTATTTCCAGGCGATCCGCTGGTCGCTTCGCCAGGTGGAGTGAGACGAATCATGTCGAAGGCCCGATGGACGACGACCGCGCTCGCCGTGCTGCTGTGCAGCATGTGGGTGCTGGCGGATCAGCAGCCGCCGGCGGCGGGAGCGCAGGCCGGCGCACCACAAGGGCGCGGCCAGGGCGGGCGCGGCGGCCGTGGCGGACCGCCGAGGGTGAGGACGCGCAAGGTCGTGCTCGCCTGGGCCGACACGCGCAACGGCATCGCGCAGCACGAGTCGGTTTCGCACGCGCTCGCCGTGATCGAGCGCCTCGGCTACGAATCCGGCGCCTACGACACCTATATCCGCACCGACTCGAACATCGTGGCGAACGAACCGAAGATGACGACGGGCCAGCCGGCCAGCGGCGGGCCGAGCCTCGCCAGCGTCGACGCGATCTTCTTTCTCGGCCATCGCGACGTCCCGCTCGACCCGCAGCAGCGGGTCGAGCTCGCCGAGTTCGTCCGCGGCGGCAAGGGTTTCGTGGCGTCGCACACCGCGCTGACGGCGTTCGACTCCTGGCCAGAATTCGGTGACCTGCTCGGTGCCCGCTACGACGACCATCCGTGGAATACCGCCAGCGGCACGATCATCAACGAAGATCCGTCGTTTCCCGCGACCCGGCATTTTGCGGCGACGTTCCCGCTGACCGACGAGTTCTATCAGCCCAAGGCGTTTTCGCGCGACAAGCTTCGCGTGCTGCTGCGGCTCGACGTCTCGAAGATGCCGCCGAACCCGAACATGAGGCGCGCGGACAACGATTTCCCGCTGGCGTGGGCCAAGATGTACGGCAAGGGCCGCGTCTTCTACTCGTCGCTCGGCCACGGCGCGGAGATGTGGGACAACCGGGACATTGCCCAGATGTACTTCGAGGCGATCAAGTGGTCGCTCGGCCTCACTGAGGGCGACGCGACACCGCGCCCGCTTTTCATCGAGAAGTAGTGCAGCCCGTCCGCCTTCGCTAAAGCTGCGACGGACCGCCGAAGCGGCGGCGGAGGCTGGTCAGGCCTGCTCGTTGGTCCGGCTAAAGCCGGACACTACCGGAGCCTCCACCTTGTTTCGGTAGTGTCCGGCTTTAGCCGGATCCTGTTCATCGGCTTCGCGCGCGTTCTCAACAAGACGCTCTAGCCGGCCAGATACGGCTTGGCCCACGCCAGGCCGTCGACCGTCTTCGCCGTCGGCACGTACTCGCAGCCGATCCAGCCGGTGTAGCCGAGGCGATCGATCAGGCTCAGCAGCGACGGGTAGTCCATCTCGCCGGTACCCGGTTCGTGCCGTCCCGGGACGTCGGCCAGCTGCATGTGCCCGATCCGCGGCAGCTCGCGCTCGATCGTCGCCGCGACCGGCGGCTCCATGATCTGCATGTGGTAGAGGTCGTACTGCAGCGACAGGTTGTCCGATCCCACCGCCTCGATGATCTCGATCGTCTGACGGGTGCCCGTGAGAAAGAACCCGGGCACGTCGCGCGTGTTGAGCGGCTCGATCAGCAGTTTGATCCCTGCCGCCTTCAACAGAGGCGCGGCGTACTGCAGATTCTTCACGAGCGTCGACCGTGCGACGGATGCCTCCACGCCTTGCGGCGGGATCCCGGCGAGGCAGTTGACCCGGTCGCACTCCAGCACGTTCGCGTAGGCAATCGCCTGGGCGACGCCCGCCTTGAACTCGTCTTCGCGCCCGGGAAGACACGCGATGCCGCGCTCACCGCCGGCCCAGTTGCCGGCCGGCAGGTTGTGCAGCACCTGCACGAGTCCATGGTCGCGCAGCCGCTGCTTCAGCGCCGTGGCATCGTAAGGATACGGAAACAGGAACTCGACCCCGTGGAATCCCGAGTCGGCCGCCGCCTTGAAGCGCTCGAGAAAGTCCACGTCGCCGAACAGCATCGTCAGATTCGCCGCAAGCTTTGGCATGGGAGGGCCAGTCTAACAAGAGCCGCCGCTGGAGCCAACGTCCCGCCCGCCGGTCTCGTCTAATCGGCTGACGAGGGCCCATGTCACGACTGACCCAGGATCTGAAGGTGGCCGCGCGGACGGCCGTGCGCGCCCGGTTCGTGTCGGTGCTGGCCGTGATCGCGTTCGCCCTGGGAATCGGCGTCACGACGGCGGTGTTCAGCATCTTCAACGCCGTGCTGCTCGCGCCGCTGCCGTTCCCGCAGCCCGACCGGCTGGTAATGGTGTACGACACGCAGCCGGCGTGTTCCACCTGCCCGGCGTCCTTTCCGAAATACCACGACTGGCGCGAGCGCAACCAGGTCTTCTCCGCGATCGGCGGCTCGACCGGTATGTCGTTCGTGCTGACCGGGCACGGGGATCCGGTTCAGCTGCGGGCCGCGCGGACGACCGCGTCGCTGGTGGATGTGTTCGGGGTGCGCCCGCAGATCGGCCGCTGGTACTCCGAGGACGAGGACCGGCCCGGCGGCCCGAAGGTCGCGGTGCTGGCTTCGGCGTTCTGGATGCGGCAGCTCGGCGGCGATCCGTCGATCCTCGGCCGCACGCTCACCCTCTCGGGCGAGCCTTACGAAGTGATCGGCGTCATGCCGGATGGCTTCGCGCACCGGCGCGCCGACGTCTTCGTGCCGCTGCAGCGCAAGCTGGATCCGGCGACGCGGGGCAGCCATTTCCTGACCACCTACGCGCGCCTGAAGCCGGACGTGCCGCTGGCTCGCGCGACGGCCGAGATGCGTGCGCTGGGACAGACGCTCGCCCGCGAGTTCGCCAACAACCATGGCGTCGACGTGCAGTCCTATATGGAAGCCACCGTCGGCAACATGCGGACCCCGCTGCAGGTGCTGCTCGGCGCGGTCTTCTGCGTCCTGCTGATTGCCTGCGCGAACGTCGCGAATCTGCTGCTCGCCTCGGGGCTGGCGCGGCGCCGCGAGCTGGCGATCCGGCTCGCGCTCGGCGCCGGCTCGAAGGATCTCGCGCGCCAGCTGACGCTGGAGGCCTTGCTGCTGTCCCTCACCGGCGGCGCGCTCGGGATCGTCCTCGCCAAGTGGGTGCTGCAGACCTTCGTGGCGCTCGCAGGCACGCAGCTCCCGCGCGCGGCGACGATCGCGATCGACGGACGGGTGCTCGCCTTCGCCGCTGCGGTCTCTGTTGCCGTCGGGATCGTCTGCGGCGTTGCGCCGCTGATCGTGCTGAGGGTGTCCGAGCTGGCGTCCGCCGTCCGCGAAGGCGACGTCCGCACCGGCAGCAGCTCCGGCCGTCGCTTCGGCAATGGGCTCGTCGTCGCCGAGATCGCGATCGCGTTCTCGCTGCTGGTCACCGCCGGACTGCTGGTCAAGAACCTCGTCCTGCTGCGCAGCCGCGACGCCGGCATCCGGACCGAGCGCGTCGTCGCCTTCGACGTCGCACCGGTCGGCCCGCGCTACAAGGCCGAGGAGCAGACGCGCGCATTCTGGCGCGAGCTGACCGCGCGGCTCGCGCAGACGCCGGGCGTGGAGAGCGTCGGCGTGACCAGCCACCTGCCGATGTTCAGCTTCGGGTGGAACGGCGAGTTCCAGATCGAGGGCGGCACGCCCTGGGGCGCCAACAGCGCGCCGCTGGTCGAGTATCGCTGGTTCCACGGCGACTATCTGAAGACGATGGGCATCCGGATCCTGAAGGGCCGCACGCTCGACGACCGCGATCGCGCCGGCGCGAAAACCGTGCTCGTCAACCACGCGATGGCGGAGAAGTTCTGGCCGGGTGCCGATCCGATCGGCAAACGGTTTGGACAGGGGAAGGACACCGCGGACTGGTACGAGGTGGTCGGCGTGTTGAGCGACGTCCGGTCGATGGGCCTCGCGCGCAGCACCCCGTTCGAGTTCTATCGCTCGGTCGAGGAGTCGGTGTTCGACGGCGGCTCGATGACCGTGGTCGTCCGCACGCAGGGCGACGATCCGACCGCGATCGTCCCGACCGCGCGCCAGATCGTCGCCTCGATCGATCCGTCGCTGCCGCTGAACGAGATTCAGACGCTGGAGCATGTGGTGCGCGAATCGGTGGGGCAGCCGCGCCTGATGTCGGCGCTCACGGTGCTGTTCGGCGCGCTCGCCGGCGTGCTGGCGATGGTCGGCGTCTACGGCGTGATGGCGTACAACGTCCGGCGCCAGCGCCGCGAGTTCGGGATCCGGATCGCGCTCGGGGCGGATCAGCCGCGCCTTCGCAACCTCGTGGTCGGACGCGGGCTGATCCTGGCTGCCGCCGGTGTCGGGATCGGCGGCTTCGCGGCGTGGCTGCTGACCGGCCTGCTGAAGACGATGCTGAACGACGTCAGCCCGACGGACGTCACGGTGTTTGCCGCCACCGGCGCCGCGGTGCTGCTCGTCGCGGTGATGGCGTCGTACTTCCCGGCCAGGTCCGCCGGACGGGTCGATCCCATGGTGGTGCTCCGCGACGCCTGACGACAGTAACTTGCATTATGATAGTTACTATGCTACGCTCCGTTCTGCGTTCGAGGAGCCTGGCATATGTGGATTGTCCGCGTCGCACTCAACCGGCCGTACACGTTCGTCGTCCTCGGCCTGCTCGTCTTCATGCTGGGTCCAGTCGCCGTGTCGAACACGCCGACCGACATCTTTCCGAACATCAACATCCCGGTCATTTCCGTCGCCTGGTCCTATACCGGCCTGAACGCCGAAGAGCTCAGCGGGCGCTTGACGGCTCCGTACCAGCGCGCCCTGACGACCCTGGTCGATAACATCGAGCACCTCGAATCGACGACGGTCAGCGGCTGGTCGATCGTGAAGATCTATCTGCAGCCGGGCGCCAGCCTCGATACGGCGAACGCGCAGGTGGCCAGCGCGTCGCAATGGACACTGCGCTTCATGCCGGCCGGGACCCTGCCGCCGGAAATCATCAACTTCAGCGCCTCGAGCGTGCCGGTGCTGCAGCTGGGCGTGTCGGGTAAAGGGCTGACCGAACAGGATCTGAACGACCTGTCGTTCAACTTCCTCCGCACCCAGCTGATCACGGTGCCCGGGGCGGTCGTGCCGCTGCCGTACGGCGGCAAGCAGCGTCAGGTCAACATCAACCTCGATCCCCGCCTGCTGCAGTCGAAGGGACTGGCGCCCCAGGACGTGCTCAACGCGGTCGCACAGCAGACCCCGATCCTGCCGTCGGGCGGCGCCAAGATCGGCCAGTTCGAGTACGACGTGCGCCTGCGCGCCAGCCCGCAGACGGTGGACGCCTACAACGACCTGCCCATCCGCCTCGCTGGAGGCTCGCCGGTGTACGTGAGGGACGTGGCGCACGTGAGCGACGGATTCGCGCCGCAGACCAACATCGTGCGGCAGGACGGCCACCGCGGCGTCCTGATGAGCGTGCTGAAGGCCGGCAACGCGTCCACGCTCGACGTCGTGAAGGGTATTCGCCGGATTCTGCCCCGCGCGGCACAGATCCTCCCGCCTCAGCTGGTGACGCAGCCGCTGGCCGATCAGTCGGTCTTCGTGCGGGCGGCGATCGGCTCGGTGTTGCGCGAGGCGCTGATCGCCGCAGTTCTCACCGCCCTGATGATCTGGCTCTTCATCGGCAGCTGGCGCAGCACGCTGATCATCGCGATCTCGATTCCGCTCTCGATCCTGACCTCCGTTCTCGCCCTCAGCGCGCTGCACGAGACGATCAACATCATGACCCTCGGCGGGCTGGCGCTCGCGGTCGGCATCCTGGTGGACGATGCGACGGTGGAGGTGGAGAACATCAACCGCAACCTGCACATGGGCAAGGCGCTCGTGCCGGCGATTCTCGACGGCGCGCAGCAGATTGCGGTGCCGGCGTTCGTCTCCACCCTCGCGATCTGCATCGTGTTCCTGCCGATGTTCTTCCTCGGCGGGGTGGCGCGCTACCTGTTCGTACCGCTCGCCGAAGCCGTGGTCTTCGCGATGCTCGCCTCTTATTTCTGGTCGCGGACGATCGTCCCGACGCTGGCGAAATATCTCCTGGTTCACGAGAGCGCGGCATCCGCGCCGTCGAGGAACCCTTTCGCGCGCGTCCAGCAGGCATTCGAACGCGCCTTCCAGCGCGTCAGCGGCGTCTACGGCTCGATGCTCAGCGCGGCCGTTCACCACCGCGTGGTCTTCATCCCCGTCTTCCTGGCCGTCTGCGTGTCCAGTGCCGCGCTGGTGCCGTGGGTGGGCCAGGATTTCTTCCCGGCCACCGACAGCGGCCAGTTCATCCTCCACCTGCGGGCCAAGACCGGTACCCGAATCGAGGAGACGGCGAGGCTGTGTGACGAGGTCGAGGGCTTCATCCGGCGT
>Ga0268266_10001169_pt1 | contig 32459 bp, 28 predicted proteins | sample KBSS13metaG_FD_190356 | JGI IMG/M metagenome (GOLD analysis project Ga0268266, IMG submission 190356) | Switchgrass rhizosphere microbial communities from Kellogg Biological Station, Michigan, USA - KBS S1-3 metaG (SPAdes) (version 2) | ecosystem: Host-associated > Plants > Roots > Rhizosphere... | reverse complement strand
GCGCAGCGTCGAGGACGGCAGCACGATGCAGAATTCGTCGCCGCCGGTCCGCGCCAGCATGTCGCCGGGCCGCAGGCGGGTCTGCGCCATCAGGGTGAAGTGCTGCAGGCAGGCGTCGCCAGCAGCGTGGCCGTGGGTATCGTTGATGCCCTTGAAGCCGTCGAGATCGATCACCAGCAGCGCAAAGGGCTGGCCGCTGCGCTCGGAGCGCGCGCACTCTTCCGAGAGGCGCTGTACCAGATAGCGGCGGTTGCCGACACCGGTCAGATCGTCGAGCAGCGCGAGATCGGCGACCTCGTTGCGCAGGCGGTCCATCGCCATCAGCAGGAAACCGAAATTCAGCGACATCGACAGGAACACCAGCACCAGGATGACCACCGACTGCGCCGGGCTGAACTGCATGTAGGAGAAGTCCCCGCCCATGGTGGTCACGGCGCCGAGCCACCTGGCGATGAAAATGCACATGATGAGAATGGTGACGATACCGGCCAGCCGCGCGCCGGGATTGACGCGTCCTTCATGCCGGGTCAGCAGCAGTTTCAGGCTCAGCACCATCGGCAGCGCCTGCGCGGTGGTGAAGACGGTCATCCGGCCCGGTATGCTGTCATGAGCGAAGGTAAACAGGCACAGGCCAGCAGCGCCAAGCCCCGTGATCAAGAGAGTTTGCCGCCACTGAGCAGGCTGGCCAAAGAATGTCCGGATACCCATCGAGGCAAGGCAGATCGCCAGAATCAGCGCGGTGCCGGCGAACAGCAGCGGCACGACCGAATCCGGATACACCACGCGCAGCGTCGCCATCGCCGCACCGGCCGCCGCAACGAACGCCGAACAGGTCCAGAACCGCGCGGCTTCGAACGACGGATAGCAGCGCATGACGTAGGCCCAGATCAGGCCCAGCGCGAGAAAGTTGATGACGAACACCGTCCAAAGCGTCGGAACGCTCAGCATTGCGAACCTGGAACGCGCACGTCCCGTCTCCCCTGTTGTCTAACGACCGCTCAAGACTTCCGCCTTGCGCCTTCTCCCGCGACGATCCCCGCCGTCTTGCGGAACAAATTGCATCCACGACGCTTAACGGACCCTCACTGCGGCCTGACAATGCAAACCGTGGTTTTGAATTGATGAAGATCGTCGACGTTGGCGCATCGTTAAGCATGATGCGCGCGCATGTGAGCGGTGATGACGAGGGCCGTTTCGGTGAAATTCGTCTCAAAATGCATAACAACTGTGGATAACGTGATGACAACGCCATGACGGCACGCGGCAGCGGCCTCCGAATCTGGTGGGATCATGATTGAGGATGTTGCGAGGCTGGCCCTCCGCCAAGCATGCCTCGGTGTCGCGTTTCAATCCATGAAAACCTTGAGAGGATACTATGGCTAAGAAAGCGAAGAAGGCGAAAAAGGCGAAGGCGAAGAAGGCCAAGAAAGCGAAGAAGAAGTGAATTTTGGCCCGGGTGGAGTGCTCAGCTCCGCCCGGGCTCCCAACTCCGGGTGCGATTTTGGAGAAATGGCGGGCCTCAAGGCTCGCCTTTTTATTTCTGGAAATGAATATGTAGCCCGGATGAGCGCAGCGACATCCGGGGCGGAGCGAGTATGATCCCGGATATCGCTGCGCTCATCCGGACTACGTTCTTCGTTTGCAACGACGGCTGCGCGAAGCGGCTAGCGCTCGGCAAACGCGAGCTTGGCGCCGAGCGCGGCAAAACCTGCCGCAAAACTCCGGCGCAGCCACGCCATCGCCTTCGGGCGCGTGATGACGTGGTCACGCAGCGAGGCTGCGAACAGGCCGTACACCGCGAACACCGCGAACGTCATCGCCATGAACGCTACGCTCAATTCCAGCATGCGCGCCAACGGATGCGGCTCATCGACCGCGATGAACTGCGGCAGGAAGGCCAGGAAGAAGATCGACAGTTTTGGATTGAGGATGTTGATCAGGATCGCGGTCACGATAACGCGCCGGCTGGAGCGCGCCGAAGCCGCCGGCCGCGTATCGATCGAAAGCGCGCCGGTCTCGCGCAGCGCCTGCCAGGCCATATAGAGCAGATAGATCACGCCGCACCATTTCAGCGCGGCGAACGCCAGCGCGCTGGTGTGCAGCACCGCGGCCAGCCCGAGCATGGCGGCCAGCATCTGCGGCACGATGCCGAGCGTGCAGCCAAAAGCCGCCGCGATGGAGGGCCGCGCACCTGATGTCAGCGCTACCGCAAGCGTATAGAGCACGCCGGTGCCGGGCGAAGCGACCACGATCAGCGAGGTCAGGAGAAACGACAGCGTCATGCCCCGCCATTAACACGACGGTTCCTGGCGGGGAAGTGTGCGGAGGCTTACGAACGCGCCTCGCCGCCGTGACGCCGTCCATGGACCATTCGCTCGGCCTCCCGGATCACGTCGAGCGGCGCCCATGGCTTGGTCCAGAACTGGACGCCTTCGGGTAATTCCTTGTGCACCGGTTTTCCGGAGGTGACGATCACACCCATCTCGGGATTGTACTTCCGCGCGATGTGCGCGAGTTCGACACCATCCATGTTGCCGGCGAGCTGCACGTCGGTCATCAGCAGGACCAAGCTACCGCCGGCACGCTCTAGCACCAGCTCGGCAGCCTCCGCACTTTCGCATTCAATGACGTCGACCTCACTTTCTTCCAGCAACAGGCAGATCATGTCCCGTTGCATCGGGTCGTCTTCAACGATGAGTGCGGTCGCGCGGAGCGGTTTTGATTGTCCCATGTGAGCCTCCCTCGGGATTCGCGCCGGTTATGGCGATGTCCTTTCTGTCGAGTGGTCAACATTAAGTGCGGAAACAGCTTTATGGTTCGGTTCCAATTTGCAAAAGTTGCAGGAACCCTCCCGTTACCCCGACTGCAAGGAGCTCGTCCGAAATGACTGCGATATCCGGAAGCGCGGCCGCCGTGACCGGCGCCGCCAGCGGCATCGGCCGCGCGCTGGCCCTGGAGCTGGCGGCGCGCGGCTGCAACCTGGCGCTTGCCGACCGCGACGAGGCCGGGCTGCAGCAGGTGGCCGCCGAGATCGGCAAAGCGGGCACGCGCAAGGTATCGACCCACCGCGTCGATGTCGGCGAGCCCGCCGAGATCCAGGAATTCGCCAACGCCGCCATCGCCGCCCACCCGCAGCTCAACATCGTCATCAACAATGCCGGCGTCGCGCTGATGGGGGCCTTCAGCGAGATCGACCAGGCGCAGATGGAGTGGCTGATCAACATCAATTTCTGGGGCGTGGTGCACGGCACGCGCGCGTTCCTGCCGCATCTTTCAAAGCAGCCCGCGGCGCATATCGTCAACTTGTCCTCGCTGTTCGGCCTCATCGCGCCGCCCGGCCAGACCGCGTATGCGGCCGCAAAATTCGCAGTGCGCGGCTTTTCGGAAAGCCTGCGGCATGAGCTGGCGATGGCGAACAGCCCGGTAAAGCTGTCGGTGGTACATCCCGGCGGCGTGCTGACCAACATCGTGCGCAACTCCCGCACCGGTACAGGGGTCACCGACAATGCCCGCCGCGCCGCATCGATTGACCGCTTCGACGCGATCGCCAGGACCACGCCGCCAGCCGCAGCGCAGCGCATCATCACCGGCATCGAGAAGAACCAGCCGCGGATTCTGATCGGCAATGATGCCCGGTTCATGGACCTGCTGCAGCGGTTTCGCCCGGCGACGTACTGGGCGGTGCTGGCGAAGCGGATCGAGAAGATGGGTGCGGAGAAGAAGTGAGATAGGCGTTGAAGGCACGCTGGCGTTTCCCAGCTTCAGTGCGCGTGGGGTGATCGAGTGCGCAGTAACCTCGACCAAAAGCCCGCCATCCCCCGCGTAGGCGGGGGATCCAGTACACCGCGGCCTATCGGTTCAACATTGACGTCTCTGGAATACTGGATCGTCCGCCTTCGCGGACGATGACAAAGCTCCGCGTGCCCACCCCACGAAGCCGGTCAGCGCCCCGCGAGCCTGTCGGCAAAATAACCGATCGTCTTGCGATAGATCGTGGCCCTGTTCCACTCGCGCATCGCTTCGAAATTCGCGGTCCCCTCGCCGTAGGGCGCGCCGCCCTTGAAGCCGTTGGAGTGCAGGAGGTTCGCGGTAGAGGCCAGTACGTCGGGCACGCTGTGGCGCAGATCGACGTGGCCGTTGTCGTCGAAATCGACGCCGTACTTGATGTAGGACGACGGCAGGAATTGCGTCTGGCCGATTTCGCCGGCGAAGGCGCCGATCAGGTCGCGCAAGGGAAGATCGCCGCGCTGCACGATCTTCAGCGCGGCCAGCAGTTCGCCCTGGAACAGTTCGGTGCGGCGGCAATCATGCGCCATGGTGGCGAGCGTGCGGATCACCGGCAGCTTGCCGACATCGCCCTTGCCGAAATCGCTCTCCAGCCCCCAGATCGCAACCACGATTTCCGGCGGCACGCCAAAGCGCTTCTCGATGCGCGACAGCAACGAGGCGTGCCGCTGCAGCATCTGCCGGCCGATGTTGATCCGCCCGGGACCGACGCGGGTGGAGACATATTGCTCGAACGACTTGTTGAAAGTGCCGCGCTGGCGGCGGTCGAAGGCCAGCACGGCCGGATCCTGCGTGACGCCGGCAAAGGCCTGGCTGATCACCGCATCCGAAATCCCCGCCGCCCGCGCCTCCTGCGACATCGCCGCGATGAAGGTGTTGAAATCGCCGCCGCAGCGGGCGGCATAAGTCGGGGTGGTGCAGATGACGGCGCCGACAAAAATGGCCCAGCGAACGATGCGCATGCGAATCCCTTGTTCAATTTCGGGCTGATCATGCCATGGGAAAGCGGCGTGTGGCAGGTGTTACCGGGATTTCGTCACGGCCGGGCCTATCCACCTTCTCGTCATGGCCGCGCAAAGCCGTCCCAAGGACGGCGTCGCTTCCGCTCGCCCATGCCCGGCCATCCACGTCCTTGGGTCCAGCCTGAAAGGAAGACGTGGATGCCCGGGTCAAGCCCGGGCATGACGTGGAGAGATGCGGGACAAGCTCGTCGCTGTCGCCCGGCGCAACAGCCTGTCAAACGCTCCCCTAGTCGCCGCCGCCGTCGATCTGCTTGCCCATCAGCGCGATCGCCTTCTGATAGACACCGGCGGCATTCCAGGCCTGGATGGCGGCGAAATTCGCCTCGCCCGGCTGGTAGCCCGCGCCCGCGCGCCAGCCATGGGCTTTCAGGAAAGCCGCGGTCGACATCAGCGCGTTGGCGGAGTTTTCAAGATTGCCGGTGCCGTAGGCCAGAATGGCCTTGGGCATGAACTGCGTCTGGCCGACCTCGCCATGCATCGAGCCGCGCTGCGACGGCGAGAGCGCGCCGCGATCGATCAATTGCAGCGCCGCGTAAAGGTGCTCGGTGAAATAGGCCGAGCGCCGGCAGTCATAGGCCAGCGTCGCGATCGAAGCGAGCATGTTCTGATTGCCGCGCTGGCTGCCGAACCCGGTCTCCATCCCCCAGATCGCGAGCAGCGGCCCCGGCGGCACGCCGTAGCGCTCACGAATGTTGGCGAACAGCGAGCCCTGCGATTGCTTGAGCTGGCGTCCCCTGGCGACGATGGTCGTGGCGCCGCGCTTGGCGAGAAACGCATCGAGCGAGAGGTTGAAACTGCGCTGGCCGCGATCGGCGTTGATGGTCGCCTGCGCGTAGTTCGTCGCCATCAGCGCCTGGATGGTGCCGGCGCTGATGCCCTTGGCCCGGGCTTCCCCGGCGAATTCCTGCTTCCACGCGGCATAGCCGGCAGACGAGCTGCCGCATTGGGCGGCGTGGGCCTGGGAGTTGAAGCATGCGAACATGGCCACGGTGGCGCTGAAGGCAAAGGCGATGCGGAGCATGGAAAGCCATTCCTGAGAGAGCACTGTAAATAAGCATTGGCTTCTAGCACGTCCTTGCCCGCGCTTCGAGGGTTGGGGCTGACGCTGGGGGTAAAATCTCCCCGAAAACGGCCATGATTGCGGCTCATTTGAACCGAGTGATCTTCCGCTGCGACCTTTAGAAGTTGTGTTTCGCTCCGCCCCTCCTGTCGACCATTTCTCGAACAAACCGGATTTCCCATGACCCGACCGCACGGACCGTTCAGGCCGCTTCTCCTGCTGCTCGCCTTCTCGCTAGGCGCGATGACGAATGCTTCCGCGCAGACACGCGACGTGGCCGGCGCAAAAGATTATCCCGGCATCGGCCGCTTCGGCGGCAGCGTCGTCACCGGCTATCAGGTGAAGGATTTCGATGCGGCCCGGATGCAAGGAGCTGCCTTCAAGGACGGCCAGCCCGCCGACGCGCGGCGGCTGGAGGGGCGCGTCACGCGTATCGCCTATCGCACCAATCCCGGCCCCTCGATCCTGGAAGTGTCGCGCAATTTCGAGAGCCAGCTGGCGAAGGCCGGATTCGAAACGCTGCTGGCCTGCGATGTCGATGCCTGCGGCGGCATTCCCTTCTCCGAGGCGATCGACGCGCTGCCGATCCCCCAGATGTGGGTGGACGGTTTCAACTATCGCTATTTTGCCGGACGAAAGACCGACGGCAGCCGCGAGATCTATGCCAGCGTGATCGTCAGCGAGAACAACCGCGACATCTATGCGCAGCTTGTCGTCGCCGAACTCGGTGCGGTGCAGAACAAGATGGTGGATGCCGCGGCGATGGCCAAAGGCCTCGGCGAGACCGGCCGCATCGCGCTCTACGGCATCTATTTCGATACCGACAGGGCCGAGGTGAAGCCCGAAAGCCGCCCCACCCTCGAGCAGATCGCGAAGCTGCTGACCTCCCAGGTGGGACTGAGCGTCTTCATCGTCGGTCACACCGACAACCAGGGGCCATACGCCTACAATCTCGATCTATCCCGACGCCGCGCCGAGGCGATCGCCGCCGAACTGGTGAAGGGCTACGGCATCGGTGCGGCGCGACTGCGCACCGCGGGTGTCGGACTGCTGGCGCCGGCCAGCTCCAACGCCACCGAGGCCGGCCGCGCGCTGAACCGGCGGGTGGAGCTGGTGGCGCCGTAACGTTCCGGGCGTGCCGGCGACGCGCGTGATTGCTGTGCGGCCTGTCGCGCGTCGGGCATGCCGCGCACCTGATTTATCCTCTTCTCAAGCCAGCAACGTCGGCTACTCTGGGTTTGGCGCACTCTGCCGCTGGTCCACCGCCTGTCGCGGGGCCCGGCATAAGCAACAAGAAAAGCCAGAGGGGGAAACTACATGCGGAGAGGCATCATTGGGGCAATCGCGGTCGTCATCGTCGCGGCCCTGACAGGCGCGGCGCTCGCGCAAGCAACCGACAGCTATCCGGATCGACCGATCAAGGTGGTGGTTCCGGCCGCGGCCGGCGGCGTCACCGATACGCCGGCGCGGCTGGTGGCAAGCCGGATGCGCGACAGTCTGGGACAGACATTGGTGATCGAGAACCAGGGCGGCGCCGGCGGCATTTTGGCAGCCGAAAGCGTCAAGCGCGCCGCGCCTGACGGCTACACGCTGATGTACGTCAACGCGGCCACCCACGGCCTGTTGCCGGCGCTGAAGAAATCGCTTTCCTACGACGCGCTCAGGGATTTCGTACCCGTCGTAATGACGGTGCGGGCGCCGCTGGCGATCGTGGTGCGCAGCGAATCCCCCTACAGGACGCTGGCCGACCTGGTGAAGGGCGCCGGCGGCGAAGCCAAGCCGCTGAACTACGGCTCTCCTGGACCCGGCAATACATCGCATCTGATCGGCCTGATGCTGGCGCAGGAAAGCAAGACGCCGATGCAGGCGGTGCATTATCGCGGCGAGGCGCCGATGATTCAGGATCTCATTTCCGGTCATGTCGATTTCGCTGCGTCGAACATTATCCGCAGCCATGTCGAGGCCGGCACGCTGCGCGTTCTGGCGACGACAGGCGACAAGCGGTGGTTCGCATTCCCCGACGCGCCGACACTCAAGGAGTTGGGCTACACCGCGGAATATTATGCGTGGTCGGGCTTTGTCGCGCCAGCCGGAACGCCGCAGGCGATCGTCGAGCGCATCAACAGGTCAGCGAATGACGCGCTCGCCGTGCAGGACGTGATCAAGGCGCTGACCGCCAACGGGTTCGAAATCGTCGGCGGAAAGCCTGAAATATTCACGAAGGCGATGAGCAACTATATCCGCGATGTCAGCGAGATCGGCAAGAAGAACAACCTCGAAATCGAGTAGCCGGACTCTCCGAGCTTCTCTCCGGGGCGCTCATCATCGTGAGCGTCCTTGGGCTTCTGCCGCAAGCGGGCCTCAGTCATTCCCGATGGTGTCGCCGAACAACTCCCATATCTCGCCGTTGAACCTCTGCAGCCGCATGGCTTCGATCGGGAAGTAATCGGTCGGCGACGTCTTCAGCTTGATGCCGGGCAGCATCAGGGGCAGCGTGACATCGAGGTTCGCCGCCTGCTTCATGATGTTCTCATGGGTGAGATCGTCGCCGCACTGCTTGAGCACCTGCACGGTAGCCTCCGCCACGACATAGCCATAGACGATGAGCTGGTCCTGACGGTTACCGTCCGGAAAATAGTTCTTCATGAAATCGTGCCAGGCCAGCACGTCCTTGTCGTCCTTCCACTGCGGATCGTTGGGATCTTTGAACGAGTAGGACGAGATGATGTCCTTCGAGTGATCGAAGCCGGCGGGCTTCAGCACCGAGGACACCGAGGTCGAGGTCGCCGCGAGGAAGAACATGTCCGGCTTCCAACCGATCTCGCCGACCTTGCGGATCGCCTGCGCCGCCTGCTTCGGGATGGCGTGCATGAACAGCACGTTGGCGCCGGACGCCTTCAGTTTCACGATCTGGCTGTCGATCGTCGGATCGGTCGATTCATAGGTTGCTTCGGCGACCACCATCTTGGCGGTGTTCTCAGGTCCCAATCCCTTCTTGAAACCGTTTCCGTAATCCTTGCCGGCGTCGTCGTTCTGATAAAACAGCGCGATCTTAGCGTCCGGCTTGTTCTTGAGCACATACTTTGCGTAGACCGCCGTCTCGGCCTGGTATGACGGCTGGAAGCCGATCGACCATGGGAATCGTTCATGGTCTCCCCACAGCGTCGCGCCGGCGCCGACGAAGAGCTGGGGTACCTTCTTGTCGTTCAGATATTTTCGCACCGCGAGCCCCGTCGGCGTGCCGAGCGGATTGAGGATCACCGCAACCTCCTCCTGCTCGACGAGCTTGCGGGTCTGCTCCACGGTCTTCGGCGGGCTGTAGGCATCATCGAGCGTGATCAGGTTGATCTTGCGCCCGTTCACGCCACCCTGCTCGTTGATCATCTTGAAATAGGCGGCCTGCGTTTTGGCGATCACGCTGTAGGCCGACGCAGGACCGGAGAACGGCGAAGTCTGGCCAAGCTTGATCTCGGTGTCGCTCGCGCCGGCGCCGTATTTCTTCTCGGCGGCCGATGCCTGAGTTGCGACCGCCAAAACCGACGCGAGCGCAATTGCATGCCATTTCATGTGCGTTTCCTTTGTTTTTGATGCCTCGTTTGGATTGGGCGAGGAAAGGCTAACACGCGCGCGACGCGTTGCACTTGCGGAGAGAAGCTGGGCAGGATTGCTAAATCGCCGTGCACTTTGCTTGTGAAAAGATGCGAGAGTTTCGCGCCTCGGCTCGTCCAGGGGACAATGGCTATGACCAGGTCCAGTGGTTTCAAAGTCGGAATCGGAATTGGCATCGCAGCACTGGCGGGAATCCAGCAGGCGAGCGCCCAGGCGCCGACGCTTGCCGTGGATCCTTCACGGTTGCCGCGTCTCGGAACCATCGACGCGCGCTTTCAATCCTACAATGTGGAAATGGTCGAGGTTACCGGGGGACGCTTCTGGAAACCTTACGCCGGCGTCTCGAAATCGTCAGATCACGGCGCTGACAATTCCGGGAATATCCCGGCAGGCGGCAATCCCGATCTGTTCGCGTATCGCGAGCCCATCGACCTGTCGAATCCGAGACTGCGCAAATTGGCTGCTGCGCTAGGGCCAGCCTACATGCGCGTCAGCGGCACCTGGGCCAACAGCACCTACTTTGCAGAAAGCGATATTGCGCCCTCCTCGCCGCCCGGCGGCTTCAGCGCGGTGCTCAGCCGCGAACGCTGGAAGGGCGTCATCGACTTTGCCCGCGCGGTCAACGCCGAGATCGTGACTTCGATGGCGACGAGCGTCGGCGCTCGCGATGCGGCAGGTCGCTGGCGGAACGATCAGGCACGTCGCTTGTTCGCCTATACGCGATCCATTGGCGGCAGAATTGCCGCCACCGAGTTCATGAACGAGCCGACGCTGGCCGCGATGGGTGGCGCACCTGACGGCTACGACGCGGCGGCTTACGGGCGGGACTTCAAGGCCTTTGTGGCCTTCATCAAGGCGAGCGAACCGGATGTGATCGTCCTCGGTCCCGGTTCGACCGGCGAGACGACAGCCGCGCCATCGAGCGCCGGGTTCATCAGCACGCGCGATTTGCTCGTTGCATCCGGGCCCGGCATCGACGTTTTTTCCTATCATCACTACGGCGCGCTCTCGCAACGTTGCTCCGGAATTCCGGGTCAGACCACGCCCGAGGCTGCGCTTTCGGAAACGTGGCTGGCAAGCACGGACAAGACGCTCGTCTATTACCGGTCACTCAGAGACGCGTTCGCGCCTGACAAGCCGATCTGGCTTACCGAAACCGCTGAGGCCGCATGCGGCGGCAATCCCTGGGCCTCCACCTTCCTGGACACGTTCCGATATCTCGATCAGCTCGGCCGGCTTGCCAAGGAAGGCGTCGAGGTGATCGCGCACAACACGCTGGCCGCAAGCGATTACGGCCTGCTCGACGAGAAGACGTTGCGGCCAAGGCCGAACTATTGGGCGGCGCTGCTGTGGCGCAGGCTGATGGGCACGATCGTTCTCGACGCCGGCGTGCACCGTGGCATGCACCTCTACGCGAATTGCCGGCACGATTTTCCTGGAGCGGTGACGTTGCTGGTGATCAATACGGACCGGACGAACGCTGCGACCTTGCGATTGCCCCTGACCAGCGAGCGCTACACGCTGTCGGCGGATGATCTGCAAAGCACCGAGGTGAAGCTGAATGGAACAGCTTTGCAGCTTGGTCCGAACGACGATCTTCCACCTCTGGCTGCGGTGACATCGCCGCCCGGTTCGATCGAGATTGGACGGGCCTCGATTACTTTCCTCACGGTCGCAGGCGCCGGAAATCCGGCGTGCGATTGAAGATTAGAACAAGCCGCTTTCAATCCGCCTTGAGCCGAAGGCAGAGCACGGCGCTCGCCAGCGCCGAAACGCTGAGCAGCATGAGCACGCCGGGGAATCCGGCCAGCGCAAACACGATGCCGCCGAAGGTCACCCCGACGGTGCCGCCGAGAAAGCTGCAGGAATTGAGCATGCCGGAGCCCTTACCCGCCTGTTGCTGCGGCAGCGTTGCAAGTCCAAGACGCGGTGCCGAGGCGTAGATGAGCGCAATCCCCGCGCCGGCGACGAAAAGGCCGGGCGTCAGCAGCGCAAACCTCGCCTCGACATGGAATGACGACCAGATGATCGCGCAGCCGAGCGCGAGCAGGAGCGATCCACCGGTCAGCATGCGCCGCATGCCGATCCGCGTCGCAATCATCGGAGCCGCGCGCGCGAACCCGAACAGCGCAACCGAGAGCGGCAGCAGGGAAAGCCCGGCCGCGACGGCCGACATGCCGAGGCCTTGTGCGGCTTGTGCAAAGAGGTTGTAGTAGAGCAGCAGCGTCATGATGTCGAACATCACGAGAAACAGCAGGCCGGCGGCGATGGCGAAGCCGCGGTTCGAGAACAGGCCGAAATCGACCAGCGGCTGAGGGCGCCGCGTCTCCGTCCAGATCAGCACCGGGAAGGCAATCACCGCCAGCGCGAGCGGAACGATCGCGGCCAGCGGATCGATGCGGACATGCGCCAGCGCCTGCAATCCCGATATCAATGTCACCATCAGGACGGCGAGAATGCCAAGTCCGGCCCAGTCCATCGAGACCGTGTGACGACCCGCCACGCCCGGGCGTCGCAACAGCAGTAGTGCGGCCGGCGCCATCGCGGCGACGTTGAGCCAGAAGATAAAGCGCCAGCCGACATAATGTGTGACGGCGCCGCCGACCAGCGGCCCGATGCTGAAGCCGAGCATCAGGAAGCCGCTCCAGGCGCCGATCGCCTCGGCTCGCCGCGGGTCGGGCGCGGCTTCGCTCACCGCCGCAAGCGTGCCGGCCACGGCGAATGCAGCCCCGAGCCCCTGCAGTGCCCGTGCACCAACCACCACGAAGCCGGCCGGCGCCAGCGCCGTTATCAGCGAAGCGAGCGCGAACAGCGCGATGCCGGCGACCGACGACCTCCGCGCTCCGAGCTGGTCCGCCGCGCCGCCGCCGACAATGATGAAAATCGCCGCGGTGAGGAGATAGGCGTTGACCACCCACTCGACCTCCGCCGGACCGAGCTGCAAGCCGGCTCTCATCTCCGGCAGCGCCGCCATGATCGCTGTGCTGTTGTTGCCCACCGCCAGCATGGCAAGGCAGCAGGCCGTCAGCACGGATACGAGATCACTCTTCGTGGTGGAAGCTGCCGGCATCCCCTGCCCTGTCCGCTTGTTCCCGGCGACCAGTATGCCGGTAAAACTGTCACAAACAAATCGCTTCGCATGTGCAGGGCAGACCGGCGCACGGAGCGGACTATTTGCTTTGACAGCCACGCCTCTATCGAGGACAAGCCGTGCATGCCGAAAAAACCCGGAACCAATCCCAAAGGCGAATTCGCCTTTTTCAACGTCATTTATGAAGATGACTCGCAGCGCTCCAACCGCCGCGTACCATCAGAGCTGCTCGGCGGGCTCGACGGTGACGAGCCTGCCCGCGCCTACATCATGGAGCAGGACCGCGAAATCGCCGAGAAATCCGGCCGGCCGGTGCTCGAGATCAAGAGCATCAGCCGGGTCGGCGCGAAGAAGAAGTAGACAAACAAAAACGGCGGGCTTCGGCCCGCCGTTTTCATTTGGATCGACGACAAAATCAGTTGTCGAGGAACGACCGCAGCTTCCGCGACCGCGACGGATGCTTCAGCTTGCGCAGCGCCTTCGCCTCGATCTGACGAATACGTTCGCGGGTGACCGAGAACTGCTGGCCGACTTCTTCCAGCGTGTGGTCGGTGTTCATGCCGATGCCGAAGCGCATGCGGAGCACGCGTTCTTCGCGCGGCGTCAGCGAGGCCAGCACGCGCGTGGTGGTTTCGCGCAGGTTGGACTGGATTGCCGCATCGATCGGCAGGATCGCGTTCTTGTCCTCGATGAAATCGCCGAGGTGTGAATCCTCTTCGTCACCGACGGGCGTTTCGAGCGACAGCGGCTCCTTGGCGATCTTGAGGACCTTGCGGACCTTCTCCAACGGCATGCCGAGCTTTTCGGCAAGCTCTTCCGGGGTCGGCTCGCGGCCGATCTCGTTGAGCATCTGGCGCGAGGTGCGCACGATCTTGTTGATCGTCTCGATCATGTGCACGGGGATACGGATGGTGCGCGCCTGGTCGGCGATCGAGCGGGTGATCGCCTGCCGGATCCACCACGTGGCGTAGGTCGAGAACTTGTAGCCGCGGCGATACTCGAACTTATCGACCGCCTTCATCAAGCCGATGTTGCCTTCCTGGATCAGGTCGAGGAACTGCAGGCCGCGGTTGGTGTACTTCTTGGCGATCGAGATCACGAGACGCAGGTTGGCCTCGACCATTTCCTTCTTGGCCTGGCGGGCTTCGCGCTCGCCTTTCTGCACGCCGTGCACGATCTTGCGGAATTCGCCGATCTCGAGACCGGTCAGCGCGGCCAGCGACTGGATCTCGTGGCGCAGCTCCTTGATGCGGTCCTTCTCGTGATGGACGAAATTCTTCCAGCCCTTGGCGGAGAGTTTCGAGACACGGTTGAGCCAGCGCGGATCGAGCTCCGAGCCCTGGTAGTTGCGCAGAAAATCCTCGCGTGCGACGCCGTGGCTGTCGCCGAGGCGCAGCAGGCGGCCCTCGAACGAGACCAGCTTCTTGTTGATGTCGTAGAGCTGCTCGACGAGCGAATCGATGCGGGCCTGGTTCAGGCGTAGCGACTTCACCTCGACGATGATCTCGTCCTTCAGCTTCTTGTACTTGCGCTCCTGCGAGGGCGAGAGCGACTCGCTCTGAAGCTGGTTGGCGATATCCTGCTCCTGCAGGCGGCGCAGCTTCTTGTACTCGGAGGCGATCTTGTCGAACGTTTCGACCACCTTCGGCTTCAGCTCGGCCTCGATTGCGGCGAGCGACATCTGGTTTTCGAACTCGTCGTCATCCATGTCGCCTTCGGCGGCGGCCTCAGCCGGATCCTTTTCTTCCGTATCCGCATCACCCGCGGGCGCAGCGCGGAACGGGGTCGGCGACGGCGGCGCGGCAGGCGGCGCGACATGCGCGGGCGCGGCCTCGCCGTTGGCGGGCGCGCCGTCAGCGGTGGGGCCGGCGATCATCGCCGGGTTCATGTTGTTCTTGGCGTCGGGGCCGGCATAGGTGGCTTCGAGATCGATGATGTCGCGGAGGAAGATCTTTCCTTCGTTGAGTTCATCGCGCCAGATGATGATGGCCTGGAAGGTCAGCGGGCTCTCGCAGAGACCCGCGATCATCGCCTCGCGGCCGGCCTCGATGCGTTTCGCAATCGCGATTTCGCCTTCGCGCGACAGCAGCTCCACCGTGCCCATCTCGCGCAGATACATGCGGACGGGATCGTCGGTGCGCTCGCCGGGCTCGGACTTCTTGACCTCGGTGACAGCCTTCTGCGTGACCTCGACAAGCTCGTTATCGGTGTCGTCGTCGGCCTCTTCCTTTTCCTCGTCGGCGTCGGCCTCTTCGGCTTCAGACACGTTGATGCCCATGTCCGACAGCATCGACATGATGTCTTCGATCTGTTCGGGCGAGGTGGTGTCCGAGGGCAGCACTTCGTTGAGCTGATCAAAGGTCACGAAGCCGCGCTTCTTGGCCTGCTTGATCATCTTCTTGACCGCGGCATCGGACAGGTCGAGCAACGGCGACGGCGCGTCGGCAGAATCCTTCTCCGGAGCGTCCGCTGCCTTGTCGTCTTTTTCCTTGTCCTTAACCTGCAGCGTCTTTGCCTTGGTGGCCATTCATCAAGCTCCCGAAACGCGCTCGTGCGCGATGGCGCCGAACGCCATCCGCCTCTGAATTACTGAAGTCGACAGCAGGATGTCTTTTGTTTGAAAAGCCAACCCGCCAGATCCTCTTTTGCGCGCGATCCCTTCTTCGCGGATCGCGCTTTGTGCCCCTGAGTATTCGTATCCACACGACGCGGAAGGGGCGGCGCTGACGTCGCCACCCCTTTAACCCGCCATCGCCGGTGTTATGCCAATAGCCCTCAGGCGTCTTACTTTTAGTTACCGTTGGACTATTAAGCTTCGCTTAACCCTGTTTTTGCCGCCAAACCAAGGATTTGGCGAGTCTTTTTGCGGGCAAGGCCGCCGCCGTCCGCATCATTTTTTTATTTCATACGCTCTTCCGGAACCGGCCCGAAAGCTCGCCGAAACCCTCGATCAGGGCTTCCGTGCCGTCGAGCGACTCCAGTCGCGCACTCACGTCCTTCAGCCATGCCAGATTGGCCTCACTGGATTCGTCGCCCAACGCCAGTTCGGCATCTTTCTTCTCCCTAAGTAGGGCGTGCGTTTTCTGATGCAAGACAACGAGTTGCTGCCAGGTGGCCAAAACGTCCTCCCGCGCCGCGCCGGGCTTGGCGCCCCAGACCGCCCCGGTCGTGATCGCCCGCTCAACCCTTTGAAGAACCTCGCTTAATCCGCGCGCTTCGAGATCGGCGCGCATTTTCTCGGCCTGCTCTTTGACGTCTGGGGAATGGTGATGGTCGTTGGCGAAGGCCGTAATAATACCGGCGCGGAGCTTGGTCGCCTCCGGATGGGCCAGTTCCAGCATCGCCACCTCCTCCAGGTGGTCGTGCAAAAGCCAGGGATGGTTAATGAGCGATTGCAGGATCAGCGCCTCGCGGCGGGACATGGCGCTGCGCTGTCCGCGCATGATCGGGCTGGTCGCGAGCTGGGGGCTCGCCGCCTGGTAGGGGCCCGGGGAGATCGCCGACACACCGCCCGCCCCCGGTCCGCGACCGCCGCGGGGGGCGAATCGGCCGGCCGGCCCCGGCCCACGCGGGGCAAATGCGCGGGGTGATTCGCTGCGCCGGCCCGCGAACCCGCCCTGGCCATAACCGCCGCGCCCGGCCTCGGGCGCAAAGGTGCGCTGCAGGCGCTGGGCGAGATCCTGCCGATAGTAGCGGCGCACGACCTCGTCGCGGATGCCGTTGCTGAGTTCGTTGATGCGCGCCTCGAGCGCTGCGCGACGCTCGGGCGTGGCGAACGAGCCTCCCTCGATCTCGCGCGACCACATCATGTCGGCGAGCCCGCGTGCGGCGCCGATCACCTCTTCGATCGCGGCGCGGCCGCCGGAGCGCGCGAGGTCATCAGGATCCTGCCCTTCGGGCAGCAGCGCAAAGCGCAGGCTCTTGCCGGGCAGGAGATTCGGCAACGCGAGGTCGGCGGCACGATAGGCCGCCTTCTGTCCGGCACGGTCGCCGTCGAAACAGAGGATCGGCTCATCCGCCATCTTCCAGAGCAGCGCGAGCTGGTTTTCGGTAAGCGCCGTGCCGAGCGGCGCTACAGCGCCGCCAAAGCCTGCGGTGACCATGGCGATGACGTCGACATAGCCTTCCACCACGATCAGCGGCGAGCCGTTATGCGTCGCCTGCCGCGCGGTGGCGAGGTTGTAGAGATTGTCGCCCTTGTGAAACAGCGGGGTTTCCGGCGAATTCAGGTATTTTGCCGGAACGTCCTTTTCCAGCGCGCGGCCGCCGAAGGCGATGACGCGGCCTCTGGCATCGGTGATCGGAAACATCACGCGGTCCCGGAAGCGGTCGTAAGGAACCGGGATGTCGTCGCCGCCGATCAGCAGCCCCGCCTCCACCATATCGTCGGTGGAAATGCCCTGCGCGCCGAGATGCTCCTTCAGTGCAAAGCGATCCGCCTGCGCATACCCCAGGCGAAACTGGAGCTGCGTCGCCGGCGTGATCGCGCGGTCCGCGAGATAGCCTCGCGTTTTCGCTCCGTTGCGCGAGGCCAGCGTATCGGCAAAGAATTTTGCCGCGAGTTCCATCACGTCGTGCAGCGTCTTGCGCCGCTGCTCGTAACGCGCGGCATCCGGCGTGGCCGCCGGCACCGCCATGCCGGCCATTGACGCAAGGCGCTCGACGGCCTCGGGAAACGAAACGCCTTCCGTTTCCATGACGAAGTCGAAAATGTTGCCGTGCTTTCCGGTCGAGAAGTCGTGGTAAAATTGCTTCTGATCGTTGACCGTGAACGAGGGCGTCTTCTCCTGCTGGAACGGCGACAGCCCCTTGAACTCCCGCCCCGCCTTCTTCAGCTTGACGCGGCGGCCCACGACTTCCGAAACCGGAAGCCGGGCGCGCAGTTCCTCGAGGAATTGGGGCGTGAAGCGCATGAGTCAGGTAGCTGCCAGAGTCGTTGGGCCTTGCCAACCGACCATGGATATAGGGATGGGTCGGTAAAATACGAAAGGTTCGCGGGTTTCTCGCCGCTATTCACAGGGCCCGAAAGCAACACCATGTGTCGCCAACATGACAGTATCTGTTGCCGAGAAGACGCGCTTCGCGCTTTTTGCTCAGGCATGACGCGGTACGCGGCACCGACTGCGTTGAATCCCTCTCGTTTCCGCGCTTCCATATCCGCATGTTTACGGTTTTTCGGGGTGGCCAGAGCGGGGCGTGGCGGGTGACGCGATTCGCGCCGGTGAAGGGTGCGGCGCTTTCGCCGACACCCTCGCTGTCGGTCGTGCACTCGCTGACGATCGCGCTGCCGATCCTGCCTTCAACGACCTCCTGGCGGCTGGCCGGCTTCGCCAGCCATCTGCGCTATACCGAGCGCGCCGAAAAGAACCAGCTTGATGCCGTGCAGTCCGAGATCGGCCGCCCCGAGGCAACTCATGCCGCGCTGATCCCGATCAAGAAATCGGCGACGTGGTGGGAAATGACGCAGGAGGAGCGGCGCGAGATTTTCGAGGACAGATCGCACCACATCGCCAACAGTCTGAAGTACCTGCCGACGATCGCCCGGCAGCTCTATCACAGCCGCGACCTCGGCGAGCCCTTCGACTTCCTGACATGGTTCGAATACGCCCCCGCCGATGCAAATGCGTTCGAGGAATTGGTCGGCACGCTGCGCGCCACCGAAGAATGGCGCCATGTCGAGCGCGAGGTCGATATCCGCATGGAGCGCGAGCGGCTGGACGCGCTGTAAACAATTCGCTGCCGCGGCCAGTTACGTGCAGCCGTCCGCCAGCACCAACTTGCTCGTCGTCGTAGCGTGACGAATTTCGAACAGGTCCTGAATTTCAGGGTCACCTAAAAAGGCCTCGGCGCTTTTGCGATCCGGGAATTCGATGATGACCAAACGTTCGGGCTTCCAGTCGCCTTCGATGGTCGTCGGCACCACGCCCTGGACAATATATTTCCCTGCATGCTTTGCGATGAATGCAGGGATTTCGGCGATATATTTTTGGAATCCGCCGTAATCCTTCACCGTCAGGTCGAGCACCAGATACGCTTTCATGCCATTGCTCGCTAGCTTTCCAGAAACTTCCCCGAGACGATCTGCGGCAGGCCGGTGACGGGCCAGTTGTAGACGTAGGTCCACGCCTCGCCGGCCGTGCCGTCCTCATGCGCCACGGACAGCATGCGGCGGATATATTCGGTCGGCTCCGGAAAACCTGCGCCGCAGGCCTCATACATGTCGAACTCACCGAGCAAGGCGTCGCGGTCGCGCAGTCGGTACAACTCCCCGAACACGGTCTCAGCAGGATCGTCCGAGAGCACCAGCCCCGGATAATGCTTGATGAGGTAGAGCCGGCCGCGGCAGGTGGCTACGCCCAAAAAATCCGCGCTGCGCGACAATAGCTGCGCCATCGGATGGTCGAAGCCGCGCATCAGCGTGCCGTAGACGAAGAGACGATCTGAAATCATGGCTTTCTATGTCATTGCGAGCGCAGCGAAGCAATCCGTGGTGCCGCAAGCCCGGGACGTGGATTGCTTCGCTGCGCTCGCAATGACGGGCACGGCTGACAGTTACGCCGGCACGACCTCGTCGCTGATGACGAAAAACTTCACCAGATCCATCCGCCCGAAACTCGTGGTCAGCGCCACGTCGGCGGCGTCGCGGCCGGTGCCCATCAGGATGCGGCCGGCGCGGGGGACGTTATGGCGCGCATCGAACGTGTACCACTGGCCGGACAAATAGACCTGGAACCAGCCTGAGAAATCCATCGGCGCGGGATCGCGGGGCACACCGATGTCGCCGAGATAACCGGTGCAGTAGCGCGCCGGGATATTCATGCAGCGGCAGAAGGTCAGCGCCAGATGCGCAAAGTCGCGACAAACGCCGGCGCCCTGCTCGTAGACGTCGTGCGCCGACTTCATGTGATGGGCGTGCTGGTAGCCGAAAGTGACGTGGTTGTGCACGAAGTCGACGATCGCCTGCACCCGCGCCCAGCCCTGCGGCGTGTTGCCGAACAGCGACCATGCGATGTCGGTGAGCTTGTCGGTCTCGCAATAGCGGCTCGGCATCAGATATTGCAGAACTTCATCGGGCAACTGATCGATCGGAATTTGCTGCGCGGTCGGCATCACCACATCGGGCAGCCCGGAATCCCGCACCAGCGCATCGCCCCGCAGCGTTACGCCACCGGCGGGCGCGACGAGACGGCCACAGACATTGCCGAAGCTGTCGCGGTAGAAGCCGATTGGCACGTTCGGCTCGGCGATTATCTGCTCGGTGCCGACGATGTCGGCAAAGCGCGAGGGATGGATCGAGAGCATGATCACCATCGGCGTCGGCTGCGCGGCCGCATAGGAAATCTCGAAGCCGACCTTGATCTCCATGATCAGACTTTCTCCGCCTGCGGCGCTTCGTGTTGCCCGTCACCGACCGAGACCACGTCGATATGAACCTCCATGCCGGCGAACGCGTCGGGCGAGCCGAGATAGGTGCCGTGCAGCGGGATCGCCTGACGGGGGTCGCGCGCCACCGCTACCCGAATGAGATCGCGGGTGCCGACGATGCCGTTGGTCGGATCGAACTCGATCCATCCTGCGCTGGGCAGATAGACCTGCACCCACGCATGTGTCGAGCCGCCGCCGACATAGCCGTGCGCGCGATCGCCGGGAATGAAGACATAGCCGGACACGAAACGCGCGGCGATGCCGAGCCGGCGCAGCGCCTCGATCATGAACAGTGCGTAGTCGCGGCAGGTGCCGGAGCCGGTCTGCAGCGTATCGAGCGGATGCTGGGTGCCCTGCTCGTGGCGCTTGCGATAAGCGAACGCCTCGCGGATGCCATGCGTCATGCCGCTCAGGATGTTGAAGGTCGGCGTCGGCCCCTCGGCGTCGAGAAATTTTCGTGCCCACGTCGACAGTTCGCCGTTGGGATCGCCATATTGCGGCGTCACGAATTGCTGCAAGTCGGGAAATTCCTCGTCGTCGTAGAGGAACGGATAGAAATAGGCGGGATCATCCGGAGTGAGTGCGAACTCCTCCTCCGGATTGTGCTCCACCGTCACGGTCGAGGTGAACGACAAGGTATCGGCGCGCTCGTCAAAGGTTGCGATCGCAACACTGTTACCGAACACGTCGTGAATCCAGCGTAGCCGCATCGGCTGCGGTACGATATCGAGGTTGCTGGACAGTACCCGCAGATCATGGCCGTCGCGCGGGCGCAGCATGATGCGGTGTTCGCCAAAGGCGACCGGGCGGGTGTAGCGATAAACGGTCTTGTGGTTGATGGTCAGGAGCGGCATCGTCAAACAATCATCGATTCTGGTACATCTAATCTAGGCCGAATCCTGCTCAATTGTAGATCGGAGTGCCGCTTCGATAGGCACATCCTGAAGGAAAATGCTTTGAACGACGGTCGCGGCACAGCTCTACTCCTGAGGCCCGAAGAGGTTCCTCCAGTCCACGAATACAATGCAGCGGGCCGCTCACCGTTTCTGCTCACTTGTGACCATTACGGACGGCTGATTCCGCGCGTGCTCGGCGATCTCGGCCTGCCCGAGAGCGAGCTCGTACGGCACATCGCCTGGGACATCGGCATTGCCGGCGTCGCGGAGGCGCTCTCAATACATCTCGACGCCCACCTGATCGTGCAGCGCTATTCGCGCCTCGTCATCGACTGCAACCGCCCGCCGCATGTCGCAAGCGCAATCCCGCGTATCAGCGAGGCCACGACGATACCGGGCAATGAAGGCATTTCGCGCGAAGCCGCCGAGATGCGGCGCGCGCAGATCTTCGACCCCTACCATCGGCGCATCGACGAGATCATCGACCAGCGCGGCAGCGCAGGCATGCCGACGGTGCTGGTGTCGTTGCACAGTTTTACACCCGTCTATGCCGGGATCGCGCGGCCCTGGCATATCGGCACGCTCTATCACCGCGACACGCACCTGCCGCCGTTGCTGCTGAAGCTGCTGCGCGCCGAGGGCGATCTCGTGGTCGGCGACAACGAACCCTATGCGGTCAGCGACGAGACCGACTACACCATCCCCGTCCACGGCGAAGCGCGCGGGTTGATGAACACGGGAATCGAGATCCGCCAGGATCTGATCGGCGATCCCGCCGGAGAGAAGGCATGGGCAGAGCGGTTGGCGCGGATTCTCGGCGAAATCGAAACGGAGTTGCGGGCGCAGATATTGATTTGACGGCGATTGCGTTGACTGTTTGCCGCACTCGCCTTCCATTCGTGAGAGCGCTAGCCATGTACCGCCGCGTAATACGCCACGCCCCAGATCGCCACGGCAGCCAGCCATAACACCCACACAAAGCCCGTGCGCGGCTGCAGCGTCGCCTGCGACGGGTTATCCGGATTGACCCAGACCTGCATGCTGGCTCCGTCCTTGTAGTCGGTGGTGGATTTGCGCACCAGCCAGATCGAGGTGGAGGCGACGGTGCTCGCCAGCGTCGCATGCGTATTGGTGTAGGTGAGATTGTTGTACCGGTAGCTGTAGGACACCCTGCGCTGGTACATGACCCGCGTGCCAGAACCACCGTCCTGCCGCGCGGCACGATACTGCTCGATGTCGGACAATTTTATCGTGCCTGTCACGACCGGCCATTTCATCGCCAGCGATGCCTGCCGATGCAGCACCAGCGCGAACAGCCCGATCGCGGTGCCGAACGCGCCGAAGGCAACGGCCGCCGCGGCGTTGCCCTGTTGCGGAATGCGCGCCGACGCGAACTCGGTAATCGCATGCAGGCCGATCGCCGAACCGAACACGATCGCCAGCACGATTACCGTGCCGATGCCGAGGCAGCCCCACAAGCCCTTCGGCAAATCGCGCTCCAGCACCGCCTCGTTCGGATGCCGCGGGTTGTAATAGACGGGGACAATGGCGCCGGCCGGATATTTCGCAAGCGTCTCGGCGACCTCAAAATTTCCAAGGTCTTCACCGATGCTGACGCGGTTGTTGCGCAGTTTCTTGCCGGCAACGGAATATTCGTAAGTGACGTTGGCGAAGTTGCGTTCCTCGAAGCGATGGCCCTCTGCGCGGTCGCTGTCCATCACCTTGACCTTGCGCACCTCGGCCTTCGACACGACCACCTTGCCCGCGGCCGAAGGCCACTCGCGTGCCGCGCGCACCTGCAAGGTCTTGTAGACGGCGGCGCCGAGAAGCAGCCCCAGCGGGGCGAGCAGCATCGCGTAGACGAACCACGGCAGGTCGGGCAGCACGGATTGTCCCCCGGAGACGGCTTGCGTTAGACGCGACGCCGCCGCCCCGGGTTCAATCGCCCGTGCGGATTACCTTGCCCGCGTCAGCGCCAGCCAGATGCCGCCCCCGATCATGAAGCCGCCGGAAATGCGCGACAACATCCGCGTCCGCTGCTTGGAGAAGAACAGCCGCGCCCGGCCCGCCAGCACCGCATAGATCGAATCGGTGACAGCGCCCGTGACCATGAAGGTGAAGCCGAGCAGGGCCACCTGCGAGAAATGATCCTTGCTCATGTCCATGAACTGCGGAATGAACGCGCCGAAAAAAACCAGCACCTTGGGGTTCGACAGCAGCACCAGAAAACCCTGCAGGAAAAACCCGCCGCGAGGTGGCGGAGGCGGCTCGTCGGTATTGACGCCTTCGACCGGCGAACGAATCAGCTTGATCCCGAGCCAGACCAGATAGGCCGCACCGGCAAACCGCACCCAGTCGAACCAGTACCCCATGGTCGCCATCAGCGTGGTCAATCCGACTGCGACGATGCCGATCACGATCGTCAATCCGGCCTGGACGCCTGCTATGTTGGTCAACGCCGCGCGAGTGCCGTAGCGCAGGCCGTTGGCGATCACCAGCGTGACGACAGGACCCGGTATCAACGCCAGCGCGATGCAGGCGACGACGAAAGCGAGATAGACTTGGAGAGACATGGGGGAACCTGGTGGGAGAGCGATCTCTTCATTATGCATGCGAGCGCGTCAGGATGGAAGTAGCGCTCTAGTTCCCTCTCCCCGCGCTTGCGGGGTGAAGTAAGAGAGCCGCAACTACCGCCCTTCCATCGCAGCCATCGCCCAGCGCGTCATTTCGCCGGTCGCCAGAAAATCCAGCACCACGCGCCGCAGCTCGGACGCTTCACCCTGGCCGTGCGCGACCGCGACGAGGAGATCGCAGCGATGCGAGACCGCGACGCCGATCGCGGTGTGCCGCGAGCCGCCAGCCATTTTGATGTCATAGGCCCTGATACGCCCGGCGAGATCGGCGAGCCGGACCGTTTGGCCCGGCGCCAGCGGTGCAAAATGCTCGCTCAGCAGATCGAGATCGGCAACGCGATCGACCTCGTCATCGTCGGCGACCCCGCTGTCGCAATTGCAGAAGCCGATCTTGGGCCGCACGTAAAGCTCGACCTCGCCGCCGCACGCCCCCGTGCCGCATCGGAAGGCCTTGCCTGCAGGCCAGCCGTCGCGGGGAAATGGCCAGGCGATTTCCTGCCACGCGCCATGCCGTTCGCCATCGCGCGGCGCAACGTGCTGGTAGGCAGCAGCACCCGACAGCACCCCGAGCACTGCGATGGCTGACGCAACGATCGGCCAGCGGCGCATCTGGCGTCCTCACTGAATGCCGGCAACACTGCGCGCTGCACCGGTCAATTCCAGAATATGCAGCCCGGTATTGGCGCGGTCGACGATGTAGATATAGCCGCGCTCATCGGTCTCGACATTATTGGTCTGGATCGCGACCTTGCAGCGATCCCGCTCACCGATCTTGACGCAGCGCTTGTCGGTCGCCGCCGTGATCGCCGGAATGAAATAGCCGACCTCTTTGGGATGATAGGGATCGCGAATGTCGAGCGCCCGCACCCCCGCATTGAAGAAGGCGATGAACGCCATCTTCTTGTAGAAGACCGGCGCCATGCTCTCGTTGGAGGAATGCGATCCGAACCGCCCTCCCCGCTCGCAGAACGACCCGCTCGCCTCCGGCACCGTATAGTTCGAGATCATCATCGGCCGGTTCTCGACGGTAACGTCGGCGAACCACACCATCTGCCGCGGCTCGGCGCATTCGTTCAGGATCGCCTCGTCGACGATCATCACGATATCGCGGTTCTTGCCGTCCTTGTCCTTGGCGAATTCCGCGATCGGCATGCCCGGCATCGGGAACGTGGTGTGGGCGCCGTTGAATGCCGACATCGGCATCCGCGAAATCTCCGGCAAACGTAGATTTTCCGGAGTCGGCTCCTTCGGTCCGTTGAGCAGCTTTTCGCGATCGACGATCTGCAGGAAGCCGCCCTTGTTGGTGCCGTAGCCGAAATAGACCCGGTTGCCGGAAGGTCCGGTCGAGATCGGTCCATGCAGTTCGGTCGGCACCGCGCCGGTCGAGCCGGGCTCCTGGCCTGGCAGGCCGAAATCCCTGATCTTCTGCGGATGCGCGGGATCGGAGAGATCGTAGACCTGCGTCATCCGGCGCGTGCGCCAGTCCGGCGCGCCCGACACCAGGAAGGCAATGCCGGTGTCGCATTCCCACCAGTTCTTGTGTGTGTCCTTCAATCCCCCGATCCGCGTGATCAGCACGGGATTGGCGGGATCGGCGACATTCCAGATTTCATGCGCCTCGCTACCGAACGTCCGCAGCATGTAGACCGCGTTGCGATCGCCCTTCGGCAAGCTCTTGCCGTCGCAGATCCGCACCATCTGGGCGCCGCCCGATTCGTACTTGCCTTCCTGGCCCGGCAGGTGACGCAGATACTTCGGCTGCGAGGGATCGGTGACATCGACGATCGACGTGCCGTTCGGTTCGGCCTTGCCGGTCTGCGGATTGACCGGCGTCGGGATGTCGTCGCTGCCGCCGTGATGGCCGATATAGGCGATCCAGCGGTCGCCCTGATGATGGATGGTCGGCTGATAGCCGCTGCGCGCCTGCAGGTCGCTGGTTCCGACCAGCTTCATGTTGAGAGCTTCGGGTGGTGCGCCGATCACCTGTTGCTGCGCGCAAGCGATGCCGGAGCCTGCAAGGAAAAGAATCGAGAATCCGACTGCGAGTTTGAAACGACCGCTCATGTTCCACCCCAACTGTTCAAGGCCAATCTGCGCTGGCTGAGGACGACGATACCACAACGCACGGCTGCGCCCAACACACGCCCTTGACATGCAACCTTTTGGTTGCCTATTATCCGAACCATGGATGAAGTCTTCAAAGCGCTTGCCGATGCGTCGCGGCGCTCGCTGCTCGACAGGCTTCACGTCAAAAACGGACAGACGCTGAACGAACTCTGCGACGGCCTCGCCATGACGCGGCAGGCGGTCACAAAGCACCTCGGGATTCTCGAAGCGGCCAACCTCGTCACCACGCTCCGGCATGGCCGCGAGAAGCTGCACTACATCAATCCCGTTCCGATCCATCAGATCGGCGAACGCTGGATCAGGAAATTCGAGCGCGGGAAACTTGCCGCGCTCAGCGAGTTGAAACGGCAACTGGAGAAGCGTGATGAGTAAGCCCGAATTCGTCTATGTCATCTACATTCACGCGACGCCGGAGAAGATATGGCAGGCGCTGATCGACCCGGAGATGACCAAGGAATTCTGGGGCCGGCATCGGAATCGCTCGGACTGGAAGGTGGGCTCGGAATGGAGCCATCAGAATTATGACGACGCCAGCGACGTCTCCGTTGCCGGAACCGTCATCGAGAGCGACCCGCCGCGCCGCCTGGTGCTGACCTGGGGGCATCCGAACCAGACCGACGTCTCGCGCGTCACGTTCGACATCGAGGATTTCATGGGCTCGGCGCGCCTCACTGTCACGCATTTTGACCTCAGCCCCGAGATGCTGAAGGCTATCAGCGGAGGCTGGCCGGCTGTGCTTTCCAGCATGAAGACCCTGCTGGAGACCGGCGCTTCGCTGCCGATGACACGGCGGAACTGGAAGAAGGCCAGCTGACGGAAGCGAATGACCCATTAGCGGCGGGAGCGATCCTCCCGTCCCGGAATTGAGGGCGCGTCATGAACATCAAGAATTTCAAGCCGGCGATCGTCTACACCATCTACATCGCTTCCACGCCCGAGAAGGTATGGGAGGCGCTGACGAAGGACGAGTTCAGCCGGCAGTATTTTTCCGGCCAGTCGGTCGAAGTGGAGCAGAGGATCGGCGGCGCCTTCATCATGCGCACGCCGGACGGCGCGTTGCACATTTCGGGTGAGGTGATCGAATGCGAACCACCAAGGAAGCTCACCGTTACTTTCAACGTCAACTGGCCGGCGCTGGTGGAAAAGCTCGGGCCGACACTTGTGACTTACGAGATCGAGCCTTCGGGAGACGTGGTCAAGTTGACCATGCTGCAATCGCATGACCGCGACATCAGCGACGATATCCTGTCCGGCGGCCGCGCCGGCTGGCCGGCGATCCTCTCCGGCTTGAAGAGCCTGTTGGAGACCGGCCACGCGCCGACGATCAAGATGGCGCCGCCGGAGCGGATGCTGGCCGCGCTGAAGGAGCTTGGCATCGGGACGCCGTAGGCCGTCGTCCCCGCTAGGTGCACAACTGCGCGCAGGCTGGGACGAAGACCGTAAGGCCGTGCTCGGTTGCCGCTCCTCGCATGTAGACTCAGGCCTGCCCAAGGGATATTCCAGCACAATATTTCCGGATCGGCTGCCTCCTCACAGGCAGTTCCGAACGTTACTTCAAAACGAAACGCTGATTTGAGCGGGGAACGACGCACCGATGAGCCTGCGCACCCGGCTATTGATACTGGTGATCGCCGCGATGCTGGTGCCGGCCATCCTGGTGGGATTGCGCTTCGTCCAGAACCGCACCAGCGACATCAGCGCCGCGCTCGACAATCTGACGGCGACCGCCAACGATATCCAGGGCGACCTCGACGAGAAGATTCAGGGGACAGCGCAGCTTCACTATGGCCTTGCACGCGCCCGCGATCTCGACACGCGCGACAAGGCGGCCTGTTCGGCGTTCCTGTCCGCCGTGCGCGAAGAGTACACGCAGTTCACCGGCATCCTGACCATCAATCCGGACGGCAGCCTGTTCTGCGACTCGCTGCGAACCGACCGGACCCTCGATCTCAGGGATCGCACATACTTCAAGCAGGCCCTGCTTGCGCACGGCATCGTCACGCTCGAGCCGGTATTCGGCCGGCTGACGGGCATTTCGGTGCTGCAGATCGCCTATCCCGTTCGCTCCGAATCCGGAGAGCTGAAATCCATCCTGCTCGCCTCGTTCAATCTGAAGAAATTCGCCGAGTATCACGAGAAGCGCACCGTGAACGAAAACGAGATTCTGCTTGTCGACCGGAAAGGCATGGTTCTCGTTGCGCCCCCGGAAGGAGGCTGGCCCGAGCCGGGCGCGTCGATTGCGAATTCGGACCTGTTCCGGTTTGCGACATCGCCGAACCGCGAGCCGTTCCGCGAGGTGGTGGACGGCGATGGCCGGACCCAGGTCTGGGCGGTCGCCCGCTCGCCCTCGGTCCGCGATGCCGGGCTTCACATCCTGGTCGGACGATCCAAGGACGGCCTGGTCGCCACTGCCAACCGCCGCCTGTTCGAGGACATCGCGATGCTCGCGGTGGCCTCCCTGGCACTGCTGGCGGGCGTGTGGCTGCTGGCCACCATGAGCGTCGGCCGTCAGGTCGGGCGTCTGGCGGCAATGGCGACGAAACTGGGCCTCGGCGATCTGAGCGCGCGAATTGCGGGGCCTCATCCGCGCGGCGAACTCGGCGGGCTGATGACGCTGCTCAACGGCACCGCCGAATCGCTTGAGCGCCAGCGCGCCGCGATCGACGAGCTCAACCAGAAACTCACCCAATCCCAGAAAATGGAGGCGATGGGCCAGCTCACCGGCGGCGTCGCGCATGACTTCAACAATCTCCTGACCGTCATTCTCGGCAATGCAGAGCACCTTGCCGAGAAGCTGGCGGCGCACAAGGAGTTGCACGGCATCGCAGAAAGCATCGCGACCGCCGCCGAGCGCGGATCGGACCTGACGCGGAGCCTGCTCGCATTCGCGCGAAAACAGCCGTTGATGCCGAGGGACATCGACATCGGTCAGAAAATCGTCGGCATGGAGCAATTGCTGCGCCGGACGCTCGGCGAACATATCGAGTGCGAATTCCGGCTTGGTGAAAAGCTGTGGCAGGCCAGCGTCGATCCCGGTCAACTGGCCTCCGCGCTGCTCAACCTGGTGCTCAACGCGCGCGACGCCATGCCGTCAGGCGGCAAGCTGACGGTCGAGGTACGAAATACCTCGCTCGGCGAATCCGATGTCGACGTCAACGGTGCGGCGCTGCCCGGCGACTATGTCATGGTCGCCGTGACCGACACCGGCACCGGCATGACGTCCGAGGTCGCCGGCCGCGCCTTCGAGCCGTTCTTCACCACCAAGGAAGTCGGCAAGGGCACCGGCCTCGGCCTGAGCATGGTTTACGGATTCGCCCAGCAGTCCGGTGGCTCGATGCAGATCCGCTCCGAGCCGGGGCACGGCACTGTCGTCGAGTTGTTCTTCCCTCGCGTCGGAAAGCCCGAGGCAAGCGCCGAGCCGTCGGCCGTTCAGCCGGCGACGCCGACCGGCAGTGAAACCATTCTGGTCGTCGAGGACAACGACATGGTGCGCCGCTATGTCGAAGGCGAGTTGCAGGCGCTCGGCTATCGCGTCATCGTGACATCAGGCGGGCCCGCGGCGCTCGCTATTCTGCGAGGCCCCGAGAAGATCGACCTGCTGTTCACGGATGTCGTGATGCCCGGCGGCATGTTCGGACCCGAGCTTGCGAAACAGGCAGCCCGCCTGCGGCCTGATTTGAAGGTGCTTTTGACATCAGGCTATAGCGAGCATCCCATCGATGCGATCGACGGGGGCGGCTGCGAGGTGCGGGTCCTGTACAAGCCATACCGCCGGCACGATCTGGCGTCGATGCTGCATTCGGTGCTGAAGGGCTGATCGGCGCCAGCATTCCGCTCTTCTGTGCGCTACCCCAAGGCCCGCAACTCGCGCCGCAGCACCTTTCCCGTCGCCGTCAGCGGCAGCGTCTCGGCAAACTGCACGAAGCGCGGGTATTCGTGGGCTGCGAGCTGCACCTTGACGAATTCCTGGATCTCGCGCGCCAGCTCGTCGCTCGCCGCAAAGCCAGGGCGCAGCACGATCCAGGCCTTGATGGATTCGGTGCGGATCGGATCGGGAATGCCGACTACCGCCGACATCGCCACCGCCGGATGCTTCATCAGCGTATGCTCGATCTCGGCCGGGCCGACGCGATAGCCGGCGGTGGTGATGACATCGTCCTCGCGGCTGACGTACCAGAAATAACCGTCTTCGTCCTGCACGCCGAGATCGCCGGTCAGGAGGAACTCACCGGCATATTTCTTCGCGGTTGCTTCCGGGTTCTTCCAGTACTCGATCATGGTGCACGGACACGGCTGGCGCACGCCGATCACGCCGCGCTGGCCCCGCGGCAATTCCTCGCCCTTGTCGTTGACGACGCGAACGTCGAAGCCCGGGGTTGCCTTGCCCATCGCGCCGGGCCGGATCGGAAACAGGTTCGAATTGCTGCCGACCACGAGATTGCATTCGGTCTGGCCGAACACTTCATGCGCGTCGATGCCGAAGGTTTCGCGAACCCAGCCGTGCAATTCACCGCCAAGCGACTCGCCGCCGGTAAAGATGCTGCGCAGCTTCAAGCCGGGATTCTTCACGTCGGCCTGCCGCATCAGCTTGAGCGCGGTCGGCGGCAAGAAGACGTTGCGGATGCCGAGCTCCGCCATCATCGACATCGCCGCCTGCGGCTCGAACTTGCGGGCGCGATGACCGACCATTGGAATGCCATGATACCAGAACGCAAACAGGCAATTGATCAGCCCGCCGATCCAGGCCCAATCCGCCGGCGTCCACATCAGGTCGCCGGGACGGGGTAAGAAGTTGTGGCACATCTCGACATTCGGCAGATGGCCGAGCACGACGCGGTGGGCATGCAGCGCGCCTTTGGGATTTCCAGTGGTGCCCGATGTGTAGATGATCAGCGCCGGGTCGTCGCATGAAGTATCGACGGTCGAAAAATCCGGCGAGGCCGCCTTGAGCGCAGACCAGAAAGACTTTGTCCCGGCGGGCGCCTTCCCGCCGATAACATAGACATTCTTCAGCGCCGGAAGACGGTCACGGATCTTCCTGAGCTTCTCCCAGCCGCTCTCGTCGGTGACGACGGCCCTGGCTTCGGAATTCGAAAGGCGAAATTCCAGCGCATCCTCGCCGAACAGTGCGAACAATGGAATCGAGATCATAGCCGAGCGGAACGCCGCAAAATGCGCGATCGGCAGTTCAAGCGACTGCGACAGGAACACCGCCACGCGATCGCCGCGCGACAGGCCGTCGGCTTTCAGCACATTGGCGAAGCGGCGTGAGGCCTCCGCGACCTCGTCGAACGAGGTGCGCGTGATCGCGCCGCTCTCATCGACATAGACCAGCGCCAATCGCCCGGAGCCGTCGGCATACCGGTCGCAACACGCGGTCGCGATGTTGAAACGTGCGGGAATGTCCCAGCGGAAATTGCGATAGAGTTCGTCGTAGTTGGCGGCTTCGGTGAGCATATTCCTCGGTCGTCCCTGACGTTCGTCACGGCCGGACTTGTTCCGGCCATCCACGTTCTTGTTTGCGTGACCGCGAGTGTAAAGACGTGGATGCCCGGGACAAGCCCGGGCATGACGTGGAGAGATATTTTATGGCCGTGGCTTGGGACGCCTGCCTTAGAACAACAGCGCCGTCTCCATCGCAAGCTCGGCCTCAAGGCTTGCCACGTCGCGATAGATCGAGGCTGTGGCGAGCACACGTCCCTTGCTCTTGTATTGCAGCAGGCAATCCCTGCCGGCGATGTCGCCATCGACGATGATCTCGTCCCATTTCTCGGCGTGGCCGACGTAGTTGATCGGCACGTCGTAATGCTGGCTCCAGAAGAACGGCACGGCATCGAAGCGTTCCTCTTGCCCGAGCATGTTTCGCGCCGCGGTCTGGCCCTGACGCTCGGCCACCACCCAATGCTCGACCCGGATGCTCTCGCCGGAATGCGGATCGGGCCAGCGCGCAATATCGCCAGCGGCATAAATGCCGGATACGCTGGTTTCCAGGTAGATGTCGACGACAACGCCGCGATCGATCGTAAGCCCCGCCTTTTCCGCCAAGCCGAGACGGGGGCGCACGCCGACGCCGACCACGACGATATCGGCCTCGATCACACCGCCGCTCTTGAGCGTCGCACGCTTGCCGTCGATGGCGGTGACGGTGTCGCCGAGATGAAAGATGACACCGTGCTCTTCGTGCAGGGCACGTACGAAGTCGCCCATCTCCGGCCCCAGCACCCGTTCCATCGGCCGCTGCTCCAGGCCGACGACGTGGACCTCGATATTTCTGGCGCGCAGCGACGCCGCTGCTTCAAGGCCGATGAAGCTCGCGCCGATCACGAGGGCCCGTTTCGCGCCGTCGGCCAACGCAATAATCGCACGGCTATCGGCGAGCGAGCGCAGCACGTGAACATGAGGCTGGTCCGCGCCCGGTATCGGCAGGCGCACCGGCTCCGCACCGGTCGCCAGCAGCAACCGGTCGTACGGAATCGTCTCCCCGCCCGACGTGACGACGTGGCGCGCCTTGGTATCGATTGACGTGACTTCGGTGTTGAGCCGCAGGTCGATCTTCGCCTCGCTGTAGAAATCATCCGGCCGCAACGGCAGCCAGTCCTCCGGCGCGCTGCCGGCAAGATAGTCTTTTGACAGGTTCGGCCGGTCGACCGGCGCCGCGGCATCGTTGCTCAGCATCACGATGCGGCCGCGATATTCCTGCCGACGCAGCATCTCGGCCGCGGCAAAGCCCGCTGCGCCACCGCCGACGATCACGATCTGGCGGGGCACGTCGGTGCCCTTCACCCGCGGCTCGATCCGCGGCTTGGGCTG
>Ga0268266_10001168_pt1 | contig 32486 bp, 36 predicted proteins | sample KBSS13metaG_FD_190356 | JGI IMG/M metagenome (GOLD analysis project Ga0268266, IMG submission 190356) | Switchgrass rhizosphere microbial communities from Kellogg Biological Station, Michigan, USA - KBS S1-3 metaG (SPAdes) (version 2) | ecosystem: Host-associated > Plants > Roots > Rhizosphere... | reverse complement strand
GGATCCTGGCCGTGCACTTTCTGACGGGTCACCGGTTCCGGACGTGCCTCTTCTGACGGGTCAGCGTCAGAGGCCGGGGGCGCCCCAGAGGGCGAGCCAGCGCTGGAGGTCCTGCTCCATCGGGAGGTCGCCGGCGAGGGTGTCGCGCAGCTGGAGCTCGAGCAGGTTGTCGCGGGTCTTCGGGCCGGTGGGGGCGAAGGCGTAGAAGGTGCCCTGCTTGTAGAGGTAGACCAGGCCGACGTTGCGGCCCGCGGCGTCGTGGAAGGGGACCAGCGAGCAGAGCAGCCCGGTGGAGAACCCCTGCTCCTCCAGGGCCGCGTTCACCGCGTGCAGGTCCGTGCACAGACCCTCGACGTCGTCCTCGACCCGGTCGACGACCACCCAGGTGAAGCCGAAGTCGTCGCGGTGCACCTGGACGTCGGGCTTGTCGTCCTCGTCGCGCAGCAGCCCCACGACCTCGTCCTGCACCTGCTGGTACGCCGCACCGTCGGGCGCGCGGAAGCAGACCGAGCCCGTGCCCGTGGGGATGAAACCGGCCGCGGTCTGCAAGGTGACCGCCGCCGACGGCACCAGGAACAGCGAGTCGAGGTTGGCCTGCTTGGGGGTCGTCCGCCCGGTGATGGCACCCCAGAACCGGCTCACAGTGCGGCGGGCCCCTCCGCGGAGCCGTCGACCGGCCGGCTCAGCTCGGCCTCGATCTTGGCGAGCTGCTCGAGCCGCTGCTCCAGCGACGGGTGGGTCGAGGTGAGCTGGCCCAGGCTGACGCCCTTGATCGCGGGGGTGATGAAGAAGGCGTTCATCGCGCTCGACGCGCGCAGGTCCTTCTCGGGGATGGCGCTCATACCGCCGGCGATCTTCTGCAGGGCGGTGGCGAGAGCCCGCGGCTTCATCGTCAGGTACGCACCCGACCGGTCGGCACACAGCTCGCGGTAGCGCGAGAGCAACCGGGTCAGGAAGAACGACACGGCGTACACGACCAGGCTGATGACGAGCACGACGAGCCACACCGGGACGCCGTTGTTGTTGTTGTCGCGCCGCCCGCCGCCGAACCACGCGCCGTACTGGGCCCCGCGACCGAGGCCACCGGCGATGATCCCGGCCGACGACGCGATCGTCATCACCAGTACGTCGCGGTGGGCGACGTGGCTCAGCTCGTGGGCGAGCACCGCCTCCATCTCGTCGGCGGTGAGCATGCCGAGGATCCCGGTGGTCACGCAGACGACCGAGCGGTTGGGTGAACGGCCGGTGGCGAAGGCGTTGGGGACGTTGACGTCAGCCACACCGACGCGCGGCTTGGGCATGTCCGCGAGCGCGACGAGCCGGTCGATCATCGCGTGGAGCTCCGGAGCCTCCTCGGGCGTCACCTCGCGCGCCCGCATCGCCTTCATCGCGACGGTGTCGGAGTTGTACCACTGCCACCAGACGACACCGAGCCCGATCAGGGCGATGAACGGCGCGTACTGCGCCGGCAGCACGAACATCAGGACGACGATCAGCGCGACGAAGATGCCGCCGAGCAGGAACATGACCGTCGTCATCCGGGCGGTCAGGCCGAGATCGGATCCAAAGCGGGTACGGGCCATGCTGACATTCTCCCCGAACGCTCCAAGCGGCGCCGCTCAGCCGGGGATCAGCCGGGGATCAGCCGGGGATCAGCCGGGGATCAGCCGGGGATCAGCCGGGGATCAGCCCGTCGCCGGTGAGCATGTCCTTGACCTCGGGGAGCGTCGCGTCGGCCATCGGCAGGATCAGGTCGGAGGAGTCCAGAGCCTCCGCGTCGTGCGGCACGCCGGCGGTGCGTACGCCGTCCAGCAGCGCCGCGAGCGCCTCGTGGAACCCCGGGTCGTCACCGGCCTCGATCGCCGACTCGACCTTGGCGTCGAGGGCGTTGAGCGCGGAGACCGCGTCATCGGAGAGGTCGTACTGACCCTCCCCGAGGATGCGGACGATCACTTCTGCTCCCCGGACGACTCACCCGAGGTCTGAGCCTGCGGCTCCGCCTCGAGGATCTCGCCGCCGTCCTGACCGGCCTCGATCGCCTGCGGCGCCGACCCGCCCTTCAGCCGGGCCAGCTCGGCCTCGACCTCTGTCTGCGAGCTCATGGCCTCGAGCTCGCGGGCGATGTCGTCGCCCTGGTTGAGCGAGCTGGCGTCCTCGAGCGCGCCCGAGGCGATCAGCTCGTCGATGGCGCCGGCCCGCGCCTGCATCTGGGCCGTCTTGTCCTCGGCCCGCTGGATGGCGAGCCCCACGTCGCCCATCTCCTCGCCGATGCCGGACATCGCCTCGTTGATCTTGGTCTGCGCCTCGGCTGCGGTGTACGTCGCCTTGATGGTCTCCTTGCGGGTGCGGAAGGCCTCGACCTTCGCACTCAACCGCTGCTGGGCGAGGGTCAGCTTCTCCTCCTCGCCCTGGAGCTGCACCTGCTGCGTCTTGAGGTCGGTGATCTGCGACGTCAGGCCCGACTTGCGGGTCAGGGCCTCGCGCGCGAGGTCCTCGCGCTGGGCCTTGATCGCCTGCTCCGCCTGTCCCTGGAGCTTCTCGCTCTGGGCCGTGAGCTGGTTGACCTGCAGCTCCACGCGCTTGCGCGACGTCGCGACGTCAGCGACGCCGCGGCGTACTTGCGCCAGCAGGTCGAGCTGACGCTGGTAGCTGTAGTCGAGCGTCTCCCGAGGATCCTCGGCCCGATCGAGCGCCTTGTTCGCCTTGGCCCTGAAGATCAGGCTGATGCGTTGCCACATGCTCATGTGGGTCACCCTATGGGTAGACGTCAAGGTGATGCCGCCGACGGTAGGCTGACCGCTCAGGGCCGTCACGGGCCGCCCTCACACCCACCGTCCACCCATAGCCAGGAAGCAGCGCGTGTTCCGCCGAACCAAGTCCGAGTCCCCGACCACCGAGTCGACGGAGACCGACCTCCCGCCCACCGCCCAGAAGAAGGGCCGGCCCACGCCGTCGCGTCGTCAGGCCGAGGCGGCCAACAGGGCGAAGGCGAAGGTTCCGCGCACGCGCAAGGAGCAGGCAGCGGCTCGCAGGCTGGCCCGCACCGAGTCCAGCTCCAACATCCGCGCCGCCATGCGCAACGGCGACGAGCGCTACCTGCCCGCACGCGACAAGGGCCCGGTGCGCCACTTCGTCCGCGACTACGTCGACCGCTCGTTCTCACTGCTGGAGCTCATGCTCCCGGCGATGGTGGTCCTGTTGTTCTTCGGTTACAGCGGCAGCAGCACCCTGGCGACGTACTCCAACGCGGCTCTCCCGGCCCTCTTGCTGCTCGTCATCGTCGAGATCGTCCGGCTCCGGTGGCGGCTCCGGCGGGAGATCGGACGCCGGTTCCCCGACGAGTCGGCGAAGGGCGTCACGATGTACGCCGCGATGCGCGCGCTGCAGATCCGCCCCCTGCGCCAGCCCAAGCCGCAGGTGAAGCTGGGCGCCCCGCTGCCCGAGCGGTACCGGTAAACGGCCGGCTCAGGCGTCGTAGTCGAGGACCACGCGCTCCGAGGTCGGGTGCGACTGACAGGTGAGGACGTAGCCGTCGGCCATCTCCTCGGGCTCGAGGGCGTAGTTCACGTCCATCGCGACCGTGCCCTCGACCAGCTTGGCGCGGCAGGTGCCGCAGACGCCGCCACGGCAGGCGAACGGCAGGTCGCTGCGCACCTGCAGTGCCGCCTCGAGGACGCCGACGTCGTCGGGTCGCAGGTCGAAGTCCGAGGACCGCCCGTCGAGCTTGATCGTGACGCGCGCCGCGCCCTCCACCGAGGACGACGTGGCCTCGGGCGCGCGGGGCACGGGATCGGCGTGGAAGAGCTCGGTGTGGATCGCGTGCGCGTCGACCCCGTGGTCGAGGACCACCTGGCGGAGGTCGACCACCATCTGCTGGGGTCCGCACAGGAACCACTCGTCGACGTCCTCGGCGGGGAGCAGCGACTTCAGGATCCGGCTGAGCCGGTCGCCGTCGAGCCGACCCGAGAACAGCTCGACGTCCTGCTGCTCGCGTGAGAGCACGTGCACGAGCTGGAACCGCTCGGGGAAGCGGTCCTTCAGGTCGTGCAGCTCGTCGAGGAACATCACCGTGCGGTGGGTGCGGTTGGCATAGACCAGCAGCACCTGGGCGCCCGGCTCCTCCTCGAGGATCGTCGACACGATCGAGATGATCGGCGTGATGCCCGAGCCGGCGGCGATCGCGGCGTAGGTCTTGGTCGAGGAGGGGTCGAGCTGCGTCGTGAACCGACCGGCCGGGGTCATCACGTCGAGCTCGTCGCCGAGGTGCAGGGTGTCGACGACACCTTCGGAGAACGCACCACCCGGCAGCTTCTTGACCCCGATGGTCAGGACGCCGGAGCGCGGCGTCGTGCAGATCGAGAAGCTACGGCGCTCCCCGTCGTCGCCGCGGATCGTGAGGTGCTGGCCGTGCACGAAGCGGTAGTCGTCCGCCAGCTCCGGCTGCACCGCGAAGGAGATGGCGACGGAGTCGTCGGTCAAGGGTTCGACGGCCGCCACCCGGAGCGGGTGGAACTGCGGCTTGCGGGACATGGTCTAGAGGGCCTTGAAGTGGTCGAAGGGCTCGCGGCAGGCGCGGCAGACCCAGAGACTCTTGCAGGCGGTCGAGCCGAACCTGCTCGACTCCCGGGTGTCGAGACTGCCGCACTGCGGGCACCGGACGGACAGTGTCAGCGCGACGGGGTCGCCGACCCGGACGGGGCCCGGCGGGGCGATACCGGCCCGGGCCAGCTTCTGCCGGCCGGCATCGGTGAGGTCGTCGGTGGACCAGGCCGGACTCAGCACGAACTCGACGTCGACCCGCTGGTAGCCGGCCAACGTGAGCGAGTCGACGAGGTCGTCCCGGATGGTCTCCATGGCCGGGCACCCGGAGTACGTCGGGGTGATCGTGACGTGGACGCGCCCCTGGTCGTCCTCGGTCACGTCGCGCAGGATCCCGAGATCCTCGATGGTGACCATCGGCAGCTCCGGGTCGAGGACGGTCGCGGCGATCCCGCGCGCCCGGGGCATCGTCGTCGGGGCGGTGGTCCTCGCCATCACCAGGTCGCCCCCGGGTGTGAACGGTGCAGGTGCTGCATCCCCGCGAGCAGGAAGCCGAGCTGCTCGGTGTGCAGGCCGACACGGCCACCGCCGAGCGCGGGAGCCACCTCGGGCGCGGCGAGCGTCGCCTGCGCCACCACCCGGCGTACGTCGGTCAGCACGGCGTCGCGGATCGCGGCCGGGTCGGCGACCCGGCCGACGAGGGACGCGTCGACCGGTGCGAACAGCTCGTCGACGTAGGGCCACTCCGCGTCGAGGGCTGCCTGCATCCGGGCATGTGACTCGTCGGTGCCGTCACCCAGGCGCACGACCCAGTGGGCCGCGTGGTCGACGTGGTAGGCGACCTCCTTGACCGCCTTCGCCGCGATCGCGCTCAGGGTCTCGTCGGTGCTCGCGGCCAGGGCGCGGTAGAGGTGCAGCTGGTACGTCGAGAACACCAGCAGCCGCGCCATCGCGACCCCGAAGTCGGTCATCGACCGCTCGACCAGCTTGACGTTGCGGAACTCGCGGTCGTCGCGGAGGTAGGCCAGGTCGTCGTCGGTGCGCCCCGCCCCTTCGAGCACTCCGGCGTAGGTCAGCAGGGTGCGGGCCTGTCCCAGCTGGTCGAGCCCGATGTTGGCCAGCGCGACGTCCTCCTCGAGCTCCGGCGCACGGCTGATCCACCAGCCCATCCGCTGTGCGGAGACGAGGGCGTCGTCGGCGAGACCGAGTGTGTAGTCGAACAGCGGCGTGTCCACTAGAGGTGCTCGACCCCTTCCGGGACGTCGTAGAACGTCGGGTGGCGGTAGATCTTGTCGGCCGCCGGGTCGAAGAACGAGTCACGCTCGTCGGGGGTCGACGCCTCGATGTCGGAGGCCTTCACCACCCACAGCGAGACTCCCTCGCCTCGGCGGGTGTAGAGATCGCGCGCGTTGCGCAGCGCCATCTCGGCGTCGGGCGCGTGCAGGGAACCCGCGTGGACGTGTGACAGCCCTCGGCGGGCGCGCACGAAGACCTCCCAGAGCGGCCAGTCACCGTGTCGTTCCGCCATCAGGCCACCGACTCGACAGCCGTACGGCGTGCCTGCTTGTCGGCGTAGGCCTCGGCCGCCTCGCGGACCCAGGCACCCGCCTCGTGGGCACCGCGCTTGTGGGCCATCCGCTCGGTGTTGCACGGGCCGTTGCCCTTGATCACCTCGAACAGCTCGGTGAAGTCGATCTCGCCGTAGTCGTAGCTGCCCCGCTCGTCGTTCCAGCGCAGGTCGGGGTCGGGGAGCGTCAGCCCGAGCGCCTCGGACTGCGGCACCGTCATGTCGACGAAGCGCTGGCGCAGCTCGTCGTTGCTGAAGCGCTTGATCCCCCACGCCATCGACTGCGCGGAGTTGGGCGAGTCGTCGTCGGGCGGACCGAACATCATCAGCGAGGGCCACCAGTACCGGTTGACGGCGTCCTGCGCCATCGCCTTCTGCTCCGGCGTGCCGTGCGACAGCGTGTGCAGGATCTCGAACCCCTGCCGCTGGTGGAACGACTCCTCCTTGCAGACGCGGACCATGGCGCGGGCGTAGGGGCCGTAGGAGCAGCGGCAGAGCGGCACCTGGTTGGTGATCGCGGCGCCGTCGACCAACCACCCGATCGCACCGACGTCGGCCCAGGTGAGGGTCGGGTAGTTGAAGATCGAGGAGTACTTCTGCCGGCCGGAGTGGAGCTGGTCGATGAGGTCGGCCCGGTCGACCCCCAGGGTCTCGGCGGCGGCGTACAGGTAGAGGCCGTGTCCGGCCTCGTCCTGCACCTTGGCCATCAGGATCGCCTTGCGGCGCAGGCTCGGCGCCCGACTGATCCAGTTCCCCTCGGGCTGCATCCCGATGATCTCGGAGTGTGCGTGCTGGGCGATCTGCCGGACCAAGGTCTTGCGGTAGGCCTCGGGCATGTCGTCGCGGGGCTCGATCCGGCCCTCGTCGGCGAGGAGGGCGGCGAAGGCGACCGCATCATGGGGAGCGTCGTGCTGCTCGGCCGCCTGCTCGTCGGTGCCGAAGTCGTTGCCGTACACGCCGCCCACCGTACCAGCGCTATGACACTTTTCTGCAACGCTGCCGATGCGGTGTAACACAGCGCGCGCTGCCACGATGGAGCGGTGAGCACTCCGTCAGCCGACGTCTCGGTCCGTGTCGCCTGGTCCGACGACGCCGAGGCCATCGCCACGATCCAGGCCCGCGCCTGGGCCACGTCGTACGCCGGGCTGGTGCCGGCCGCGGGCGACCTGCGCGAGGCCGACTTCGCGCAGCTGTGGCGGGACGCCCTCACCCACCCCGCCGACGCCCGTCACCGCGCCCTGGTGGCGCTCGAGCGCAACCGGGTCGTCGGGTTCGCGATCACCACGCCGGCCACCGACCCCGACTGCGACCCGGCGACCGACGGCGAGCTGATGGAGCTGACCGTCGACGCCGACGAGCGCGGGAGGGGCCACGGTTCGCGCCTCCTCCAGGCGGCGGTGGACACGATGGTCGCCGACCGCTTCACCCGCGCGGTGTCCTGGCTGGTCGCCGACGACGACCAGCTCCGCCGGTTCCTGACCGACGCCGGCTGGGGTCCCGACACGGCCCACCGGACCCTCGATCTCGACGGCACCGGTACCACCCAGGTCAACCAGGTGCGGCTGCACACGACCCTCGCCTGACGTCGCCCGCGACCCTCGGAGGCGACCACCGGAACCCCCTTGGTTTTCGTGTCGACGAGCGCCACCATGGACTCCCGGCACCACCCGCCACCCGCGAGGAGTCGCTCGATGTTCGGACCACTGCCGCTGCTGCACCGGATCGTGCTGGCCGCGATCAGCGTCTGCTTCGGGATCGTGGCCGGCATGTGGATCGCACACTTCACGCCGCTCCCGATGGCGATCTCGGGAGGGGCGCTGGCCGGTGGACTGGTCGGTCTGCTGGCGGCGCTGGTGCTCGCCCACGACCCCGAGCTCGGCCCACGCCCGATCCGGGTGACCCGCCGCCGCTGAACCCCGCGTGACTAGGGTCCTCGGGTGTCCGACTCCGACCTGAGACGCGCCGTCGTCCGCGACAGCCTCGGCGTCGGCATCGCCACCGGGCTGTACGGCATCTCGTTCGGCGCGGTCGCGGCCGCAGGTGGTCTGTCCGTCGCGCAGACCTGTGCCCTGTCGCTGGTGATGTTCACCGGAGCGTCCCAGTTCGCGTTCGTCGGCGTGGTCGCCACCGGCGGCGCCCCGTTGTCCGGGGCACTCACCGCCCTGATGCTCGGCACCCGGAACACGCTCTACGGACTCAAGCTCGCACCGATGCTGGGCTTCCGTGGCTGGCGGCGCCCACTCGCCGCCCAGGTCGTGATCGACGAGTCCACGGCGATGTCGGTGACCCGCGAGACGTCTGCCCTCGCCCGGACCGGGTTCGTGACCACCGGTGCAGCCGTCTTCGTGCTGTGGAACCTGTTCACGTGTGTCGGCGCGGTCGCCGGCAACCTGATCGGGGACCCGCGCACCTACGGTCTCGACGCCGCGGTCGGCGGCGCGTTCCTCGCCCTGCTGTGGCCGCGGCTGTCGGAGCCCCGCAACCGGATCATCGCGGTCTGTGCTGCCGCGGTGGCGCTGGGCGCCGTGCCCGTGACCGCGGCCGGCGTTCCGGTGCTCGTGGCGGGCGGCGTCGCCCTGCTCGCCGGGGTCCTCACGCGTCCCTCGGCCCCGACGGAGACCTCCGGATGACCTGGGTCGCGATCATCGGCGCCGGTGTCGGCTGCTACCTGCTGAAGCTGGCCGGTCTGTCCCTGCCCGCGCGGGTCCTCGACCACCCCCTCGTGGAGCGGGTCGCCGACCTGATCCCGGTCGCCCTGCTGGCCGCTCTGGTCGCGGTCCAGGTGTTCGCCGAAGGCACACGCCTCACCGTCGATGCCCGACTCGCCGGTCTCGCCGCTGCGCTCGTGGCACTGCTGCTGCGCGCGCCGTTCCTGGTCGTGGTGTTCGTCGCGGCGGCCACCGCCGCACTGCTCCGGGTGGTGTTCCCCGGCTGGTGACCCGAGTGGGCTCAGTCGAGGTCCAGCAGGTCCTCGAGCCCGACGGTCAGTCCCGGTCGGTCGGCGACGCCACGGACGGCGAGGAGGACCCCGGGGGTGAACGACGTGCGGTCCATCGAGTCGTGCCGGATCGTCAGCGTCTCCCCCGGACCGCCGAGCAGCACCTCCTGGTGGGCGACCAGGCCGCGTGCCCGGACCGAGTGGACGCGTACGCCGTGGACGTTCGCACCACGGGCCCCGTTGAGGCCGGTGGACGTGGCATCGGGGATCGCGTCGAGCCCGGCGTCGCGGCGGGCGATCGCGACCAGCTCGGCGGTGCGGCGCGACGTACCGCTCGGGGCATCGACCTTGTCGGGGTGGTGCAGCTCCACGATCTCGACGGACTCGTAGAACGGAGCGGCGGTCGCGGCGAAACGCATCATCAGGACCGCGCCGACCGAGAAGTTGGGAGCGACCACGACGCCCACACCCGGCTGGGCTGCCAGCTCGTCACGCAGGACGTCGAGGCGCGCCTCGTCGAAGCCGGTGGTGCCGACCACGCAGTGCAGCCCACGACTGATGCACCAGCGCAGGTTGTCCATCACGACGTCGGGCCGGGTGAAGTCGACGACGACGTCGGCGAGGGCGAGCGAGTCGAGCCCGTCGTCCGAGCCGAGACCGGCCACCAGCTTGAGGTCGTCGGCCCGCTCGACGGCCCGGCAGACCTCGGAGCCGACCCGGCCCCGCGCTCCCAGGACGCCCACCTTGATCGTCACGTGGCCAACCTAGATGACGGAGTCCGAGGGGACGTGCAAGCGAGCGGCGGGCGGTGCCGCCGAGCGATCTGGCAGGCTGAGGCCATGCCAGTCCAGCAGGTCCCACCGCGGATGATCTGGGCCGTCGAGCTGATGGACCCGCAGCCCGGTGACAACGTCCTGGAGATCGGGTGCGGCGCCGGATACGGCGCCGAGCTGATCTGCCAGCGACTCACGACCGGCAAGCTGTTCGCGATCGACCGGTCGGAGTCCGGGGTCGACCGCACACGGCGCCGCAACCAGAAGTACGTCGACGCCGGGCGGCTGACCGTGCGCCAGATCGACCTGGCCACGCTGCGGGTCCCGGTGAAGCGGCTGCACAAGGTCTTCGCGTTCAACGTCAACCTGTTCTGGGTGCGCGGATGCGCCGACGAGGTGGCGCTGCTGCACGAGCGGGTCCTGCCCGGCGGTGCCGTGTACCTCTACTACGAGACGACCCAACCGGAGCTGGTGCCGAACATCGTCCGCAAGGCGTCGGCCGCGCTGACCGAGGGCGGCTTCCGGGTCTCCGTGGTCGACCAGAAGGCGCCACCCGTGGTCGCGATCATCGGACGTAGATGAGGTTATTTCCTGATGTTGACTAGATATTAGGTTATTCCCTAAATTAGTCATGACATCAGGGAGGTGAGCAGATGGAGGTCGTGGTGCTGACCGTCGACCAGGACGGGAGCCGGCGCGGCCCCGACCAGGTCCCGGCCGCCCTCGCTTCCCTGGCACAGGTCGCCACCCGGTTGGCGTTCGAGCGAACCGTGGGCGACGAGTTCCAGGGCGTCCTCGACGACCCGGCCGCGCTGGTCGCCGCGCTCGAGCCCCTGCTCCGGGCCGGAGAGTGGAACATCGGGATCGGGATCGGCGAGGTCGAGACCCCCCTCGCCGACCACGCCCGCGCGGGCCGAGGCCCGGCGTACCTCCACGCGCGCGACGCGGTCACCCACGCCAAGTCCAGTCCCTGGCGCGTCCGCGCGGTCGGCGAGGGAGACGGCGTACGCGCCCTCGAGTCGGCGGTCTGGCTGTGGGCGGCGCTGCTGGCCCGGCGTACGCCGCGTGGCTGGGAGGTCGCCGACCTCGTCGACCGGGGACTGACCTACGAGGAGGCCGGTGCGCGGATCGGGATCAGCCAGTCCGCGGTGAGCCAGCGGGCCGCCGCCGCCGGCATCGCCGAGGGACGCCGTGCTCGCGAGCTGGTGGAGTTCTTGACCCGTAGCGCTCTGAAAGGTGGCCGATGAGCCAGGAAACCGTCGTCACGATCCTCGTCGGCGTCGCCGCGCTGGCCTCCACGGTCGGCCTGGTGACCGGACGGTCGGCGCGGCTCGTCGCGGGCGCGTCCATCGGCCTGCTCGCGGTCGCGCTGCTCGTCGGCTGGAGCTCCGAACGCTCTCCCGACCCCGCCAAGGGAGTGACCGTGCTCGCCGGGGTGCTCGCCGTCGCCGGCGGCGGACTGATGACGACGCAGGTGTTCTCGTTCGTGGTGGACACCGACCGCGTCACCGAAGCCGGTGCCGTCCTCCGCGGCGGCGCCTGGATCGGCGCGCTCGAGCGGCTCGGGGTGTACGTCGCGCTGGTGGCGGGCTGGGCGCCCGGTCTGGCCGTGGTGCTCGCGGTCAAGGGCCTCGGGCGCTACCCGGAGCTCCGCAACGGCGAGGACACCGGGGTGGCCGAGCGGTTCATCATCGGCACCTTCACCAGCGTGCTCTGGGCCGTTGCCTGCGCCGGCGTCGCCGTGCTCACGCCGTAGCCCCGGCGCCGCGCTCGCGCGGCACCGGGGCTGGGCGTGACGCTCAGACCTTCACGGCATCGAGGATGGCCGTGACCTCTCCGGGCGTGCTGGCAGAGCGCAGGGCGGCGACCTGGCTCTCGTCGGTGAAGATCCCCGCTATCCGCGAGAGCAGGGCGAGGTGGTCGTCACCGGCCCCGGCGATGCCCACGACGAACTCCGCCGGCTTGCCGTTCCAGTCGACCGGCTCGTCGTACCGCACGAAGGACAGGCCCGTGCGTCGGATCAACCCCTTGGCCTCGTTGGTGCCGTGCGGGATCGCCAGGCCGTTGCCCATGAACGTCGAGACCGAGGTCTCGCGGTCGTGCATCGACGCGACGTAGCTCTCGTCGACCGCGCCGGACGCCACGAGCAGCTTCCCGGCCTCGTCGATCGCGGCGTCACGCGACCTAGCCCGTCCGCCGAGGACGATCGAGCCCGGGTCCAGGACCCCGCCCGACGAGCCGGTTGCGACCGACTCGCCGGCCGTCGCTGCCGCGCCGGTCCCGGTGCCGTTGGCCTCGCCGACGAGCTCGACGATCTCGTCGTACGCCGGGCTGGCCATGAAGTTGTCCACGGTGACGAGCACCGCCGAGGGAGCCATGGGCCGTGCCCGGGCGGCGAGGTCCTGGTGGGTCACCATCAGGTCGTAGGTGTCGTCCAGGTTGGAGATCGCCTTGTTGACGACCGTGACGTCACCGAAGCCCGCGCCCTGGATCTTCTTGCGGAGGACCGAGGCGCCCATGGCCGACGAGCCCATGCCGGCGTCGCAGGCGAAGACGATCGAGTGGATCCCACCGCCCGCACGGGTGGCGGCCCCGGTCAGGGCGCCGGCCACCGACGACTTCTTGCCCTTGAGGTTCTCCATGCTCGCCGTCGCCGCAGCCAGGTCGACGTCGTCCTCGGACGTGTCCATCTTCAGCAAGAGTCCCGCGATCACGAACGTGACCACCAGGGCACTGGACCAACACAGGGTGACACCGATGACGCTGCCCTTGGCCACCGACGAGTAGACGGCGAAGATCGAACCGGGTGCGGCGGGAGCGACGAGCCCGGAGTCGAAGATCACGTTCATCAAGGTCCCCGTCGCTCCACCCGCCATCAGCGCGAGGACCAGGCGCGGCTTGGCGAGGACGTAGGGGAAGTAGACCTCGTGGATGCCGCCGAGGAACTGGATGATCAGGGCACCGGGCGCCGTGGCCTTGGCCACGCCGCGACCGAAGACCATGTAGGCGAGCAGCAGACCCGCGCCGGGGCCGGGGTTGGCCTCGAGGAGGAACAGCGCGGAGTGTCCGGCCGACTTGGCCTGGTCGAGCCCGAGCGGGGTGAGGACGCCGTGGTTGATCGCGTTGTTGAGGAACAGCACCTTGGCCGGCTCGATGATCACTGCAGTCAGGGGCAGCAGGTGGTGGTGCACCAGCCACTCGACGCCGTTGCCGAGGCCGGTCATGACCGCCCGCAGGATCGGACCGAGGATGAACATGGACCCGATCGCCAGCACCGCCGCGGAGATGCCCGCGGAGAAGTTGTCCACCAGCATCTCGAAACCCGGCCGGATCTTGCCGGCCCAGAGAGCGTCGAGGTTCTTGATCGCCCAGCCCCCGAGCGGACCCATGATCATCGCGCCGAGGAACATCGGCGAGCCGCCGGTCGTCGTGTACACCTTGTCGAACAGCGGGGAGCTGGTCGCCATGATGATGCCGAGCGTCGAGGTCGCGCCCACGACGCCACCGCGGATCTTGTAGATGTTGTAGCCGCCGGTGTAGGCGATCAGCAGCGGGATCAGGTAGTAGATGCCGGGGCCGACGATCGTGGCGATCTTGGCGTTCGGCGTCCAGCCGACGGGGATGAAGAACGCGGTGATCAGACCCCAGGCGATGATCGCGCCGATGTTCGGCATCACCATGTTGGACAGGAACGTGCCGAACCGCTGGGCGTGCACGCGCACGCCAGCGCCTCCTGTGGACATCGTTGTCGTGGCCATCTGGTTCCTCTCGTGGTCGTTCGAACGTGACGCCCATCACGCCCAATGCGACGTAGTCTGCAACATATACGGGCACGTTGCCAAGTATTCGGGCACGATTTCCTGCCCGTTAGTGTGGTTTCTTGGTGACGGGCGTACTACCGTCCCGTTCGTAACCCCCGTCGAAAGGACTACGTCACCCATGAAGGCCCTGCGCTTCTACGCTCCCGAGGACCTGCGGCTCGAGGACGTGGCCGAGCCCGCGTGCGGACCCGACGAGGTCAAGCTGCGCATCGTCAACTGCTCGACCTGCGGGACCGACGTGAAGATCCTGCACAACGGCCACCAGAACCTGACGCCGCCCCGGACCATCGGTCACGAGATCGCCGGCGAGATCGTCGAGGTCGGCGCCGACGTGAACGCGACGTACGGCAGCTCGTGGCAGGTCGGGGACCGCACCCAGGTGATCGCGGCCGTGCCGTGCGGTGAGTGCTACGAGTGCAAGAAGGGCTGGATGGCCGTCTGCGAGAACCAGACCTCGATGGGCTACCAGTACGACGGTGGGTTCGCCGAGTACATGATCGTGCCGAAGCAGGTGCTCAAGGTCGACGGGCTCAACCGGATCCCCGACAACGTGGGGTACGACGAGGCCTCGGCCGCCGAGCCGTTCGCCTGCGCGATCAACGCCCAGGAGCTGCTCGGCATCGAGCCCGGCGACACCGTGGTGGTGTTCGGTGCCGGTCCGATCGGCTGCATGCACATCCGGATCGCGCGCGGCGTGCACGAGTGCGGCCCCGTCTACCTCGTCGACGTCAACGCCGAGCGGCTGAAGATGTCGGCCGAGGCCGTGCAGCCCGAGGAGACGATCGACGGCTCGCAGGTCGACGTCGTCGAGCGGGTCATGGAGCTGACCGGCGGCCGCGGCGCCGACATCGTGATCACGGCGACGGCCGCGAACATCACCCAGGAGCAGGCGATCGCGATGGCGGCCCGCAACGGGCGCATCTCGTTCTTCGGCGGTCTGCCCAAGACCAACCCGACGATCACCTGCGACTCCAACGTCGTGCACTACCGCCAGCTGCACATCCACGGCGCCAACGGCTCGGCGCCGGAGCACAACAAGCGAGCGCTGGAGTACATCTCCACCGGACAGGTCCCGGTCAAGGACCTGATCACCCGGCACATCCCCCTGGACGACGTCCTGTCGGCGTTCGACATCGTCGCCAAGGGTGAGGCGATCAAGGTCACCGTCGAACCCTGACCGGGGACCAGGTCAGGGTTCACGAGGGGGAGGTCGAGCGAGCCCCATGGCTGAGCTCGCGAGGCCGTGACGGGCGTGTCGAGACTCACCGTCGAGCCGTAGCCGATCCGAGTCGTCCGCCCAAGCGGGTGCTCTTGTACCCACCCAAGCGGACGACCCGAGGTCCTCGCGGGTCGTCCGCCCAAGCGGGTGCTCTTGTACCCACCCAAGCGGACGACCCGATCTTCCTGGGACGCCGGCTAAACCCGATCGCGTCGGCATGGCGTAGAACGGGCATGGAGACTCTGATCTCCGGAGGGCGGGACATGACCGAGCGCGGGACCCCTGCGGAGTTCGCGCGCTGGGTGGAGCCGCACCTGACGGTCATGACCCGCTACGCCGGGCGGCAGGTCGCCGTCGCGGACCGTGACGACGTCGTGCAGGAGGCGCTGATCCGCGCGTGGCAGCGCTGGTCGACGTACGACGAGCAGCGGGGTGCGCCCGCCGCCTGGTTGATCGGCATCCTGGCGGACCGTTGCCGGCGCCACCGGACCCGGCGGCCGCTCGGCTCCGTCGTCGAGCTGGTCGACACGGGTGGACCGGCGTCGGACCCGCACGACCTCGACCTCGAGCGCGCCGTGGCCGGGTTGAGTCGTCGACAGCGGCAGGCGGTCGACCTGCACTACTTCGTGGGCCTGGACGTCGCCGCCGTCGCCGAGGTCATGGACTGTGCACCTGGCACCGTCAAGGCGACCCTGCACCAGGCCCGGGCAAGGTTGCGCGAGCTGTTGGGAGACGACGATGACTGACGTCCTGGATGACGAGCAGGACAGCGCGATGGCCGAGCGACTGGCCGTGGCGGGCCGTCGCTGGCAGGCCGAGCAGGCGCCGAGCCCCGGCGTACCGCTCGACCGGCTCGACGCGCCACTCCCCCGACGTCGGTGGGCGTGGCGGCCCCTCGTGGCAGCCGCTGCGGCCGTGCTCCTCGTCGGCGGCGGCGCCTCGGTGATCAGCCGGTTCGGCGACTCCGCGACGACGCCGTCGCCGACCAGCCCCGGCGTCCCCAGCGGCCCGCGCACGGTGACCGTCCATGGCGAAGCCGGCGTAGCGGTGCCCTGGAAGCCGCTGAAGGCCGGCCATCCCCACGTCCGCCATCGCGTGCAGGGTCAGGTCGTCACGCCGTTCGACCAGATCCTCACCAGCGGGCGCATCTCGGGCCGCGTGCATCCCGGCGACCTCCTGGTCTTCACGGCCGTGCTCGAGTCGCCGACGGACCTGACCCTCGACCCGTGCCCGGACTACGACCTCGGCTTCGGCAGTTTCGCGTTCTACCAGTGGCGGCTGAACTGCGCCCAGGTCCCGTTCCGGGACGCGCAGGGTCACCCGATGCTCCCCGCGAACCGGAAGGTGCGGTTCGAGATGCGGATCCGGGTGCCGGACGACGTGGGTCGACAGAAGGTCCTGTGGACGATCGACGGGCCGCAGACGGCACCCGGCTTCTACGGCCTGGTCGACGTCATCGCCCCGTGAGCGTCAGTCCCCGCGCAGGAGAGGCGGGTGGAGGAGCTCGGTGTCACCCCGGCGGAACAACCGCGCCGGACGACCGCCGTCTCGATTGGTGCGCCCACCCGTGTCGACGAGGAAGCCGGGCGATCCGGTGACCTTGCGATGGAAGTTGCGTGGGTCGATCCGGTGACCCCACACCGCCTCGTAGACCCGGCGCAGCTCGCCGACGGTGAACTCCGGAGGGCAGAACGCCGTCCCGAGAGGGGTGTACTCCAGCTTGGACCGGGCCCGCTCCACGCCGTCCGCGAGGATCTGCTCGTGGTCGAAGGCGAGCTTCGGCCCGGCCGCCAGGGCTTCGTCGACGCTCACCCACTCGGCGTGGGCTGCGTCCGAGCCCGCCTTCGGTGACGGCAGGTCGGGCGCCAGGGCCAGGTGCGCCACCGTGACCACCCGTCCACGCGGGTCACGGCGCGGTGCGCCGTACGTGCGGAGCTGCTCGAGGTGGACGCCGCGCAGCCGTGTCCCGGTCTCCTCCGCGAGCTCGCGGGCGGCGGCACGGTCCAGGTCCTCACCGTCCTCGACGAAGCCTCCGGGCAGTGCCCACCGACCCTTGTAGGGCGGGATGCCGCGCCGGACCAGGAGGACGCAGAGCTCCTGGTCGCGGATCGTGAGGATCACCAGGTCGACGGTCACCGACACCTTCATGAGAGAGACTCTAGCTTCTAATCGTCAACTTGACGAGAACACCTTGGTGACTTATCGTCGTCCTGACGATTACAACGAGGAGCTGATCCAGATGGCCGACATCACCCGCTATCCCTTCGCGCGACACCTGCGCGGCACCGCCACCACCCACATCCGGCACGTGCGGAACGGTCAGCTGCGGCACGCCGGCACCGGGCTCTCCTTCTGGTTCCGCCCGTTGAGTGCCGTGCTGTCGGAGGTGCCCGTCGCCGACCGAGAGCTCCCTCTGCTCTTCCACGCGCGCACCGCCGACTTCCAGGACCTCGCCGTGCAGGCGACCGTCACGTTCCGCATCGCCGACCCCGAGGCCGCAGCGGCGCGGGTCGACTTCTCGCTGGACCCGGACACCGGCGCCTGGCGGACCACCCCACTCGACCAGCTCGGTGGGCTGCTCACGGAGACCGTGCAGCAGCACTCGCTCGCTCTCGTGGCCGGCATGACACTCACCGATGCGTTGGTCAGCGGCGTCGAGACCCTCCGGAACGTCGTCGGCGCCGACATCACCGGTGACGCCCGGTTGGCCCAGACCGGGATCGAGGTCGTCTCGCTCCGCGTGGTCGCGATCCGGCCCGAGCCCGAGGTCGAGAAGGCGCTGCGCACGCCGGCACGTGAGCTGGTGCAGCAGGAGGCAGACCGCGCGACGTACGAACGACGCGCCGTCGCGGTGGAGCGGGAGCGCGCGATCAGTGAGAACGAGCTCCAGAGCCAGATCGAGCTCGCGCGTCGCGAGGAGCAGCTGGTCGTCCAACGCGGCACGAACTCGCGACGCGAGGCCGAGGAGGAGGCAGCCGCCGGCCAGATCGGAGCACAGGCGACCGCCCAGCAGACCGTCACCCTCGCCGAGAGCGAGGCCGCGGCCATCCGGGTCCGCGGCGACGCGGAGGTCTCGGTGGAGGCGGCCCGCCTCGGGGCGCGGCGCGACCTCCCCGAGTCGGTGTTGTGGACCGAGGCGTTGCGCGAGCTTTCCGGTCAGCTGCCGGACATCGACAACCTCGTGCTCACCCCTGACCTGCTCGCGCCCCTGCTGGCCCGACTCGGCCGGAGCGGATCGTGACCACCGCACCACGCGTGGTCGTGGTCCACCGCGCCACCGAGCTCGAGGAGCTCCTGGCCCGGCACGGCACCCGGGGCCAGGTCGACTTCTTCCTGCGGACCCGTGGCCAGGACCTCGCCGCGGTCGAGGCGCGTCACGCGGCACAGCACCAGGCCCTGGCCACCATCGGGGCCGCCGTGCCCGTCGACTGGAGGCAGGGCCGGGTCGAGCGCGCGGACCTCGACCGCTTCCTGTTCGCTCCCGAGGACCTGGTCGTGGTGGTCGGCCAGGACGGTCTCGTTGCGAACGTCGCGAAGTACCTCGACGGCCAGCCGGTGATCGGCATCGACACCGATCCGGACCGAAACCCGGGAGTGCTCGTCCGATTCCCGGCCGTGGCGGCCGCCGACCTGTTGCGATCTCCACTGCGGCTCGAGCTGCGCACGATGGTCGAGGCGCACTCCGACGACGGGCAGAGGCTGCCGGCCCTGAACGAGGTGTTCGTCGGGCCGGCGAGCCACCAGACCGCTCGCTACACGCTGACGAGCGGAGACCGGCACGAGTCGCAGGCATCGTCGGGACTCATCGTCGCCACCGGCAGCGGAGCGACCGGCTGGTGCCGCTCCCTCTGGCTCGAGCACCACAGTGGGATGCGCCTACCGGCCCCCTCCGAGGACACGCTGGCCTGGTTCGTGCGCGAGGCGTGGCCCTCGCCAGCCACCGGCACGTCGTACACCGAGGGACTGCTCGGCCGCGGGGCGACGCTCTCGCTCCGGGTGGAGTCCGAGCGCGTGGTCGTGTTCGGCGACGGCATCGAGTCCGACCGGCTCGACCTGACCTGGGGTCAGACGGTCACCGTCAGCCAGGCCGCACGCGGTCTGAACCTCGTGGTCTGATCCTCGTGGTCTGATCCTCGTGGTCCACCCCCCAAGCCGCCTGGCGAGCAAGCTCGCAGCGAGGCCCGCTGCGGACGCCCCACCCCCCAAGCCGCCTGGCGAGCAAGCTCGCAGCGGCGCTCGCTGCGGACGTTCCACCCCCCAAGCCGCCTGGCGAGCAAGCTCGCAGCGGCGCTCGCTGCGGACGTTCCACCCCCCAAGCCGCCTGGCGAGCAAGCTCGCAGCGGCGCTCGCTGCGGACGTTCCACCCCGACTACGTCGGGTTGGAACGTCCTCGCTCGGGACCGACGACCGCGAGGATCTCCGGTTGCGAGAACAGCTCGCCCGCCAGAGTGCGTACGTCGTCCAGGGTGACCGCTTCGATGCGGGCCAGCACCTCGTCGATGCTGAGCAGCTCGTCGTCGACCAGCTGGGACTTCCCCAGGCGGGTCATCCGCGAGGCGGAGTCCTCGAGCCCCAGGACCAGGCCGCCCTTGAGCTGGCCCTTGCCACGGGTGAGCTCCTCGGCGTCGATGCCGTCCTGGGCGATCTTCGCGAGCTCGGCACGGACGACGTCGAGCACCTGCTCGAGCTTGTTCGGCAGGCAGCCGACAGAGACCCCGACCAGGCCGGCGTCGACGTGCTGGCTGGCGAAGGAGAAGACGGAGTAGGCCAGGCCGCGCTTCTCGCGCACCTCCTGGAAAAGCCGGCTCGACGTGCCGCCGCCGAGGGCGGCGTTGAGGACGCCGAGCGCGAACCGCCGGTCGTCGGAGCGGGTGAGTCCCTGCATACCGAGGACGACGTTGACCTGCTCGAACTGCCGGCTCGCCTGAGCGACGCCGGTGCCGACCTTGCGCGGCGTGGCGGTCTGGCGCGCGGCGACCGGCAGGGCGGTGCCGGACAGGAAGTCACGTCGCGAGAACGCCGTGCGGACCAGGCGGACGATCTTCGCGTGGTCGACGCTGCCGGCCACCGAGACGACCATCCGCTCGGGACGGTAGTGACGCTGGTAGAAGCGCCGGATCTGGTCGCGGGTCATCGACTCGATCGTGGCCACCGTGCCGGCGATCGGCCGACCCAGGGGCGAGTCGCCCCACGCCAGCGACGCGAAGAGGTTGTGAGCCACGTCGTCGGGGTCGTCGTCGTGCATCGCGATCTCGTCGAGGATCACGTCGCGCTCGGCGTCGACGTCGTCGGCGGTGAGCAACGAGGAGGTGACCATGTCGCCGAGCACGTCGACCGCCAGCGGGAGGTCCTCGTCGAGGACCCGCGCGTGGAAGCAGGTGTACTCCTTGGCGGTGAACGCGTTGAACTCACCGCCGACCGCGTCGAGCGCGATCGAGATGTCGAGAGCCGAGCGCTCGGGCGTGCCCTTGAACAGCAGGTGCTCGAGGAAGTGCGAGCAGCCGTGCAGCGCCGGAGACTCGTCGCGCGAGCCGACCCCGACCCAGACCCCGATGGTGGCCGAACGCTGACCGGGGACCTGCTCGGTGATGATCCGCAGTCCGCTGGGCAACGTCGTACGCCGCACCACGCCGCCGTCCTCCTTGAGGAGGGTGCGCGTGGTGCCCGATGGCTTCGCCCCGGAGAGCTGGGTAACCGACGACCGGCCGGCAGCGGGCTGCCGGCCGGTCGTGGCGGTTGCCTGGTAGGTCACCGGCGGGTCACTCGGTGACCTGGACGACGTCTTCGGTCGACTCCGGAGCGGCCGGCTCGGAAGCCTCCTCGCCCTTCGCGTCCTCCTCGACGACCGGGATCAGCGACAGCTTGCCGCGGTCGTCGATCTCGGCGATCTCGACCTGGATCTTCTGACCCACCGAGACGACGTCGTCGACGTTCTCGACCCGCTTGCCGCCCACCAGAGCACGGAGCTTGGTGATGTGGAGCAGGCCGTCCTTGCCCGGGAGCAAGGAGACGAAGGCGCCGAAGTTGGTCGTCTTCACGATCGTGCCGAGGTAGCGCTCGCCGACCTCGGGCATGGTCGGGTTGGCGATCGCGTTGACCGCGGCACGGGCGGCCTCGGCCGCCTCGCCGTTGGTCGCGCCGATGTAGACCGTGCCGTCGTCCTCGATCGAGAGCTGGGCGCCGGTGTCGTCCTGGATCTGGTTGATCACCTTGCCCTTGGGGCCGATGACCTCGCCGATCTTGTCGACGGGCACCCGGATGCTGATGATCCGCGGAGCGTGGACCGACATCTCCTCGGGGGCGTCGATGGCCTCGGCCATCACCTCGAGGATCGTCAGTCGCGCGTCCTTGGCCTGGTTCAGCGCCTGGGCGAGGACCTCGGCCGGGATCCCGTCGAGCTTGGTGTCGAGCTGGAGCGCGGTGACGAACTCCTTGGTGCCGGCGACCTTGAAGTCCATGTCGCCGAACGCGTCCTCGGCGCCGAGGATGTCGGTGAGCGCGACGTACTGCGTCTGACCGTCGACCTCGCCGGAGATCAGGCCCATCGCGATGCCCGCGACGGCCGCGCGCAGCGGCACACCCGCCTGCAGGAGCGACATGGTGGAGGCGCAGACCGAGCCCATCGAGGTCGAGCCGTTGGAGCCCATCGCCTCGGAGAGCTGACGGATCGCGTAGGGGAACTCCTCACGCGTCGGGAGCACGGGCAGCAGGGCTCGGCGGGCGAGCGCCCCGTGGCCGACCTCGCGACGCTTGGGCGAGCCCACGCGTCCGGTCTCACCGGTGGAGAACGGCGGGAAGACGTACTTGTGCATGTAGCGGCGCGTCTTCTCCGGCGACAGCGTGTCGAGCTTCTGCTCCAGCGTCAGCATGTTCAGCGTGGTGACACCCAGGATCTGGGTCTCGCCGCGCTCGAACAGCGCCGAACCGTGCACCCGCGGGAGCACGGCGACCTCGGCGTGCAGCGGCCGGATGTCGGCCAGGCCGCGGCCGTCGATGCGGATCTTCTCGCGCAGCACGCGCTCACGCACGACCGCCTTGGTGACCGAGCGGTAGGCCGCGCCGATCTCGCGCTCGCGACCCTCGAACTGACCGGTCAGCTTCTCGAGCAGACCCGCCTTGATCTCGTCGGTGCGGGCCTCGCGCTCCTGCTTGTCACCGATCGTCATCGCGGTGGCGACGTCGGCCTTGGTGGCGGCCTCGACGGCGTCGTACACGTCGTCCTCGTAGTCGAGGAAGATCGGGAATTCCTGCACCGGCTTGGCGGCCTGCTTGGCCAGCTCGGACTGCGCCTCGCACAGCTGCTTGATGAACGGCTTGGCGGCGTCGAGGCCGCCGGCGACGATCTCCTCGGTCGGAGCCTGCGTGCCGGACTGGACCAGCGTCCAGGTCTGCTCGGTGGCCTCGGCCTCGACCATCATGATCGCGACGTCGCCGGTGTCGGTGACCCGGCCCGCGACGACCATGTCGAACACGGCGTCCTCGAGCTGGCTGTGGGACGGGAACGCGACCCAGGTGCCCTCGATCAGGGCCACTCGGACGCCGCCGACCGGGCCGGAGAACGGCAGGCCGGACAGCTGCGTCGACATCGACGCGGCGTTGATCGCCAGCACGTCGTAGGGCTGGTCGGGGTCGAGCGCCAGCACGGTGATCACGACCTGCACCTCGTTGCGCAGGCCCTTCTTGAACGTCGGGCGCAGCGGGCGGTCGATCAGCCGGCAGGTGAGGATCGCGTCCTCGCCGGGGCGACCCTCGCTACGGAAGAACGAGCCGGGGATCTGGCCCACGGCGTACATCCGCTCCTCCACGTCGATGGTGAGCGGGAAGAAGTCGAACTGGTCCTTGGGAGTCTTGCCGGCCGTGGTGGCCGACAGGAGCATGGTCTCGTCGTCGAGGTAGGCCGTGACGGAGCCGGCGGCCTGACGGGCCAGCAGGCCGGTCTCGAACTTGATGGTCCGCTGGCCGAACTTGCCGTTGTCGAGAACGGTCTCGACTGCGGAAATGATGGGTTCTGACATGGACAGGTTCCCTGTCCCTTTCTCTTCGCGGAGCGACCCCGCGAACGTCCCGCTGCTCGAAGACGCAGAGCACTTCAGAACTGGCTGGTCTTCGATCGAGGCTCGCGGATCGGCCCAAGGTCTGGGGGCCGATCTCCGAGAGCCACTACCGAGGACCGGGCCGACGTGAGCGGGTCGCTCCTGGTGATGGTGTGTGTTCAGTTGTCTACTTCGACCCTAGCGGCCGGTTGTTCCGGAACAGGCCCGGAACGTGGAAGGAGCGGCCACCCGGTCGGGCAGCCGCTCCGGACGTCAACGGCGCAGGCCGAGACGCTCGATGATCGAGCGGTAACGCTCGATGTCGGTCTTGTTCAGGTAGTTCAGCAGCCGTCGGCGCTGACCCACGAGGAGCAGCAGACCACGACGCGTGTGGTGGTCGTGCTTGTGCTCCTTCAGGTGCTCGGTGAGGTGGGCGATGCGATGGCTCAGCAACGCGATCTGCACCTCGGGGGAGCCGGTGTCGCCCTCGGTCGTGGCGTAGTCGGCGATGATCTTCTGCTTGGTCTCCGCGTCGGTTCCGATCGACATACGGGCTCCTTCACTGGGTTCTCGTTGCGCGGCGCGCCGGGGCCTGTTCACCCGGGCACTCTGGATCCGCGGCCGTTGCACGGCAACCGGACGAGATTATCAGCGGCGCGCGGCGCCACCCAAAACGACGGGGACGGGCGCCGTTCGGCGCCCGTCCCCGGGAACGTGCTGGTCAGACAGCCCTACGTCGGTCAGACGGCCGGCGGGGCGTCGTTGCGCTGCTGCTGCTCGGTGGTGGTCTGGCTCCCGTCGGAGTGGGTCGTCGTCGAGACCGTGCGCGAGGCCCGGCCCCGGTTCATCGTCACGCCGGTCAGCACGATCAGGAGCACGCCGGCCAGTGCGATGATCCAGCCGATCAGCGTGAGGTCGACGTTGCTGATCGTGTCCTGGACGGCGAGGGCGAGGATCAGACCCACGGCCAGGAGGAAGATGCCGAATCCGTATCCCATGGCGTTCCCTTCGTTCGGTCCGCCCTGGACGGGCGGGTCGTCGTCTCCTGCCGTTCCCCTCGAAGGCCTTCCGCATGCGTGACTGGTCCCCTCATCGCCGGTAGGACAGACTCGACGTGTGCGTTCACCGCTGCGCCTCTCGGACCCGCCGGTCGCCCCCGACTACACCGGGACGCGGCTGACCGCCTGCAACCTGTGCGAGGCGATCTGCGGTCTCGAGCTGACGCTGACCGACGGGCGGGTCACCGCGATCCGCGGCAACCCGGCCGATCCCTTGTCCCGCGGCTACATCTGCCCGAAGGGCGTGGCGCTCGCGGACGTGTACGACGACCCCGACCGGCTCCGCCGGCCGATCGTGCGGCGGGTCTCGACGGGCTCGACCACCGAGACCTCGTGGGAGGAGGTCAGCTGGGACGACGCCCTCGATCTGGTCGCCGATCGGCTCGCCGCGACGATCAACGAGCACGGACCGGACTCGGTCGGCGTCTACCTCGGCAACCCGAACGCGCACGCGCTGGCCTCGGCCACTCACGCGCTGCCGTTCGTGAAGTCTCTGCGCACCCACAACCGCTTCTCGGCCACCACCGTCGACCAGGCGCCGCACCAGCTGGTGTCGTGGCAGCTGTTCGGCCATCAGCTGCTGATCCCGATCCCCGACCTGGACCGCACGTCGTACCTCCTGGTGCTGGGCGCGAACCCGATGGCGTCGAACGGATCATTGATGACCGCCCCCGACTTCCCGAAGCGCGCCCGCGCGATCCAGGACCGAGGCGGTCGGATCGTCGTGCTCGACCCGCGGCGTACGGAGACGGCCAAGATCGCCGACGAGCACCACTTCGTCCGCCCCGGCAGCGACGTCGTGGTCCTGCTCGCGATGCTGCGGACCCTGCTCGTCGAGGACCTCGCCCGCTCACCGGCGTACGTCGACGGGATCGAGCGGCTGCGGGAGCTGGTCGACCCGTTCACGCCCGCCCTGGCCGAGGAGGTCAGTGGGCTCCCGGCTCAGGTGATCGAGCGGCTGGCGCGTGAGCTCGCCGCTGCCGACGGGGGCGCGGCGTACGGACGCGTGGGGGTCTCGACCACGGGCTTCGGCTCGCTGTGCCACTGGGCGATCGACTGCCTCAACCTGCTGGCCGGGCACTTCGACCGGCCCGGCGGGGTGCTGTTCCCCGAGCCGGCCGTCGACGTCGTCGGCCGACGTTTCGTCGGGACCGGTCACTACGACCGGTACCGCAGTCGCGTACGCGGGCTCCCGGAGTACGGCGGTGAGCTGCCCGCGGCCACCATGCGCGAGGAGATCGAGACGTCCGGGCGGGGACAGATCCGGGCCTTCGTCAGCCTGGCCGGCAACCCGGTGCTCTCGACGCCCGACGGCAGTGGGCTCGGGCGTGCCTTCGACTCGCTCGACTTCATGGTGGCGGTCGACATCTACCTCAACGAGACCACCCGGCACGCCGACGTCATCCTGCCGCCCACCACGACGCTCGAGCGCGACCACTACGACCTCGTCTTCCACACGCTGGCGGTGCGGAACACCGCACGCTTCAGCTCCGCCGTGTTCGACAAGCCCGAAGGCTCGCGGCACGACTGGGAGATCTACCGCGACCTGACCGGGCGGCTCGAGAAGCGACTGCTTCGCACGGGCGGACGTCGGGCACGCCTGATGCGCCGCGCCCGGCTGTCGACGAGCCCGACCGCCCAGCTGGCGCTGCTGCTCCGCACCGGGAGACGCGTGTCGCTGCGTCGCCTGCGCGCACACCCGGAGGGCGTCGACCTCGGGCCCCTGCGCCCGACGATGCCGGGCCGCCTGCAGACCGAGGACCACCGGATCGACCTGGTCCCCTCGCTCCTCGTGGGCGACCTGGACCGGCTCCGGCGGTGGCTCGACGATCGGCCGGACGACGCCCTCGTGCTGATCGGACGCCGGCACAAGCAGGACAACAACTCGTGGTTCCACAACACGACGCGGCTGACCCGAGGGAAGCCTCGCCACCAGCTCCTGATGCACCCCGGCGACCTCGCCGCACGTGGCCTCGAGGACGGCGCGCTGGTGACGGTGGCGTCGCGGGTCGGCTCCGTGCGCGTCGAGGTGGCGGCGACCGACGACATGATGCCGGGCGTCGTCTCCCTCCCCCACGGCTACGGGCACCAGGTCGGCGGCACCCGGCTCCGGAACGCGACGAAGGTCGCGGGCGCGTCGATCAACGACCTGACCGACCCCGAGCTCCTCGACCTCTCGGGGAACGCCGCGTTGAGCGGCGTCCCGGTGACCGTCGAGGCCGTGTCCTAGCCGGCGACGACCCGGCGTACGAGGTCGTCCCAGGCCGTGAGGATCCGCGGCAGGTGCATCGCCTCGATCTCCACCTGCTGCTCGAGGATCGGGACCTCCAGCGGCGCCAGCAGGGCGGTGGCGAGGAAGGCGACGTCGCCACTCACGCCGAGCTGGGTGAGCAGGTACCGCACGTGCATCGCGGTGAAGGAGACCGCGGCGTAGCTGCGTGCCCCGGCGCGCCCCGCGGCCGAGATCAGGCGCCGGTGGAGGAGGTTGAGCTCGATCCGGGCATGGCCGAAGGCGAGGAGCCGCTCCATCGGTTCGGCGCCGGGTCCGATCGGGGGCGGTCCCGAGAGGATCGAGGCCTGGAACGCCGTCTCGCTGCGGTTGAGAACGGCGGCCATCAGGCCCTCGCGGCTCTCGAAGCGACGGAAGACCGTGCCCTTGCCGACGCCGGCGCGGGCGGCGACCGCCTCCATCGTCACGCCGTCAACCCCACACTCACCGATCAGCGCGTCAGCCGCGACGAGGAGCGCGTCCCGGTTGCGCGCGGCATCGCGGCGCTCCGGGGGCTCGTCGTCGGCGAGCGGGAGGCGGATCGGCACGGGGCGAGGCTAGCGAGACGGGCGAACGGCGGCCAACGGGTTCGGATGCGGACCGGCCCGAACCCGTCACAGGGTCGTGGTGAGGAAGTGCAGCATCTCGAGGGTGTGGGCGTTCCAGTAGACCCGGGTGTGTCCCCCGTCGCCCTGTACCCACGGGTCGGGTGCGGTGGGCGCCTCCCGGGAGAGCGCGACGGCACCGTCGTGGAAGGGGTCGCTCGCGCCGCACCAGAGGCCCCACGGCAGGCCCCCGAGCATCGACAGGTCGTCGAGGACCGGGTTGCCCGCGTTCAGCGCCGGGCTGAACAGCGCCAGCCCCCGCGCCCACCCCGGTCGGGCCTGGAGGTAGCGGAGGGCGCCGTACCCTCCCCGCGACCAGCCCCAGACCGCCCGTCGGTCGGCCGCGAAGCCGCGCTGGTCCAGCCAGCCGGGCAGCTCGTCGTGCAGCATCGCCTGCGGGTCCACTCCCGCTGTGGGCAGCCAGCCGTTCGGCCCGTCGTCGGTGCCGGCAACGACGAACGGTGGCGCCCCGGCCTCGACCGCAGCGGTGACGAAATGACCCAGGCCGATGCTCCGGAACGACGCTGCCGTCGCGCTCCCGCCGTGCAGCACGACGACGACCGGGAGCCCGGCACCGTTGCCGTGCCCCGCCGGGACTGCGGTGAAGAGGTCGATCGGCCCCATGTGCGTCGACGTCACCTGCTCGACACGCACCCGGCCCTCGGCGGCGTCCGGGACGAACGGGTGCTCGAGCCCGAGCTTCTTGCGGACCTGGAAGCGCAGGTTGTACGGCGCGGCCTCCCAGCCGACGACACCGGCGACTCCGACGCCCGCCGCCGCGGCTCCCCCGGTCAGGAGCCCGCGCCGGCTGATCACGGGCGGGGATCGAGCGTCGACACGTGGCGAGATTAGCCAGTGCCGAGTGAGGAGGGACCGGGAATAAAACGGACCGTGGTCCGTTTTAGGTGGCATGACTGATCACAGTGAATCCCGTGGATCCCGCGTCGTCGTCCTGCTCGGCAGCCTCCGCGCCGACTCCTACAACCGTCGGATCGTCGAGCGCCTGCAGGCCGAGGCGCCCGAAGGCGTGACCGTGGAGATCGCCACCGGGCTGTCGCAACTGCCGTTCTACAACGAGGAGATCGACAACGGGACAGACGTGCCGGCGGCCGCCCGGGCGCTGCGTACGCAGGTCGCCGCGGCCGACCGGGTGCTGGCGGTGACGCCGGAGTACAACGGCACGATGCCGGCGGTGCTGAACAACGCCATCGACTGGCTCTCGCGCCCCTACGGCGTCGGCGCGCTCACGGGCAAGCCGTTCGCGGTGGTCGGCGCGACGCCGACCCGGTTCGGCGGCAAGTGGTCACACGAGGACGCCCGACGCTCCGCCACCGTCGCGGGTGCCGACGTCGTCCCCGACCTGGTGCTGTCGCACTCCACGCTCGACGCCGATGTGTTCGAGGACCCCGAGGTCTTCGCCCGCTTCCTGGGCGCGCTGGTGACGCTGGTCGAGCACCGGCCGGCAGCCGTCGACGCTGCCTGACAGTGGTGGCGGTCGGCTGACCCCGGTTCATCATGTGATGCGGACGGACCGCCGCTTCTCATGGTGAAACCTGGACCACCGTGACCAGACTTCAGCCCCCCAGTACCCGACGTACGGCGTCGCGGGCGGCCATCGGGTCGCTCGCGGCCAGCGCGGCCTCGGCGGCGTCCTCCAGGGTGTCCATGCTGGCCGCTGCGAGACGCGCGCCGACGGGGCGCACCGCGGCCGAGGCCATCGACAGCGATGTGATCCCCATCCCGACCAGCACGCAGGCCAGCAGGGGGTCGGCGGCGGCCTCGCCGCACACGCCCACCGGCTTCCCGGCCTGCTTGCCGGCTTCGGCGGTGATCGCGATCAGCTGGAGCACGGCCGGTTGCCAGGCGTCGGTCAGGTGGGCCAGGTCGGTGGCCATCCGGTCGGCGGCCATCGTGTACTGGGTGAGGTCGTTGGTGCCGATCGACAAGAAGTCGACGACCTCGAGCATCCGGTGCGCCAGCAGCGCGGCCGACGGCACCTCCACCATGACCCCGGGCTTCAGCCCCCGCGCCCGCACCGCTTCGCCGAACGACGCGGCCTCGGCCACCGTCGCCACCATCGGTGCCATCACCCAGGTCTCGGTCCCCGTCTCGCGCGCGGCCCCGGCGATGCCGTCGAGCTGACGCACGAGCAGGTCCGGGTTGTCGAACGACAGCCGGAGACCGCGTACACCGAGGGCCGGGTTCTCCTCGCCGTCGTGGGTCGCGAAAGCGACCGGCTTGTCCGAGCCGGCATCGAGGGTGCGGACCACGACGTACCGACCGGCGAACGGCGCCAGCACCTCGCCGTAGATCGCCGCCTGCTCCTCGGCCGACGGCTCGTCGGCGCGGTTCAGGAAGCACAGCTCGGTCCGGAAGAGCCCGACGCCCTCAACCGGACCGCCGGCCGCGGCCCGCGCCGACTCGCCGTCGGCCACGTTCGCGAGGATCTTCACGCGCGTGCCGTCGGCCGTCTCGCCGGGCCCGCTCCACGTCGCCAGCGCCTCGCGAGCCTCCCGGTCGGCGGCGACGCGACGCTCGGCCTCGTCCGGATCGGGTGAGGTCTCGATCGTCCCGGCGACGCCGTCGACGAGGACCGGCGTCCCGGCCGTGAGTGACGTCGCCCCAGCTGTGCCGACGACGCACGGGATCGCCAGCTGGCGCGCGATGATCGCGGTGTGGCTCGTCGGCCCGCCGCGCTCGGTCACCAGGGCCAGCACGACCCTCGGATCCAGCGTCGCGGTGTCCGACGGAGCGAGGTCCTCGGCGACGAGCACGGCCGGCGTCTCGGGCATCTGGACCCCCGGCTCCGGCTCGCCGACCAGGTGGGCGACCAGGCGACGTTCGATGTCGCGCAGGTCGGTCACCCGCTCGGCCATCAGGCCGCCCATCGACGTGAACACCTGCACGAACTGGTCGACCGCCGCGTGCACGGATGCGAGGAGGTCGTCGCCGGACTTGAGGTGCTTGCGGACCGCGGAGCGCAGCCCCTTGTCGCGGGCCAGCCCGGCGCTGGCCGTCAGCACCTCGGCCGCCGCGTCGGAGGCCTTGTCGGCGCGACGCTCGAAGCCGGTCCCGACCGCCTGGGCGGCGTCGTCGTACGCCGCCAGCCCGCTCTCCTCGTCGTACGCCGACCCGTCGAACGCGGCCACGGCGGCCGGCGACACCTCACCGCGCACCACCAGGGCCGGACCGTAGGCGACGCCCGGGACGACCGGGGTGCCGTGCAGGAGAGGGGAAGCGGAGCCGGAACCGGAGGACGTCGCGTCGCTCATGGCGACACGTTGCCACGCCTTCGCTTGACAAGTCAACACGTTCGGGCGTAAAACCACACACACACAGATGAGGAGTCTGCGTTGACGATGTACGCCGAGGAGCGCCAGCAGGCGATCGCGCGCCTGGTCACCCAGCGCGGCCGGATGTCGGTCAACCAGCTGGCTCGAGAATACGACGTCACGACCGAGACCGTCCGCCGCGACCTGTCGACGCTGGAGAGGATGGGGCTGGTCCGCCGGGTCCACGGGGGCGTGGTGCCGCCGGCGTCGCTGTCCCTGATCGAGGCCGGGCTCCGCGAGCGCGACCAGGTCAACACCGAGGCCAAGGAGCGGATCGCACGCGCCGCCCTCGAACGACTCCCTCCCCCGGGCGGCACGATCCTGCTCGACGCGGGAACCACCACCAGCCGACTGGCCTCGCTGCTGCCGCCCGACCATGCGCTGACCGTGATCACCCACGGTGTCCCGATCGCGGCCCGGCTGGCCGGCCAGCGACACATCGACCTGCGCCTGCTTCCCGGCCGAGTTCGGCGCACCACCCAGGCGGCCGTCGGCGCCGAGACCGTCGCAGCGCTCTCCCACCTTCGGGTCGACGTCGCGTTCCTCGGCACCAACGGGATCACGGCCGCGCACGGCTTCACCACCCCGGACCCCGACGAGGCCGCGGTCAAGCGAGCCCTGATCGAGAGCGGGCGCGAGGTGATCGCGGTCGCGGACGCCTCGAAGTTCGGGATCGACACAGCGGTGAGGTTCGCCGTTCCGGAAGAGATCGACGTGCTGATCACCGACGGTGACGTGTCGACCGTCGACCGTCGCGCCATGACCAAGTCCGGCGTCGAGGTGGTCGTCGCATGATCGTGACGCTCACCGCCAACCCGAGCCACGACCGCACCGTCAACCTGAGCGCCCCCCTCGAGCGCGGAGCCGTGCAGCGCGCCGAGTCGGTGATCTCCCAAGCCGGAGGCAAGGGCGTCAACATCTCGCGAGCGTGCGTCGCCGCGGACCTCCCGTCGATCGCCGTCCTGCCCGCGGCGAAGGACGACCCGTTCGTGCTCGAGCTCCTGGCCGCCGGCATCGACTGCCGACCCGTGCCGCACGAGGGCGACCTCCGCGTGAACATCACGATCACCGAGCCCGACGGCACCACGACCAAGCTGAACAGCCCCGGGCCGCAGGCGACCCCGCGCCTCCTCGACGAGCTGGAGGAGGCACTCGTACGCCGCGCGGCGAGCGCCGACTGGATCGTCCTGGCGGGCTCCTTGCCGCCCGGCACTCCGCCGGAGTGGTACGCCGTGCTGGTGACCGCCCTGCGCGGCGCCGGTGCGCGGGTCGCGGTCGACACCAGCGACGCCCCACTCAAGGCTCTCGTCGACGCCTTGTCCGACGACCCGGCCAGTGCACCACACCTGATGAAGCCCAACGGCGAGGAGCTCGCGTCGTTCACCGGGCACGAGGCCGACGCGCTGGAGGCCGACCCGGCGGCGGCCGCCGAGGCAGCCCGCGACCTGGTCGGACGGGGTGTGGAGTCAGTGCTCGTCACCCTCGGTCCGCACGGGGCCGTGCTGGTCCGCGCCGACGGGGCGTGGCACGCCTCTCCCCCGCCCACCACGGTCGTCAGCACGGTCGGAGCCGGCGACTCCAGTCTGTTCGGGTACCTCCTCGGCGACGTCACCGGGCGCCCCCCTGAGGAACGACTCGCTCTCGCTGTGGCCTACGGCAGCGCCGCCGCCGGCCTTCCCGGCACCACCATCCCCCACCCCCGGCAGGCTCGCACGGACCTGGTCCATGTCACCCGCCTCGACCTCCCCCCAGGAGAGTGACCATGTCCGACCTCATCACCAGCGCGCTGGTGCGCCTCGACGCCGATCTCGGCACCGAGAAGCACGACGTCATCCGCGCGCTCGCGGCCATCGTGGCCGACGCCGGCCGCACCGCCGACCCCGACCAGCTGGCCTCGGATGCGATCACCCGTGAGGGCACCGCCCCCACCGGCCTCGCCGGCGGGATCGCCATCCCCCACTGCCGGACGACGGCCGTCGACGAGCCCACGCTCGCGTTCGTGCGGCTCCAGCCGATGGTCGAGTTCGGCGCCAAGGACGGCCCCGCCGACATCGCCTTCCTGATCGCCGCACCGGCCGGTGGCGACGTGCCCCATCTGCAGCTGCTCACCAAGCTCGCTCGTGCGCTGGTCAGGCCGGACTTCACCGCCGGCCTCCGCAACGCCAAGACCGAACAGGAGGTCGTGGCGCTGGTGCTCGACGTCGTGGGCGACGAGCCCACCACGAAGCCGGCCACCGCTCCTGCTCCCGCCGCGTCCGCCGGGACGAGGTCGCTGGTCGCGGTCACGGCGTGCCCCACCGGCATCGCCCACACCTACATGGCCGCCGAGGCG
>Ga0268266_10001166_pt1 | contig 32524 bp, 24 predicted proteins | sample KBSS13metaG_FD_190356 | JGI IMG/M metagenome (GOLD analysis project Ga0268266, IMG submission 190356) | Switchgrass rhizosphere microbial communities from Kellogg Biological Station, Michigan, USA - KBS S1-3 metaG (SPAdes) (version 2) | ecosystem: Host-associated > Plants > Roots > Rhizosphere... | reverse complement strand
GCCGCGGCGCCGGTGTGAGCGACGATTCGGCGGATGCCCTTGCTGACCGATTCTTCGGCCACGATGACAAACGACTCCGCCTGCTCGCTCGACTGCAGGTGCGTGCCGCCGCAGAACTCGACGGAGTAAGCGCGCCATTCCGGGTTCGTTGGATTCTCAAGCAGATCCTTCACCGGCACGCCGACCGACACCACTCGCACCAGCGGCGGGTACTTCTCGCCGAACACCGCGCGAAGCCCGGCGATCTTGAGTGCCTGCTCCTGTGGCGCGTTCTCGGCATACACGGGCAGCGCCTTTTCGATCGTCTCATTCACGAGCGACTCAATCTTGGCCAGCTCATCGTCCGCCAGCGCCTTGCCGTGCGAGAAGTCGAAGCGGAGTTTTTCCGGATCCACGAGCGAGCCTTTTTGCTGCACGCCATCGCCGAGCGTTTCGCGTAGCGCCCAGTTCGCCAGATGCGTGGTCGTATGGTTCTGCTGCGTGCGATCGCGAATGTCATCCACGACAGCCGTCACCGCGTCGCCGACTTTCAGGTCGCCGGATTTTCGCTGTCCGAGATGCAGCACGTATTTGCCGGCCGCCTTGGTGGCGTGCACTTCAAACTCGCCGCCGCGGGAGGACGTGAGCGTACCGACATCGCCAACCTGGCCGCCCATTTCTGCATAGAAGGGTGTGCGGCTTAAAACGACCGCGAACGAATCGCCCGCGTCGGCGGCGATGTGATCGGTGAACGACGTGCCGTCCCAAATCGCCACGACCTGGGCACTGGCCTGCTCGCGCTTGTACTTAGGTTGATCGTCCGTCGGCGCGATCTTGAGCGTCTCCAGCTTACCCAGCGCATCCGGCGGCAGCGTGGCGAGACTCGTGTCGCCCTCCTTGCCACCGGCGCGGGCCTTCTCGCGGGCTTCTTCCATCAGGCGCTCGTATTCCGGTGCGTCGATGCTGAAGCCGCGCTCCTCGGCCATGATGCGAGTGAGATCGACCGGGAAGCCGTACGTGTCGTGCAGCTTGAACGCGTCTTCGCCAGAAATCTGGATCGACTTGGAAATCCCTTTCTGCTGCCGCTCGACGGCCCGGTCAACCGCGTCGTCGAACAGCGCGATGCCGCGGTCGATCGTTTTACCGAAGCTGACTTCCTCGTCGCGGATCAGGCCGATGACGTGCCCGGAACTTTTCTTCAATTCCGGAAACGCCGCGCCCATCGCCGACACCACCACCGACACAAGCTCATGCATGAATGGATCGCGCAGACCGAGCTGCTGCCGGCCGAAACGTACGGCGCGACGCAGGATTCGCCGCAACACGTAGCCGCGACCTTCATTGCTCGGCGAAGCGCCGTCGGTGATCGCGAACGTCAGGCAGCGGACGTGATCCGCAATCACGCGGAACGCGATGTCTTTGCGAAGTCCTTCGTCCGCCGCCTCGGCGACGGGATCGGCCGCGTTGGTTTTCGGAAATTTCCCGCCGTACGTGTGGCCGCTGAGCTCTTTCAGCTTCGTCCAGAACGGATCCCACAGATCGATGTCGTAGTTCGATCCCTTGTCCTGCAATACTTGGCAGATGCGCTCGAAGCCCATGCCGGTGTCGACGTGCTGCGCGGGCAGCACGGTGAGTGAACGGTCGGCGTTGCGGTTGTACTGGATGAAGACGTTGTTCCAGATTTCCATCACACGCGGGTCTTCGCCATTGACCTGCGGGCCGCCGGATTTGTCGGGGGTGCGATCGTAGTAGATTTCCGTGCACGGGCCGCAGGGGCCAGTGTCGCCCATTTCCCAGAAGTTGTCTTTGCCGAAGAAGTGGATGTGATCGTCCGGCAGGCCGGCGACTTTTTTCCAAATGTCGGCCGCTTCGGTGTCGCGCGGCACGCCGTTTTTCTCGTCGCCTTCAAAGCAGCTCACGTGCAGGCGCTCGGGATCGAGCTTCCACACCTTGGTGAGCAATTCCCACACCATTTCAATCGCGCCCTGCTTGAAGTAGTCGCCGAACGACCAGTTGCCGAGCATCTCAAAAAACGTGTGGTGTCGCCGGCTGCGGCCGACGTCGTCCAGGTCGTTGTGTTTGCCGCCGGCGCGGATGCACTTTTGCGTGTTGACCGCCCGCGTGTACGCGCGCTTTTCCTGCCCGAGGAAGATCGGCTTGAACTGGTTCATGCCGGCGTTGGTGAACAGGAGCGTCGGGTCGTCGTGCGGCACCACCGGCGACGAAGGCACGAACGTGTGGCCGTGCTTTTGCACGAAGAAGTCAATGTAGGCTTGGCGGATCTCGGCTGAGGTCATTTTGTCCTTCAAACTAAGGGCCGGGAATTATGGTCGATGGCCCCGCGAAAGAAAAGCCGGACAGGGTGTTGGTTTCCGCGTTTTTGAAGAAAAAACGAACTAACCCGCCCCCGCCCGCCCCCGCTGGAATTTACTTGAAATATATTAGTTAGTGATTACTATTTTAATGATCGCTCGCATTCCAGCGGAGGCGGCATGCTCGGGCTGGCGGCTGCAGGACATCCGGTGAACTGGTTCGGAGGCTGGAGCCTCATTGGACTCGCGTTCGCCACCGGGGCGGCGATCGGACTCTTCTTCCACCGCGAAAACTTCTGGGGCGGCTACGCATCCTTTCGCCGGCGGATCATTCGGCTCGGGCACATCGCCCTTGCGGCGCTCGGCATGATGAACGTCATCTACGGCATCGCGCCGTGGCCGGCGGCGGGATCTCGGTTCGGCGATGCGGCGTCGATCGCATTGCTTGTCGGCGGCGCGGCGATGCCGGCCGTCTGCTTCCTCGCCGGGTGGCGGCCCTCGTTTCGAAAGCTCTTTTTCATTCCTGTGACGTCCTTGATAGCGGCCGTGGTCTGCATACTACTTGGAGGCCAGTCATGAAAATCGGATTGCTTGCGATGAGTGGGATCCGTGCGCACGACAAGAAATTGCTCGAGCTCGGGCTCACGCTTCCCGGCTTTGTCGATCGCAGTAAGGTGATTGCCTCGCTGCCGAGCCTGGGGTTGCTCTACCTCGCCGCGGTGACGCCGGCGGGACATGACATTCGGTATTACGAGGCTGAGGCTGACCTGAAGGAACCGCCGGAGGTGTACGGCTGCGATCTGGTCGCGATCAGCACGTTTTCCGCACAGGTGTTTGAGGCGTACGCGATCGCCGACCGCCTGCGCGCCGCCGGCGTGAAGGTGGCGATGGGCGGGCTGCACGTGTCGGTCCTGCCCGACGAAGCGGCACAACACGCCGACTACGTCATCGTCGGCGAAGGCGAATCGCAATGGCCCGCCGTAGTGCGCGCCGCCGAAGCGAATGAGCCGCCCCGCCGCTTTGCGGTTTCACACGCCGTGGACGTGAGCACGCTTCCGATTCCCCGCTATGACTTATTGCGAGGTCGCCAATACAACCGCTTCACCGTGCAATCTTCCCGCGGCTGTCCGTGGCGATGCGACTTCTGTGCTTCCACCGTCATGCTCAGCCAGAAGTACCGCAAGCGGCCCGTCGAGGACGTGATCCGCGACATCCGCGCGATCGCTAAAATCTTCCCGCATCCGTTCATCGAGTTCGCCGACGACAACACGTTCGTCGACAAGGAATGGGGCAAGGAACTTTGTCGGCAGCTCATTCCGCTGAAGATTAAGTGGTTTACTGAGACGGATATCTCCGTTGCCGACGATGAAGCACTGTTAGGACTCATGAAAAAAGCCGGCTGCCGGCAGGTGCTGGTCGGCTTGGAGAGTCCCGGTCAGGCCGAACTCGAAGGCTTGGAGATGCACAGCAACTTCAAAGCTCGCCGCTCGCACTCGTACGAGGAGGCGATCCGCACTATCCAAGGCCACGGCATCACGGTGAACGGCTGCTTCATCCTCGGCCTGGATAGGCACGATCAGACGATCTTCCCCGACATTCTCGACTTCGCGATGAAGACAAGCCTATTCGACGTCCAGGTCACGCTGCTAACCGCATTCCCCGGCACGCCGTTGTACGACCGGCTGTTAAAGGAGAACCGAATCATCGAGCCCGGCCGGTGGGAACTGTGCACGTTGTTCGACGTAAATTTTTTGCCCGCGAAAATGTCGGTCCAGGAGTTGCGGAACGGCATCTACTGGTTGAGCGGCGAGCTTTACAGCGCCGAATGTACCGAGCGACGGCGTCGTCCGTTCTTTAAACAACACCGTCGAAAAGAGATGCCGCTGCGCGGTTGAGCGCGCTTCGTTGGCCGAGGCGGCGCGCATGAGCGCGCTTGGATGCATCGCGCTGGCGCGCATGAGCGCGCTTCGATTTGAATGGCAAAGTAGAACTAGATTCATCTAATATCCTTGCGCTTTATCACCGGATATTCGCGAAGACATTCGCCAGCGCGCGCCGGCACGCCTAGCATACGGGTATGGCACGGACGCCTTACTCTTCTGACGTCACCGACTCCCAGTGGCAGATCATTGAGCCGCTAGTAACGCATCAGCGACGAGGCCCTGCGCGTCGAGTCGATATGCGCAGCGTGATGAACGGCATTCTTTACCTCCTCCATACCGGCTGCGCGTGGCGGGCGATCCCGGAAGACTTTCCGCACTGGAGCGTGTGCCGGCACTACTACGACCGATTTTTACGCGATGGAACCTGGATGCTGATCCATGCAAAAATATTCGAGCATCAACAGCAACAACGGTCGCTGCGTCGTCTGGCGTTAAGTGCTCCTTCGCACAACTGATTCCCTCCGTTTTGCATGAGAAGCAAAACGAGGCGTGGCCCGCAGAACGGGCCACGCCGGTTAAGATTTTCCAGGCGAAGCGGTTACTCCGCTTCTTCCGGTGCCAGCGGCGTGTCGACCGACTTCTTGGCCTCGACCACTTTCTTACTCTCCAGCACCGCCAGCCGGATCTCGTGAGCCAAGTCCTTGTGATCACACAGGAACTGCTTGGCATTCTCGCGGCCTTGCCCAAGTCGCGTGGTCTTGTAGTTGTACCAGGCGCCGGTTTTCTCCACGATGTTTCCCGTCGCGGCCAAGTCGAGCAGATCGCCCTCATAGCTGATGCCGCGGTCGAACATGATGTCGAACTCGGCGTCGCGGAAGGGAGGCGCGATCTTGTTCTTCACGACGCGTGCACGCGTGCGGTTGCCGATGGCGACTTCGCCTTCCTTGATGCTTCCCGTTCGGCGAACGTCGATGCGGATCGAGCTGTAGAACTTCAGCGCGCGTCCGCCGGTGGTGGTTTCGGGGTTGCCGAACATCACGCCGATCTTTTCGCGGATCTGGTTGATGAAGATCACCGTGCTCTTGCTCTTGCTGATGGCGCCGGTGAGCTTACGCAGCGCCTGGCTCATCAATCGGGCCTGCAGGCCCATGTGGCTGTCGCCCATTTCGCCTTCGATTTCAGCGCGGGGGATCAACGCCGCGACCGAGTCGATGACGATCACGTCAACCGCGTTGGAGCGCACGAGCAACTCGCAGATTTCCAAAGCCTGTTCGCCGGTATCCGGTTGGCTGACGAGCAGTTCGTCGAGCTTCACGCCGAGCTTCTTAGCCCAAGCGGGGTCCAGCGCGTGTTCGGCATCGATGAACGCTGCCGTGCCGCCGGCCTTCTGGGAGCTGGCGATGATGTGCAGCGTGAGGGTCGTCTTACCGCTCGATTCAGGCCCGAAGATTTCGATCACGCGGCCCTTGGGAATGCCCGCCCCGCCGAGCGCGATGTCGAGCGAGAGCGAGCCGGTGGGGATGCCGTCGATCGGCTTGATGTTGTCGCCGTCGAGCTTCATCACCGAGCCCTTGCCGAACTGCTTTTCGATCTGCTGAACGGCGCGGCTAATGGCGGATTCGCGAGCGGGATCGCGCGGCGGTTCTTTCGGAGCGACAGGCGCGGGCTTCGAAGCCATAGCGGGAGCCTTAATTTCCTTGGAGACGATTGGGGAACCGTTGCCAGCAGAGCTGACAACGCCGGTGGATGCGGACTTGGGGTCCGACTTTTCGAGGGTCTTGGCCACGGGGGCCTCGCTTTCTTGCCGGGTATCTTGGTCAGCCGGCAGAGGGCGGTGTGCGAAACCACAAGCGGCGGCGAAACGTGTTCGCTACGACCTGCATTTTCGCGAAGCGGGGTTAGCCGCTGGATATGCCTCGGGAAGGCTAAAAGCCTCTAAATCCGGGCAAATCACTTCACCGCGTTAAGTGACTTAGTTGCGGCAGGCCATCCATTGGAACAAACACCAAGGCCCGCTGCGCCCGAACTCGACGGAAGTCACTAAACCGTCCCTGTCCGGGGTTTGTTATGCTGCAAAGTGTATCGAACAGAACCCTTATCTGGCAAGAGGAAAAATAAAAAATTTCGCCATGAGGAACGCTCTTGGAAATCATCGAGCATCCTTTTCCTCCATTCGCTCCGCGAAGGCGCAAGCGGGCGGCATCGCGTCACTACGAGGCAGTTGAATGGATCGTCGCGTTCAGCGTCGCGGGGGCTCGCAGGGTTTGGTAGACGACGCAGTATCGTTCCGTCAGTCGCAATAGATTCTCGAGTTGTTCCCGCGTTGCGTCAGTGTCGAGATCGAACCGCAGGCGGATACTTTTGAAACCAACGGGAGCGTCTTTTGAAACGCCGAGTGTGCCGCGGAAATCGAGATCGCCCTCGGCCGACAACTTGCCGCCGCGCAACGTAATACCGATTGCCGTCGCCACCGCCGACAACGTTACGCCCGCGCACGCCACGAGCGCGTCGAGCAGCATGTTGCCCGAGCACGCGGACATGCCGTCGCCACCAGTGGCCGGGTGCAGGCCCGCCTCCAGGATCGCGCGTCCCGTCTCAACGCGACAGGTAACACCTTCACCTAGTTGGCCGCTGGCGCGCAGCGTAATCGCTGCCGCTGTCGCATCCGCCCGATACTTTTCTTTCAACGGCGCCTGCATCGCGCGCAACGTATTTGCGTCCATCGGTTGCCTCTAGTTGATTCATTCCACCGGCACAAAAGAATTGTCGCATTGGAAAGCCCCGCTGCAATCCCTAGTATTCGCCGTTATGAAATCAGGCGTATGGGATCAGGCTGCGGAAGATTGGCACGACACCGTCCTTAGCCCGCTCGGCGAAGACCGATCCGGGTTCCTCAAGCGCGCCGTCGCCGAGGCGGCCGATCCGAAAAAAACGGTGATCGATCTGGGTTGCGGCGTCGGCCATTGGGCACCGCTGCTCGCCGGCAAATTCAAATCGGTCGTCGGCGTCGACTTCTCGCAAAAGTGCGTCGATGTCGCGGCTAAAAAATACGCGAAGCTGACCAACGTGTCGTTCCTTCGCTCCGACCTTGCTGTGAAGAGCCCGCCCCTGCGCGGTCAGCGGTTCGACTTCGCCGTCCTGTGCAACTCGCTGCTCGACGGGCGATTCGCCTGGCGGGCGAAGGCGATGCGCACGCTCGCAGACCTTCTCAAACCCAATGGCACGGCGCTGATCGTCGTCCCCTCGCTCGAATCATTTCTCTATACGCGCCAGCTCGAAGCCCGCGGCCGCACAGCGTGGAGCAATCGCAAACAGATCGTCACGCAGGAAGGCACCATCACCAACCGCCCGTTCCTCCACTTCCTGCAAGGCGGCGTGGTACGGATCGACGGCGAAGACACCAAGTACTTCCTGCAACAGGAACTCGCCGGCATGGCGAGCGCGGCCGGGCTCGAGGTAAGGAAACTCGGCAAGGTCGAGTACGAATGGACGGCGGTTTCCGATCAGAAGCTCGCCGGCCGTACGACAGCGACCCCGTGGGACTGGGGATTGGTCGTCGGCCACGCTGGCGGAACACGCCAGAAGCGATGAGATCACGTCTGACCCTTCGGCGAATCGAAAAAACATCAACACGAACCTCGCGGCGGCGCAACTCTCGGCCGGGCCGAGCATTGGCTGAAAAACGGTGCGTCCGTCTACGTACGTTTAGGGTCGTTTAGGTACGGAAAAGGGACGGATTAGGGACGGATCAAGTTTTACGTAGGGTGGGTTCATCCCCACCATCCGATGAATGTCGGTGGGGATGAACCCCACCCTACCAAACGCCCGCCGTTACAAAAACCATCGATCCGACCTGCGCCGCCGCCTAACCGCTGGCCGGGCCGAGCGTTGACGAAATTACGCAGGGTGCGCTAAGGTGCGCCTAGGTGCGCTTAGGTGCGCAAAAGTAACATCTTAGGTGCGCTTGACCTTCTATTCACTTGTCAAAGAGCGACCGTCACGCCAACAGCGCGCAGCGGTCGATGCGGGCGCAATGACCCGCATCTATAAGTAACCCCGGCGGTGCGCCGGCGGCGAGGCGGCCGCGCACCGCCGACGCGCCAATCGCGGTTCTGCGTCCAATATCGCGATAAATTTTTCCGGATTTCACATTCTGCGCGTGTCGCGCCAGCGTGCGCAATGGCGGCGCAAGCGAATTACGGCATTCCGCGCGGATTCGTTATTTGTAGGGTGGGGTTTCAACCCACCGCGAATTGAAGACGGTGGGTTGAAACCCTACGACCTTACGCTCCCCGCGCTAATGCGACGCTGATTCGGCGGCCTTCTGATGTTCGATCCGCTTCTCGTCGGCCAGATTATGGTGATCGCGCACCGTGCCGTCGTCGGCATCGCTGCGGCGGGAGCTTCGCAGCGTTTTTAGCAGATCGATCAGGTCGTGCGTCACGCCGACCGTAAACCAGATCGTCGTTGGTACCGAAAGCACCAGCGCCACGCCCACGCCAACGATCATGCGATAGTTGAACCACCAGTTCGCCGACAACCGGCCGAAAGCGATCACCCACAGCAGGATGACCACCGACACCACCTGCCACAGCATGTTCCACCAGAACGTGGCGTACGTGAGCACCTTGTCGCGGCGGGTGAAGTGACGGTCGATGTTTAAAAAGCGGCTGAGCCACGAACGCTTCGCGAGCGCTGGTGAAGCCGGTGAATTCGACAGCACACCTGCGCCAGGGTCGAACGCCGAGTCGGGCGGCGCCGCTGGGTCTTCGATCACGTCGTCGCTCTTGATGCGGTACTTGCCGCGGTGGAGCATCATGTCCAGATCGAACGGCTTCTTCGACGTGAGCAGCGAAACGATGATGTAACCCAGGCTGCAGATGATGATAATGACGAGCGTCTGCTCTCGGCCGTTGAGCGGGCACTTCTCGGCATGTGCGAGCAGGTACTGCCCGATGGTGCCGGTCTGGCCGAAAATTCGCAGCATGGTCGGGTGCAGGTCCGTCCAACTCTGCTGGAAGATGAAGCCGATGACCGACAGCGTTGAGCCGAGGATGATCGACGTCCACGCGCCGGCGGTTGTTCCACGCTTCCAGTACAGGCCGCCCCAAACCACCAGGCCGATGCCACCTAGGTAGAGCGTCGACAGAAGCTGGATCGAAAGCACGAGATAATCCATCGGCTTAAACCAGATGCTGAAGAGCATCGCGAACAGCGCCACGCCAAACACGGTGATCTTCAGCCACATCAGGTGAGCCCGGGGGCTGAGCGGCTTCTTGCGCATCGGCAGGAACACGTCTTGCAGGAACGTCGAACCGTAGCTGTGGAGCTGCCCGCCCTGCCCGGCGAGCAGGCCGAACAGCAGCAACGCGCAGAAGCATCCCTTCACACCGGGAATGAGCAAATCGCCGATGGCCACCGGCATTTGCATCTGTGTTCGCAACTGCGGCACGCTGATGCCCGCCAGTGTGTTTTGCACGGCCGCCTGCTGCGGCGCGAACGACGGATGATGCAGCATCGTAAATGCCCCGAGGCAGACGAGCGCGTTCATCGCCGTGGCACTGTACGCGCGCCAGCCGCCGAGGATGCCCGACATACGCCCTTCGTGCGGCGTTTTCGCTGACGCGGCAAATCCCTGGTTCCACGCATTGCCGCGGAACCAGTACAGGTTGAGCATCAGGCCAATGATGATGTACCAGCCGTTAAAATCGGTGCGCGAGCCGATGTCGAAAGGATCGACGAACGAAGCGCCCGGCGGGCCGGAGAGCATCGCGGTTTTGATTTGCGAGATCGACAGCGTGTAGACGAGGAAGCCGGCGATCACCAGGTAGAAGATGGACGAGATCACGCCTTCGAGGCAGTCGGTCACCATGACGCTGATCTGCCCGCCGGTGAGCGCGAAGTAAACGCTCATCGCCATGAGAATGATCATCGCGGGGATGTACGACGGCATGGCATGCCCATAGACCTGGAATGTTTCTGGAAACCCGCAGAAGTAGATAAAGAACCTGGCCCCCACCGCCGGTTGCACGCCGAAACTGAGGATGCCGGAGAAGGCATTCAAGAAGCTCGAGTACATTCGCACGCCGCGGCTGTAGCGGACTTCGAAAAATTGGTGGAACGTGAGTGCACGTGTCTGGCGAAAACGGTATCCGACTACGCCGATGATGCCGAGGATGAATCCGATGATGCCGATGAACTGTTCCCAGAAGGTGAGCGACCAGCCGACCTTGGAGAAGAGTTCAAGCGCGACGATCATGGTCATGACCGACGCGCTGCCTTCAGCGCCGGCGATCGCGATAAGGTAGCGCCCCGCGCAGCGGTTGGCGGCCAGGAAGTCGGCCACGCTCTTCATGTACTGGCGGAGGTAAATGCTGACCCACAACACGATGGCCAGCGGAATTGCGATGATGGCGATATCAAGATACGTGAGATTCATAAAGGCGCCGGCCTACGTTTGAAAGTTGAAAACTCCGCCGCTGCAGTGTGGCCGATTAGCCCGCGAATGGCGCGGATTGCCCGGCCATTCGCCACCCTTGCATACCGGTAGTATACCGATCATGTAGGTCGAGTGCGACGCTGATGTATGTAGCAGATTTCGTTGCTTCATTACGTCATGAAGTTTTATTGCACCGTTGTTGTCATTTGTCAACGGTTAGATTTTTGATTAAAACGCAGTCGCCTGCTTGAAGGCGTGGTACCGCTCGTCGATCCCTTCGCGCGTCGCCTTTTGAATCCCGCCGAGCGAGAAATCGGAAATCGTGTGGCTGGCCACGACGGTGCCGTACGCCAAGGCGCGTTTGATGGTTGCGGAAGAGATCACGCCCTGCGTGGCGAGGTAGCCCATCATGCCGCCGGCAAAGCTGTCGCCGGCGCCGGTCGGGTCGATCACCTGCTCGGCCGGGAAGGCGGGCAGCACGAAGGTTTCGTTCTCGGTGACAAGCATCGAGCCGTGTTCGCCCTTCTTGATGACGACGAACTTCGGTCCCATCTTCAGCACGTCTTTGGCGGCGGAGATGAGGTTTTTCTTTTCGGTGAGCAAGCGGGCTTCGCCGTCGTTCAGCACCAGGCCGGTGACCTTGCCGAGCAGTTTCACGAGGTTGGCACGCTCGATGTTGATCCAGAGGTTCATCGTGTCGGCGACAATGAGCTTGGCGTGCTTGAGGCTGGCCGCCATCTCGTACTGCAGGGCCGGGTGCGTGTTGGCGAGGAAGACGTATTTGCTGTCGAGGAATTGATCGGGAATCTTCGGCGCCCGCTCGGCCAGCACGTTCAGGTCGACTTCGACGGTCTGGGCCTCGTTCATGTCCTTCACGTACGAGCCGTGCCAGCGGAAGGTTTTGCTGCCCTTTCGCGTTTCAAGCCCGGCCGTATCCACATCGCGACCGGTGAAGACGTTGAGCATCGCTGCAGGACAATCGTCGCCGACGACGCCGACGAGGCGGACAGGCGTGAAGAAGCTGGCCGCGTAGGAAAAGTAGATCGCCGAGCCGCCGATGACGTCGTCGCGCTTGCCGAAGGGGGTTTCAACGGTGTCGATACCGATTGAGCCGGTCACTAACAGGGACATTCACGTTCTCCATTCAAAGTCGGGAAAATTACTTGCGGCTGGGCAGCTGCCGCACCTTCACGCGTGTATCGGTCACCGTGTACAGCCGATCGGGCGTCAGTCGCTTGTATCGCTTGAACAGCCGGTCGATCGCGTCGTCCTGCTCCACGTCGCCGCCGGCGAGTTGCAGGTAGATCATGCTGCGGAACAGGTACAGGTCCAGATCGAAGACGGCGGCGATCAGCGAGGCTTCGGTGGTGAGTACATCGAGCTGCTTGGCCTTGGCGGCTTCGACCACCTGCTGGGGCGTGGCGGCCTCAGGCAGTTCGATCTCCGCGGGCAGCACGGCCGTGTGGCCGTGGCGTTTGAGGGCGTCGGCTACCGCGGGGGTCATCGTTCCGTACAAAAGCAATCGCATGGGGGGATCGTACTGGCGCGTGCGCCACGGGGCAATCTACACGGCAAGCATTGGCGGTTAGGCGCGATTACAGCGATTTAGTGCACGCCTTCGGTTGCGCGTTCGGTCGTCGGGAGCTTAGGTTTCACGTACTTCACCGGCTCGGCCCCAGTCGCTTTCTTGATGTCGGCGATCGCGCCCTCGGTTCTGAGAAAATCGACGTGGCCGTCGCCGTAGAGGATGTTGATTCCGTCCTTCCCGTGCAGGCCGAGCTTTTCGTACGCGAGCGGCACGTCTGAAGCGACCGCCGAAAGCGGGCCGGCGGGTTTGACGTAGACGTAGTCGCTATGGGCGTTCACCCACGCGGCCTGTTGCTCGGGCGTGCCCGTAGAGATCGTCATCGGAAGACTGGTATCCCCTGACGGGCAAATAAACTCTCGAGCGGTGAGACCTTCATCCGTGATGAGCTTTCCAAGATCGGGCGGCGCGGCGCCCTTGTTCTCGTTGGCGTACAGGATAGCGCCGCTGCCGATCTGCTTGAGATTGGCGGCGCTCTTCACGCGGTTGGCGGTTTCGCGAGCGCGATTGAGCGACGGCAGCAGGACGGAGATGCTCAATGCCGAGACCCCGACCGCCGTCGTCATCTGGTCGCCGTTCGCGTAGCCGTAAGCGCCTGATCCGGGGAATGGCGAATGCGACTTGCTGTAAAAGCCTTTCGCGTCGGCCCAGCTTGCCGATGCCGACGATCCAAGCAGCGGCGCAACCTGTTCGGCGGTCGGCAGCAAACTGTCCGGCAAGGTGATGCCTTGGATGGCGACCACTTGTTTGGCCTGACTCCAGAGCGCCTCAACGCCTTGAGTTGCCTGGGGCGCTGTGGCAGGGAGATCGCCGAACGAAAAGCTCGTATACGCCGGCGAGCCCAGCGTTTTCATGATCGCCGAGAATTTGCCGTTGGTTTCGATTTTCGCCTGCTCGCCAACCGTTGCCGCTTTGGCGATGACCGCTGGGTCGAACCCGAAGAACATGTACTGATCGGTCACCACCCAGCACGGCGTTTGCGGACGCGTATCGATCGCGAAAGAGTAGACGATCGCGCCGGGGACGGCGTTGTCGTCGATCTTCGGAGTCACGGTGACGCCCTGCCGCTTCATCATGTTCGGCAGCGTGTTGGAGAGCGCAAATGCGAGGTCGCCCCAGGCGGCCTTGGCGAGTTTAGGGTCATCAAGCTTGTTGGCGATCACCAATCCGAGCGGCCCCTCGCCACCCGTGCTGGGAGAGGCAAAAATCGCCCATTGCGTGCCTAGCGGCGCGAGGAGATCCCGCTCAATCTGCCGCCCGATTGACATGGACAGAACCCCGAGGGCCTGCTGCACCACCTTGCCGGCTTGAGGGTCGACCGCGGTGGTGATGTCACGAATGGTGGAAATCAGCAGCGCGAAATCGAACTGCCCGACGCTTGCGTTGGTGGCATCGCCGGGGATTCGGGCGAGCAGCGCGGGGTCGATCGGCATAGGTTCGAGCAGTTTGAGCAACCCGGTCCGCGGCGCGGGTGCGTCGATGAAGGACTGTGACTCCCATTCCTCGCCGACGAATCCGGCGGAGTAGACGAAACGCTTGAGGCCCGTGATACCCGACGCGTCGCGGCCACGCTTCCACGCGGCGGCGACCTGACCTTGCTCGTCGTTGGCTTGAACGGCTGCATCGAGATTCGCCAGACCCCCCTCGACATCGACGTAAGCGACGACCGCCGACTCCGCCGCCAGGTGCGCCTTAGCCGCTGCGTAGGCCGCCGAGCCGCCGAGCGCATCGGGGCCTTTGGCACTCAACGGCGAGTCCTTCTCGCTGTAGCCGAACGCGATCGCCAGTACGTCGCCGTCCGAAAACACGCGCACGGGATTTTCGGAGTCCTTATCGTTAGCTGCCATCGTGTAGAAGAATGCCAGCAGTGTCTCTTTATCCGCGCCGGCCTGGCAAATGAGGCCCGCGTGCATCGTCGGGTCAGAGCCGGTGCCTGCTTCAAACTTGCCCACAAAAATCGCCGCCGGGTGTTTGGCGATCAGCTCGACAACGTGGGAAAGCTGCTTGACGTCGTCGGCCTTCCCCGGCTCGTCCTCCGATGCTTTCGCAATCAGCTGAGGCAGTGTGGTGTGCAGCACCTCGGGAATGCTCGAGCCGTCGATGAATTTCTTCAACTTCGACTTCTCATATACCGGCCCGAGCGCATCAGTGCCCTTCCAGCCGACGTACACGAATGCATCGGCCGGTACGCGGTCAACCAACGCTTGCGAAAACGCCGTCGCCGGCGACAGGGCCAGCACCATCAGCAACGCGAGACGAATTTTCATGGCATGTCCTTCGGCTGTTCGCCCTGGGTTTGCGATTCGATTTCCTTCTTCGCGGCCGGCATCTGCAGGTATTCAACGTGGCCGTCGGCGTACAGGATGTTGATCCCCTGCTCGTCGTGATTTTCAAACTTCTCGTAGACCAGAACGGTTTCAGCGTTGAGCTGCGTGAGTTTTTTCGACGGCTTAAGGTAAACGTAGCTGCCGTTCTCGGTGGCCCACTTGGCAAGATCTTCGGCCTTCATCTCGTGGCCCTCGCCGGGGGCTTCGGCACTACCTGATGGGCACACGAATACGCTCGCGGTCAACCCTTCCTGCGTCAGAAGCGTCCCCAAATCGGGCGGAGCGGCACCTTTGTTCTCATTCGAATACAGCATGAACGCCACGCCGATTTGACGGAGGTTTGCCTGACACTTCACGCGGTTGGCTGTTTCGCGGGCTTTGTTCAACGACGGCAGCAGGATGCTCGCCATCAGCGCCGGCTGGGCCACGCCGATCGCCGACAGCGGATCGGCCGTGATCGTTTCGCTGCCGGGGAACGGGGAGATCGACCTCGCGAAGATGCCTTCGTTCGTCGACCACGTCACCGCGCCCGCGGCCGACAGGTGCGGCTGCAGCTTGTGGATCGGCGGCAGCAACATGAGCGGCGAATCGACGCCCAGCACGTCGCCCATGCCAACGTATCGCGAAATCAGCAGCCACGACGAATACGCCCCCGGCGCGAGCTTCGGCAGATCGGCGAACTGCATGCCGGTGGCCGGCACATCGCCCAAGCGCTTCTTCAAATCCACGAACGTCGGATTATCAAGAATGCTCTTGGCCGCCGGCGAGAGGCCGTCTGCCGCGGCAACAACCACCTGCGGGTAGAGTCCAATGATCCACTTGCCGTCCTTGATCGCCCACGACGGCGTAATGAACGGCACGGCCAGGTAGTGAACGTTCAGCCCTTTGATGTTGGACTGCTTGAACGCGATGGTAACTTTTTCGTTGTGGAGTTGCTGCTTAATCAGCCCGTTGACTGACTCTTCGAGTTTGGTGAAAGACTGTTCGGCCTTCACAGGATCGCGCAGTTTGTTAACGATCACGCCGCCGAGCAGGCCGTTGCCGCCGGTGGCCGGGTCGATGTAGTAGCTCCAGACGTCGCCGATGGGAGCCAGCAAATCGTTGCGGATATCCACGCCCGCCATGCCCGAGACCATCTCGACCCCATTATCGAAGTCGGCCGCATGCTCCGGCGCGATGGCGCCGACGAGTGACTTGATCGCGTCGAACGCGCCGCCCAGATCGAACCGCCCCACGCCCGCCATCACAGCCGTTTCCGGAATCACCTTAAACGCGTCTTCAGGCAGCGGCTGCCCTTCGAACATCTTCATCAGGCCGCTGCGCGGCGCGGGCGCGGCGATGAATGTGCGGGTGCCCCAGTTCTTGTCTTCAAACGCGACCGACCAGGCGGCCGCCTTGAATCCATCGAGGGCCAGCGACTGACGGACGTCCATCCAATGCTGCAGCACCTGCGGATTGCGGGCGTGCTGCACGGCGGTGTCGACAAGCTTGAGTAGCGCGTCGCCGTTGACGAACACCACAGCAACCGGCTTTTCGTGAACTTTGGCCGCGGTCGATTTATACGCCGCCAGAGTGCCGAGCTTGTTGCCGGTGGCGGTCGGATGGCCGATCGTCAGCCGCACGAGTCCGCCCTGCTCGCTGGCTGCCATCAGCGGCGGGCCACGACGGGCCTTTTCGACGATCGACTGCACCTGCTGCAGCAGCGCCGGCGCGTCGGCGGCGCCGGCATCGCACAGGATTTCGAGCTTGGGCGTCGGCGGGCCTTTGGCGGGGAAGTCGATCCCTTCGAAGTAGACCGCAGTCGGGTGTTTCCACATCGGCGCAACGACGGCCTTGAGCGTGGCGGCCACTTCGTTGGCTTCCGGATCATTGCGGCCGACTTTTTCGAGCAGCTTCGGCAGAAAATCGGTCGCCAGTTTTGAAACGTCAGACGAATCGAGGACGGCCTTCAGGTGCGAGGTGTCGTACGCCGCGCCCATCGCGTCGGTGCCGCTCCAGCCGGCGTAAAAGACGACGTCATCGGGCACCTGGTCGATCAGCGCCTGGGCCTGCGCTCGCACCGAGGAAAAAAGTGCGCAGCAGAGCAAACCGCACATGAAAGAAAATCGCCGAATCGCCATGGAATCCTCCCGGAAGGTGAAGAATGGATGATGCCTCGCAAGACATGGAAATACAAGCCGCAAGATTTTGTGCTACTTGCCGATGCAGAACGCGGAGAAAATTCGGCCGAGCAAATCGTCGGGCGCGATGACGCCGAGGATTTGGCCGAGTGCATCGAGCGATTCGCGCAACTCCATGGCAAGTACTTCCGACGATTCGCCCCGCTCCAGCGCGCGGGCCAGAGCGAGCCGGGCGGTTTCGATCGCCTGCAAGTGGCGCGACGTGAGTGCGAGCGACGCACCCGGCGATTGCGCACCGAACGCGAGCTCATCGAGACGATCGCGGAGCTCGGCCAATCCTTGGCCGGTGACTGCAGACACGAAAATGCCGTCGCCGGGGACGTGCGGGTGCAGGTCTGCCTTCGTGTTTACGCGCAGGTCGGCCGTGATTGACGCGTCTTCGGCCGTGCCGGGTTCCTGAACGCCGACGACGACGTCCGCGGATTCCATCGCCTGCTTGGCGCGGGTCTGCATCTGTGAGTGAACGTCGCTGCGCGTTCTCCCCGAATCGGAATCGAAGCCTGCAACGTCAATTAACTGGATCGCGCCGCGGCGAAGGAAGACGGTGGCCGACAGCACATCTCGCGTAGTGCCGGCGATTGGTGAGACGACTGCACGATCATGCCCGGCCAGCGCGTTGAGCAGCGTGCTCTTGCCCGCGTTCGGGGGGCCGACAAGAACAACCCGCGGCTCGTGTGAAAGCCGCTCGAATCGGCCGCTGGTGGATTGAATCTCGGCGAGCATGCCATCGGCCCGCGTGAGGCGCTCACGCAACTCCTCGGCCGGGAGGAACGTCACTTCTTCGTCGACAAAATCGATCCCGACTTCCACCAGCGCCAGCGTGTCAGCCAGCAAGTCCATGATCGGCACAAGCCGTCGCGACAGCTCCCCCGCCAGCAACTGCCGGGCAGCGGCCAGTTCGGCTTCGCCGTGCGCGGCGATCGTCGCGGCGACGCCTTCGGCCTCTGTCAGATCGAGGCGGCCATTGAAGTACGCGCGGGCGGTGAACTCGCCGGGATCGGCCAATCGAGCGCCGGCTTGTTGGCACGCGGAGAGCGTCATTCGCGCGAGGAGCGGATTGCCGGGAAGATGCAGTTCGACGAGGTCTTCGCCGGTGTAGCTGTGAGGGGCGTAAAAGACGTAGGCGTGGGCGGCGAAGGTCAGCGCATCGACGCGGAGTTGTAGCGAGATGACAGTTGGCGTGCCGCCGAAGCCGCTGGCCCGGCCAGACAGCTTGTCGACGATGTCACGCGCGCGCGACCCGCTCAAACGAACGATGATCCGCGCCGACTCGCCGACGGCGGAACTGATCGCGACGATGGTGTCGCCGTGGTTCATTACGATTCAACGGATCAGCGCATCTTGCGAGCGAAACATTAGCACTGTCATCCTGAGCGTACTCGCGAAGGATCTGCGTCTATAGTCGATCGATGCCAGATCCTTCGCGAGTACGCTCAGGATGACAAACCTTTGATTTTGATCGCCTAATGAATTCTCAAACACGCTCTCCGGATGACACGTGATTGTATTTCGCGATTGCTTGCGAGCGACTGAACTCGCTTACTTCTTCTTACCCTTCTTCATCTGTTCCTTCTGCATCTCCTCGGCCTTGCGCTGAAGTTCGCCGATCCAGCCCATGATGCCGCCCGGCTTCTTTTCTGGCTCGGTCGGACCGCCCTTGCGGCGGACGGTGCCGGGGGGCGGCAGGTCATCCGGCTTGCTGTCGACGATCACGGCGCCGGCCTTTTCGAGGGCTTCGCGTTCTACGATGTGTTTTCGGACGATCTTGCTCTCGATGATGCCGAAGATGCTGCTGGTCATGATGTAGAGGTTCAAACCGCTCGGGCCGTTGTACAGAATCACCGGCAGCATGAGCGTCATCCACTTCATCATTTTCTGTTGCTGCGCCTGCTCAGGCGTGCTGGGCGGCGGCTGCTGGGCTTGCGTCACCTTGGCCTGCATGAACGACACTACGCCCAGGATGATCGGCAGCACGTTGATCGCATCCAGGTGGATGAAGAAGAACTGGAACGGGGCTGTGGGGAAGTAAATTAAGCGGTCCGGGTGGGCCAGATCCTTGATCCACGTCAGGCCCCACAGGAACGGCGACTGCCGCAGTTCAAACGTGCTTTGCAAGCTGCTATACAGCGCGATCCAGATCGGCATTTGCAGAAACATCGGCAGGCAGCCCAAGATCGGCGTGGCGCCCTGCGTTTTGTAGAACTGCATCATCGCCTTGTTCAGCTCGTCCTTGTTGTCGCCATGCTTTTTCTTGAGCCGTTCGATTTCCGGGCCCATCTTGCTCATCTTGGCCATGTTGACCTGCGACCGCTTGGTAATCGGGTGCAGGCAGGCGCGTACGACGAACACCAGGCAGATGATCGCCAATCCCCAATCGCGGAGGACCATGTGGAAGATCGAGAGCAGGAAGTACAGGCCGTTGATGATCGGCGTGAAGGTGCAGAAGCCGCACAGGCCGCTGGTCATCACGAGCGTTGCGTCGTACTTGATCAGCGGCGCGGCGTAGTACGCGTTATTAAGCAACTCGCGCTTCTTGGGCCCAAGGAAGACCTGGCTGACCGCCGTCGCCGACGCGCCCGCGGGCAGCGTGAAGACGTTGGTCTGGAACTTCATCATCGCATGCTGATCGAGTGGGTTGTCGAGATTCAGACCGAGCGCCTGCGCGTAGAGGATTTGGATCGGCTGCGTCTGATCGGGCCGAACGACGGCATTGAAATAGACACTGCCGATGCCGGCCCAGAGGAACGGCTTGCCGTCTGGATCGGTCGAGAAATCCTTCGTCGGCTTGTCCTTCGTCAGCTCAGTGATGCTGGCGTGATTGAGGACGGCGAAGCCTTCGTGGTTGTAGCCGCCCACGACGGTGCGGTCGTCGGCGCGGTCGTTTTCTCGTGGCGGGGCGTTCGGGCCGTTGAAATCGAGTCGGGCGGCGATCGGCGCGCCGGTGAGATTCTTCACCTTGTACGCGACCGTCACTTCATAACCTTCGGGTGTTTTCTCATCGTTCGTGCGTGGCGTAAGCGTATAGGTTTTTTCAACCTGAACGGCGGGAAGACCATCGCGAGTGACGGTGGCGCGGTACGTGGCCGAGGTATTCGTGCGGCTCACGAGGTCCCACGTGCGGCCGAGCAAGTCGACGGTGGAGTCGTCGATGGTGATGGACCGGGTGGCGAGCGAGCGGGTTTCGTCGTCGTCCACGCCGCCGTACGGCTGCTGGAAGACGTATGGGTCCTGCGTTTCAACAGTGCGGCGGAAGTCGTTGAGCACCACGTCGCTCAGGCCTGCACCTCGCGGCGAGACGGTGAGCGCCATCGTGAAGGCAGGATCAGACTTGGCGGCCGAGCCGAGTGTGACGCGATCTGGCTGCGTCGACGGAACGGCGGCGAAACGGCTGGCGGCTTGCGTGGTCGCCGGGCCCGTGGTGGTGACGGCGGTCGCCTTGGGCATTTCGACCTGCGCGACCGGCGTGCTCTGCGTGCTGGGGCTGAACGGCGAAACCGCCGGCAGCGTTGTCGGCTGCGTGGTCGACCAGCCCCACTCGGGGTGCGTCTTGCCGAGATAGAGAATCAGTTGGTTCCAGCTGATGACGAGTAGCAATGCCACCGCCATGCCGGTCAACAGTCGCTTAATGTCCATTCAATCGTCCGTTCTTGTTGTTTGCGGGGTGAGAGAGATTCTTCATCGGCCGTCGAGAAGCCGGGTGCCGAGGAAGTCATCGAGCGCTTCAATCTGTTCCACTTTCTTCACGGTCTTGTCCACGTCGTACGCCATGCGTACGAATTCAACGGCGGTGTCCGTCACGACCACAAAGCTGCTGCGTGGATCGCGATCGCGCGGCTGCCCGACGCTGCCGACGTTGATGATCGCCTTTTCATCCGTTAATTCGAACCGATAGTCCAGTTCATCCGGGCTATAAAAGTCCGGACCTTCTAGAAACACCCCCGGCACGTGCGTGTGGCCGACAAAGCAGAGCCGCTCGAATCGCTCGAAAATGCTGACGAATTTGCCGGGATTGGTGTAGATGTCGTCAGGGAAGATGTATTCGTTGATCGGCCGACGCGGCGAGGCGTGAACGCCGACAAAGTCGGGCGTCCGAACCCGCACGGGCAGGTTGCCGATGAATTTCCATCGGGCAGCGCGCCGGGCGGCGTCGGGGTCGTTCTCAAACTGTTGCCGGGTCCAAAAGCACGCGGATTCGGCTCCGCTGTTGAAATTGAACGGCTCGTACAACACCGCAAAGTCGTGGTTCCCCATGATCGACGCGCGGCACCGGGTGGCCACTAAGTCCAGACATTCCATGGGGTTGGGGCCGTAGCCCACGATGTCGCCGAGGCAGACAATGTGCTGAATCCCCCGGCGTTCGATCTCTGCCAAGACAGTGGTGAACGCTTCAAGATTGGCGTGAATGTCGGAAACAATTGCGAACATATCTGAGTCCGGTGATCGTAAGCGCAGGTGGCGCAAGCGTCAAACGAGGGGATTTGGGAGGACGATTGAGGTACAATCGAATCTGCGAGATCGCCCGCAGTTTCCCTTGCAGTTTCGCAGTGTTTGAATTGCAGTACCTTGGCAGATCACGCGCGACGAAGCGACTCAGTTCGCGATCATGACGAAGCGCACATGAAGAACCGCAAATACATTATGGCTCCGTTGCTCGAGCGATTTTCGCGCTTTACCGATGCACGGGATGACGGTACGATTCCGTCAAATCCGCACTGAAACAGTCGCGGAAATTGTTTCTTACCCGCTTTTCTCGGAGGATTCATGCGATTTTGGACCGCTCTTCTCGCCGCCGTCGTGTTCAGCACCGCCGGTTTGGTTTCGACCGTTAACGCCAAGTTTGACGCAGGCCTGATCAATGTCAGCTTCGGCAGCAAAGACATCGTTCCCGAAGGAAAGGCCGCCACCGGCGCGGACAAAGACAAGTGGAATTGCCCCGACGGCGCCAGCGGCGACAACGTCGAACTCACCGACGCCAAGGGCGACAAGTCCGACGTGAAAGTCTCCTACGCCGCCGCCGGTGCATACGACGCGCCCGACGCCGGTTTCATCGGCACGGCTTGGGAGAAACTCCTCCGCAAGTACCTCTACAGCAACGAAGCCAAGACCGTGACCCTCACCGGCCTGACCCCCGGCGCGCACTACGACCTCTACCTCTACAGCGCCAGCAACGCCGACAACCGCCAGACCAAGTTCACCGTCGGAACCGACATGAAGATCACGGTCTACAAGACTGACAACAAGGAATTGATGGACACCGTGAACTACGCCAAGTTCACCGCAACGGCAGACGCCGACGGCAAGGTCACCATCACCTACGAAGGCCTCGCCGCCAACGAAGGCGAAGTGGGCGAAGGCAACCTGAATGGCCTGCAGATCACGCCGGCCGCCAAGTAATCCCAGTCGTTACAAACCGCCTAAAAAGCCGGGCCTGCGGTCACGCCGCAGGCCCGGTGCGTTGCGCAGCCCCTTGCGATCGCATCGAAAAGTGACAACCGCGCCCCCCTCCCTTAAATTGTCCGACATCTTATGGCAGACCAATCCCTCGGCATCGCGATTCTCGGACACGGCGTGGTCGGCAGCGGCGTGGTCAAAATATTGGCCGAACAACGCGAGTTGCTGGCGGCGCGCACGGGATTGTCGTTCGCCGTCCGTCACACCGTCGTCCGCGACCCGGCCAAGCACGGCGGGACGCAAATCAACGCCACCACCGACTGGAAAGCCGCGATCGACGATCCGTCGGTGGCGATCGTCATTGAATTGATGGGCGGCACAGACACGGCCGGCGCCGCGATCGAGCGGGCGCTGAAACTGGGCAAGCCCGTCATCACCGCAAACAAAAGCCTCCTCGCCTCCCGCGGGCCAGAGCTGTTTGCTCTGGCGAAGAAGCACAACACGTGCATCGCCTTTGAAGCCAGTTGCGGCGGCGGCATTCCGATTATTCAGGCGCTTCAGCAAGGCCTCGTCGCCAACCGCATCGACGCCCTGCTCGGCATCGTTAACGGAACCTGCAACGTCATCCTCACCCGCATGACCCGCAACGGCTGGAGCTATGCCGATGCGCTCAAGGAAGCACAAAAGCTTGGTTTCGCGGAAGCTGATCCCACAATGGACGTGAGCGGCCGCGACGCGGCTCAGAAGCTGGCGATCCTGGCCGGCCTCGCGTTCAACGTGCGCGTCAGCGAGGCGGACATTCACGTCGAAGGCATCAGCACCCTGCAGGCCGACGACATCAAATACGCCGACCAGCTCGGCTACGTGATCAAGCTACTGGTGATCGCCGAGCGGGTTGAAGGGAAGATTTCGCTCCGCGTGCACCCCACGCTCGTTCACAAGACCGACGTGCTGGCCGAAGTCAGCGGCAGCTTCAATGCGATCAGTGTCTTCGGTCATGCCCTCGGCCACACGCTCTACTACGGCCGCGGCGCCGGACAACTGCCGACCGCCAGCGCCGTCGTGGCCGATCTCGTCAGCGTCGCGCTCGGCACCACGCCACTGGCGTTCAAGCAGCTCAACATTTTCCCCGACTCCGTGCCGGCCGCCCAAGTGCTGCCGTTCGAGCAACTCCGCAGCCGCTACTACCTGCGACTGACCGCCAGAGACGTCCCCGGCGTGATGGCCGACGCCACCCGCGCCCTGGGCGACGCCGGCATCAGCCTCAGCGCCATCAGCCAACACGAACAAAGCGACGGCCAGTTCGTGCCCGTGGTCATCACCACTCACATGGCCAACGAAGGCTCGATCGGCAAAGCGCTCAAAGCCATCGATGCCCTGCCGACCATTAAAGCGCCGACAGTGTGCCTGCGAATCATCGATCAGCCGAAGGAATTCGGGGCCTGAGATAGCGCCTCCGCTCAACACGTCACTCCTTTTGAAAGCCGAATAAGCTAGCGTGGCCGCGCGAGAGGCTGAATAATCCTCTCGAAAGGGAGGCGATGCTCTACCGTTTACAACGACATCCGATTGCGGTGAAGGCGCACTTCGAGTTCTCGCTCGTGTTGGCCTACGCGTTTCCGCGTGAGGTTCTTCAGCCTTTGCTTCCGCCCGGGTTGGAATTGGACACGTACGGCGACCTCGGGTTCCTCGCGATCGCGATGGTGCAGACCCGAGGGCTCCGGCCCGCATTCGTGCCGCGGTTTCTTGCACAGAATTTTTTCCTCAGCGGCTACCGGATCTTCGTCCGCTTTCGCGGAACCAATGAGAAAACGCAGCGCGGACTACGCATCCTCCGAAGCGATACCAACCGCCCGCTGATGGCGTTCTTTGGCAACCGGCTGACGCACTACAACTATCACCTGGCGAAAGTGGACTGCACAAGAGACGCCGGCAAGCTGACGCTCGATATCCGCTCCCCGGCCGGCGTGGCCGACTTGTCAGTCATCGCGCACATCGGGCAGCCCGCCACCGAGTTGCCGGCTGGATCGCCCTTTCCCGATTTCGCCGCGGCCAGAAAATTTGCCGGGCCGCTGCCGTACACGTTCGATTACGAGCCGCAGACGCACTCGATCATCAAAATTAAAGGCGTGCGAGAAGACTGGAACCCTATGCCGGTACGGGTGGATGTGGGCAGCGTCGGGTTCTTCCGGTCGCCGCCGTTCAACCAGATTGCCCACCCGCAACTGGCCAACGCGTTCTACCTGGAAAATGTCCCCTATCGATGGAAGCGAGGCGAACGTGAGCAGCTTGCCCGCGACTGAAATTACGCGCGGCCGGTTTGAGGGCGTCGCCAACGTGGTGCGATTCAATTGGCCGCTCTACGTCGCGGGTGCGTCGGCCGTGGCGGTGGGCGTTGCACTGACGATGCTGCCGTGGCTTCCGCGATGGGCTGCCGTGATCGTTCTGGCCGGCGTGTGCGTCGCGGTGTACCTGCTGGTCGCGTCGCTCGTTGTCTCGCATTGGGTGTACGACCGTTCGTCAGTCTATCGGCTGGACTGGGCGCGCAGACTGGTCGGCGAATCGCCGCGGTCCCTCGTCAACCTTCACAGCGGATTCGATGAATCCAGCGAGCGGCTGGCTCGCATTTTCCCCGGCGCGAAGCTTGATGTTTTAGATTTTTACGACCCGGTGCGAATGACGGAGCCATCGATCGCCCGCGCCCGCAGGCAACAGGCCGGCGAGGCGTCCGTTTGGCTTTCGACCACAACGCAGCGCATCACCGTCACCAACTTGCCGCTGCCCGAAGGGACAGTAGACGCGGCGTTTCTCATCTTCGCCGCCCATGAAGTTCGCGACGCTGACGACCGGCAAAAACTGTTCGACCAACTATGCCGCTCACTCAAACCGGGCGGTCGATTGATCCTGCTGGAGCATCTTCGCGACGCCGGTAACTTTGCAGTATTCGGGCCACAGTTCGTGCATTTTCTTTCGCGGCGAACATGGCTGGAGCATGCCGCGCGATCGGGATTGATCGCGGTTGAAACGTTTACAATCACCCCTTTCGTGCGGTGCTTTGTATTTGAGAGGCCGTCCTGAGAGCATGTTCGCGAAGTTGCGAAGACCGGGGCTTGTCATCCTGAGCGTACTCGCGAAGGATCTGGCATCGATCGATGGTTGATGCAGATCCTTCGCGAGTACGCTCAGGATGACAAGCTAAGATTTGATCGCTCAATGGCTTCTCAGACGCGCATTTAGGTCAGTATGATCGACCCCACCGTACATCTTCGCGTCGTCGGCGCGGCCCTGCTGATCCTGTCGCCGGCACACCTTTGGATCGGCCGGCACTTGTCGTGGCGGGCCGATGCGTCGCGGATGTCGGCGATCAATCGGCAGATTTTTCACACCCACACTTTTTTCCTCTGCCTGACGCTGGCGATGATGGGCACGCTCTGCCTCTTCTACACGCAGACCCTGACGACGCCCACGCCGCTCGCCCGCGTGGTGCTGTGGGGACTGATGATCTTCTGGGGCGCGCGGCTGATCTTTCAGTGGTTCGTTTATGAATGGAGTCACTGGCGCGGCCATCGGTTGTACACGTTCGTGCACGTCGTGTTCACGCTGATGTGGGCGTATTTCACCCTCACGTTCTGGCTTGCCCTCCGCCTGCAATACGCCAACTAGGCGCAGACTGTTTCGCCGTTGCAGGATCGATTATCCTCGGACGGCGAGAGAGCCAACACTATGAAATACGCCATCATCATCCCCGACGGTGCCGCCGACGAGCCGCTGAAAGAGCTCGGCGGGAAGACGCCGCTTGAAGCTGCTAACACCCCGAACATGGATCGCATCGCCCGCGAGGGAAAGCTGGGCCTCGTGCGAACGGTGCCCGACGGATTCGAATCCGGCTCCGATGTCGCGACGATGTGCCTGCTCGGCTACGACCCCGCGGTCTATCACACCGGCCGGGCCCCGCTCGAAGCTGCGGCGCAACGCATTCCGCTGTCGCCAACGGACTGGGTCTTCCGCTGCAACCTCGTGACCGTCAAAGACGGCATCATGAAAGACCACTCGGCCGGCGGCATCAGCAACGAAGAGGCGGCCACGCTCATGTACGACCTGGCGGCGCAGATCAAATCGCCGGGATTTCACTTTCACGTCGGCGTGAGCTACCGCAACCTGCTCGTCTACCGCGGCCAACACGACTTCGACGTGAAGACCAAGCCGCCGCACGAATTTCCCGAAGAGCCGACGGCCAACTATCTCCCGGCCGGCATGGGCCAAGACGTGCTGCGGTACATCATTGAGGAATCCAAGCTGGTGCTGAAGGATCACCCGATCAACCTCGCCCGACGGGCGGCCGGCAAGAACGAAGCAACTCAAGTCTGGCTCTGGGGCCAGGGCCACGCACCGGCCATGCCGACCTTCGAAGAAAAGTTCGGCGTGAAGAGCGGCTGCATGATCACCGGCGTCGACCTGCTCCGCGGCCTCGCCGTCCTGCTCGGCTGGGACGTGCACGAAGTGGAAGGCATGACCAGTTTCCACGACACCAACTACGTCGGCCAAGGTGTCGACACCGCCGCCATGCTCGACAAGTACGACCTCGTGCTCAGCCACATCGAAGCCCCCGACGAAGCCAGCCACCAGGCCGACTGGAAAACCAAGATCGACGCCATCGAACACATCGACCAACACGTCGTCGGCCCCGTGCTGGCAAAGCTGCAGACGTTCGCCGATTGGCGAATCCTCGTCCTGCCGGACCATCCGACGAACATCGCGACGCGAAAGCACGGCTACGCGCCGACGCTGTTCGCGATCGCGGGGAGCGACGTGCAAACAGGGTCGAAGCTCACGTACTCCGAACCCAACGCCGCGGAAACCAGATTGATGTTGGATCGTGGTCATGAGTTGATGGAGTATTTTCTTAAGGCCGGACTTTGATCAAGCAATTCGTAATCACCAACATCGATGCGCTGATTCAGCTTGTCATCGGCATTGGCGTCCTCTATACCCTTGGATTTCGCAAGCTGACGCCCGATGAACCCGGCTCGCTCGCCAAGCAATCCGGTCGCCGCCGAATCGGCAAGGTGGTTGGGTTGGGTCTTATCGCCTTAGCGACGATTTCGATCGCCCGCAATGCGTCTGCACCAATACCGTGGGAAACCGTTTCGCAGCCCGGATTGTTTTCAATCGACCTCCCGCAGCCTGTTCAATTCAAGAAATCCACGGAGCAGTCTTTCGCCGGGCCAGTTGAGATGAGCAAGTGGTCTGTATCCGATCGACGCGGCGTTTATTACCTCGTCAGTGTGTGGGAATACGCGGACGGCACGACGCTCCCCGCGACGGAAGTCATCCTTCAAAACTGGAATGCGACGGTGCTCGCACAAGGATACACCGTGACGTCTTCGGCGCAGGTTATGCAAAACGGGTATCGGGGAACCTCTGCCCACCTCAACGCGCCGAAATCTTGCGTTCAAGAAATGGAGTTGGTCAATACGACTCGGCGACGGTATCAGCTCATCGTCACCTATCCTGCAGGCGTAACGGCGGAACGAGACCGATTCTTTACATCGTTCAAAATCGAATCCGGCCAATGACCGCCCATATGCCGCACACGCTTTGCTAGCCTGCGCGCGTCCCTTATGATCGCATTCCAACAGGAACCGATGCGTATGACCCGACTTTCCATCGCCCAAACGTTCGAATCGCTTCGCGCGAAGAAGCAGATCGCCCTCATGCCGTTCGTGCCGGCGGGGTTTCCTTCGATGGAGGCGACTGACGCGATCCTGCCGGCGCTGGAAGCGGGCGGTGCGAATCTCATCGAGATCGGCGTGCCCTTCAGCGATCCCGTCGCCGACGGGCCGGTGATTCAGGCGGCGTTTACTGAAGCGCTGGCGAAGAACATCAAAGTCGCCGACGTGTTCGCGGCCGTGTCGCGGGCACGGGCGAAAGTCTCCATCCCCATGCTCGCGATGCTCAGCTACAGCATCGTCTTTCGCCACGGCGTGGCGAAGTTTGTGAAGGACGCAAAGGCCGCCGGGTTCGATGCCCTGATCATCCCTGATCTGCCGCCGCCCGAGGCGCAGGCGGTTTGCAAAATCATCCGTGAGGGCGGGCTCGATACCGTGCTGCTTGTTGCTCCGACGACCTCGTCCGAGCGCCGGGCCGAGATCGTGAAGCTCAGCAGCGGATTCGTGTATTACCTGTCGGTCAGCGGCATTACCGGCGAGCGAACCAGCCTGCCGGCCGATCTGGCGGCGAATCTCAAAGCACTCAAGTCGCTCGGCAGCACACCGATCTGCGTCGGATTCGGCATCAACACGGCCGCCCATGTGAAGCAACTCGCGGGGGCCGCGGACGGTGCGATCGTCGGCACGGCGCTCGTCCGGCGGATCACCGAGCATCGTGACAAGTCGGCCGCTCAGATCGCCGAGGTTTGCAGGGGGTATTGCGCCGAGTTGCTCTCCCAAGCCCGTTGAAAGCCCGTAAACGAAAGGCTCGATCGACGGTAAACACTTGTAGAGCCGCCGCTTGCGTGACGAATTGCACGGATTCAAAACCCCGTTTTTTCCTCTAACCTCGGCTCGGTTACAGTGTCTGATTCCATGGATGAGCAGGCCCCCAATCCGACCCCGCCCGGCGACGCCCTGTCTCCGGCTGATGCCGAATTGGTGGCCAAGACACTCGCGGGCGATCGGAAAGCGTTCGATGTTCTCATCGTTCGCTACCAGCGGCAGGCCGTCGCGGTCAGTTACCGATTGCTGGGCAACACCAACGACGCGCTCGAGGTGACGCAGGACGCGTACCTCAAAGCCTTCAAAGGCTTGAGCACTTTGCAAAAGCCCGCGGCGTTCGGCGGATGGCTGATGCGGATCGTGAGCAACCTGTCGCTCAACTACCGTCGCAGCCGAAAGACGCGCCAGCAGTTGCCGCTCGACGACGCGTTCGGAAAAGTCGAACAAAGCGGCGAAGGCGCCGGCGGCGAGTGGATGAGCAAAAGCGGCGATCCGGCCCACACGCTGGCCAGCCGCGAGATGGGCGTAAAGCTGCAGGAAGCACTCAAGCAGCTTCCCGAAAAACAACGGCAGGCGATCCTGATGTTCACGATCGAAGAAATGCCGCAGAAGGAAGTGGCCGAGGCGCTGGGCTTGAGCGTGGAAGCCGTGAAGTGGCACGTGTTCCAGGGCAGGAAGCGGCTGAAGGAATTGTTGAAGGACCATTTGTGATTGCGTGAAGCCATGATCGACGAACAGTTTGAATTTCGCCTGAGCCAATACCTCGACGGCACGCTGCCGGTCGACGAGGCGGCTGCGTTTTTCGACGAGCTGTCGAAGAACCCGGCGGCCATGGCGCTGCTCGACGAGTACCGTCGGCTCGACCTGGTGCTGAAGGCGCAGCCGACAGATGCGATCAACTGGGATGGTTTGGCGGAGGACATCAGCGCGCAGATCGACGAAGAGAGCCGCTTGCGCCTTCGTGGGGTGGGCTGGTTCCGCCAGCCACTGCGCATCGCGATGGCCGCGTCTGTGCTGCTGGCCGTCGGCATTGCGGGCTGGATGACGCTTCACAACACCACAACCGGCCCGGTCGGCCCGACTGCGATCGCCCACATCACCGGTCCCGCCGCTGAAGTCGCGACCGCCGCGCCGGTCAGCAATATTCAGATCGGCCCTGACTCCAACACCCTCGCCGAGCAGGTGAACACCTATCACTACGCCGACCTCGTGCCCCGCCCCGCCCGCGTGGTTATTGCCAGCGGCGTCGAAGCCCGGCAAGATGAGCGGCTGATGCCGTTCTGATTCTGTTCTGAGGCGCCCACAAATCATGAAATACCGCAATCTCTTCCTCTCGGCGATTCTGCTCCTCGCTCCATTGGCTTCGGCCCAAAACCTTTCCGCGCTCATGAGCGAAGCGCTCGATAAGCAGGTGAAGCTCGATCTCGCCGGCCCGCTGCCCAAGGCGATGGACAAAATCGGCGACGACACCGGCGTTCGCATAAAGGCCGACCCGGCCGTGTGGGATCTGCTGCCATGGGGCGAGCAGACGAATCTCACCGCGCACATCGAGAACCAAACCCTCCGCCAGGCATTGGCCGGCATCACGCAGAAACTCGGGCTGACGTTTGAAGTGAAGGACCAGTACGTCGAGCTACGTCCAACTCCGCCGCTGCGTCGGCTAGGTCGTCGCGCAACGGTCGGCGAGCTTCGCGCGCTCGATCTGCTCGCCTCCACGCAGATCACCTTCACCGCTGATCGCCCGACCGTGAAGCAGCTTGTCGCCGCGGTGGATACGAAGCTGCAGGAGATCGACCCGAAGGGATTGGCCGTCGAGTACCGCACCGGCGACACCGTGCTGGCCGACCAGCCGGTGTTCGTCAGTCGCAATGCGACGTTGGCCGAGGCGCTCGAGGCGCTGTCGACCAACACTCGCGCGACATGGTATCCGTGGGGGAAGAGCATCGTGATCGTTCCGAAAGAAGACCAGATTCGAAATCAGCTAAGCAAGACGGTGACCGTGCGATACAGCAGCACCGACATCAGCCAGGTGCTGACGGAGCTATCGCAGGCCGCCGGCGTGGATTTTCTAATCCAGCCAGGCGCAGTGCAGAAGATTCCGCAGGATTTTCGCAAGGTGAATCTCCTTCTGGATAACGCCACGGTGCGGCAGGCGCTGGAGAACATTTCCGGCTTCACCGGGCTGGGTTACGTAGTGAACGAAAAAGGCGTGTACATCTGGAACCAGTCCGCCGAGACGCCGACCGTAGGCCAGCGCGATCCGATCATCGGCTCGATTCCGCTGGATGGTTTGCAGGTGTTCATTCCCACCTCCGCGGTCCCGCCGGACGTGCGGGACTATTTGAATTACAAGAAACAGGCCGCGATTGAACAGATCCGGAAGAAGATGAACGAGGAAGGGTTTAAGCCGGCGACTCAACCGGCGACGACCCAGCCGGCGGGGACGTTGTAGGATTATTATGAACGCAGAGACGCGGAGACGCAGAGAAGGCAATTCAGAGTCGGTTGATTACACGTTTCAGGCCATCTTTGAGTACGACGGAATTGAAATTGATGAGTAGGCCGAGTCTGAGCTTCAAGATTTTTAGATAGGTTTGTAGCTGCGCTGCGTGAAGTCGTGTGAGATTCAACGGCCTTCAGTTCCAGAATAACTTTCCCGTCGATAACGAAATCTAATCGCTTCTCACCGATCTGCTTGCCCTTGTAAAATACCACAACGATCACTTGCCGAGCGAAAGCGATCCCGCGCTGCCCGAATTCCTCAACGAGCGCGTTTTCATAAAGCAACTCATCCAACCCAAGCCCAAGCTCACGATGGACTTCAATACAAGCGCCAATCACAGCACCTGAAATCCTGTTGAGATCCTCGTCACTAAACTCATTCCATTCCGGATCCTCTTAGTCGTAAGGCATCTCTCCCTCCCATCTTTCTTCTCTGCGTCTCCGCGTCTCTGCGTTCATCAATTCCTAATAGGTGACCGCCCCCACGGCAGCCGGTCGAACGTGGGCGGCGTACTTGGCCAGCGCGCCGTACGTGTAGCGCGGGTCGATCGGTTTGAATGTTTCTGATCGTTTTGCCAGTTCCGCCGGCGAGAGTTCCACGTCGATCGTGCCCTTGTCGGCGTCGACCGAGATCATGTCGCCGTCGCGGATCAGGCCGATCGGGCCGCCGTCGAAGGCCTCGGGGCCGACGTGGCCGATGCACAATCCTCGCGTGCCGCCGCTGAAGCGGCCGTCGGTGATGAGGCACACGTCGTAGCCGTGGCCCTGGCCCATGATGGCCGCGGTGACGGCGAGCATCTCGCGCATGCCGGGTCCGCCGCGCGGGCCTTCGTAGCGGATGATGACCACGTCGCCCTTCTTGATCTTCTGCGCCTGCACGGCCGCCATGCATTCTTCTTCGGAGTTGAAGCAGACGGCCGGGCCGCGGTGTTGCAGCTTCTTCAGGCCGGCCACCTTGATCACGCAGCCGTCGGGCGCGAGCGTGCCCTTGAGCATCTTCAGGCCGCCGGTCGGGCGGATCGGGTTTCTCGGATCGAGGATCACCTTCTGATCCTTGCCCGGCAACGGCACGTCTTTCAGATTTTCCGCGTGCGTCTTGCCGGTCACGGTCAGGCAGTCGCCGTGGATGAGTCCCGCGTCGAGCAGCGTTTTCATGATCGCCTGAATACCGCCGACCTTGTACACGTCGTACGCGGTGTACTTGCCGCCGGGCATCAGGTCGACAAAGTGCGGCGTCTTGTGGCAGATGCGGTCGATCTCGGCCATCGAAAGCTTCAGACCTGCTTCGTGCGCGATCGCCGGGAGGTGAAGGAAGATGTTCGTCGATCCGCCGGTACAGGCTGCGATCGCAATCGCATTCTCAAACGCACGCGGCGTGAGAATGTCGCGGCTGGTGATGCGTTTCTCGAGCAGATTCATCACCGCGCGACCG
>Ga0268266_10001164_pt1 | contig 32544 bp, 15 predicted proteins | sample KBSS13metaG_FD_190356 | JGI IMG/M metagenome (GOLD analysis project Ga0268266, IMG submission 190356) | Switchgrass rhizosphere microbial communities from Kellogg Biological Station, Michigan, USA - KBS S1-3 metaG (SPAdes) (version 2) | ecosystem: Host-associated > Plants > Roots > Rhizosphere... | reverse complement strand
CGATGTTGGGCGGACGGCAGGAGGCCTGGACGCAGGGCCAGCTCGCCTCGAGCCAGGCCCGCTGGAATCTGCTCGCACAAGGCACGCTCATGGCTTACAACAACGAGGAGCCGCCGCCGGGACGTCTCTTCTGGACAGACGCATGGAACGGCTACCCCGCCGCCCGTGAGCGGCTGATGAAGTTTCTCTCTGAGCGTCACATCGCGAACCCGGTGGTACTCTCGGGGGACATCCATGCATTTGTAGTGAGCGGGCTGCATCTGAAGCCGGCCGACCTGGACTCGCCGGTCGTCGCGACCGAGTTCGTGGCGACCTCGGTGAGCTCGGACGCCGTGTCCGAGGAGTACTTCGAAAAGATCCGCAAACTCAACCCCAATCTGCTCACGGCGACGGGTCTGAATCGCGGCTACGTGATGCTGGACATCACGCAGGAAAGGCTCCATGCGGACCTCATCGCGATTGACACTGTAAAGACACCTGATGCAGGTCGCAGAACTCTGGCGTCATACGTCGTCGAAGCGGGCAAGCCGTTACCGGTGCCCGCTTAGAAGGCGACCGGGTTGCGATCGTGTGCCGGCCGCGACATTTCACTAAATTGTCTTAAGTCGCCGTTAGTCTCGCGGAACACCGTGGGGTTTCCGTGCAACTCTTCCTTGCATTCGTCGTAGCGCTCTCCGTTACCGCGGCCTTGATCCCGATCCTCATGCATTGGGCGCCCGCGATCGGGCTGACGGATGCACCGGGTCCGCGCAAAGTGCATTCCATCCCCGTGCCGCGAGTCGGCGGGCTGGCGATGGCCGTCGGATTGCTCATCCCCACCCTGATCACGGTGCACCTCACATCCTCGATTCGCGGCGTGCTGCTCGGGTTGATCGTGCTGCTCGTGTTCGGATTGTGGGACGATCGTGTAAACCTCGGCTATCGGACAAAATTCGCCGGCCAGGTGATTGCCGCGGGACTGTGTATGGCCGTTGGCAACGTCCACGTCGGCACGCTCATGATCGGTAGCCTCATCGTTCTAACCCAGAGCGTTTCCATCATCGTCACTTTCATTTTTCTCATCGGCATCACCAATGCCGTGAACCTCGCTGATGGTCTCGATGGACTTGCGGGTGGGATGGTTCTGTTGTGCTTGTGTGCCATCGCGCTATTCGCCGCCATGAGCGGCAATGTGACAGTAGCGGCTGTCGCTTTGATCGAGGCGGGCGCGGTGTTGGGATTCCTGCGCTTCAACACGCATCCGGCACGCATCTTCATGGGCGACAGCGGTAGCCAGATGCTCGGATTCAGTGTCGGCGCCTTGGCGCTGCTGGCCACTCAGGGTGAGACTTGTCCGCTGAGCGCCGCTTTGCCACTGTTGCTGCTCGGCCTGCCGATCATGGACACGCTCACCGTCATGATCACGCGAATCCGCGCCGGACGTTCACCCTTCTCGGCAGATAGCAACCACCTCCACCATCGCCTGCTGGCGCTCGGTTTCGCGCATCGTGAAGCAGTCCTGCTCATTTATATGATGCAGGTCGCGCTCGTGCTGCTCGCGTATTCGCTGCGCTTCGAATCTGATTCCGAAGTTGTCCTCGTCTTCTGCACGTTTGCGGGTGCTGTTCTCGCGTTGATGCGCCGCGCCTCGCAGGTCGGCTGGCGCTTGAATTACAGCCAGCGCGGCGGGATCCGACGCTATATCGATAAATTCGCGCCCCTCGCGCGGATTCCAGCACTGACCCTGGCCGTCATGCTGACTTGCCTGGTGGTCTATGCGGTCGCGGTACTGGCTTCGAGCCGGAGTGTCGGCCTCGACCTTGGTTTGACGAGCGTCGGTATGTTGGTCGTCCTGCTGTTGCTGGTGTCGTGGAAGGCCGAGCGGTCGCTGAAATATTTCGAGCGTGGCGCCGCCTACACCAGTGTCGTCCTGCTCGTGTACCTCGACCAGACGATACCCCACAAGCCGCCCCTCCTGACCACCCTGTCGTGGACCTGCATCGCCATAACAGGGACGGCAGCGTTGTTGCGGTTCTGGCTCTCGACGATGCGCCGATTCGAGGTCACCACCCTCGATCTCATCGTTGTCTTCATCGCGCTCGTTCTGCCCAACCTACCTGGATCGGTGACCCTCCCAGAGGATCTTCCGGAGGGCATCGCGAAGACCGTGATCCTTCTTTACGTAGTAGAAATGCTGCTCACGATCGACCTCAAACGCTTGAAGCCACGCGTATTTCTCGCGCTGACACTGGCTCTAATCGCAGGTCGCGCACTCATAGGTGTAAGTACATAGTCTCGTTCCACCAACGATAGTTTCCCGGCGACCTTCTCCAGCCGTGTCATGCGTCCGTAACGCGGCATGCCTACATTCGCCATCCGACGACGAATAACTCGACAGACGGGATAACTGCAATGCGTTGGATGAAGGTGGCACGCACCCACTGCGGCGCGGCGTTCTGCGCGGCTTTTCTAGCCAGCGCTCTTCTTATCGCAGGTTGCGGGGGGGCGGCGTCCCGCCTCGCGATCCACATGGAACGTGGACACTCATATTTTGACAAGGGCGATTTCACCCACGCAAGCATCGAGTTCAGAAACGCGATGCAGATTGCTCCGAAGAACCCCTCCGTCCTGTTCATGTCCGGTCGTACAGCGGAAAAACTGGGTAAAATCCGCGAAGCGGCGGGCCTATACCAGGCGTCGATCGACGCGTCATCTGACAACGTGGAAGCGCGTGCCGCCCTTGGTCGTCTGTTGGTTCTCGGGGGTGCGCCCGACCGCGCGTCGACTGTAATTGACCCGGGATTGACCAAACATCCCGATGACCCGTCGCTCCTGACGGTTCGTGGGGCCATCCGCCTGCGAACGAAGAACACTAGTGGCGCACTGGCGGATATCGAACGCGCACTCAAGCTCGCTCCCTCGAACGAGGACGCCATTGCGTTGCGTGCGGGCCTCTACACTCAGTCAGGTGACACGGCGGGCGGAATAGCCCTGGTCAGCGAAAGCGTGCAGCGGCTGCCCAAGTCGATCGCTTTACGTGAGGTGCTCTTCAATCTATACGTGTCGGCCCAGGAGCCGGAAAAAGCCGAGGAGCAACTGCAGGCACTGATCAAGTTGGAGCCCCAGGAGTTGAGCTACCGAAAACAGCTAGCCCTGTTCTTTGCGCGCTCTCACAAGCTCGATGACGCGCAACGGACGCTCGAAGAGGCCGTCCGAGCGTTACCAAAGAACGCCGATGCGAAACTCACGCTGGTGAACTTCATCACCGTCCAACGCACCAGAGAGCAAGGTGAGAAGACTTTGCGCGACTTTATTGCGCGTGAGCCCGACGATTATGACTTACGCTTCGGCCTGGGCGAATTACTCCAACGATCGGGCGCCACGACGGAAGCACTCGATGCCTACAACGAGGTGATTCGTCGCGATGGGACCGGGCCCAAGGGCCTCGTCGCCCGCGATCGGATCGCCGCCATCTATCTGGCTCAGGGTCACGACACCGAGGCACGCGACTTGCTCAACCAGGTACTGCAAAAGAATCCTCGCGACACGGACGCTCTGCTCGTGCGGGCTGAGCTCGCGCTGAAATTGAATGATACGACTACAGCGATCGCTGATCTGCGCGGCGTTTTGCGTGACAACCCTCGCTCGATACCCGTACAGAAACTGCTCGCACGGGCTTACACACAAAACGGCGAGCCGGCGCTTGCGGAACAAACGTTGCGCGGCGCCATGGATATCGCGCCGACCGATACGTCCGTACGGGTGCAGCTAGCGAATCTGCTGAATGAAACACAGCGGGCTGAGCAGGCGGTTCCGTTGCTCGAAGAGGCGGTACAGCGCGATCCCAGTGATCCGCGCGTTCGTGAGGTGTTGATCGGCGCCTATCTCGACAAGCACGATTACCAGGCGGCGCGCAAGGCTGCCGAAGATTTGAAGACGCTGCAGCCGAACCTGCCGATTGGTCCGTACCTGGCCGGCGTCGCTGCCCAGGGGGCCGGGCAACTGGATGAGGCACAGAAGGAGTTTGAACACGCTCATTCGATGGCGCCTCTGGGTATCGAACCGCTTACGGCGCTTGCGCTACTCCAGCTACGTCGGGGGCACGCAGATCAGGCGATCGCACTGGCGCAGAAGGCGGTCGACACCGTCGGAACCAAGGACGCCGCGCCGGCGAACCTCCTCGGCGAGCTGTATCTCGCGACGAAGGATTTCCCGAAGGCGATAGCGACTCTGACCCAGGCTACTACGATAGCGCCGCATTGGTGGCCTGCATTTCGGAATCTCTCGATTGCAAAGGTGGCCTCCCAGGACACCGCGGGTGCTATTGAGGCGTACAAATCAGGGATCAAAGTCGCGCCCGCCGAACCTCAGTTGACCATCGAGCTGGCACGGATCTATGAGGGGTTGCAGCGGGTCGATGACGCAATCGCGTGTTACGAGGCGCTCTACACGCGCAATCCGCACCTGCAGGTTGCCGCCAACAATCTGGCCATGCTGCTCGTGACCTACAAAACCGATCGGCGCAGTCTCGACAGGGCCCGTGACCTCGCGGCCAGCTTCGCCTCGTCCACCGACGGCGGCTTGCTGGATACCAACGGTTGGGTGCACTTCAAGCGTGGGGAATACTCGGAGGCGCTGCCGGTTCTGGAGCGCGCGGCGCAGCTTTCCCCTGAAGTGAAGGAAATCCGCTATCACGTCGGCATGGCGGAGTTGCAAGTTGGGCAAAGCGAGCGAGCGCGCGCCAACCTGGAAGGGGCGTTGGCCGGCTCTGCGAAATATCCGTGGTCGGATAGCGCGCGAGCGGTTCTCGCGGGAATCAAGGACCGAAGCACCGGCTGAGCGTTCAGGCAGCCATCAGACATCGGGCGCGCACCGCGCCAATCAGGAAAACTCAAGTGCCACTAAACACTATCCGGACCTGCGGCGCGCGTTTCATTCTCGCCGCGATTTTGACGGGCGCGGCAGTACAGGCGCAGTCCGCGCCGCTTCTGAGCGAAGTGCATACGATAGCGGCCTCCACCACTGGAGTGCCGGTCGAGCATGAGTTCACCATCACGACCGCGGGTGCATACCAGGTAACGCTCACCGATCTCGGTGCTGCGTTCAATCCTCCCGCGCCACTGGCATCGCTCAAGCTCGCCGTCACGAGTAACGGCGCCCTCGTGGGGACTCCTCTCACCGGCGCGGGCACGCTGCAATTCAACGCGACGACGGCCGGGGGCACCTACCAGCTCCACGTGGTCGGAGCGCCGGGGTCCGTAGCCGGTTCCGGCCCGATCGGCATCCAGGTGGGCACCAGCTCGAGTCCCGCATCGATCGCGACTTACTCTGACAACATCGCGCTGGCTCAACAGGCGCTGCCCAGCAGTGAGGCCATCATCAATGACAGTTTCACTGTCGCGAACGGCGGCAGCTTTGTAGTCACACTAACGGACCTCGCGGTGCCACAGAGTCTCGGCACTCTGACATTGGCGCTGACTCCTGAAGGGGGAGCACCCATTCAGATACTCCCGGATCCAAACAACAGCGGCGCCATGCAGGCAACGGTCAACCTGCAATCGGGCACGACCTACCAGGTAGCCGCTGTCGGAAAAGCCACTTCCATCGCCAGTGCCGGTTTGTTCAGCGCGGCGGTGACGCCCTCGGGCGGCGGAACGCCAATCTACGGTATGACGGTACCGATCGGCGGCACCGTGGCGGTCGGCAGTCCAACGCTCACTGCCGGCAACCATACCCTGACGCTTGCGGACCTGAAGTATCCCGCCGCGTTGGCACAGTTTGGCGCCACGGTCACGCAAAATGGCCAGAGTGTTGCGCAACTGTCCGGGGCGGGATCCCAGTCATTTACAGCAACGGCCGGAACCTACCAGGTCTTCGGTGTCGCCACGCCCCAGACGAACGCGCCGGCGGCCGGCAGCTACACCTTACAGGTGGCACCGCAGGGCGGAGCCCCTGAGCTCGCCATCGCGCGCGCCGTGACCCCCTCCGGCGGCACCCTCTCTGCATACAGCTTCGACACCAACATCGCCTCATCGGCAGCCGGTAGCGTGGTCGTCGGGTTGCAAAACTTCCCCTTCCCGGTTTCCCTGGTCTCGGTGAGCCTGGCCGCCGTCCAGAACGGCGTGCTCCTTGGGACGCCGCTTACCGCGCCAGGCAACCTCACCGTCACTACGGCGGCGGGTCCGATCACCTTCCTGGTGCTGGCGCAAGCTGATCCCGTCCAGGGAGGTCTCTTCGACGTCAATCTGACCCCCAGCGGTGCCACCGCCCCGTCGTTCGACGTGGCTCAAGGTGTGACCGGTACGTCCAAGGCATTCATCTCGCGCAAGTTCACGGTCACGGGAGCCGGCAATTACGACGTCGTGGCGAGTGATCTCGGGTTTCCCTCCCCCTTCGCGAATTTTGCCGTCATGGTGACTCAGGGATCGAACAACGTGGGCTCCATATTCAGCACGGACAAGCTGACCATCAACGCGACGCCGGGCGACTATTTCATCAACGTCCTGGCACAGCCGGCCGCCACCGACAAAGCCGGAACCTTCGCGCTCAGTGTGGCGCCACCGGCTCCCACCGTTTCCCTCAAGGCCAGCGCGACCCAGGTTGAGCAAGGCGGCACAGTCACCCTGACCTGGTCCTCGCAAAATGCCAGCAGTTGCACGGCGTCTAACGGCTGGACCGGTACGCAACAGCTCACAGGAAGCGCAACGAGCGCCGCGCTCACGGCGACCACGACTTTCGTCCTGACATGCAATGGCGCTGGCGGATCTAACGCGGCGTCCGTCACGGTGACCGTCAACGCGGCGCAGTCGAGCTCCAAGGGCGGCGGCGGTGGCAAGTTGGATGGTCTGCTGCTAGTGGTACTCGCCGCCGTGGGGACGTTGCGTCTGTTGGCCTCGGGACCCGCGCGCCAGCTCCGCTAGTCACCCCAGGGCGGCCCGTCCGGCGCCGCCTTCTTTCAATTTTGGTCGCGTCGCGGGACGCGACCAAAATCCCCGTCCAAGCCAACATATCAGGACCGCCAAAAGTCGCGGCTACGTGTGCATTTCATTTGTCATACACAGCGCCTATCAACTGCATACCAACCGCACGAAATCAAGTAACCGCCCGCGCCGAAGCGCAACTTGTTTCAAACTTTCGTCACAGAATCGCCACGATGCATCGCCAACATGGCGCCCGTTGAGAAACGCCAACAACGCCCGGTGAGCACATATGGACGCCTGGCTTGGGGCATTGGGGCGGCGGATCGCTCCGCGCACTCGGATTTACACCAAACTACTGGGAGTTCCCTTCATGAAGCGGTTGACAAGCAAGATTCTGGCGGGGGTGGCGGCCGTTGCGGCTGTCGGATCGGCCTACGCCAACACCACCATCTCCGGTCCCGGCACCGGCGATGGCTCCATCATCCTGAACGTGGTTGATACCACGACTCAGACGTCCTACACGTTCGACACCGGCCTGCACGTTAACGAGTTCAACGGTAGCACACCGCAGAACTTCTCCAGCCAGCTCTCGACCGATGCCAACTGGACGTCGTTCATCAATGGTGTCGGCGCCAATGACACCGTCCTGTACAGCGTTGCCGGTGCGAACGCCGTGCAGCCGTCAAATTTCGTACTCGACCAGACGTCGAATGCCACTGCTGGCACGTCGCCTGGGAGCCTGGGCTCGATCTCGAACAGCCAGCTGAAGAACGTCAACGCTGAGGCCTCCTTCATCAGCGCGGTCAACAACACGGCTTCGAGCACCACGTTCTCCGTGTTTGCCACGAAGTCGGGCACACCGGCGGCCTACGCTGGCGACCAGTTTTCGCTGGGCACCGAGGGCGTCACCTACACCGCGGCCATCGGTACGGCCATGGGTTTCTACAACTACACCCTAAACGGCACGTCCAACACCACGAAGGCGAATCTCGTGACCTTCGCCGGCCAGTGGGATCTGACCAGCGCCGGTGCGTTCACCTACGCTGTGTCGTCTGTTCCGCTGCCCCCGGGCCTGACCCTGCTGCTCTCTGGTGTGGTTCTGACGACGCTGATTGCGCGCCGTCGTAACTCGAACGCGGGAATTGGATTCTCCGCTGCTGCTTAATTGATTCGGCAACGGGTCCGGAAGTGGTGTTCTCCCTGCGCTGCAACCGGACCTGTACTTGGTACATCGGATGTCACAGATTTCCTAAACCTAGCGAGGATTGATCAAATGAGGACTTCAGTACGTATTGCGATCGCTGCTGCGATCGCAGCCGGTGCCGTCGCGGGCCCGTCTTTCGCATGGGCTCCGACCGACACACCCGCCTTCAAACTGTATGTTGCCGGTGGCTCGGCGCAGGGAGGCGCGTTCCTGGCCTTCGCGCAGAAGCTGATGGCGAACGACGGCCACTTGGACGTCTACACGGACGACACGACCTGTGCGGCTCAGGGAGCGAACTATCGCGCGGTGTTCGGCACGTGGGCCGCCACCACGGGTGGCATTCCCGCCGGCTCGAAGGTCTATATCGCCTACGCCAACAACGGCGGCACGTTCAAGAACGGCATCAACGCGATTGCTCGCGCGACCCAGGTTGACTACCAGGTCTTCCTGAACAACGCCAGCAACACCGGCTGCGCGGCCGCCGGCACCGGCGTCCCCAGCCCCTTCACCGCGGCTGCCAACTACCACGTGAGCACCGCGGCCACCACCGAGAACCAGGTTCCGGACGTTGGCTTCTCGGACGAGGAAATGGCTCTGTTCACGGGTGACAACCTTCCGACTGCCGCCCCGAACTCGCCCCTGACCCAGGCCGACTTCAACAACACGAAGCGCTCGCAGATTTACGAGAACGTCTTCGGCGTCGCGATCAACAGCGTGCTCGCCACGCAGATGCAGTCGACGTTCGGCAACGTCAATCTCACCACGGCCCAGATCTCGGCGATCTACTCCGGTAACTACAGCGACTGGAGCCAGATTTGCCAGCTCAACGGCGCTGGTGCGACGGTGTGTCTGCCGGCCGGCGGCATCGCGCTGATCTCGCGTTCGCCTGGCTCGGGTTCCAAGGCCGCTTGGAACGAGTACTTCCTGAACAACCCGGGCACTGCGGGCTTCAAGGGCAACAAGGTGAGCCCGGTCGACCAGCTCGGCTCCTTCGGTGATTGCACCAACTTCTCGGGCAATTCGGTCTGCGCGCAGTCGAGCAACGGCAACGTCAAGAAGGCCCTCAACACGGCCAACACCGCCGGCAACCGCGCTCTCGGCATCCTGGGCATGGAATTCCAGCCCACGGCCTCTGACCACTTCCAGTTCGCGGCTCTCGACGGCGTGACGGTCGCCGGCGTGACGTCGAAGACCTGCGGCAACACGTTCGCGAATGCGTTCGAGCCCGCTCGTGTCGTGAATGGCGAGCACAAGCTGTTCTACACGAACTCGCTCAACACCCGCATCGTGTCGCTCCCGGGTCGTCTGCCGAATGGCACGCTGATCTCGCCGACGGTGAACGAGCCGTTCCTCGGCGACGGCACCATCCACAGCGACTTCATCAACGCCTTCAGCACTGCCGCTTCCAACCCGGTCGTGGAAGTCAGCGTCCCTGGCGTGCTCCTCGATCCAGATGTGGTCGGTCCGCCGTCGGGCCAGCCGTATGACGCGTGCATCACCAGCGGCACGCACCACACGGACTCGACCGAGCCTCTGCAGCTGCAGTTCTAAATCGGTATCGATATAGGACCCCACAACAAGGCAATTGGTATGCCTGTAGCAGACCCCGCATTCGCGGGGTCTGCTTTTTTCGTTGAATGAGCGGTGTAACGATGACGAATCCGAACAAGGGGACTGGAGCTAGCCGGGCGACTTTATCGGTGAGGCAGTGCGTCGCGGGAATACTCCTGCACGCGCTAACCCAGGCGGCGTCGGCGGCGAATCCGCCTCTCCCGACTCCCTGTATCGGAAACTCGTGCGTCGTGGGCGGCAAGAGCCTGTCCTTCGTTTCTGCCGGGCAGGCGGGTGCGTCGGTCGCTGGCAATGCGATGAACGTGACCCAGACCAGCAACGCCGCGATCCTGAACTGGCAGAACTTCAACATCGCCAACGGCTACAGCGTCACTTTCAAGCAGCCCAACAGCACGGCGGCGACGTTGAATCGAATCTACAGCGCCGATCCCAGTGTCATCGCGGGCAAGCTCTCGGCCAATGGCCAGGTCTACCTGATCAATCAGAACGGCATCATCTTCTCCGGTGGGGCGCAGGTGAACGTCGGCTCGCTGACGGCTTCGACCCTCGACCTGGCGGACTCGACGTTCCTGAACGGTCTCCTGTCCGGCAACACCTCGACGGCTACATCGGGCGGTCAACTCCCTCCCGTGTTTCAGGTGGGGTCCACCGGAAAAGCGGGGTCGGTCACGGTCAACCAGGGCGCCGAAATACAGACGGCGGATGGCGGTCGCGTCATGCTCCTGGGCACCACCGTCAACAACGCAGGCACCATTTCGACTCCCGACGGACAGGCCATTCTGGCAGCGGGTACGACCGCGTATCTGGCTTCGACGACGGATCCCAACCTGCGCGGCTTGTTGATCGCAGTCGATGGGCAGGAGCTGGCCGCCAACAGCACCGTGACCAACACGGGAAAGATTACCGCGGAGCGAGGGAATATCACCCTGGCGGGCCTGGTGGTAAACCAGGCCGGGACGGTCAGTGCTACCACCTCTGTGAATGCGAACGGATCGATCTACCTGATCGCGGGAGATGCGGATGCCGCAGTAGGCAGCTTCTACAATCCCGCTTCCGCCGGTATCAGCAAGGGCCAAGTGCTGCCCAACGTCGGTGGTACTCTTACGCTGGCACCTGGTAGCGTCACAGAGGTAACGCCGGACAAAACTGACACAACGACGATTACCAACTCACAGACGTTCTATACGTCGCAGGTGAATCTAGCCGGAAAGACGATCACGCTGCAGGGCAATGCGACTATCTCCGCCCCTGGCGGACAGGTAGGCGCCGTGGCATCGGAGAATCCTTACCGCCTCCAGCAAGGCGTGGATGGCAAGGCCCCGCCAGCGGGCACGGACGATGGCCGTATCTACCTCGACTCCGCCAGCACGATCGACGTTTCCGGGTTGCAACAGGTGGCGGCCCCCGCTGCGGAAAACCTCGTTCAGATCCAGTTGGGCGCCAACGAGTTGCAGGACGATCCGCTGCTGCGCACCGGCTTTCTGCACGGACAAACCGTAACGGTCGATGTCACCAAGGGAACGCCCTTGTTGAATCAGGCCACGCTGCTGTCGTACGCCAACACGATCGCTCATACGGTGTCGGAAAAACTGACCACCGGCGGAACCATCAACCTCGTGTCCGGCGGTGACGTGATCACGCGCGCGGGCTCCGTCCAAAACGTCTCGGGCGGCAGCACGGCCTTCCAGGCGTCAGCCGGAAGCACGACCAAGCTCATCGGTGCAGACGGCAAGGTATACGACATCAGTAGCGCTCCCAACAACATCCAGTACGTTGGATTCGCCGATAGCTATTCATATATCGACCCCCGTTGGGGTACGAAGAGTAGCTGGGGTGCTACCGGCAACCTGCCGGGATTCCTGCAGGGTGCCGCCGCCGGAGCCATCGGAATCGAGGGCCCGCAGATCTACTTGCGCGGCACGACGTTGGGACAGACGACACCGGGCCCATACCAGCGCAGCGCCGCCACTCTTCCAAGCGGTGGGAGCTTGACACTCGGCAACAGCAACCCGTCCGCCGATCTGCTTGGAAACAAGAACTTCGATTTGCCGAGCATCACGGTCGTGGGTGCCGTCGAGGACACGCTCGGGGCGTTCGACCCGACGTCATCACGGCTTCCACTGCAACCTTCGAGCGTCGTTGCGGCGGGCGACCTGGCCGGCAACGGTTTCAATCACATCGGAGTTTATAGCAGCGGGTCTGTCACGGTGCCGACGAGTACCGCGTTGACCTTGCCCGGCAACGGCAGTCTGACACTGGAAGGAACTTCAGTTACGGTAACCGGGTCGATTCGTGCCCCGGGTTCGAACGTTACCTTGAAGACGGACCTGCCGCTCACCGGCGAGTCGACGACTACCAGCCTTGACAGTATCGTGCTGGGTGAAGGCGCGAAGATCGATGTCAGTGGCGCATGGGTCAACGATTCGCCGCTGGTGACCACGCAATTGGGCACGGCGCCGACCCTCTATTCCGGTGGTAACGTCAGTATCACCGCCGCGAATCAGAGCGATGTCGTCCTCGAGACCGGAAGTGTCATCGATGTCTCCGGCGGCGGCTGGGTCAACTCGAGCAACAAGCTGACCGCCGGCGCGGCGGGCTCGATCACCCTGAAAGCCGGAGGCCCGCTCGCCGTCGATACCTATGCCACCGGCGGGGTGACCCTGGGCGGCTCGCTTCGCGGGGCGAGTTTGACATCCGGCGGTTCTCTTTCGATTACCTCGTCGTGGGTGACCGTGGCCGGCGACCCGACCGGGAAGCAGGGCGAGCTGCTCCTGACGCCCGACTTTTTCACCCAAGGCGGATTTCGCAACTACAGCATCACCGGCATCAATGGTCTGACCATCGGATCGAAGGACCCCGATGTGCCCGTGACCATTCACCCGATCCAGCAGAGCCTCGTTTTCAACAGCAGCATGCTATTGCAGCCGACAGGCGCGAATCTCGCGGACTTCACGACGCTGGAAACATTACCGGACGAGTATCGCAGTCCCGCAAGTCTCTCATTCGCTTCGACCCTTTCGAGTTTCAGCGCCCCGGGCGCTGGTAACATCACGTTCAATTCCAGCGTTTCCATCGACACCGACCCGGGCGCCACCGTCGCCCTGACTGTCCGCGAGAACCTGTCGGTTTTCGGGAAAATTACAGCGCCAGCGGGGACCATCAATCTGCAGTTGGCCCCAGGCGTCGGTTCCGCTACCTCTGGCGACTCCGATGGCTATATCGCGACGCAGGAGCTGCTCATCGGGTCGACGGCGCGGTTGTCCGCGCCGGGTTACGCGGCGATTTACACCGACAATCCGCTCGCCTATCGACGAGGCCAGGTACTGTCTGGCGGAACCATTGAGCTCACGGCTAACAAAGGGTCAGTCGTGGCCGAGTCAGGATCCATCCTGGACGTGTCTGGCACGTCCGGAGTGATCGACGTAGTGCAGCAGGGACGTGGAGTCACGCCGACAACTGTGGCGGGTGCGGCCGGCGCTATCGACATCGAAGCTCGTGAAAGCATTGTGTTGAACGCAACTTTGGTGGGCAGAGCGGCGAATGCGCCGGGGGCGGCGGGTGGTAGCCTGACAATCGGTCTGGACCCGTTTAACCTGCAGTTGTCGAACAGCTACGACGTTCCGGGCAGCTCGACCGGCAATCCGTATCCGACTTCCGACCGAAACCTCATTCTGACGAGCAAATCCGGGCTGTCCGACACCCTGCCCGTCGATAAGAGTGGCAACTTCGAGGACGGCGTCGCCGAAATTAGCACGAGCGCCTTTGCGAACGGCGGTTTCGACAATATCCGGCTCAGCAGCCCCGACATGATCACACTCGATGGCGCGACTACTTTGGCGTCGAAATCGAGCCTCGTCCTCAACGCTCAGGAGTTCGCCGCGACTGCTGGAGCCAAAGCAAGTCTCGGATCCGCTTATGTAGCGTTGACGTATAACAGTGTCCTCTATCCCCTGAATACCACCGCCCGGAATTACTCGCCGGTCACCGGGGACGGTACGCTCAACGTGGCGGCATCGCTCATCGATATCTCCGGCAACACCGCGCTGAGTGGCTTCCAGGCGGCGGCTTTCAACTCCAGCAGCGACGTTCGCCTCGGCTATGCCATCGACAGCAATGACGCGACCGACTTTACCGGTTCCCTGAAGAGCTCGGCCGCCCTGACTTTCAAGGCGGCACAGGTTTATCCGACCACGGGCACCCACTTTACGATCAATCCCACGGATGTTGGCTCGTCCCCCGATCCCACCCAGGAGGCGAGCTATAGCTATATCCCTGGTTCGGTGACCATTTTCCCGGGCGCCGCGTCCTCCGTTCCCCTGTCGGCCCTCGCCGAACTGACTATCAACGCTCCCGAAATCGACCAGTACGGAGTGTTGCGTGCACCCTTTGGCCAGATCACGCTCAACGGGATCGGCCCGCAGAGTATCGTCACCCTGCATGCGGGTAGTGTTACGTCGGTGTCCGCCTCGGGCACGGTAATCCCGTACGGTTCGACACAAAACGGACAACAGTGGACATACCAGGTCGACGATGCGGGCGCCTCTTCGATCACGTCGTTGTTGAGCTCGTTGAGCCCCAAGCAGGTCAATCTCGGTGGCTCCGACGTGGTCATCGACTCCAATGCCAAGGTGGATCTCTCCGGTGGCGGTGACCTGTATGCCTACGAGTTCATCGCCGGCACGGGCGGCTCGAAGGACGTGTTGTCTCCTGGAACTGGAGCGTATAGCTACGCCATCCTGCCGGGGCTGGGCTCGCAATTCGCGCCCATCGACCACCAGTATTCGATTGGAACCAACATTCCGACCGGCCAGGAATTGTATGTCAGCGGTGTTCCAGGGCTAGCCAATGGCTACTATGCGTTGCTGCCCGCCCGGTATGCACTGCTGCCCGGGGCCTACGCCGTCCAACTCGTCAAGCAGAACAGCGACATCACATCGGGTCCCGCGACGCTGCAACCAGGCGGAGCCTATCTGGCCGCCGGTCGCTTCGCCGTTGCGGGGACCGACGTCATCGACAGTCGGAATTCGACCTTCCTGGTGGCGCCGAGCTCAGTGGTTCGCACGCAGTCCGAATATACCGACAGCTATGCCAACACCTTCTTCACCGCCCAGGCGGCCGCGACGAAGACGACAGCGGTGAATCTCCCGGCGGATGCCGGCGAGCTTGAGTTGAGTGCCTCGCAAAACTTGCGACTGCAGGGCTCGATCGGATTCGCGCCTGCGCAGTTCGTCGTCGGCAAGGATTCCAAGGGTAACGATATCGTTCAAACAGGCGTGGGCGGCATCGCTTCCATCGTGGCTTCCACTATCGAAGTGGTTGAGCCGGGGGCGACGCCGGATGGTGCGCTACAGTTGACGCCGGACTCCCTCAACCAGTTGGGCGCCTCGACCTTGATACTGGGAGCGACGCGCACCGCAGGCGCAAAGGGCGACACGCTCAACGTCGGTGCGACGTCCGTTACGGTAGAAAATACTGCAGCCGACCCGTTGTCGGCTCCCGAAATCCTCCTGGCGGCCAGACAAACTATAGAGCTCGCCAGTGGCAGCTCGATCAAGGCCGCGGGAACCTCGGGCGATTCTGTAAGCATTCTCAATGTGCAAGGTGACGGTGCCCTGTTGCGCGCATCCACCGGGTCGCAGGCGACGATCGTGCGCTCGAGTCTGCCCGACAGTCCGCAAGGATTGCTGGACATCGGGTCCAGCGCCTCGGTCAACGCCACGAGCCTCGCGCTCGACGCGGCCGGCGATACCCGGGTCGCTGCAGACGCGACGATCAATGCACAGGCCGTGGAAGCGTCATCCAGCCGCATCAGCTTGGGCGATGTACCCGCCGACGCGACGGGGTTGAGTGTCACCAGTCAGTTGCTCAGCACATTGTCAGGATTGACTGACCTCTCACTGCACAGCGACTCGACCATCGACTTCTATGGCGCGGTCACCCTGGGTGAGCTGAACGCATCCACGGGCGCGCCCGTCCTCAAGAGCGTGACGCTCGACGCCCAAGGCATTGGCGGGTATGGCGCAGGTGACAAAACTATTCAGGCAAGCTCGATAACACTCTCCAACGTCGGCGCCTCACAGAGCAGCGCTCCGTTTACTGCTCCCCCGGACGGCACGGGCAAACTCGTGTTGAGTGCCACCTCGACGGATGCTACCAAGCCAGCCCAGATTGCACTCGGTGCGGGTGACAAGGCAGTGCAGGGATTCGGCGCTGTTGTTCTGTCGGCAGCGGGCGGAGACATACGGGCGCAGAAGTCCGGCTCCCTCAATCTGACCAACGCAGGCTCCCTCACTCTGCAATCCGCTCGCATCAGCACCGACAGTGGCGTGCAACAGAGTATTACGAACAATACGGGTGCCGTCGGCATAGCGATGCTCAATGGCGGAAGCGCGCCGCTTGAAGCCTCCGGGTTGGGTGGCCACCTCACGATCACTGGTACCGCGACGCAAGGAAACGCGGCGATAACACAGAATGGGTTCATTGACCTGCCTTCCGGCACGGTAATCCTGCAGGCCAAGGGAAGCGGCGATGTGAGCCTTGGTGCGGGAAGCACAATCAACACTGCCGGCGCGGCGCAGCCGTATTTCGATACGTATGCAGCATCCGCCGGCGGCACAGTCCAGCTCGCCGCGGATCAAGGCGGCGTCAATATCCTTACCGGCGCAACTGTCGACGTCTCGGGTACTACCGCGCCCGACGGCAAGACGAGCAGCGATGCCGGCACGCTCTCGATTCTCGCGCCGCATGGCCAGTTCAATCTCGCCGGCGTCATTCGTGGCTCGGCAGCGGCCGGACAGAAAGGCGGCGACTTCACGTTGGATACCGCGGGCGGCGTGGGAAGGATCTCCGCGCTCAATCTGGGCGGCTCTGGCTTCACAGGCGCGTTATCCATTCGGGATCGCGGTGACGCGACGGTGATCGTCGATGGGACCACAACGGCACGCAGCTTCGAGCTTGCGGCGGACCAGGGTGCTATCTCGGTCACCGGCGCCATCGACACCAGCTCGTCCAATGGCAATGGCGGAAACATCAACTTGTGGGCGCTGGGCGATCTGACCGTCGCCAACGGTGCGAGTCTGATTACCGCCGGCCGTCATCCCGCCGGGACCACGACCACGACCCGAGGTGGCGACATCACTCTCGGTAGTACCAACGGCTGGATAACACTGGCCGCCGGATCGACCATCGATCCAAGGGGCGCTGTGGGAAGCGACAACCCGGGAGTCAATCCGGATGGCCGCTTGGTCCTCGAGGCCCACTACAATGCGGGCAGCGGCACTATCAACATCAACCCGATCGGCGCGAAGATCCAGGGCAGCCAGCCCGCCACTCAGGTCACTGATCCGGTCACTGGCGAGACCAAAACCAAGCCCGCTACCACCGTTATCATCGATGGCGCCTGGTCCTACGACAACGTCACTTCGATAGGCGACAGCGGCGATCTCAGCGCTTCGACGCTCAGCACCGATATCCAGGCTTTTGCGAGCAATGCAGGTGCCATCGCCACCGCACTGACTCCGACCGACAATAGCTTTGGGGTCCAGGTCAGGCCGGCCATAGAGATCCGCAGCCAGGGCGATCTCACGCTGAGTCAGACACTCGACCTGCACTCGCTCGCCACCAGCGCCGATAATGGCGTCCCCATCGATCTCACGTTGCGAGCCGCCGGCAACCTGGTCTTCAACGGCTCCTTGAGTGATGGCTTTACGTCCGCCCGGGGTACGATCGCCTCCTGGACTCTCGCGGGTAGCGACTCCGCGACCTATCACCTCACGGCTGGTGCGGACCTGAGTAGCGCTGATCCTCTCTCGACCCAACGCGGAGTGGGCAATTTCATCCTCACCCCGGGTAATCTGATCAGGACTGGCAATGGCAACATTGACATAGCCGCGGGCAAGGACATTTGTCTTGGTTGCACGGCCAACGACTTGGTCTCTACGTTGCCGACGGCGCAGCAATCGGTGGTCTACACCGCGGGCGTCGCCTCTCAGAACGCTCCGAGCTTCTTTACTGCGCCGACTATCGCGAACAGTGCCGGCGTACCCGCAGAATTCCCGGTCGGAGGCGGCGATATTTCGCTCACTGCGAGCGGCAACATTGTCAGTGCCCCGACGACAAACCTGGTATCCAACTGGCTGTGGCGACAGGGGTCCGCCAAGCCGGACGGCACCGTTACGCGCGATACGGCATGGTGGATCGAGTCGAACGCATTCCAACAGGGCGTTGGTGCACTGGGGGGAGGCAACGTCACGGTGGAGGCGGGCGGCGATATCGTCAACCTATCCGTGGTGATACCGACGAACGGCAGAGTTGGAACCACAGGCGCCGCAACGGGAAACACGTCCCTGCTGAGCAGCTTGGTGGTAAACGGTGGCGGCGATCTTGCCGTGACGGCCGGCGGCAATGTCGAAAGCGGTGTGTTCCAGGACGATCTCGGCCACGCCTCGATCAGAGCCGGAGGCGCGATCGAAGCTGCTGCCGGCCGCGGCGTGGCTCCGATCCTCGTGGCGGCTAACAGTACATTCGATCTGCATGCAGGCGGCGATGTCACTCTCGATGGCATGTACAACAGCACTGCACTGCCGGAGGCGGTCGCAAACCGGTCCGGAGTCTCTAACGCGGGGCTCGGCCTGAATACATTCGCCTATTTCTATACCTACGCACCTACCAGCGCTCTCGATGTTGTGAGCGCTGGTGGCGCTGTAACCCTGAATGATGCCTCCAGCGCTGTGCTGATCGCCACGGGGGGATCATTCTTGGACGGTAACGCAAAGCTGTTCAATCTGTACCCGGGGACTGTGAACGTGGCCGCGCTTTCCGGAGACATCAACGTCAAAATTGACACGTTGGAATTGTTTCCCTCCGCCTCGGGCAATCTCAATCTGCTGGCCCAAGGAGATATCAACTTCCAAGCCGCGGTCCGCATGTCCGAGATCGACCCCAGCCAGGTTAACGGTCTGTTGAATCCCATAATAACCTTGCCCGATCTGAACAGCGATCCACTCCCCATCGTACCGCTACATCAGGGCGACAGCGCACCCGCGCGGATCGTGGCGGCCGATGGCAGTATTCAATATACGACTGCCACGGCAACGATCCTGCCGAAGCAGGCCGACTTCGTCGCCGGCAAGGACATTGTCAACCTGAACTACCTTGGCAAGAATCTCAACCCCTCGGACGTGACGCTCTTCCAGGCCAGCGGCGCGATTCAATACGACACCAAGCGCGACACGACCAACAACCAGCTCACGACCAATTCCGCCGGAATCCAGGTCGGTGGACCTGGCTACGTCGAGGTCCTCGCGGGCGGCGAAATCGACCTCGGCGACAGCACCGGCATCGTAACCTCCGGCCGTCTGAACGATGCACGGCTGCCGTCGACCGGCGCGACTCTCGTCACCGCGGCAGGTTTGGGCACCAACGCCGACGGCAGCAAGCGCGACCCGGCTTATGGAGCGTTCATCAACAGCTACCTGGCGCCCGGCAGTTCCGGGACCCCGAGCCCGTACGCTGCGGATCTGCTGCAGTACATGTTGCAGTTGTACCCGGACGAGACCGGCCTCTCCCAGTCGCAGGCGCTGACTCAATTCAGCGCATTGCCGAACACGCTGCGGTTGCCCTTCATCGCGCAAATCCTGACGGACGAGCTCAGCGCCACCGGCATTGACCACAACAAATTAGGGACGCCCTACGATCGCGGCTACAAAGCGATCAACACCCTGTTCCCCACAAAGGACGCCAACGGCAACGCCCTGACCTACAAGGGCGATATCAACATGTTCTTCAGTCAGCTCAAGACGGAGCAGGGCGGCGATATCGACCTGCTCGCGCCCGGTGGCTCCGTCGTAGTCGGTGTGCCGAATCCGCCACAGGAGCTGTCGACAGTGAAGGCGGACAATGTCAACGGGGTCTCGGCGGACGCGAACCTCGGCGCACTGGTTCTGGCCCAGGGCGCCATCCAAGGCTTCGCCAACGGCGACTTCGACGTGAACCAGTCGCGCATGCTGACCTTGCAGGGCGGCAACATCATCCTCTGGTCCTCGTACGGCAACATTGACGCCGGCAAGGGCGCCAAGACGGCCCAGGGCGCGCCGCCCCCCGTAATCCAGACCGATAGCAAGGGCAACGTGTTCGTGAACCCGATCGGCGCGGTCTCGGGTAGCGGCATCGGTCAGCTATTGACCGTACAGGGAATCAAGGCCGGCCTCGTCAATCTCATCGCGCCCACCGGCGTGGTCAACGCCGGCGAGGCCGGCATCCGCGCGGCGGGTGACCTGAACATTGCCGCGGTCGCTGTCCTCAATGTGGGCAACATCAAGGTCGGCGGGACCGCCACCGGTCTGCCCGTGTCCGATGTGGGGGCGTTGAATGGCGCGTTGTCGGGCGCGAACGCGCTCGGTGATGCCGGCAAGGCCGTCGCCGATCAATTGAGCAATAGTCTCAGTTCGGGGTCCAACTTCCAGCAGCTCACTGAAAGTCTGCAGCCCTCGTTCATCGTGGTTCGCATGTTCTGCCTCGGCGTCCAGTGCGACACCCAGTGAGCCACAAGTCGGAGTGTAATGAAGCAGTCACACAACACCTTTGAAATGACCAACTGAGTCACAAGACCGAAACCTTGATCCCGCAGCATGGCGGGCTCGGGGACGCGTGGGCGCCGGCGCCCTACTTACGCGTGAGGACTTAACAACCGGAGCCCAGCGGAGGGAATCCTGAAGAAGCGCCACGGGCGCGACGCGGGGCAACCGGTCAATAACATTGCGATCCGCCGGGATACGACGTGGGGCGATTGATGGCAGGGGTGTCGTGCGCACCGATTTCACCAAGGCTGTGTGGTTTTGTGGGTATGCTGTTGTTGCAGCAGGCCCTCCCCGCGCTCGCCGCAGAGCCGGCTGCGCCACCTCCCACGGGCTCGCCATCCCCGGCTGCGCCGCCCGCCACGAGCGCGCCACCTCCGGCTGCGCCACCAGCCGCGGGCGCGGCACCGCCGCCGTCGCAAACCCCACCGCCCGGCGCGCAAGCCCAGGTCATCAAGAGCTTTCCCATCCTCGAATACCGGATCGACGGCAACACGGTGCTACCGACGATCGAGATCGAGCGGGCGGTCATGCCATACCTTGGAGAAAACCGCTCGACCAAGGATATCGAGGCCGCGCGTACGCAACTGGAAAAGACGTACCACGATCGCGGTTACAAGACCGTGGTGGTCAATATCCCCTTGCAACAGGTGGTGGACGGGATAGTTCGGCTCCACGTCACCGAAGCCCCCGTGGGTAAATTGCACATCGCCGGCTCGAAATATCACTCCCTCGAGGTGATTCGCGACAAGCTCGTGCAGTTGAATGAAGGCACGGTCCCGGATTTCGGCGAGGTCCAGAAGGAGCTGGCCACGGTCAATCGCTCGGCGGACCTGCGCGTCACTCCCGTTTTGAAGGCCTCCAGCACGCCAGGCAAGGTCGATGTCGATCTGACGGTCAAGGACAGCCTGCCGTTCCATGCCTCATTGGAGTTCAACAACCGCTACAGCACGTATACCTCGAAGCTGCGCGCGATCGGTGAGCTCGAGTACGACAACCTGTTTCAACGCGGCCAAAGTATCAGCTTCCAGTACCAGATCGCTCCGGAGCGTCCCTCGGACGCGGAAATCTGGTCGGCCTCCTACGTAATTCCGACCCAGAGCAATGTCGTCTGGGCGTTTTACGCCGTGCACTCCAACAGTAACGTGGCGACGCTCGGGGACCTGAGCGTGATCGGTAAGGGCAACATCTACGGCGCGCGCTTCATTGCGTCGCTGCCGACCTCGAGCCCCGACTTCTACCACAGCTTCACGGCCGGCGTTGACTACAAGGACTTCAAGCAGAGTGTGATCCTGGGAGGCGCCGCCGGCTCCGTCGAGTCGCCTGCGCACTATCCGCCGTTCACCTTGCAGTACAGCGGCACCTGGCTCGGCGCCCAGGGAGACGGCAAGCACATCGCGGCGACTACGGGGAGACGCAGCAGCACGACCCTGGAGGGCGGCGTCACTTTTCTCGTGCGCGGCCTCGGCACCAACCGTGAAGAGTTCACCGATAAGCGCGCCGGCGCCGGTCCGTCCTTCTTCATTTTTCACCCCAGCGTGACGCGCGAGCAGGTCTTGTTCGACAGTTGGAGCCTCGTCGGCAAGATCGATGGGCAGATTGCCAGCGGTCCTCTGATCAACAACGAGGAATTTGCGGGCGGTGGCGCGGACAGCGTTCGCGGCTACACGGAGGCGGAACGCCTCGCCGACAACGGAGTGCGAGGCTCATTGGAGCTGCGCACTCCGCAGTTGCTTTCACAGGGATTCGCGCACGTCGAGCGATCCTACGTGCTGCTGTTTGCCGAAGGCGCGCATCTGCGGGTCATCGAGCCGCTGCCCGGCCAGGAAGCGGCCTACACCCTCGCGAGCGCCGGTGTGGGACTGCGATTCAAGGCCGCCGGGCTCACGATGAATCTGGACGGGGCACGCATTCTGAAAGACGGCCAGGTCACCCTGTCCGGCCGTTATCGGGGGCTGTTCCAGGTCGTTTTCGCCTACTGAAGTAGTCAGATCATGAAAATCTCAAAAGCGCTCGTTCTCTTGCTCGTGTTGCTGCCGGCAGTGGCGCAGGCCTGGTGGAACAAGGACTGGAAGCAGCGCACCGAGGTCACACTCAACACCAGCGCCGCCGGTGTGCAGACACAGCAGCCCGTGAACGGGCTGACCCTGCCGGTGCGCCTGCATTCCGGGAATTTCGACTTTCTGAGCGCGAAGCCGGACGGCGCGGACCTGCGCGTGGTCGCGGGCGACGACAAGACCGAGTTGAAATTCTGGATCGAGCGGTTCGACAGCATCAACGAGCTCGGTGTGCTGTGGGTGCAACTGCCCAACGTGCTGCCCGGCACCGACAAGAATGTCTTCTATGTCTACGCGGGCAATGACAAGGTTGCGGCTGCCGCCGGCGGAGCCGCCATATTCGATCCCTCCACGGTTGCTGTCTTTCACTTCTCCGAAAAGGATGGCATCGCGCTCGATCAGACAGGCGCGATCAAAGCGACCGCGGCGGCCCCTGTCGAGGTCAATGGCCTGATCGGGCAGAGCGCGCATCCGAATGGAACAGCGATCACCTGGCCGGCAAACGACAAACTCAAAGCGCCCGCGGCGGGACCGCTGAGTATTTCCCTGTGGATCAAGCCCGACGCAGCCGCGGGCACCCTATTCCATCAGGGCCCCCTCCAGATCGCGCTCACCGCCGGCGCGCTCAGCGCCCAGGTTGGCTCGGTCAAAGTCGCCGGCGGAACGATTGCGGCGGCCACCTGGTCACAGGTGGTTCTCACCCTCGGCGGCGGCAAGGCCACTCTTTACGTCAACGGTGCGCAGGCTGGCGAGAGCGACCTGGGTACGCAGTCGGCCGCGATCGAGGGCGATACCCAGGTGGGCGGGACCTATCAGGGCCTGGTCGACGAGCTCGAGATCGCCAGCACGACGCGCGGCGCCGAGTGGATCAAGCTAGCGTACGCGGCGCAGAGCGCCGATGCGAAGCTGGTGGCCAGCAAAACGCAAAGCGCCGACGAGGCGGCTTCCGACTCCGGTAGCAGTGGTGGCTACTTCGGCATCCTCTTCAAGAGTTTGACGCCAGATGCCTGGGTCGTCATTGGAATTCTCGGCGTGATGTTCGTCATCGCCGCTGGCGTAATGGTCGGCAAGGCGGTGTACGTCAATCGCACCGAGGGAGCCAATCGCCGCTTCATGGTGCATTTCCGCGAGGCGACCGACGTGTTGAAAATGGGCACAGCGGAGACTGCTTCAAACTTCCAGGATTCTTCCTTGTACCGTCTTTACCGTGCGGGTTTGACGGAGTTAACGAAGCGCGATGTTGGCCAGGACGGACGACCGCCGCTCTCGGGCGCTTCAATCGATGCAGTGAAGGCAGCTATCGACGCGGACTCGGTGCGTGAAGGCTACAAGCTCAACGCCCAGATGGTGCTGCTCACGATAGCGATCTCGGGCGGTCCCTTCCTCGGACTGCTCGGTACCGTCATCGGCGTCATGATCACCTTCGCGTCCATCGCCGCGGCGGGCGACGTCAACGTGAATGCGATCGCACCCGGCATCGCGGCCGCGCTGCTCGCGACCGTCGCCGGTCTGAGCGTCGCCATTCCCTCGTTGTTTGGCTACAACTACCTGTCTTCCAAGATCAAGACGATCTCCTCCGACATGCAGATTTTCGTCGATGAGTTCGTCACTCGCGTTGCCGAAACCTACGGCGCCCGCTAAGGGCGGGCGGCGCCCACGGAGCACTCATGGCAGAAACCAAAGAAAGCAACGAGCTCTACGACGACATCAACGTAACGCCGATGCTGGATCTGGCCTATGTGCTGCTCGTCGTGTTCATCATCCTCACCACCGCAGCGGTTCAAGGCGTGCGCGTGCATTCTCCCGTAACACAGGCGGCGGATAATCTGTCCAAGCCGCAGACCCGTGCGATCACGATAACCAGTGACGGCGCGGTCTACCTCGACGCCTATCCCGTGTCCCTGGACCAGCTGCGCGCGGCGTTGGGTACGTATCGGGCGGCCAATCCGAACCTGCCGGTCGTACTGAAGGCGGACGCCGCCGCCCAGTACCAGAAAGTGATGGAGGTCCTGGAGGTCGTGAAGAGCCTGGACATCACCGATATCGGCCTGGTCACCAAGCGCGTTACTTCCTGAAAGCCAAGGACGCGAGGTTGTCATGCAAGTCCATAACGACGCCAAGCCCTACGACACGATCAACGTTACGCCGATGTTGGATCTCGCGTACGTGCTGCTCGTCGTGTTCATCCTGATGACCACGGCCACCATCCAGGGGCTGAACGTTTCGATGCCGAAGCCCTCGAACAAGCCCTCGACGGAGCACCACGAGCTGAAGGTGATCACGGTGACGTCCACGGGTGCGGTGTTGCTCAACGGCACCAGCGTCACTCCGGCCGAGCTGGAAGCCCAACTTACTGCCGCGCAGTCCCGTGATCCGAAGATGTCGGTCGCCATCAAGGGTGATCCGACGACCCAGTACGAAAAAGTCGTGGCCGTCATCGATCTGTGCGAGCGCCTCAAGGTCAACATGGGCCTGGTGACGAATCGCATCGGGACCTGATCATGAGCCAGCTCGTTGACGCTTCCCAGCAACGTTCGGGCGCCCAGATGTGGTTGCGCCGCATTGCGCTGGCACTGGGCATGTTGGTGTTCGTCGGGGTGGTCGCGTGGGCCGGGCTCAACCTGAGTAAGGGGCCCGGAGGCCCGCATCACCAGGTAGCCAAAATAGCGCTGTTGCCCGATACGCCGCCACCGCCTCCGCCACCACCGCCCGACAAGCCGAAAGTCGAGCAGAAGACCGAGATCAAACAGCAGGTCGAGCGGAAGGTCGAAACACCGCCCGAGCCCGAGCAGCTGAAGATGGAGGGAGCCGCCGGCGAGGGGCCGAGTCCGTTCGCGGCCGGCGAGGTGAAGAACGAATACATCGGCGGCGATATCGGCAACGGCGCGCGTTTCAGCTCCTACGTGGGCCGAGTCGCGCAACTCATCCAGGAGCAGCTCGCGAAGCGCAATCTGCGCGCGGCCAATGGCCGGCTGTTCCTCTGGATCGGTGCCGATGGCGGCGTGCAGCGCTACGAGATCAAGGGAGCGAGCGGCGATACCGAGCGGCAGTTGCGCGAGGTCATGGCGGGACTGACCCGGGTCCCGGAGGCCCCGCCGCAGGACATGCAGATGCCCATGGGCCTCGATGTCAGCGACCACTGACGCAAACGCCGCCCCTTCTTGAATATAACCATGTCGAAAATAACAGGATCGTGTATGAACAAGCGTTGGCCGCAATTCCTCGTAGGCCTGTTGCTCCTGGGCGCCGCGACGGCGCCCGCGATGGCTGATGAGCTCGAGGAGCTGCGCAGTCTGCGTGACACGACGATCGAGCTCCTGAACCAGCTCGTGAAACAGGGCGTGTTGACACGCGAAAAGGCCGACGAGCTGATCCGCGCGGCGCAGGCCGCAGGCAACAAGTCAGGGAATGCCCCGACGGGCCCCGCCGGCCCCGCGGTTGCCGGCACGGCAAACACTCCGGCCGCCCCCGCAGGGGCCACGCCAGCCCCGGTCGAGCCGGGTGTCGTACGCGTTCCCTACGTGCCGGAATCGGTGAAGCAGGAAATCCGCGACGAGGTAAAGCAGGAAGTTCTGACACAGGCCAGGAACGAGCGTTGGGGCGAGCCTGGCGCGTTGCCGCGGTGGCTGGACCGGTTCACTTTCTTCGGTGATGTGCGCTTTCGCTTCCAGGAGGACCGCTTTCCGAGCGACAACGTCCCCAACGCGCCGCCGGAAGTCCTGCAACAGCCCGCGTTCGGCGCTTACAACGCCAACAACACTTCGGAAACACGCAACCGCTTGCGGCTGCGCGTGCGTTTCGGGGCGGAAGCGAAGGTTGCGGACACAGTCACCGCGGCCATACGCCTCACGACGGGCAGCGTCGGCAACGGCGGCGACCCGAGCACGGAGAACCAGAACCTGGGTAACTACAACACCCGGTCCACGGTTGGATTCGACCTGGCCTATGTTTCCTGGAAGCCGGTGTCCTGGGCCTACTTCACTGGTGGCCGGGTGGGCAATCCCTTCTATGCGCCCACGACCCTGGTCTGGGGTGACGATCTCAGCCTCGAGGGCGCCGTCGCGGGCCTGACCCCTCACATCACCAACAGCTTCGGCACTTTCCTGACGATGGGAGCCTTCCCCATACAGGACGTTGAGCCGACTCCTCTCACCAGCGCGCACAGCAAGTGGCTCTGGGCGGGTCAGGCCGGCTTCAAGTGGGACATCACCCGGGCGGTGAGCTGGAAATTGGCGGCGGCGCTTTATGACTACCGCAACATCGAAGGCAAGCTGAATCCGACGCAAGTATCGACGATTTACGACCTGACCGCCGCACCGTTCCGGCAGAAGGGTAACTCCGTATTCGATATCGACGAGTTCGCCAACGTCGCTAACGGCGCGCAAAACTATCGCATCGGACTTGCGTCGAAGTTCCACGAAGCAAACGCTTCGACGACTTTTGATGTGGCGGCGTTTGCCGGCAAGCACCTGATCATCGACGGCGACTACGTCAAGAATCTCGGCTTCAATCGCGCCGATATCCTCGCGCGAACTCAGCTCGATCTCCCGGAGCAGACCACGGGATGGCAAGCGCGCTTGACGTTTGGCGACCCGACGTTTGTTCGGAGGAACTCGTGGAACGCCTACGTTGGTTTTCGCCACGTCGAGAGCGACGCTGTCGTCGATGCCTTCACGGACGCCGACTTCCGGCTGGGCGGCACCGATGCCACCGGCTATTACATGGGCGCACGCTATGCTTTCGAACCCAACAGCACGATCGGGGTTCGCTGGTGGAGCGCGAAGCAGATCGATGGACTGCCGCTGGCGATCGACGTATTGCAAGTCGATCTGATCGCCGCATTTTGAGGGTTCGTCATGCGTAGACAGACCGCTTTGGTGGTGGGTGCGGCGCTACTGTTTTCCCTGGCGGGCGTGACGTTCGCCGCCGACTCGGACAGCAGGGCTTCGCGAGAGCGCGAGATGCTCCGCCGTGCGCAGGAGGCTCTGCGCCAGAGCCAGGCCGATAACAGCGAGCTCGTGAAAGGAAAGTCGGAGGCCGAGCAGAAACTCAAGGCGGCGGCGCAAGAGCTGGAAACCGCTCGCAACAGCTCCAAAGCCGGGCAAGCGTCATTGCGCAACCAACTGCAGACCTCTGCAGCGGCGCAAGCGGAGCTCACGCGTAAGCTCGAGGAAGCCGAACACCAGATTGCGGCCCTTACGACCCAGCAGCGCGCAACTGCGGGCCAGCTCGCGTCACGGGAATCCGAGTTGAAGCAGGCCAAGCAGGACATCGAAAAGAGCAAGGCAGAGGGGGCCAGTTGTGAGGCCAAGAACCTGCAGCTCTACGAGTATTCGCAGGATCTCCTCGGGCGCTATCAGAAGAAGGGCGTCTGGGCGGCGCTCAGTCAGAAGGAGCCTGTTACGGGGCTCAAGGAAGTGTCCGTCGAAAACGTCGTCCAGGAGTATCGCGACAAGCTCAATAGCCAGAAAATCGAAACAACGCAACCGGCCTCCAAACCCTGAGCACGCTATTTGCCGTTGCAGCGATGATCGCGCCGCTTGGCGCGATGCTGACCATGATCCCGCCGCCGCGAGGCCCCGAGTCGTCAGCGATTGCGGTGGTCTCCCCGGATGAAATCGTCGCGCCAACAAGGCCCCCGCGTCTCGGACCCAGGGACGTCGCCGTGGTGATCAACACGACCGATCCGCTCAGCGTGGCCATTGGAAACTATTACGTGCGAGCGCGCCGGATCCCCGCGAATAACGTCGCACGTGTGAAGTTCGCCTTCCAGCGCGCTGATGTTCCGGAAGCGGAATTCGTCGCGCTGAAGGCCGCTGTCGAACGGCAGATCGGGCCGCGTATCCAGGCCTATGCGTTGACCTGGGTGCGCCCCTACAGGGTCGGTTGTGTTTCGATCACTTATGCGTTCGCCGTCGGTGACGGCGAGAAGTTCTGCTCCAAAGGGTGCAGCACGACCCCACTGAGTCCGTACTTCAACACCTTTACCTCCAGGCCGTTCGAGGACCTACATGTGCGTCCGACGATGAGCATCGCGGCCGTCGACTTCGAGCATGCTCGTGCCCTGATCGACCGCGGAGTGAGCGCGGATGGAACGACACCGCTTGGAACCGCCTATCTTCTCCTGACCAGGGATCAAGCTCGCAACGTCCGATCCGCTGAGTACCCGCAGGTCCCGCTGGTAACGGCGGGGACCCCGGTTCACACCGAGGTCGTACCCGACACATCGGTCGGAAAACACACCGACATCCTGTTTTATTTCATCGGCGCGGCCAGCGTACCCGACCTCGCCGGCAATCGTTTCCTGCCGGGGGCCATGGCCGACCACCTTACGTCCTTCGGCGGCATGCTGACCGACAGTCCACAGATGAGCAGCCTTCGCTGGCTCGAGGCCGGCGCCACCGGCAGTTATGGCACGGTCGTCGAGCCCTGCAACTTCCTCGGCAAATTTCCCAACATCGCGGTGGCCATGAGCCACTACCTCACCGGCGAAACGTTGCTCGAAGCGTACTGGAAGAGCGTCGCCATGCCGGCCCAAGGCCTGTTCATTGGCGAGCCGCTCGCCGCACCGTTCAAGCCCCGCGCACCCTAGACCTAAATTCTTATATTGCTCTCAGTGCCTTCTCAGCCACCCGCATCGCCTCGGGCTGGCTACTCGACGCGGCAATCGCTTCGTACAAAGCCTCGTGAAGTTGCCTCGAGTCTGGAGAAAGGGCAAATGCCAATGCCGCCGCGGCTCTCGCCTTCCGGAAGAAGACTAAGGCTTCAGGCGTAATCGCATCCGCGGCTTCGGTGAGCTTGAAATATTCCTCGTCGAGTTGTCCCGCCAGTCGATCGAGTTCAGGGCGCACATCAGGCTGTTCACCTGCTTCATGACGAAGAATGGCAAGGGCGGCATCAACTTCGGCGCCCTGCAATCCCGCCTGCGTTACAGCAACGACGCACGCTGCCAGAGCCGCATGCTGTCGCTGATCGTCGTTAGCCTCCCGGTAGGCTCCAGCCAAGCTGGCGGATATTGCGTCCAAACGCAGTGTCTCCATCACCACCCCCTTAGCGGTGTTACCGTTTTTGCTCCAGCCTTCTGAATCAGCTCGGCGCACATGTTGCAAATTCCACGAGTCGCTCCGACCTCCAGGAGGTTCAGACCGGCATCCTTGGCGAAGTTGACTATATCCTCCTCGGCATGCCCATTGCCAGGGGCCAGCACTTCTCCAAATTTGAGGGCTACACCCGGCCGGAGATATCCAGCTGGCTCGCTCGTTCCAATCAAGAGGCGCCGGGCGCCATTTGCATCTTCCGCCAATCCAACCGCCATGATTACACGGCCCTCTGATGCGGCAGGAATGGCAGCTTTGAGCTCCGCTACTCGTTCGATAACGTTCAAGCCCTCTGAGCCTTCTTCTACCGCGGCGCCAAAGGGCAGAATCGGGGCAACTGCGTCGAGCGTTCCTCCCACGCTGCCATCACCAGGCCAGCCGCATTGCCAGAGGCAGCCAAACGCCGACTTGGCCCCCTCCCAACCTCCCCAAGGGGAGCCCACGAAATTTAGAAACCCGGACCAGTCGTGAGGCCCAGAGAAGCCCCCACTCTTGATCACGGAACTGGGAGGCTTCGGATGCGCGGGTGCTGCCGCTGTTGAAGGGCTCACTTGCTGCGCGGGGGATGAGGGCAGGATACCAACGTTGAATCCACAGTAGATGCAAGGTATGAAGTGCGGTTGGGTGCTACATCCGCTCTTATCGCAATAGTGCCAGAACCCGATTGTTATTGCCCCTCCACCGCCGCCCCTAGGTACGCTGGAGATATCGAACTCAATGGAGGTAGGGGTCACTCCGTAGTCCTGCAGAGATTGACTCAGCAACCCGAAATCGAGCCCCGGGGTCTGCCAGCCGTTGAGGATGCCCGGGATCGTCACCACGGACATGCCGCTGGCATCCTCGGTGATTGTGCCGTTTTCCTGAAATCCTTCGTCGAACCCCGTTGGGTCCACGAGCGTCAAGGGATTGTTATCGACATAGCTGTACGGGTTGTAATCCTGTGTGTTACTCGGGTTTGGCACGAGCGGATCGGGACTGAGAAAGCGACCCATAGTCGACTCCTCGACCCGGCCATTCATGTGAACGAGTCCCACCGCTTCAAACATCCGCTGTCCCGTATAGCCTGTGCGCGTGACCGCATCCATGGTCCCGATAGCCGCGCTGGTTGCCGGCCCCGACCAACTCGCGGCATCGCGACGTGTCCCGAATGCCGTGAAGCTCTCGCTCGCAGTCACACTTCCGCTCGCGTCAGTAATTACCGCGATGCTCTGCTGATGATCCCCGATGAGGTAATGCCAGCCGGTGAATCCATTTGCCTTGCGGTCGTAGATCGCTACAGGTCGCCCCTGGACATAGACATAGTGTCTGAACTCATTGACGTTGACCCGTTCCAGTTGCTCGCCAATCAGGTCCGTGGATTCAGTGTTGGTGCCGTCGGAATATTGCGAACCCAGGGGTGTGTCATCCGGTCGATAGAAGAACTGGGCGCTGGCACCCGACGGCGACGTGACCGATGCCAACAGACCGTCAGGTAGCCAGACAAACTGATCGCCGCTGCGGCTGATCGCTTCACCTGCGTTGGTGTAATTGAGCGTCGTACCGCCTGCCGACCTCAGGCGATGTGGGTGAGCGGGGTCATAATTCCACGAGGCGCCACCAGCCACATCGCTGCGGCCGGTGATATTTCCCATGAGGTCGTAATGGACCGTGAGGTTCGTCCTCAAGGCACCGTGACTGTCCAGTAAGTCCGAGGAGGTAAGTCGATATACATCATCGTAATAGAAATTCTCGGTTAACCCCAGCGCGCCGTTCTGTCGCTGAATGACATTGCCGACCTGGTCGTAGAGGTACGATTGATTTTGGACGCCGGCGCCCCCTCCAATACCCGCCTGGATCGAGCTCTGCCAGCCAGTAACGGCGTCGAATGCCCGGTTCGTCACGACGCCGTTACCGTAATTCTCCGTGGTCACCTCTCCCATAGGGTTCATCGAAGTGGCTTGCCAGACCACCACGGCAGGATTGTCCGCGATAGCCGAAATACGTTGCAACAGTCCGTTCTGATATCCGTATTGGAGCTTGAATCGGTACCCGGACGTACTCGCGGGGTAGGTCATCGTTTCGAGAAGGCCGCTCGTACCGTAAGAGTAGTCGTAGGAGTTCGTTGTGGAACCGGTTGCCGGAGTCGGTATGCTCCTTTTGATTACTCGCCCCAGCGGATCGTACGTATAGTCCTCCTCATACGTCACCGAGCACGTATCGGAACAGTCGTTTCCTGCCATCGAGACCAGTTTGTCGACATTGTGATTGGCGCGACTGGTACCCCACGTCCGTACTAGCTGAATAGTGTCGACCCCAACCACAACTGAGCGGACGGTTGGGTGCGACAGCACGTCGTACTGTTGGGAGTAAGTACGATTGTTACCGTCCGTCCACGACACTAGTTCACCGAGGGCGTCGTATTGGTAAGTAGAGTTGCCCTGATCCGAGTCGGCCGCAGTTCGCCGAAATGCTCCTACGCCGTAGTCATACGTTTGGGTTCGCAGGGTGTGACCCAGGCCGTCACTGATCTCCGTAAGGCTGCCGAAGGCATCGTAACCAAAGTTGATCGCGTAACCGTCGTGGTCCTGGGTGCTTGCTGGATTGCCCACCGGTGTGGTGACCTGGGTGGTCTGCTTCTGTTGTGGGTCGGTGGTGACGACCGTGTCACCACTGTAGGAATATGTGGTCGTCTGCAACGACAGATCCCCAGAGCTTTTCGGTCGCTGCATCTGCGTTGGCCGACCCAACACGTCATACGCGATCGTCTGCCAATACGGGCAAGCCGCGGCAATTCCGCTCCACAGACAGGGGATCGCCTGTTTCATGGGCCGCCCAAGGTTGTCGTACCGGGTCTCGGTTCGACGATAGGTACCGCTACCCAGCAGACGACTGGTCGCCACCAGGGTGCGGTTCATCTGGTCCAGGTACGTCGTTCCATCGGTCTGGACCGAGTTGTCAGCGTTGTAGATCGTTTGTGTGATTACCGTCCCATGATTACCGATAATGCAACTACCCGCGACAGCACAGTCCGAATAACCGAAAGTGACCCTGGTACCGTCGGCCGCCGTCTGCGTATCGAGTCTGCCAAACGAGTCGTAGTGCGATGTCGAGGAGATGCCGTTGGGGTCCGTCTGGCTGATCAGTAGTCCGAAATTGGAGTCG
>Ga0268266_10001162_pt1 | contig 32576 bp, 39 predicted proteins | sample KBSS13metaG_FD_190356 | JGI IMG/M metagenome (GOLD analysis project Ga0268266, IMG submission 190356) | Switchgrass rhizosphere microbial communities from Kellogg Biological Station, Michigan, USA - KBS S1-3 metaG (SPAdes) (version 2) | ecosystem: Host-associated > Plants > Roots > Rhizosphere... | reverse complement strand
AACGCGATGGATTAGGCAAGGTGGAAAGCTGTCACGGGGAAGGCACGCGGGCCGGTTCCGGATGCGCCATAAGTCGAATTACCGCCCCTGCCGGCGCCGCCTGCCTGCCGACCGCTTTCGATCGCGACCCTTGCACCGGCAAGCCAACGTTAACGGTGTTCTGCTGCAATAAGGCGCTTTCGTAGAATGTTTTCCGCCTCCGCCCGCACCATCACATGATTTAGATAGCCAGGAATTGCCGCCTTGGAATTCGAAAGCGCCGCACCGTCGGTCGTCAAATCAATCAAGCAACGCGACCTGTTGAACACCTGGCTGCGGCTATTCGCCCGCGACCAGTCGATACCCCGCATGGCGGAATATCAGCCGGCGCGGATCGAGGACGAGCTTGCAGACATGGTGTTCTACACCGTCGACACGCGCACAGAGCCGCCACGCCTGACTATCCAGAGCGACGGCACGCGAATGTCGGCAGCCTATGGAAATACCGGCAAGGGCCGCTATCTCGACGAGTATCTCGGCGCAAGGCTCGCTCCGATAGTGATGCCGGTTTATTATGCATGCATCGCACGCCGCCTGCCCGCCTATACCATCGCCAATATGGATGACACCTACGGGCGATCAGTCGCCTATGAGCGACTGTTGCTGCCGTTCTCCGACGGCGGCGGCGTCACCCACATCCTTGCTTCGCTGAAGACCATCAGCGAGGACGGCGGCTTCGAGATCAAGAACCTGATCCGCGGAAACGACAAGCTGCCGGTGCCGAAGCTGCGCACCATCATCGACCGCGATCTGTTTCATCGCGCCCCGGGCCGCATTGCCTCCGGCGATGTCCTGGAATTCGAGTAGGCCGTTCAGCCAACCCAACGCGTGCGATCAGGCCTTGCCGCGCGATTTGGACGGCACTTCCTTGCCATAGACATCAGGCTTGAATCCGACCAGCAACTTGCCGCCGAGATCGAGCACGGGACGCTTGATCATCGACGGTTGCGCCAGCATCAGCGCCAGCGCCTTGCGCTCGTTGAGGCCTTCCTTGTCACTGTCCGGCAGCTTCTTGAATGTCGTGCCCGCCCGATTGAGCAACGTCTCCCAGCCGAGTTCGTCCGACCACTGCTTGAGCTTGTCCTTGGATACCCCGGCAAGCTTGTAGTCGTGGAAGTCGTAAGCCACGCCGTGGTCATCGAGCCAGGCGCGCGCCTTCTTCATGGTGTCGCAGTTCTTGATGCCGTAGATGGTGATGGATTTTGTCATTCCGTCCCGCCCGAATTGATTCCGTAATCTCGCCTACACCGCGCCCGGCTCGAGAGCTTCCCCGATTTCGATCGGATGCGCCATCGTCTCGTGCAGCTTGTCCTTGTCGAGTTCGCCTTCCGAACGGCTGATGACGATGCAGGCGACACCATTACCGATCAGGTTGGTCAGCGCCCGGCACTCGCTCATGAACTTGTCGATGCCGACAAGAATCGCGATCGACTGGATCGGGATGTCAGGCACGATCGAAAGCGTCGCCGCCAGTGTGATGAAGCCCGCCCCGGTGACGCCCGAGGCGCCCTTCGAGGTGATGATGGCAATGCCGAGAATGCCGAGTTCCTGCCAGATCGTCAGGTTGGTGTTGGTGGCCTGCGCCAGGAATAGCGTCGCCAGCGTCATGTAGATGTTGGTGCCGTCGAGGTTGAAGCTGTAACCGGTCGGGATCACAAGGCCAACCACCGGCCGCGACGCGCCGAGATGCTCCATCTTCTGGATCATCTGCGGCAGAACGGTTTCCGACGACGAGGTTCCAAGCACGATCAACAGTTCATCCTTGATATAGAGAATGAAACGGATGATCGAGAAGCCCGAGATCCGCGCGATCGCGCCAAGAACGATCAGCACGAACAGGATGCTGGTGAGATAGAAGGTCGCGATCAGCGCGATCAGATTCCACAGCGACGTGAGGCCGTAGGCGCCCACCGTGAATGCCATCGCGCCGAAAGCCCCGATCGGTGCCAGGCGCACGATCATGCGGATGATGCCGAAGAACATCTTGGCCGCCTGGTCGACGGCATGGGAGATCGGTTCGCCGGCCTTGCCCAGAAATGCGATGGCAAATCCGGACAGGATGGACACCAGCAGCACCTGCAGCAGGTCACCGCGGGCCAACGCGCCGAAATAGCTGTCGGGAATGATTCCCATCAGGTGGGCGATGATGCCCTCTTCCTTCGCCTTGGTGACGTAGGTCGCGACCGAATGCGGATCGATCGTGGCGGGGTCGATGTTGAAGCCACGGCCGGGCTGAAGCAGTTCGCCGACGATGAGTCCAATCGCCAGCGCCACCGTCGAGACGACTTCGAAATAGATCAGGGCTTTTAGTCCGACGCGGCCGACACGCTTCAAATCGCCCATCGACGAAATCCCGTGCACGACCGTGCAGAAGATCACCGGCGCAATCATCATCTTGATCAGTGCGATGAAGCCATCGCCGAGCGGCTTCAGCTCCTTGCCGAGATCCGGATAGAATCGTCCGACCAGGACGCCCAGCACGATCGCGATCAGGACCTGAACATAGAGTATTTTATACCACGGCTGATGACGCGCGGCAGGATGGGCAATTTCGGCAACCATGGGATTGCTCCGGGCGGGAGGACCACAATGGAGTAGCGCAAGACGGCATGACAGTCACAATCATGTGGCAGGTGCCGTCGGTCTATACACGGCTCAAGGCCGTTTCGGTATGTCGAGCCCACGCTGCACCGGCGGCCGGGCGAGCCCACGTTCCAGCCAGGCCGGCACCTGCTTCAGCGTATCGAACGCGACGAGATCGCGCGCACCGTAGAAGCCGATCAGGTTGCGCACCCAGCCAAGCATGGAAATGTCGGCGATGGTGTATTCGTCGTCCATGATCCATCGCCGCCCGGCAAGCCGTGTCTCCACCACATCGAGCAGGCGCTTCGACTCGGCGACGTAACGCTGAAGCGGCCGCTTGTCTTCGTAATCCTTGCCGGCGAATTTGTGGAAGAAGCCGACCTGCCCGAACATCGGCCCGATGCCGCCCATCTGGAAGTGCAGCCACTGGATGGTCTGGTATCGCCGCGCCGGATCGGCCGGCAGCAGCTTGCCGGTCTTCTCGGCGAGATATTGCAGGATCGCCCCTGACTCGAACAGCGGCAGCGGCTTGCCGCCGGGACCGTCCGGATCGAGGATCGCCGGGATCTTGCCGTTCGGGTTCAGCGACAGGAATTCCGGCGTCTTCTGGTCGTCCTTGTTGAAGTCGACCAGATGTACCTCGTAGGGCAATCCGATCTCTTCCAGCATGATCGAAACCTTGACGCCGTTCGGCGTCGGCAGCGAATAGAGCTGTAGGCGGTCGGGATGTTTGGCGGGCCAGCGTTTGGTGATCGGGAAGAAGGAGAGATCGGCCATCGAAACTCGTTTTGCATGGTTGTTGTTGCGCGGCTAATGTACGGCCAATGCCGCATATAACAAGGGTCCGCGCCGTTCATGACCGATCAACCGTCTCCGGCGAAGCTCGGACTCACCGATGAGGAACTTGCGGCCCACGCGACCACGTTCGCAGCCGATGCATGCAAGGGCCACGTCATCGTCATAACGGGCGGCGCCGGCGGCATCGGGCGAGCGATCGCCTGGCTGTTTGCGCGGCTGGGCGCGCATGTCGCCGTGGTCGGGCGCGACGGCGGCAAGCTCGATGCACTGGTGGCCCAACTGGCGGGCCACGGTCTCACGGCATCCGCGCATGTCGCCGACATCAGGGAGCCCGATGCGGTCGGCCTTCTGTTCGATACGGTGTGGACCGAGCAAGGCCGTGTCGACAGCGTCATCAACAGCGCCGGCGGACAATTTCCGCAGGCCGCGATCGATTTTTCCGTGAAGGGCTGGAATGCCGTCATCAACACCAACCTGAACGGCACCTGGTACATGATGCAGGCGGCCGCGCAACGCTGGCGCGACCACAAGCATCCCGGCAGCATCGTCAACATCGTGGTCGTGACGACACACGGCCTCTACGGCATCGCGCATACCATTGCCGCGCGCAGCGGCGTAATCGGACTGTCCCGCGCCGTCGCGGTCGAATGGGCGCCGCTGAATATCCGCGTGAACTGCGTGGCGCCCGGCGCGATCGAAACCGAAGGCTGGAATGTCTATTCGCCGGAAGCACGCGCGGCCTATCCGCGTTCGAACCCGATGATGCGTGTCGGCTCGCCCTGGGACGTCGCGGAGGCCAGTGTCTTCCTCGCCGGCCCGTCCGCGAAATTCGTGACCGGTGAGACGCTGACGGTCGATGGCGGCGGCCAGCTCTGGGGCGAGACCTGGACCACGAGCAAGCCCGCTTATTTCGGCGGCGACGGCACGTGAGCGTTGAGGCTGATCTTCACGTGCCCCCTTATCGCCTCGTCATTTTCGACTTCGACGGCACGCTGGCGGATTCGCTTCCCTGGTTTCGAGCGTCATTCCAGGACATGATCGCGCGGTTCGATCTCGCGCCGGTCCGCGACGACGAGGTCGAAGGGCTGCGCGGAATGTCGGCCCGCGAGATCATGGCGCGGCTCAACGTGCCCATGTGGCAACTGCCGGCGATCGTCACCGACATGCGAAAGCGCAAGCTCGCTGCCGCCAGCGAGATATCGCTGTTCTCCGGAATCCCGGCGATGCTGACCGACCTGCAACGGCTCGGCATCAAGACCGCCATCGTCAGTTCCGACAGCGAGGCATCCGTCCGGCAGGTGCTCGGGCCGACCGCACGCCTGATCACCCGCTTCGACTGCGGCGCCGCGATGTTCGGCAAGCACTGGAAGTTTCGGCGCGTTGCCCGGCGGCTTGGAGTCAAGCCATCGGAGACGATCTGCATCGGCGACGAGATCCGCGACATCGAGGCCGCGAATGCCGCCGGCATGGATTCGGGTGCGGTGGCCTGGGGCTACGCCATCCCCTCTGCACTGCAGGCAAACGGACCGACCCATCTGTTCAACTCGATCGAAGAGATGATGCAGCGGCTCGCCATGAAGAAATAGCGCTTCGCAAATGTCTGCGGGGATAACGTCGCAAACTACGCGTCACACCCACAAAGGCCATCGCACGAGGTGTTCGTGGCCGTTCAAGCTGCGGACCAGCACGAACTCCCTGACCGTCCAGCCGATCGGTTCGACGGGATACTCGTCTGCACCGCGCGCGTCATACAACAGCGTGACATGTGGCGTAAAATTCGTATTGGCCAGTCGCCTCAATCCTCTTCGCGCCATCGCCTCAGCGAACATTTGCCGGAACGACTGCAGGTGGCGCAATCCGTTCCCTCCGATCAGGACAAACGGTCGATTGCCCGAGCCGCCCCGAAAGCTCGCCGTGCGATCGAACGAGACCTCGAATGGCCCAGTTCGCACATCCATGGCCGCCTCCCACACGGCGCAATGCTGGTCCTGGGGCAACCCGCCGAGGGCGAACAGCGAAATGTGCAGCCGCCCGGGTGCAATGAGCTTGCCGTCGAAACGATGCGCGCGCTTGAGCACGGAAGCCAATTGGCGAATCCGCTCTGCCGTCCCTGCGTCGGGAACGGCAGCAAGGAATAAGCGGGCACTACCACGGCTTGCAAACTTGTCCATGATAGACTAGAACAAATCATGAACATAACGTTGTAGCAAGGCCGTAATACAACTCGCCGTTGGCAAACTCCTGTGATTTTACAACACGCACCCATAATGCGCCGACGACACCAGCCGGATGTACTTGTCGTGCACCGAGCCCGGCCGTACCGCGGCAACAGAGGCCGGTGCGCGCCAGTCGGCCATGCGGCGGGCGATCTCCTCGGCCGGCACTTCGAGAGTAACGGTGCGCGCTGTCGGATCGATGACGATCGTATCGCCGTCGCGCACCGCAGCGATCGGGCCGCCGCGAGCGGCTTCAGGCGAGACGTGGCCGATCAGAATGCCGTGCGAAACGCCGGAGAATCGGCCGTCGGTAATCAGCGCCACGTCCTCACCGAGGCCCCGCCCCTGCAACTGAATGGTCAGCATCACCATCTCGGGCATGCCAGGGCCGCCGACCGGTCCAACATTGCGCACCACGATCACGTTGCCGGGCACGATCGAGCCGGCGCGGATCGCGGCCATCGTCTCGGCTTCGGACTCGAATACCCTCGCTGTGCCGAGAAACTGGCCCTTCTCGAGCGTCTTGCCGGAGAGCTTGAGCAAACAGCTCTCGGGTGCGAGATTTCCTTTGAGGACGCTGATGTGATTGTTCGCCGGCGCGATCGGTTTCGCCACCGGCAAAACAATCTCCTGAGGCGCCATCTGGTCCAACGTCGGCACATCGGCGAGATTTTCGGCCAGCGTCTTGCCGGTCACGGTCATGACGTCGCCATGCAGAAGGCCGGCGCGAAGCAGTTCCTTCATCACGACAGGCACGCCGCCGATGCCATGCAGGCTGCCCATCGCGAACGGGCCATGCGGCTGCAGATTGGCAAGCAGCGGGACGCGCTCGCCGATCGCCTGGATGCGCTCGATCGTGATCGGCACCTGGGCCTCGCGTGCCACCGCGAGCAGATGCAGATACATGTTGGTCGAACCGCCCATCGCGTAGACGGTCGTGATCGCATTTTCGAAGGCGCGTTCGGTCATGATGTCACGCGGCCGGATGCCGGCCTGCATCAGGCGGTACAAGGCATCGACCGAGGCGTGCGCCTGCGCGCGCACGTCGGCATGGATGTCGCTGCCGGCGTTGTAGTCGGCCGGATGCGAGGCGCCGCGCGGCAGCATCATGCCGATCGATTCGGCGATGGTGCTCATCGTGTTGGCCGTGAACATCGCGCCGCAGGTGCCGCTGCCCGGCATGACATTGCGCTCGACCTCCAGCAGTTCCTCACCGGACAGGCGGCCGGATTCATTGGCGGCCCGCGCCTCGGCGTAATCGAGGATCGTGAGGTTGTTGCCCTTGCTGGCCGACGCTCCGAACGAGACGCGGCCCGGTGTGCTCGTGCCGGGATAGAGCACGAGCCCGAACGCATTGGTCCGCGCCAGCGGCATCAGCGCGGCGGCACCGGTCTTGTCGCAGCCGGAGATCACGATCATCGCATCGCCATGATGGGCGTAGTGACCGATCTCGAAGCAGTCGGCAACGACATCGCGCGAAGCGAGGCTGTATCCCGCCGTCGGCGTGCCCTGCGTCAGGGCATCCGACACCGCCGGCGCGCCGACGATCAGTCCCTGCCCGCCCCGCTCGGCCAGAATCTCGACCAGCAGATCCGTGATGGCCCGCACGCGGTTATTGCAGCGATGGGCATTGGTGTAGGCGCTGGCAATCGTGACGACTGCGCTGGCCTTGGCCGCACGGTCCGGATCGAAGCCGGCGGCGCGCAGTTCCACCCGTCCTCGCTTCCAATAGGTGCTGCTGTCTTGCGTCGTCATCGGGGTGCTCCAGGTCTTCTTGTTGATTGCAGCTTCGGCATCCGGCCTGATTGGCGCAAGACGATTTCAGCCAGTCTTGTTTAGCCAGTCTTGCCGTCGTCGAAGCTGACAATCACAGCGGCATTGGCAATGAGGATGGGGTCGTTGCCGCTCTCGGACGGAATTTCCAGGCCACCGGCGACCGCCTTCACGTTCACGGTACCGTATGGCAGTTCTTTCGCCACCGCCGCGGTATCCACTCCGTCCGGATTCGGCACGGCGATTGTGACATCGACGAACATGTCGTTGGCGGTCTTCCCCAGCATCCGGAAGAAGCCGAGGCTGGAATGGCGGATGGCGTCCGAGACGGCCCGCTTGGCCGCCTTGGTGGCATCGCGGCCGTGGACGTCGACGCCCATGCCCATTTCGGTAATACAGCGCACGCGTGCCATCAGGCTTCCTCTCGTCATTTATGCGTTGAAAAATCGTTCGGCGCAGACTTGCATTCTCAATCGCCGCTTGCGGCGGCGTCAAGTCGCGGCAGACATGCGAATATCGCGCGCTCCATCAAGCGCTTCAACACGAAAGGCCCGGGCATGCCAATGCGTGCCCGGGGTCATTTCGATTGAACGATTGGATCAGGACTGGCAGACCGCGCTTCAGCGGCTGGCGATCAGCTTCAGCCACGGCGCCAGATGAAAGGCGCTCATCAGCAGGTACATCGGGACCATTCCGCCGAGAGGCGACGCGCTCGCGGTCGAACACAGCGCATCCGCCGGCCCAAGGATGCCCGTGAGCAGCGCCATTGTCGCAAATGTCGGTGCGGCCGCGAGATGGAGCCAGTTGGCCGCCTTACGCGCAGCGATGCTCCAGCGGATCGCGGTTCGTTCGGATCCACTGGAGCAAGCCTGGTTCACGGCTTCGCACTCGCAGACTGTTTGCGGAACGCAGCCTCGCCGGCGTCCGATATCTCGACCCATCGCTTATCGGGCGCGGCGCCTTCAACGTAGCTGTCGTGCCAGTTCCACCATTTGTAGGTCTGGGTCTGCGGATAGCCCTCCGGAGAATCTTCCCACTCCTCCTGGCGGCCGAGCGGCGTGATGTCGAGATAATTCCAAGTGCCTCCCATCTGCTCGTCGCCGCGGTTGTTGATGAAGTAGGTGCGGTAGATCTTGTCACCATCGCGGAAGAACACGTTGGTGCCGTGCCATTCGCTGACGTCGAAATCAGCATCAAAGTTATCCGTGATGGTGTACCAGGGGATCATCTCCCATCCCATGCGCTCCTTCAGGCGTGCGATGTCTGCCTGCGGCGCTCGCGAGGCGAACGCGAGCGTGGTGTCGCGCGCGTTGAGATGTGCGACATGGGCGACCTGGTCGGCGACCATCGAGCAACCGCGACAGCCATGATCGGGCCATCCGAACACGCCGGGTTCGTAGAAGGCACGGTACACGATCAACTGACGGCGCCCTTCGAACAGATCGCGCAGGCTCGCTGCGCCATTGGGTCCCTCGAACTTGTACTCCTTCTCCACAGCGAGCCACGGCATCCGCCGGCGCTCGGCGGCCAAGGCGTCACGGGCGCGGGTCATTTCCTTCTCTCTCACCAGCATTTTCTGGCGCGCCGCTTCCCATTCCTTCGCTGAAACAACGTTAGTCCGCATGGCTAAACCTCCTGGTTGTCGGGATGCTTGTTGCGTACGGCTCGATCCATTCAGACCGGCAGCCGACGATCGTATTCCTGCTGCAGACGGACCCAGCCGTCCCAGAATGGCGCCGGCTCCTCCTCGTTGGCGCGGGCGACCAGGACATCGAGGTGCATGTGCCAGCCGGCGCTGACCTTGAGCATGGTCGAGCGATCTGGCAGCCGTCGATGGGTCACGGTGAGCAGCACGCCTTTGCCCTTCGGCTCCAGTTCGAACGTGACGTCGCCACTGTTGTTCCAGGCGATCGAAAGCCTGCGGAGCGGTTCAAGCTCGGTGATCCGGCTCTGCATCCGGTTCTCTTCCGCGAATCCCTCCGGCCGCTTGCTCGGCGGATTGTTGAGTTCCTCGTTGCGCCAGACCAACTCGACGGGCGCGCCGACCTTCATCTCCATCGCGCCCGCCGCCAGCCACTTGCTGCGCAGGTCGCTGTCGGTGAGGTAGGCCCAGATGCGTTCGATCGGACCGGGCAGCAGCCGCTGTATCCTCAGCGTGGTCGGCGCGATCAATTCGCCATAGGCATCGGGCTTTGTCGTTGCGTTCATTTCCTACTCCTTCATCTGCTTTGCTTTCGCCTCGTCCTCTGCACGCAGCAGGGATTCCAGCGTGTCGAGCTTCGTGCTCCAGAAACCCTCGTAACGCCTCAGCCACGCATCGGCTTCCGCGAGCCGCGCCGCCTCGAGGCGGCACAGATGGCTGCGGCCCTGGATCGTGCGCTTCACCAGTCCCGCCTGCTCCAGCACCCGCACATGTTTCGACGCGCCGGCAAAGCTCATGTGGAACGGCGTCGCCAATTCCCCGATCGTCAGCTCCCGCCCGGCCAGATGACCAAGCATCGCGCGCCGCGTCGGATCCGCCAGCGCGTGAAAAACAGCGTCGAGATGTGTCGAATACTCAACCATGTGGTTTAGTATAAGTGCGCGGCCTCGATAGTCAACCGATTGGTTTAACGTTTTCGTGATGGACCTTGCGGTTCCGGAAGCGCGTCGAGCGTCGGGGCTCTATCGACAGACTGGCCAAGGTGGCCTCGGGCCTAGGACCCCGGCCCGGATCGGGGGCCGAGCGGCACCCGCAACACGTGAGGATGCAGAAGCGATCAGCCCTCCCTCTTCAACACCGTCACATGGAGACGGCGCCGGATTTCCATCGCTTGCCGCTGATAGAGCGCGATCGCTGAATGATTGTTGGTGAAGACATGCAGAAAGGGAATCTCGCCGCGCGATACGATGTGGCGGGAGACGGCCGATAGCAGCATTTGCCCGTAGCCGCGGCCGCGATGGGATGGATGCACACAGACGGCGGTGATCTCGGTGTATTCAGCCGGCTTCATCCTCTCGCCGGCCATCGCGACAAGCTGGCCATCGACGCGGATGCCGAGGAAGGTGCCGAGCTCATGGGTCCGCACGTAGAACGGCCCTGGCTTGGTAAGCGCGGTCAGTTCGAGCATCGCCGGAACATCGTCAACACCGAGGGTGACGATATCGACGCCGTCGGCCGGAGTTTCGACCGGCGTCCCGATCAACTGCTCACCGGTATCCGCCAGCGCGATCTTGAATTCGGCCGGCGGCTTCACGGCATCCGGCGTGAACAGCACGGCGATATCCGTTGGCGACATCAGCGCTCCGAGCGCTGCAAAGCTATCAGGCGACATGTCCGGCATGTCGGCGAACGGCGTCATCTCAGTCGGATAACGCAGCGCGCGCCCGTCGCCCTCGGCCAGCGACTGTTGCGTTGTCGTTAGTGCGGTCCAGATCGGGTGGTCGAGCGGATGGCTGGCGCGGTATGACATCGAGATGCTGCTTTCGTTCTCATTCAATCGTACCGCAACACTAGCGGTAATCGTCGAGCTCGGCGACCTTGCCGCCCTCCCTCACCTCGGCTGTGTAGCGCCAGATATCGGGTCGCGAGCCGTCGACATCGGTGAAGCCGTAGTGACGGGCGAGTTCGCCGGAGCTCACCGATTTCTGATTCCACGTTGCGCGCTCGGGATCGGCGGCGAGCGCTGCCACAGCGCGGCCGATATAGCGCGGCGATTCCGACAGCGCGAAATCGGGCGGCGCCTGATGCCGGCCTTCCCTTTCCGTCAGCGCCTCGCGCCAGTTCGCTTCAGCGACGCCAAAATTCTCCAGCATCATTTCCGAGCGCAGCCAACCCGGCGTGATCGCAACCGCCGTGGCCCCGTGCGGGCCGAGTTCATGGCCTTGCGAGAACGCCAGGCGATTCACGCTGTGCTTGACGAGGTCGTAGAACACCGAGATCCGGTAATGCTGCGCGTTGTAGTCCGTGGTGCCGTCGGTGACTTCGACGAGCAGGCCGCCGGGCTTCGCGACCAAGAGCGGCAGCAGATAATGCGACGTCACCAGGTGCGTCTCGATGCCGAGCCGCAGGATCCGCAAGCCGGTCTGCAGATCGAGCTTCCAGATCGGCGTATTCCATTGCGGCGGCCCGCCCTTCAGCACCTCGGCGCCCCAGATGTCGTTGACGAGCACGTCGATGCGGCCATGGTCGGAACGGATGCGTTCGGCGAGCGCCGCGACCTGTGCCGGTTCAAGATGGTCGACGGCGATCGCGACACCCTTGCCGCCCAGCCCGGACACAAGCCCGGCCGTCTCCTCGATCGTCTCGGGCCGGTCATAATCGGATCGCGTCGGCGCATCGGCGCGCGAACTGCTGCGGCCGGTGCAGATCACGGTCGCGCCGGCCTCGCCGAGCGCGGCGGCGATGCCGCGGCCGGCGCCGCGCGTCGCACCCGCCACGACCGCAATACGTCCGCGAAGCGGAGCCGCTGCTGCCATCACTTCTCCTGCTGCGCAGTCGCTTCGATCAGATTGTCACGGAGCGCAACCACGCTTTTCTGCAGCCGCGCAAATTCGTTTGCCTTGAGTCCGGTCGCCGCCATCAGGTTCATATGCGCCCCCTTCTCGCGCAATTGCCGGCCGGCCTCGGTGAGGCTGATGCGCACCTGCCGTTCGTCGGCGGGATCGCGCTGGCGGCGAAGATAACCCGCCGACTCCAGTTTTTTCAGGATCGGTGTCAGCGTGTTGGATTCCAGGAACATCTTTTCGCCCAGTTCGCTCACCGTCTGGCCGTCCTGCTCCCACAACGCCACGATCGCGATCCATTGCGGATAGGTCAGACCTAGATCCTCGAGTCCCTTCCGGTAGGCGCGGCCGAAGGCAAGGTTGGCCGAATAGATCGCAAAGCACAGGAAGTCGCCGAGGCCGCGCTGGCCTCCGGGCGGCTTCGGCTTCTCATGGCCCTTTGAATTGTCTCTGAAATTGTCCCTTGAACCGGATTTGGGACCTTCATTGGGTCTCATTGGAGGCGTCCTTTCCGACACGAACATGTGAAGTCTCGCATCCATATATATCGCATCCGATTAAATCGGAAGGGTTGACATAACATCCCCGCGTGGCTTTATGTGTCGCATTCGATTATATCGTAAACGATACATCTATCGGGCCGGCAAGAGCATGCCCGCCCACCGCCAATCAAGGAGCGAACCATGTCAGATCTCAAGCAAGGCCCTTCCACCACGTCATCCGAAGCCAAGGCCGCGCCGGCGGTCGACCTGAAGCTGGAAATCGTCGTCATCCCGGTTTCCGACGTCGAACGCGCCAAGCAGTTTTATGCAAAGCTCGGCTGGCGGCTCGATGCCGATTTCGCCGGCCCCGACGATTATCGCGTGATCCAGTTCACCCCGCCCGGCTCCAATGCCTCGGTGATCTTCGGCAAGAACGTCACCTCTGCCGCGCCCGGCTCCGCACAGGGTCTGTATCTGGTCGTCTCCGATATCGAGGCTGCCCGTACCGCATTGCTCGATCGCGGCGTTGCGATCAGCGAAGCGTTTCATGCCGGCGGCGACGCGCACGTCGGCCCGGACGAGCCGTATCTGTTTGGACGGGTCCGGCTGAGCGGCGCAGATCCCGAACGCGGCAGCTACCGTTCGTATGCTTCATTCAGCGATCCCGACGGCAATGGCTGGCTGCTGCAGGCACCGCGCGACTGCCCGGTCGCATCGACGGCGACGCCACCTCGTTCACCTCGCCGGCCGATCTTGCCGCTGCGTTCCGCCGTGCGGCCGCCGCCCATGGCGAATACGAGAAGCGGAACGGCGGCAAGTACGATGAGAACTGGCCGGACTGGTACGCCGAATACATCGTCCGCGAACAGCACGGCCAGCAGCAGGCCGCATAATCAGGCGAAGCGATCATCACTATCGGCGGCGGCCCGCCGATGAAGGACCTCAAACCAGGGAGCTCAACATGACCAGGCTGAACAAGATACAACTCATGGCGATGGCGGTGCTTGTCGCCGGCGCCGTTCTGTCACCGTTTGGCGCGCAGGCGCAGCAGAGCGGCGTGACGCGAACCGACCTGCAGCGGCACGACATCAGCGCCCCCGGTCGCGAGACCATCCAGGTCCGCGTCGACCTCGCCCCCGGCGTAGCGTTCGGCAAGCATACGCATCCCGGCGAAGAGGTGATCTATGTGCTCGAAGGGACGCTTGAATATCAGATCGAGGACAAGCCGCCGGTCACGCTGAAGGCCGGCGACGTGCTGTTCATTCCAGCCGGAACGGTTCATTCGGCGCGGAATCCCGGCAGTGCCACCGGCAGCGAGCTTGCCACCTACATCGTCGAGAAAGGCAAGCCGCTGCTCACACTGGTGAAGTGACAGCGACTGTCGAGGAGAATTCCCCATGATCGAGATCGCGTTGGCATTTGCAGCCGGACTGCTGACGGCGGCAGCGCCGTGCATCCTGCCGTTGCTGCCGGTCCTGTTGGGCGCCTCCATCGGCCGGCAGGACCGGTGGCGGCCGCTGTTCCTCGCCGCCGGTTTCATCCTGACGTTCGCAGGTTTTGCGATCCTGTTCGGCTCGTTCTCGACCGTGCTTGGCCTGTCGCACGACACCTTGCGGAAGGTCTCCGTCATCCTGCTCGGCAGCTTTGGCGTTCTGTTGCTGTGGCCGCGGCCATACGAGTGGCTGATGACCAGATTGAGCGGCCTGCTCTCTTTCGCCGACGGCGTCGTCTCGCGCGCCGGATCGGGCAATGCGGGCGGCCTGGTTGTTGGACTGGCGCTCGGCGTGCTCTGGACACCGTGCGCCGGACCGGTGCTTGGCTCCATTCTCACGCTGATCGCAACCTCGGAAAACCTGCCGCGCGCCGCACTGCTGCTCGTCACCTACGCAGTCGGCGCCGGCATTCCGATCCTGCTGATCGCCTATGGTGGACAATACGCAACCACGAGGGTGCGCCGGTTTGCGCCCTACACCGTCGTCTTGCAGCGCACATTCGGTGTGGCGGTGCTGCTCGTCGCGCTGGGCTTCTACACGCAATACGACGGCATCGTCACTGTCTGGCTGTCGACGCTTTATCCGAACCTTCAACTGGGATTATGACAATGCGCAAGCTTCTCGGCCTGACCGTCCTCGCGATCGTTACCATTCTGGCCATCGCGCAGTTTGGCCCATCCACGCTGCTCAGCCAGGAAATGACGCGGCAGGACTCCCGCCCCTCGCCGGAGTTCTCCGGAATTTCGGCCTGGCTGAATTCGCCGCCGCTGACGACAGAAAGCCTTCGTGGCAAGGTCTTGCTGGTTCAGTTCTGGACCTACTCCTGCATCAACTGCCTGCGCACACTGCCTTACGTCACCAAATGGTATGACCAATACAAGGACAAGGGTTTCGTCGTGGTCGGCGTGCACACACCGGAATTCGCCTTCGAGAAGGAACGTGCGAACGTGGAGACTGCCATCAAGCGCCTCGGCATCCATTATCCGGTGGCACAGGACAATCAATACCGCACCTGGCGCGCCTTCGGAAACCAGTACTGGCCGGCCGCGTATCTGATCGACCGATCAGGCACCATCGTTGCGACGCAGTTCGGTGAAGGCGGCTACCAGCAGATGGAAAACGCCATCGCGCGCCTCGTCGGCGAGCCGGCCCCCGTTGCGTCAATGCGCGATCCGGACCTGAGTGCCGTCGCAACGCCCGAGATGTATCTCGGCTCTGAAAAGAACGATGGCGCCATCGTCAAAACGCAGGACGCCGCACAGGGCGAACGGACCTACTCGCCTCCGGACGACGTGCCGCCGAACCGGTTCGCTCTCTCTGGACTCTGGAACATAACGGATGATCGTGCCACCTCGTCGGCGGACGGCGACGAAATTCTGCTGCGGTTCAACGCACCCAAGGTCAATCTGGTCGCCGGCAGCCTGTCGCCGCAAACAGTGTCGGTGGTCGTCGACGGCACGCCGCAACCGCCGGTCACCGTCGATGGAAGCAGGCTTTATTCGATCTATAGCGGCCCCGGTGGCGAACACGTGTTGCGGCTGAAAGTGCCCAAGGCGGGGCTGAGCGCCTACAGCTTTACATTCGGTTGAATGCGATGGCGCGCGGCATGCTTTCTCGCCACCACGCCCATTGTGAGCTAACTCACTCCATGGAACAACCATAGCGAGTAAACTCCTGATATGGGGGGCATCCACCCAAAACTATCAGGAGGCACATCATGAAACGTGTTTTTTCCGCATCCGCCGGAGTTGCCTTTCTTTGCCTGGGATTTGCCTTTTCTGGCGCTGCCAGCGCACAGAACATTCCCAACCTACAGAATGCTCCCAGCTTACAGAATGCTCCCGGCGCGCAGAACGCCGAAGAACTCAACATCCGTCAGGGAGTGAGCACGTTCGATCTCACCTCGGCCCAGCCGACCAGAGGCGTCGTGTTCTTCACAGCTGCAATCAACTCAAACGGCAGCGTGGCGAGTTGCTTCGGCTGCAACACCGCGAAAACCTCACGAGTGGCCCCCGGCAGATATGTCGTCAATTTCGGACAGAACGTACAGGCCATCAATGGTTGGAGCCGATGGGTTCAGCCTGACACTCTGCAAACTGGAATAGTGGGGACTCTCGCCAATCCAGGAGCCTCGTGCACGACTGCGGACTCAGCCGCCGACTCCAATGCTGTCTGGGTAAACTGCCAACACAGCGGTGGCCCGGGCAGTCAGGGCCAATCCACTTTCTTTGATACGTCCTTCTTTCTGTTTGTCGCGAGGTAACAGCGGGCGCAAAGAACCGTGACGCTCGTGCTGTTCGCCGCCTCGCGTGAGGCAGAAGCGGCGGACAGCAGCGACACGATCCATCGCCGCCCTTCCTCAGATCGATTTCACCTCGCCGCCATCCATGCGAAGCGTCGAGCCGGTCATCCAGCGCGCGCCAGGCGATACCAGGAAGGCCATCAACTCGGCGATTTCCTCCGGTTCGCCGTAGCGGGCAATGCCGGCTTCCTTCGGGAAATTTGCCGTCGCCTCCTCGACCGTCATGTTGTGCAGCGGCGCCCAGTGCTGGAGGTATGAGCGGCGACGACCCGTCATGACGGGCCCGGGCAGCACGCTGTTCACCTGCACGCCGTCGGCGATGCCACGATCGGAGAATGCCTTTGCCAGTGCGACGATCGCGGCGTTGATCGTTCCGACCGCCGCGTAAGGCGCCTTCGGGAACAGTGCCGAGTTGCCGGACATCAGCACCACCGAACCCTTTGTCGCCTTCAGCGCCGGCCACGCCGCGATCGTGAGCCGCCGCGCGCCGTGCAGCTTCAGGGCGAGGCCGCCCTCCCATTGTTCATCGGTCATCTCGAACAGGTCGATCTGCGGCACGGCGCCGGCGATATTGACCAGCGCGTCGATGCGGCCAATGGCGGCCAGCGTCCGATCGACCACCGCCTTCGCCACCGAAGGCTGGCTCAGATCGGCATCGATAACCAGCGCTTCCGCACCATTAGCCTTCACCGCCGCAGCCGTCTCGTCCAGGTGCGCGCGGTCCCGCGCCACCAGCACCAGCGCGGAGAAATCGCGCGCGAGGCGGATGGCGGTAGCCCGGCCGATACCCTGGCTTGCGCCCGTGACAACAGCTACTGACTTCGGCATTTCCATTCTCCTTCATCCAGGGCGTAAGTATCAGTCGTGGACCACGACCATTTTTCCGCGGGTCTCGTTCGCCTCCATGGCGCGGTGCGCTTCACGGATCTCGTCGAAGCGGAAGATGCGAGCCGGCTTGACGTTGAGCCGGCCTGCGGCAGCGTCCTTTGCAATCTGGTGCAGCGGCACATCGGAGACCGGAAAGCCCGGCGTGCCGAACACAAAACTGCCGAAGAAGGTCAGGTACACGCCGCTCGGCATCTGCAGCAGCGGGTTGAAATCGGGAATCGGATCGAGGCCACCCAGCCAGCCCGCCAGGCAGGACCGGCCGCCGCGGCGAAGCATGGCGAGGGAATCCAGCGCAACCGAGTTACCCACGAGGTCGAGCACCGCATCGATCTGTTTGGCTTCGGCGATGCGCTTCGAAAGGTCAGGACGTTCGATCTCGCAGCGGTCGGCGCCGAGCTTTTCCAGCATCGCGAAGCGGTCGCGGCTACGGGTGGTTGCGATCACTTGCACTCCGGCGTTGACCGCCATCTTGAGTGCTGCCTGCCCGAAGGATGACGTCGCGCCGCGAATGACCAGCAGCTGCCCTTTCCTGATTTCCAGATTGCGGAACAGGCAGGTCCAGGCGGTGGCGTAGGTCTCCGGAATCGCCGCAAGCTCGGCCCACGGCAGGTCGGCGTCGATCAGGGCGACATTCGACACCGGCGCGCGGGTGTATTGAGCGTAGCTGCCGTTGATGGTGCGGCCGAGCCCCCCCATCAAGGCTGCGACTTTCGCGCCGACTGCGAACTCGCCGCCGGGGCACGACCTTACGATGCCGACGCATTCGATGCCGCTGACCGGCGCCGCCTCGGCCCATTCGCCGCGGCGCATATGCAGTTCGGCGTGGTTGAGCCCGAAGGCCTTGATCTCAATCACCACGTGACCGGCCTTGGGCTCCGGCTCCGGAATGTCCTTGTAGACGAGACTGTCGAGCCCGCCGAATTTCTCGAGAACGATGGCACGCATGATGAACTCTCCATGAGTTTCCACCTGCCTCGCGCAGCGCAAGCAGGGACGAACTGGTAATGTCAGCGGGAAAGGAAATCGCGGATCGCAGCCGCGATCTCGGCGGCGTGGGTTTCCAGTGCGAAATGACCGGTATCGAAGAAGCGCACCGTGGCATCAGGATTATCGCGCCTGAACGCATCGGCGCCGGCCGGCAGGAAGAACGGATCGTTCTTTCCCCACACCGCCAGGAACGGCGGCTTTTCGCTACGGAAATAGTTCTGGAAGGTCGGGTAGAGCGCGACGTTGCTCTTGTAGTCGCCGAACAGATCGAGCTGAATCTCATCAGCGCCGAGCCGCGACAGATAGAAATTGTCGAGCGAATAACCGTCCGGCGACACGGTCGTCGCGTCGGTAACACCGTAAGTGTATTGCCAGACCGTGGTCTCGGGCTTGAGGAAGGCGCGCAGCGCCTCGCGGTTCTTTGGCGATGCGTCTTCCCAGTAGGCGCGGATCGGCGTCCAGCCGTCGCTCAATCCCTCCTCATAGGCATTGCCGTTCTGGGAGATGATGGCCGTGATCCGCTCCGGATGTTTTGCCGCGATCCGAAAACCCGTCGGCGCACCATAGTCGAAGACATAGATTGCGAAGCGCTTGAGGCCGATCACCTCGGTGAAACGGTCGATGACATCAGCAATGTGGTCGAACGTGTAGGCGAACTTGCCGCGCTCCGGCATGTCCGAATGTCCAAAGCCGGGCAGATCGGGCGCCACGAGATGAAACCGATCGGCGAGATGCGGGATGAGGTCGCGGAACATGTGGCCCGCACTCGGAAAGCCATGAAGCAGCAGCAGCGTCGGCGCGTCCTTTGGCCCCGCCTCGCGATAGAAGATCTCCAGACCATCGACATTGGCAGTGCGATAGTTGATGGCAGCCATCAGCTTTCTCCCTGGTTTCGTAACTTATCAAGATGCACTAGAGGGGTTACGGTTACATCGCTTTTGGCATGGCTACGTCATGCGTGGCCACGTGTTGCAAGGCATCACGAATGATTTCGACGACGACGCCGGGCGCGGTGACGATGGGAGTGTGGTCGACCTGTTGAGATCGCACGCGCGCCTTCATTCGCGCGGCCATGAAGCGCTGGTTTTCCGGAGCAATCATGCGGTCCTCCTCCGCGACGAGAAACCAGGACGGACGGTCCTTCCACAGCGGCCGGTCGGCGGCGACGGTGATGCAAGCCGTCGAAATCGGCCGCTGAACCGCCGCCAGCAAGGTCTGCTCTTCGGCGGTGGCATGTTGCGCGAAGGCAGCAGCGAAGGCCGCCTTCGGCAGGTAGATTATCCCTTGTTCGTCGGGCGTGAGCATCGGAGCCTGCGGATGTGGCTCAGTACGATAGAAAAGGTCCGCAACCGTTTCGCCCTCGTCCGGCGCAAGAGCAGTCACATAAACGAGTGCCCTCACCTTCTCGTTCCGTGTGGCCCCGATCACAGCCCCGGCATAGGCGTGGCCGGCAAGAACGACAGGCCCCCTTACGCGGGCGAGCGTTCGTTCAAGTGCGGCGACGTCGTCGCTGAACGATGTCAGCGGCAGCGGTACCGCAATAACTTGGATGCCCTGGGCCGCCAGGGAGTTGATTACCTTTGCCCAACTCGATCCATCGGCCCAGGCGCCATGGGCAAGTACAACAGTCGCATCGTTCGATGACATCGCGTCTCTCCTTCGAGGATCAGAGAAGAATTAGTAACCTTCTTAATTGATTTATGATGGTTACTACCGCGGCGCGTAACTTGTCAATCGACCTTTGCGCGGTTATGTATGGAACACGTTCACGGATGGGTGATGGAATTGGCCGCCAGCGCCCGGAACAGGAGACGAGATGAGCCAACGCCCTCCCGCGATGTTCATCGCCGACGCGCTCGGACTGGATTTTCTCAATTCACTCGCGACGCCGGTCGACACACCGGTCGACTGGATCGATGACGGCGATGGCCTGCTGAACTGGCTCGAACAGGCGCAGCTCGTGCCTGCCGATGCGCTGAAACGGATCCGGGCGGAGGCCCTCCCCGGCGAGCTCGACAAGGTCGCCGATCAGGCGCGGAGCCTGCGCGAGTGGTTCAGAGGCTTCGTTCGCGCGCGCAAGGGGCGTCCGCTGACCGCGAAGAGTCTTGCCGAACTCGAGCCGCTGAATCGCCTGCTGGAGCGCGACGACAGCTTCAAGCGGATCGTTCCTGGAGCAAAGGGCGCGGAGCCGCTTCAGCTTCAGACGTTCCGCCGATGGCGCACACCCGAAGCCCTGCTCTCCCCGATCGGCGAGGCGCTGGCGCAGCTAGTCTGCACGGAGGACTTCTCCGACGTGAAGGCCTGCGAAGGACCGGCCTGCACACTACTCTTTGCCGACCATACCCGCGGCCGGACGCGGCGATGGTGCATCATGGCGGTCTGCGGCAATCGCGCGAAGCAGGCGGCCCACCGACACCGGCTCAAGGAGCAGCATTAGGCCGGATGAAGATCGCGGCCGCGTAAACCCCCGTCATTCGGGGCGATGTGAAGCATCGCACCCGGAATGACGGAGCGATTTACGCCGGCACTGGCGCGGCAGCACGTGCCGCCGGCATCGGCCTGAACATCAATATAATCAGGAACGCGCCGAGGCCCATTAGCCAGGAGCCGATATAGAGCCAAGCGTAGCTGGCAAACGTGTCGTAGATCAGTCCGCCGGCGAGCGGGCCCGTCGCCATGCCGAGGCTGCCGGCCATCGCGGAACCGCCGATCACGGTGCCCATCATCCGCAGCGGAAAGTTTTCGCGCACCAGCACGGCGTAGAGCGGCATGGTGCCGGCATAGATGAAGCCGAACAGCGCTGCGACCGCATAGAAAGCGGAAAGCTCGCGCACGAAGACATAGCCAAGCGCGCCGAACGCCTGAGCCAGCAAACCGAACACCAGCACGCGCTTGGCGCCAAAACGGTCGCCGAGCAGGCCAAAGGCGATACGGCCGCCCATCCCGGCGAGGCCCTCGACGCTGTAGATGGTCACCGCCGCGATCATCGGGATGCCGCAACTGATGGCATAGCTCACGGTGTGGATGATCGGACCCGAATGGGTGGCGCAGCAGAAGAAGTTTGTCGCGAGCAGGATGATGAATTGCGGCGAGCGCAGCGCCTGCGCCAGCGTCATGTCCGGTTGCGAGGGATCGCCTGACGGCGTGAATGCCTCGCTCTCGAGCCCGGGCGCGCGGCGCACCAGCAATGAGACCGGAATCATGATCGCGGCGACGACCAGGGCCACGATCTGCATGGAGGTCCGCCAGTCATGGTTCGAGACCAGCCAGGCCGCGAGCGGCGACATGGTCATCGGTGCCATGCCCATGCCGGCTGAGACCAGCGACACCGCAAGGCTGCGATGGGTATCGAACCAGCCGGTGACACATGCCATCATCGGCGCGAAGATCGCAGCCGTCGAGGCGCCGACCAGCAGCCCGAAGATGAATTGAAAGGCGACCAGCGATGTCGCGAAACTCGCGAACCCCAAGCTTACCGCGAGCACGATCGATCCGGTCAGCACGACCGGAAGCGGCCCCAGCCGGTCGGACAAGGTGCCCCAGATCATGCTGGAGAACGCCATTGCGAGGAAGCCGATGGTCATGGCGCTGGAAATACCGGTGACCGACCAGCCGGTATCCCGCGCGATCGGCTGCAGGAACACCGGCAACGAAAACATGCCGCCGACTGCGACGCAGCCAAGCAGGCCGCCGGCCGCGACTATGACCCAGCGATAGCGAGAATTTTCCATTCCTGATCTCCACCGTAGCGCTCTCTTGCGTGAAAGACGAACGGACCGGGTCGGAACCGACAGGCCAAGCGGTCGCCGGCTCACTTTTTTTGCGAGTCGGCGCGGCGCAGAGCGCCTTGACCGGTCGCAGCTCACGTAATATTCAAAGTTACATGAAACGAGACAGCCGATTGTCGGGCGTGCTGCACGTCCTGCTCCACATGGCCGAACGCGATGCGCCGGTGACATCCGAAGTGCTGGCGAAGGCCATGGATACCAATCCGGTGGTGATCCGGCGGATGATGTCCGGGTTGCGCGACCAGGGCTACGTACGATCGGAGAAAGGCCATGGCGGCGGATGGACCCTCGCCCGCGACCTCGCGACGATATCGCTGCGGGATGTCTATGAGGCGCTCGGTCAACCCGCGCTGCTGGCGATAGGAAACCGGACGGAAGCACCGGGCTGCCTCGTCGAGCAGACCGTGAATGCCGCGCTCGCGCGGGCTTTCGAAGATGCGGAAGCGCTGCTGCTGTCGCGGCTCGGCGACGTGACACTCGCAATGCTGAGCGCCGACTTTCAGAAGCGCTTGGGCGACCGCCGCAACCGTCATCGTCTGGAGATCGCCCATGCATCGTGACGCAGCCGTCCAGCCCTGGCTGGCTCACTTCTCCGATCCCGAAGCGGTGAAGCGTTACGCGGACGGGCCGCCGCGCTTCGTGCCGGGATTTGCCGACCTTCACCGCATGACCGGCATCCTGCTGGCGGAACAGACGCCACAGGACGCCAATGTACTGGTGCTCGGCGCCGGTGGCGGCCTGGAATTGAAGGCATTGGCGCAAGCCGAGCCGGGCTGGAATTTCGTTGGCGTCGATCCGGCGCTCGCGATGCTGAATCTCGCCGAGCGGACGCTCGGGCCGTTGAACGCGCGCGTTCAGTTGCAGCAGGGCTACGTCGACGATGCGCCCGATGGGCCGTTCGATGCTGCAACCTGCCTGCTCACGCTTCATTTCCTCGATGTCGACGAACGGCGGCGTACGGCAAGGGAAATCCACCGCCGCCTCAAGCCCGGCGCGCCATTTGTCGCGGCCCATTCCAGTTTTCCGCAAGCCGACGCCGAGCGCACGCGCTGGCTGTCGCGCTATGCCGCCTATGCGATCGCCTCCGGCGCGGACCCGGAGCAGGCCAACAATGCACGCGCCGCGGTCGATGCAAACCTGAACCTGTTCAGCCCTGAACTGGACGCGCAAATTCTCCGTGAAGCGGGATTCAGGGACGTGGAATTGTTCTACGCCGCCTTCACCTGGCGCGGCTGGATTGCAATTGCGTGAAGCATGGATTGAGGCAGGTCGGCGATAGCCGCTAAGATATAGAAGGGACCGGCTCGGGCCGGGTAGCGACAGCCAACCAGATCATGACCATCCGTCCCATCGTCCGCTATCCCGACCCTCGGCTTGCGCTGCCGGCACAGCCCGTGACGGAGTTTGACGGCGCGCTGCGCGACCTTGCCGGGGATCTGCTGGAGACGATGCACGCCGCGCCCGGTATCGGGATCACTGCACCGCATATCGGTGTTTCCCTGCGGGTCGTCGTTCTCGACCTCGACCCCATCGAGGGCGCGCGCACCTATGTCAATCCGGAGATCATCTGGGCATCTCCCGAGATGATCCTGCATCAGGAAGGCAGCGTTTCGATGCCTGGCGTCAACGACGACATCGAGCGTCATGCGCGCGTCCGCATCAGCTATCACAACATCGACGGCAATCTGCAGACCGAGGAATCGAAGGGCCTGCGCGCGGTCTGCCACCAGCATGAGATCGATCAGCTCAACGGCCTGTTCTGGATCAGGCGGCTGTCCCGCCTCAAGCGCGAGCGGCTGATCAAGCGGTTCGACAAGCTATCGCGGGGTTGAAGCGAGCCGGATCACGCGTTTCAACTTCTCGTGCGATCCGCGGCCTTCAGCCGCCATTCTGGAGCTTGCCCCTACCCGGCAGGACGCAAACGCCCTAGATTCAAGGGAATGCCGCGGCATTAAGATTACGCCTTAACTAATAATTAAGTATGGCTTTGCGGGCACGAAAGGCACCGCTTAGCGTTTGGGGAATGCTGATCAGTAACCACCGAACGGTGACTGCCATGACCTATCGAAAAACATTTATCGCTTCCCTTGGCGTACTTGCGCTTGTGCTCGGCGCGAGCGAGACATTTGCCGATCCCGGGCCGGTGGGCGGCGCAGGCGCTGCGCCGTCGCGTCCGGCCTTTCCGTCCCGGCCGGGTATGAACCAACACCATCGGGGATTTGACCATCACCGGGGATTTGATCGTCACCGCGGTTTCGGCGGCGTGTTCTATGGCCTGCCGGACGACGGCCCGAGTGTCGTGGAGGCTCCGCAGCCGCCGCTGAAACAGTCGGACGACCTCCGCTTCACCTGCGTGCACGACATTCCCTGGGACTACGTCCATCGGTGTCCGCAGTTTTCGAGGTAAGTGGCTTTCACGCACCTCGCTGATGACGGGCGTCGCGGTTATGGCCGCGCGCCCGTAAGGCGTGGTCGCGCGTCGGTGGCGCAGGCTCGCTCGACGCAGCGGCTGGCCCGAAAAATGTTCTGCTCGGCGAACATCGGCCCCACGATCTGCAACCCGATCGGCAGTCCTTCGACAAATCCGCAAGGCACCGAAGCCGCAGGCTGGCGGGTGAGATTGAACGGCCATGTCAACGGCGTCCAGTCGAACCACTGCGCAAAGCGCGTCGCATCTGGCGTATCGACGCCGGCGGCGAACGCAGTGATGGGAATGGTCGGCGTCAGCAGCAGATCATAGTCCTGATGAAACAACTGCATCCTCTGGCTCAGCGCTCGCATCTCGGCATAGGCCGCCTGCAACTCGCTCGCTGAAATATCCTGAGCGGCGACGACAAGCCGCAGCAGACCCGGATCGAGCGCCGCCAGCTGCGCGCCATCGAAGTCGCGCACTAATGCGGCGTGCGACGCGCCCCAAATCACTTCGAGCGTCTGGTGCGCGCCGGAGAGATCGAGCGCAACACGTTGCATGTTGGCGCCGGCCTTCACCAGCGCGTGGATCGCCGGCTGCAGCCCTGCCGCGACGGCAGGATCGGTGGCCGGAAAACCGAGATCGGGCGACCATGCGATCCGCATGCCCGCCACACCGCCGTCGAGTCCGTCGAGATAATCGATGTCACGATAGGGAATGGCGAAGGAATCGCGCGCGTCCGGCAGCGCGAGCACGTTCAACAACAGGGCACTGTCGGCGACATCACGCGACAGGCCGCCATAGACCGCGAGCGTGCCCATCGGCCCCAAGAAATTCGGCACCACGCCGTAGCTCGGCTTCAATCCGAACACGCCGCTGAACGCCGCCGGAATCCGGATCGAGCCGCCGCCATCACCGCCGGTAGCCAGCGGTACGACGCCGGCCGCCACCAACGCGGCCGATCCGCCGCTGGAGCCGCCCGGCGTGCGGGAAACATCCCAGGGATTGCGCGTGATGCCGGTCAGCGGCCCGTGCGTGATGCCTTTCCAGCCGAATTCCGGCGTTGTGGTCTTGCAGAAAAACACCGCGCCGGCCTCGCGCAGGCGGGCCACACCGGGCGTATCCTCCGTGCTCGGCGCCACTGAAGTCGTGTGCGAGCCGATGCGTGTCGGCCAGCCCGCGACATGCGCCGTGTCCTTGATGGCGACAGGCACGCCATCGAGCGGTCCGAGTGGCGCACCACGACGCCAGCGTTCCGCCGACTCTGCGGCCATGCGCCGGCCCTGGGGTTCGTCCAGCAGGCAGATGGCATTAAGCGCCGGATTGACTGTGTGCAGTTGCTTAAGCGTGGCTTCCAGCACATCGACCGGCGATACACTGCCATCGGCGAAGCGCCGCGCCATCTCGCGGGCGGAAAGCCAGTTCAATTCGTCAGACATGAAATCCGATCCAGGATGTGGCGAAGCTTTCTACCATAGCCCCGAACCTAAGCCCTCTTCCCGGTTCGTTTGGAGATTGGTGCGTTGCGCCGCTGCCGCTTGCCGCGCGCGATCTCGGTCGCCAGCGCGTCGAGCTTCGGCTCCCAGAAGCTCCTGAACTGACCGATCCACGCATCCACCGCTTGAAGCCCCGCGGCATCCACCGAGTAGAGCCGTCGTTGCGCCTCCGCGCGTACCCGCGCAAAGCCGCTCTCGCGCAGCACCTTGAGGTGTTGCGACACGGCGGCCTGCGTGATCCCGAACTCCGACCCGATCGCCTCCACGACTTCGCCGGACGCCATTTCCCCCGGACCCAGCAGTTCGAGGATACGGCGGCGCACCGGATCGGAAAGGACTTCGAAGACGTGCATCAGCTTCCTGTGCCGGGGTGTGCGATATCAGGCGGCATCTCGCCGCGGTAGAAGGCGATGGTGCGGTCCGACCGCGCCTTCGCCTCGGCCGGATCCACGCCGCTCGTGACATGCGCAGCGCGCCAGAACTCGCCGCTCTCTGTCACGAACGCCTTGCCCTCCGGAGACCCCATCCACGCCTCGGCCGTCTCATGGTCGACGGATGCCCCCGTCGCAAGATATCGCTCAAGTCCCGCAAGGGCGAGATCCCAACCGATCCCCACCGCACCGGGACCGAACTGGTTCCAATGATCCTCGATAACAGCGGTGTGCTCAAGCGTCAGCCGCGCCTTGTCGCGCTCCGCCGCCAGGCTGACGTCGATCCAGCTCGTCGCGCCGCCGAATTCCCACGTAGCTGCAAAATGCCTGGGCGGCGCGCACGCCGTGATAGTCCCGCCCGCGTTTCCCTTGAGCTGGTATCTTCCGCCCAATCGAAGGTCTCCCTCGAGCGGCAAGAACCAGCGCGGAACGCGCTCCCTGCTGGTCACGGCGTCCCAGAGGTCATCGACGTCAGTGTCGTAAAGCCGCGTCAACGTCACCGCACTCGCGGCCTTCCCGTCCTTCTCGAAATTGCGCACCGAGCGCGTGACAAGCCCCAATACCCTGGCGACGTCGATCTGCATCTGGTCCCTCCTTATCCCTGCCGGGCAGAGGAATACCGGTATCGGCTTATATAAGTCAATACTTATAATTCTGCTCGTCGCTGACATGACGACGCACATGAGCTGTCAGGGATGCAGTACGCCGCGGCTTGTCGATTCAAACGTTGCCGTCTCTGGGATACTGGATCACCCGTCTTCGCGGGTGACGACAATGGAGTGCAGCATTGCGATCTCGCGGCGCATCTGGCCCGAAGTTCGCATCTTCTATTGAGAGCGATGCTATTCGGCGGCTTCGCGCGCAGAGACACCCTGCTCGACTTCGCATTGCAGGATGTCTGTGAAGCGATTGAACGCGCCGCAGAGCGCGATTCGCCAGGTCAGTTCGACAATCTGGGCTTCGGAGAAATGTTCGCGAAGCCGGGTGAACACTTCGTCGCGCGTCTTGCTCCAGTTATTGTTGACGACGATGGAGTATTCGACGACGAGCTTGTCGACGGCGTCGAGCTCCGGATGATCCTTGTAGTCGAGCAAACGGTCGGCGCCCGCCTCCGATACGCCCTGGATCGCCAGTTTGGGCGCGTGGCGCGATATGCAATAGTCGCACTTGTTCAAGTGGGATACCGCGACCAGCGCGATCTCCAGATGGCGCTTCGACAAGGTGCCGTTGTCGGCCAGATCAACCAGCAGCGACCATGTATGCTTGAAGATCGGCGGCCGGTGCGCCATCACGCCCGCCTGGTTCTCGAACGCACCGTAGGTCGTCATCTTGTCCCACAGCGGCTGCAACTCGGCCGGCAGATTGTCCCTGGTCTTGATCGATACGCGTGACATCGGTTCATCCTGATTGGAGGTCCGGAATTTGCAGCGATGCTGGACCTTTGCTCCGGACAAATCAATGTCCCCGATAGCGTCGCGCTCCTCGATTGTCATCCCCGCGAAGGCGGAGATCCAGTACGCCGCGACTTATCGATTCAATCGCTGCTGTCTCTGGAATACTGGATCGCCCGGCCAAGCCGCGCGACGACGACGGAGTGCTCGTGTTCGCGCGGGCGGCAGGAGCAACGACAAATCAGGCGCGTTTCCCTCTCGTCGAAGAATAAAGCGCCTCCTGCTCCTTGCGGATGCGAACGGCGGGCAGCGTCTCGTCGATCGCCACATCGGCCCAGGTGATGCCGGCGTCCTTCTCTACCGGCCGGATCAATCGCACATCGTGCGCAAGCCCCAGCGGCAGATATCCCTTTGCCAACGATGCGCTCGCGGGCGTCAGCTTTCCGAAAACGGTGTAGCCGCCCTCCCCGTCGAGTGTATCTCCCGGTCGCAGGTTCTTTTTCGCGGTCGCGGCAACGTCGGCGTTGAAGCATGTTGCGACACCCGTCGGCTCGCCGCGAAGCGCAATGGCTGCGACCGAAATTCCGAGCTCCAGGCCGATCAGATGCCATTTCTTGTAGGAACTCATGTAACGGCCAGACGGATCGGTCACGACGCTGTATTCCTGGAAGCAATTCCGGATGTACTCGCTGTCGCCTTCAAAGCAGACCCACACGCCCTTTCGGATATCGTTCGGGATCTGGGCGCCGCCGTCCGTGAGGCAGGACACGACCTCGACTTGTCCCTTGGCTTCGAGCACCCCTCCTTCCGAGCGGGGACGCATGAGTGTGGGAATATCGTCCACTGATCCCGGAGGAAATGCCAGACCCTGCGACGGCGCCTCAAGCCCGGTCGCATTGGCGATCGCGGCCGACTCGATCGCCGGCTTCGAGCCATCGAGGAACGCATTGAACATTTTTGGGTTCATGCCGCCGCGTGCCGCCTGCTCGGCCGTCAGTCCCCAGTGATCCCAGACCGTTTCGGGCGTCGACTCCCGATATTTCGGCAGCCATTTGTGTCCACGACCGGCCGCGACCACCGGGAAGCCGCATGCCCTTGCCCAATCCACGAGATCACAGGCCAACGCCGGTTGATCGCCGTAAGCGAGGCTGTAGATCACGCCCGCTTGCCTCGCCTTGTGAGCCAGGATTGGGCCGCAGAACGCGTCAGCCTCGACCGTTACGTTGATGATCGGCTTGCCGGCCGCGAACGCCGCCAGACAGTGCTCTACAGCGGCAACCGGGTTGCCGGTGCACTCGGCAATCACGTCGATCCCGTGGAATTTTACGAGCGCTTCCCAGTTGTCGGTGACAAATGTCGTACCGTTGCCAAGCGCATCATCGAGGGAAGCTGCGCTATAGCGCTCCTCTGCCCACCCGACGCGTTTCAAATTCTCGATCGCGCGGGTCGGCGATAGATCGGCGATGCCGACGATATGAACGCCAGGCGTACGCGGCGCCTGATGAAGGTACATCGCGCCGAACTTTCCCGCGCCGATCAATCCGACTCTGATGGGGCGCCGCTCGGCTTCGCGCGCGAGGAGTTTTGCGTAGAGGTTCACGATATCTCTCCTGGTCGGCGCTTGTGCGTTCGCGCGTGGATGGTGGGATTGTATAGCGCCTTCGCCGGCAATGGTCTCAACCACCTCGATACAATAGGTCTGTAAGGATGGCCACGAACATAGTATGACCCGGTCGGCTGGCCGCGCTTGCCTGCATATAAACAAGGTCGTGTTGCTATCGACCGAAAAACAACAAGGAGGAACAGGAATGAGACGGGTGACGGCTCTGACGCTGGTTGTTTCGGCGTTCAGTCTATTGATGGCTCCCTTGACAGCCCCCTCGGCATCTGCACAGGCAGACTACCCGACCCGGGCCATCACCATGGTCGTACCGTTTGCGGCAGGCGGAGCTACCGACGTCATCGCCCGGATTGTTGCGGAGGGCATGTCGAGGCACCTGGGCAAGCCGATAATCATCGAAAACGTCGCCGGCGCCGGCGGCACCATCGGCTCGATCCGCGTCATGCGAGCAGCGCCCGATGGCTACACGCTGCTGACGGGGCATATGGGGACCCATGCGTCGTCCTACGCGCTGTACGAGAAGAGGAAATACGATCCCCGCACCGATTTCGAGCCGATTGGTCTCGCGGCCTCGGCACCCATCGTGGTGTTCGGCCGGAAGGATCTGCCGGCGACGACGTTCCAGGAATTCGTCGGGCTGATGAAGCAGAAGGGTCCTGACTTCAAAGTTGGCCATTCCGGCATTGGATCCAACGCGCACCTCACCTGCACGTTGCTGAATGCGCTGGTCGGAACCAAGCCCACCGAAATCCCCTATCGCGGCAACGGCCCGCTGATGAACGATCTGCTCGCCGGCGCCATCGACTATTCGTGCGACCAGGTGATCACGGTCGCCCCGCAGGTTTCGGCCGGCACGATCAAGGCGTTCGTTGTCGCCTCTCCGCAGCGCTCGAAGGTGCTTCCGGACACGCCGACGTCAGAGGAAGGTGGCCTGAAGGCCTACCAGGCCGACGCGTGGACGGCGCTTTTCTCCCCGAAGGGATTACCTGCCGACATCATGGCGAAGATCCATGCGGCCTATGCCAAGGCGATGGCCGATCCGGACACGATCAGCCGGCTTGAGAAACTTGGAGCGGTCGCGCCCGCACCCGAGCAGCGGTCGCAAGCCTATCTGAGAGACCTTGTTGCCAGCGATGTCGATCGCTGGACCAAGGTCATCACGGATGCTCACATCAGCATCGCGGATTGATTTTTCGTAGCCCGCATGAGCGTAGCGAGATGCGGGGACTGCGGTCCCGGGGTCGCTGCGCTCGCCCGGGCTACGGGCCTTCACGCTCCCGCCATCAAATCCCTTGCCAGCGCCATGTAGGCCGGCAGCGTCACGGGATCGTTGGCGGCGTTGCCGGCGGCGGGGTGCGAGGCATAGCGGGCGATCACCATCTCGGCCTTCGGATCGATGTAGATGCCCTGCCCGTGCACGCCGCGCGCCATGAAGGCGCCGTGCGCATTATGCGTGTGCCACCATTGATGACGGTAGGAGCCGCCGGGCAAGGTGGTGTAACCGGCCGGCTTGAACTTCGCGGGATCGCCGCCGCGCGCGACTTCCTCGACGAATGCCGACGGCACGATCTGGCGGCCGTTGAAGCGGCCGTGGTTGCGGATCGTCTCGCCGAAGCGGGCGAGATCGCGCAACGTCGTCGAGAGCCCGCCGCCGCCGCTTTCGGTGCCGATACGGTCGACGTGATAATGCGCGTCCTCTTCCGCACCCATCGGAATCCAGATCCGTTCGGAGAGCAGATCGGACAGCGTCATCCCGCTCGCCCGCCGGCAGATAAAGGCCAGCACGTCGGAATTGACGGTCTTGTAGGCGAAGGCCTTGCCGTGCTCGCCCTGTTTCTTCTGCCCGCGCAGGAAATCGAAGATATTGGTTGCGCCTTCGTAGCCCGGCTCGATCGGCGCCATGCCGTTGGCGCGCCGCAGCCCGAACACACCCGAGGTCTTGTCGGTATAAACTTCCGTGTATTCGAGGCCCGTGGTCATATCCATCGTCTCGTGCACGCGCGCGTCGCCGAACGCGCTCGCCTTCAACTCCGGCACATAGTCGGTGACAGGCGCCCGCGGATCGATCTTGCCTTCCGCGACCAAGATGCCGGCGAGCGTGCCGGTGAACGATTTCGTCACCGACATCGCGATATGCGGCTTGTGCGGCTTCAGCGCGCCGAAATAGCGCTCGTAGATCAGCTTGCCCCGGTGCAGCACGGCGATGCCGTCGGCATAGGTCTCCTCGAGCATCCGCGCGAACGTCATGGGACGGCCGTCCATGGTGACGGAGGCGGACGCGCCGATATCGTGCTCCTCGCGCGGCAGCACGGAAGCCTGCCCTGCCCCGCGCCAGACATTCACCGTCGGCACCAGCTGGCGGATATTGCTCCATGCCCAGCGCAGTTCCGGGAAGCTGCGGAACGAGCCGTTGTGGAAGGTAATGAGCTTGTCCGGCGACGGCGGGAAGCCCTGCATCCAGCCGATCGCTTGCGGATCGGTCTCGGCGGCGGAGGCAGGCTGCTGGCTGGCGGGGGGCGCGGCGGACATCAGGGATCACTCCGGAGTGGCGATCCCGATGTCGTACCATGCGGTCATGCACCGCACATCCCGCGTTTGCGCCGGGGTGACCGTCGCTGCGGGCGGTGCCTCGCGAGATACATGGTGGATTACGCCTTCGGCTCATCCACCCTGCTCGGCCTTGAGCTGCTGCATGATCGCGAGACCATCGACGACGTTCCAGGTTTCGACGATCAGCCCGTCCTGATTGAAGCGATGCAGGTCCCAGAATGTCGTCTCGATGCGGCGGTTGGTCGGCGCCACACCCATGACTGGCGTCGAGTGGATCGCGCTCGACGTGCAACGTCCCATCACCCACTCGCCCTCGGCCACGACATGTTCGGCGACGATTTCGAGGTTGCTCCACGTCTCGTGCATCGATGCGAGGAATGCCCTGATATGTTCGCGCCCCGGACCAACCTCCCGCGATCGCATTTGGTGATCGGCTGAATAAAACGCCATGCACGCATCGAGGTCCCGGCGGTTGAACGCGCGCTTGGCCTCCAGATAATTCTTCTTGTTGCGCGCCGCCGCTTCGATTGCTGACATGAGGATCATCGCTCCCGGCTCACCACCTCTGCTACCCTATCCACCGCCTGCCGCTTCGACGTAGAATAAACGTGCGATCATGGGAGGAAGCCTTGCCCGCCGGCGAACCCGCCTTTTCGACGTCCGTGTTCTCGGTCGATGTCGCAGGCGTCGCGCGCCACCCGAACCCTGTTACTTGCGTGGTCAGGGGCCGACGCGGGCCGCTCACGGTGGTGGGCCAGGGACAGTCCGTCACCGGCGATATCGTGATCATCCGGCCGGGCGTCGAGCATCACATCATCTGCGGCGGCGGTGGCTTGAGCGCGC
>Ga0268266_10001161_pt1 | contig 32584 bp, 20 predicted proteins | sample KBSS13metaG_FD_190356 | JGI IMG/M metagenome (GOLD analysis project Ga0268266, IMG submission 190356) | Switchgrass rhizosphere microbial communities from Kellogg Biological Station, Michigan, USA - KBS S1-3 metaG (SPAdes) (version 2) | ecosystem: Host-associated > Plants > Roots > Rhizosphere... | reverse complement strand
GGCGCCTGCCTTCGCTGCTGCTCTCTCACCAAGTTCGAAGAGCCGCTGCGCGGCGAACTGCGGGCCGCTTACCAAACCGCGGCCGACAAGCGCAACGAAGCTCAGAAGCAGCTACTCGACAAACATCCCAGTGTGAACATCTCGCCGGGTGTCCTCTATCAATACAATCAGGCGGCCGCTGACGACCTCAAGAAGTTCGACACGCAAATCGGAGAGATCCGCGCCAAGAAGCCGGTCGAAGAGTTCGTGCGGGCGCTGAATGAGCCGGCCGGTCACGCGCCGGAGACCAAGCTCTTCTACCGCGGTGACTATCGCACGCCGAAGCAAGTTGTCTCGCCGGGGGCGTTGACGATCTGCGGCCCAGACAGCGGCCGCGCTGAGTTCAGCCCCAAGAATGCAGAGTTGCCGACGACGGGTCGTCGCCTGGCGTTCGCTCGCTGGTTGGCTGGAGATGAAAACCCGCTGACGGCGCGCGTGCTCGCCAACCGAGTCTGGATGCATCACTTTGGCAAAGGGATTGTCGCCACGCCGGCCGATTTTGGCCGCTTGGGGACATTGCCAACCAATGGGCCATTGCTGGATTGGCTGGCCGCTGAGTTCCGCGAATCTGGCTGGAGCCTGAAGAAGCTTCATCGTTCGATCATGCTTTCGACCGCGTATCGTCAATCTTCGCGGCGCGATCCAGCAAAAATGGCGATCGATTCCGATAATCGTTATCTCAGCCGGCAGAACGTCACGCGGCTCGACGCAGAAGCTTTGCGAGATCGTGTGCTGGCCTCGACCGGCGCGCTAGATCGCGCGCAGTTCGGCCCGCCGATCCCGGTAAAAGAAGACGATGGCGGGCAGATCGTTGTGGCGGGTGATTCGCTACGGCGCAGCCTCTATCTGTTGCAGCGACGCTCGCAGCCAGTGGCCCTGATGCAGGCCTTCGACGCGCCGGTGATGCAGACCAACTGCGAATCGCGCCCGTCATCGACCGTGGCGACGCAGTCGCTGATGTTAATGAATGGCGATTTCTGGCTGGCTCAGGCGGCCAAGCTGGCGGAGCGGGCTGCGAAGGAGCCGACGAAGGATCTCCCCGCGGCGCTCGTGGCCGATCTTCCAACGCGCTGGGAAGCAGCGCCGCCGGCGTGGCAATTCGGTTACGGAAGTTGCGACATGCAATCAGGCCGCACGGCCTCGTTTACGCCGCTTGCGCAGTGGACCGGCTCGAGCTGGCAAGGAGGCGAAAAACTACCGGACGAAAGAACCGGCTGGGTGCTGCTGCACGCTGATGGCGGTCATCCCGGCGCCAATCCGGATTATGCAGCAATCCGCCGCTGGGTGGCGCCGGCCGATGGATTGCTGACCGTGCGTGGCTCGCTGGGGCACGGCAGCCCGAACGGCGACGGCGTGCGTGGCCGCGTAGTGGCCAGCAACAAAGGGATCGTCGGAGATTGGACCGCGCTGAACGGCGCCGTCGAAACGAACGTCGAGCCGTTTGCCGTGAAGCAAGGCGACACCGTCGACTTAATCACCGACTGCCAGCAAAACGAGTCGTCGGATTCGTTCACCTGGAAAGTTGAGCTTTCGCTCGCGCAAGACGGCGCTGGCGGGGCGGTTACCAAGTTTGACTCACAGCAAGGGTTTCATGGTCCATTGCCCGCGGCGTCCGGCGTGGAACTGGCGAGCCTGGTGCGAGCCTGGCAGCTAACCTACTTACGCGTGCCTTCACGCGAGGAGCTGACCGTAGCGGCTGAATTTGTAACGAAGCAGCAGCAATATTTGCGATCCAAACCACAACACACGGCCCCCGGGCGCTCGGCCGAAACGCAGGCCTTGGTGAACCTCTGCCAGGCGCTATTGAGTTCGAACGAATTTTTATACATCGACTAACGAGTGCGGGCGCGTGTGCCACAGCTGGCTTGCCCAGCAGTGCTGAAGCGCAAGTGCTCGATTTGCTCAAAGGCAATGCTATGACTCTCTCCCGCAGACAGTTTCTGGCCGAGAACGCGATGGGCGTTGGCGCCGTGGCGCTGGCCTGGATGACCCAGCAGCAAACGGCCAGCGCTATCCCGGCCAGGCTGCCCAAGGATCCGGCTACGTTCGATCTGAAGCCCAAGGCGCCTCATTTCGCCCCGCGGGCTCGCGCGATGATCTCGCTCTTTCAGCATGGCGGACCGTCGCACGTTGACCTGTTCGATCCCAAGCCGGAGCTCACTCGACTGAACGGCCAGGAGTATCCGGGCGAAGTCGTCTTCAGCTTTGTCAATCGGGCCAGCAAGTCGTTGTTCGGCAGCCCTTGGAAGTTCGAGAAGCGGGGTCAATGCGGTACCGAGGTTTCGGAACTGCTGCCACACTTTAGTGAAATCGTCGACGACGTGTGTCTGCTTCGCTCGATGCACACCGGCGCCAATGGTCACGAAGTTTCGATCCGCTACTTCCATGGCGGCATCCCCGGCGTGGTTGGCCGGCCGACGCTTGGCTCGTGGTTGGTTTACGGTTTGGGCTGCGAAAGTCAGGAGCTGCCCGCCTATTTGGTGCTGACCGACCCGGAGGGACTGCCCGTCGATGGCGTCACCAACTGGTCGAACGGCTTTATGCCGCCGCTGTTTCAAGGAACCGTGCTGCGGCCGAAAGAACCGCGGATTCTAAATCTCGAAGCGCCAGAATATTTGCGCGGCGAAGTGCAGCAGCAAAACCTGGCGCTCTTGAAGGACCTGAATCGGCGTCATCTCGAAGCGCGGCCGGGCGAGGCCGACCTGGAAGCGCGGATTGCCAGCTATGAACTGGCCGCGGCAATGCAAACCCGCGCGACCGAGGCGCTCGATATCTCGGGCGAAACGGCGGCCACGCTGGCCATGTATGGGATCGACGATCCGGTCACGCGCGAATACGGTACGCGCTGCCTGATTGCGCGCCGTCTGGTCGAGCGAGGTGTTCGCTTTGTGCAACTGTTCCACGGCGGCCAGCCTTGGGACTCGCACAGCAACATTCGGGGAGGATTGCCTTCGATTTGCAAACGGACTGACAAACCATCGGCCGGTCTGGTCAAAGATCTCAAGCAGCGCGGTATGCTCGACGAAACCGTGGTGCACTGGGGTGGCGAAATCGGCCGCCTGCCAGTCACAGAGAATCACGGCGACGCCAGCAAATGCGGTCGCGACCACAATGGACAGGGTTTTAGCATCTGGGTGGCAGGCGGCGGCTTCAAGCCCGGCATGACGTATGGCGAAACCGACGAGTTCGGCCATCGCGCGGTCAAGGACATCGTCACGCCGAATGATTTCCAGGCGACGCTGTTGAAACTGTTTGGGCTCGATCACAAGCAACTGAGCTACCTGCACAGCGGCCGCGAACAACAAATCACCGCCGGCCGCGAAGCCCGCGTGATCCCGCAGATTATGCAGTCGTAAGAAGCGAGGACATTCAGAACACTAATCAGCACTAATAAACGCTAATCTCGTCGATTGATTGTTTAGTTTTAATTAGCGTTTATTAGTGTTCCTTCGCCTTTTCTTCATTCAGATCGAGCTTTCGGGTTCTCCTGCGGAGACACCAAAAACGGAATGGACACCGTGTCGCCGGTCGCCGGCGCAGGTTGCATTGCACTCGTGTCGGTGTCGAACGCGCGGCCGATGGAATTGCCGGCCAGATCTTCGAGCGCCGTGTCGACGACGATTTGGTAGCCTCCGGCGGACCAGGACTCATTAGGCTTGAAGCGCCAGCGAGTCTCCGCCTCGCTCACCTCGACTGTACCGCCGATCGGCTCGCCGCCTGACCTGGTGACACGCAGCATTCGCATCAGCAGCGAATGATCGAGCGCTTTCGGAAAGTTGATGACGAGTGGATCTCGCGATTCGGCCTGCGGCGCCGCGATCTTCCAGTCGGCCATTTCGATCGGCGAGTGATCCGGCGCGACGACGTGAAACGCCTTGCGGACCTGTTGCTGTAGCGGCTTGCCCTGTGCGTCACGCCAGTCAGCGTCGATGACAAGCGTGTAGCCCTTTCCTGCTTGCAGGACGGAACCAAGTTCTTCGCGCGGGACGAGTCCGCGCTTCACGCGGCCCGGATCGCAGAGGAGCGTAAAGCGGCGTAGATCCGTGTCCCATAGTTCTTCGCCCAGTTCCAGAAAGACGGCTTCCATCTCTTGCCCTTCAGCGTCGAGCAAATGAATGTAGCGATAGGCGTCGCCGCGGCTCATGGGCGCCGAGAAATGAAGATAGAACTTCAGTTGATTCTCAGGCAATTGCTGACCGCTGGGGTAAATCTGAGATAGCGCTGTCGGCGCCGTCTCCGCGGCCGCGGCGGTTTGGAATTCGAGCGTGACGGTATCCACGGCGTTGGCAGGATCGCCCGATAACCGATCGCGATCTACCGTCGCTCGGTAGCGCATACCGCGCGCCAGCGGATAGCGCGGCGTAAACCGGATCGAGTCCCCTTCAACGGAGCATTCGCCCGCCACGGCCGGCAGGTTTTCAGCGTCATTATCGACGACGTGAACGCTAACCGCTGCGGAACGCTCAGCGGGCGAAAGAGCCGAAAAGGTGCCCAATTCGGCGTCGCTCAAGCCCAGGACATCTACGCTTGTTGCTTCAGCGCCTTCGGACTGATTGACTTGTGCCTGCAGCGGAACCGCAGCCCCGGTCGACAACCTGGTAGGCCCTCGGACCGACCCGCCACAGCCAACGAATGCGGCCAGGCCGAGGCAGAGCGCGACAATCGCCAAGCTCGTCTGGCCGTCGCGCATTGCCATGACTTGCTCCAAACGGATGATCGCCCAGCAAGCAAACCGCGCGGCGCGCCGCCCCAAGAATGGCTGCGGCGGCCGCGCAATATTGTTCACTTTTACGGCAGTGGAATCGCCTTCAGGCTGAAGCCACCGGCGTCGGACTTGATCAGCACTAGCGCGTTGCCCTTGTCGAGCCGATCAAGCTGCTCGACACCCTTCACATCCTTGAGCGTCTCGTACGGTAGACCGGCCGTGTTGGCAATCTTCTCAGTGATGCTGTCGGCCGTGGCGACGTTGGCCAGGTCAACCTTCATCACGCCGCGGGCGCTATTGGCCATCAGCAAGTAATCCTTGCCGTGCTTCTGATAGACGACCATGTCGAGTGGTCGATTGCGATTGCCGAGTTCCGCGACCGTGGTTCCCTTGATCTTTTCGCCACTCTTCAGGTCGGAAACGGGGAACTTGACCAGCGGCGTGCAGGTGTAAGCGGCCAGCACATTCGGTTCGCCACCGATATCGAACAGCGCGAGCGTGCGAATGGGGCTGCGGGTTTCAAACTTGCCGTGCGCGCCGTGATAGATCTCGACGCTCGTGCCGTTCGCCACCGAGCCGAAGGGGAACGGAATCGTGCGCAGCTTCGAAGCGAATTCTTCATTCGACAGCCCGGCGACAATCACTTGCCCGCCCGCGAATTGCAAGTCGGTCGTCACATCCTGGCGACCTTTGTTGTCTACCGGAGCGTTCGGGATCGCGGCCTTGGAGAAAAGAATGTCTTTGAGGACCAGCTCGCCGAGGCTGCCGGCCGAGTCGACTTTGACAATCACGGGCCGGGCATCCGGGCCACGTCCGCGCGAGACCGTGAGAAACGTGTTGCCGGTCTCAGGATTGACGGCCATGTCGTGAATCAAAATGTCGCCTGTCGTTGTGCCCAACAGCGCGGCGATCTTTTCGTCGAGCTGTTCGACCGCGAGCGGCTTCTTCGGGGCGGCGATGGCAGTGTCGCCCGTGGCGATGGCAAAGATCGTGGCGCCTTGCGTGTCGCCGACCAACAGGATGCCTTGCGGCGCGAATGTGGCCGGTCCGACTGATTTCAGTTCAGGCGTGCCCTTTGCCATCCCGTCGGTCAGGCTGGCGGCTGGACTGGCAGTGGTCATCACCGCGGTCAACAGACCGGCGGCGAGCAGACATGCGCGAAAGCTCATGGTATGGCTCCTCAGTTTGGGTGTGAGACGCAGAAATCTCATCCAGTAAAACCCCGGCAAAGCAAACACGTTTCGCAAACAGCAGTGGAAGCGACCGCCGCGCGCGACGCAACTGCCACTCGACGTACCCCAATCGAGTTGGTTTGGCGCCAGCGACTGTTCACAAGCGCCGCCCCTGAGCCTAAGAAATGAAATCAGGGCTGTCCAGGATTTGAGACGCCAGTTGCTGAGTAGACGGGAGTGCGAGGCTCCGGCCGAGCAATGATGCGAGCTAAGACGGACAAAGAGAGTTTCAGGCGGAGTTGCGGAGGCACGGAGAGGACGAACAAAAGCTCAACCGATGACGCCGTGTGGTGAGTTCGCCGAGTTGACTGCCGAACGCGGCGCGCGGCTCAGCGGGAGCTTCGCCCTCCCGGAATGCTGGGTCCGCTTTACGCGGACATTCTTGTTAGCTCGGCGTTCTGTTAAGCTGCGGGGCCAATGGTCCCACAGGTCGCCAACAATCCGAATCTCGCCAGCAGCGGGCGCGAACGCTGCTACGCGTGCTTTCGTCCGCTTCAGCACTGCTTTTGCGACACGATTCCGTCGATCGACAACCGGACCCAGGTGTTGATCCTGCAGCACATGCGGGAGCGGTTCCATCCGTTCAACACGGCGCGGATCGTGCAGCGCGCGCTGGCGAATTCCACGCTGCTGGTGGACCATACGGCGCAGTTGGTCGCGAGATTATGTTTGAAGCCTGGCGCGGCGCTGTTGTATCCCGGCGCAGACGCAAAATTGCTCACGGATCTGCCTCTGGAAGAGCGGCCCGCGCAATTGGTGATCTTGGACGGCACCTGGCATCACGCCAAGACATTGCTGCGAGACATTCCGGCGTTGGCCGCGCTGCCGCGCATTCGCCTGGCGCCGACCTCGCCCAGCCAGTATCGGATTCGCCGCGAGCCGTCCGACGTGGCGCTATCGACGGTCGAGGCCATCATCGCGGCGCTCGGTGCGCTCGAGCCCGAAACGCCGGGCTTCGATCGATTGATGGCCGCGTTCAACACGATGGTCGAGCGCCAGCTAGCCCACCCCAAGGCCGAATATGGCCGCCGCAAGAACACGCGTCGCCGGGCCTTTGGCAACATTCCGTTTGCAGTTGTCGATGATCTGACGAACGTCGTCGTGGCGTATGGAGAATCAGCAGCCGGAACGCGCGGCGCAAAGCGCTGGGCCAAGCAGCCAATCTTCTGGGTCGCCGAACGACTCGGGACAGGCGAGCGGTTTGCTTGCGCGATTTGTCCGCCCGCGCGGCTCGATGAGACGCTGCTCGGACACTTGGAACTCACGGCCGCAGACTTCGACGGCGCGCTTTCGCTCGCCGAGGCACAGCGAGCCTGGCGGGCGTTTTTGCGACCAACCGACACACTCTCGGTCTACAACCAGGGCACGGCGCGCTTGCTCGATGTGCTTTCGCCGGGCAGGTTCGACGCCAACTCGCACACGCCGGCGCTGCTACTGAAGTCGATCGAGTTCAATTCAGACAAAAGCTACAGCACGCTCGATGAAGTCATCGCGGGCGAAAGACTGACCATTGCGGCGCCGCCTCGACCGGGTCGAGCGTATCGTCGCCTGGCCAATTCGATTGCGCTCGTCCGACATTTGCATGCGTTGGCCAGACAGGCCGTTCAGCCGGCCTCAACGGCCGATTCTTCGCGCAAGTAGATCGGGCCAAACAACTCTGGATATTTGCCGCTAGCCCCGGCGTAGAAGGCGCGGATCTTGTCCATGTCGGCCTTGATGTCGTCGGATGGATAGACCGCTTCGAAGAGTCCGCCCACTTTGCGTTTGAAATCGAGCAGACCAAGCACGATCGGCACTCCGGCCCCGCGGGCGATGTAATAGAACCCACTCTTCCAGCACTCGGCTCGGGCGCGCGTTCCCTCGGGCGTGATCATCAGGCAGAGTTCGTCGCGACGATTGAACTCGTCGACCATCTGCTGCACCGCGTTGTGCCGCGCGCGGCGATCGACGGGGACGCCGCCCAGGAATCGCATCAATGGTCCCAGTGGGCCGCGGAAGAGCGAATGCTTGCCGATCCACGAAACGTGAATGCCGTAAACGTACGACATCGCCAGCATTGCTGGCACGTCCCAATTGCTGGTATGAGGCGCGGCCAGAATCATGTACTTCTTGAACGGCGGTTTTGGTCCTTCAATTCTCCAGCCGAAACTGCGCAGATAGAGCCAACCTAGCCAATATCGCATGCGGCCTCTGTGGTGCTTGTGGTACTAGGTCAGGGGAGCGCCAGTGCGAGAAGTCGATTGAGGTTTCATCGGTCACTGGCCGGTTGCTTCTGGCGTCACACTTTAAGTATGGGTTAAAGAATAGGGCGGGTCGAGCGGGGCTAGAGGGTGGTCGCAAGGGCCTGGAATAGCGGGTTTGCGGTGATTGAATCGGGCGGCTATTCGCACTTCGCGGCTCAGCGGGAGCTTCGCCCTCCCTGAAGGTGGTTTTGCCATTTAGGCCTAATTTGACTGCCGCGCGGACGCGAACCAGAATACGAGCTTCCGCCGCAAGTCCCGGCTACGTTCCTTTCGTTCGGAGATTCTCGATGCGCGTCTCGGTTGCTTTCGCCCTGCAATTTATCTGTGTGCTCGCGCTGTTCGCCGCCACAACATCTGTCGCTTGGGCTGAATCAGTCACGGTCTATCGAGATGATTACGGCGTGCCACATATTTACGCCGAGACCCTCGCTGGGGCCGCCTATGCGGCAGGCTACTCACAGGCCGAAGATCGCCTGGAGCAGTTGCTGCAGAACTATCGCCTGGCCGCTGGCACGTTGGCCGAGATCGCCGGGCCGGACTTGATCGATCAGGACTATCGCTCGCGCGTCTGGCGGCACGAAGAAGTGGGGCGGGAGCATTACGAGAAAATGGACCCCAAACTGAAGCAGGTCTGCGCCGCGTTCATCGCCGGTATCGAAAAGTTCATGGCGGACCATCCAGAGCAAAAGCCTGTCTGGGCGCAAAAGCTCGAACCACACCATCCCATTATGCTCAGCCGGTTCATCATCTGGGGCTGGCCGGAAGGGCAGGCCGAAGAGGATTTGGAGAAGATCGGCATCAAGCGCTCGGCGCCGGCGCCCTATCGCGGGTCGAACGAATGGATCATCTCACCGAAGCGCAGCGCGAATGGCAAAGTGATCGCGCTGATTGATCCGCATCTCAGTTGGTATGGACCGTTCCGCTTTTACGAACAGCGCATGTACGCGACCAAAGAAGATTTCGCCCTGAGCGGCGCGGCGATCCTGGGCTTGCCGATGCCAGGGCTGGGGCACACGCAATACGCGTCTGTCGCCATGACGACCGGTGGCCCAGACACGGCCGACGTGTACGAAGAAACGGTCAATCCGGCGAATCCGTTGCAATACGAAGTCGACGGCAAATGGCGCGACATGACCACGCGCAAGATCACGCTCCGCGTGCGCGAAGGAGACAAGCAGGTCGAGAAGAATTTCGAAGTGGCGGCGACGCACCACGGTCCGGTCTTTGCCCGCAAGGATAACAAGGCCTACACCATGGCGCTGGCCTACATTGATTCGGCCGGGCTGATGGAAGAGCTTTACAAAGTTCACACCGCCCGCAGTCTTGATCAGATCAAGGCGGCGCTGGCCAGTTGCGAGCTGATGCCGCAGAACATCATGATCGGCACCGTCGATGGTGACACGTTTTACGTGCATGACGGCCGTGTGCCGATTCGAAATCATGGGTTACCGACCGATCGACCGGTGCCGGGCAACGTGTCGAAGAACGATTTTGCGGGGATCCATCCCTTTTCGGACCTGATGCAGATCACGAATCCGCCGTGCGGCTACATGCAGAATTGCAACGTGCCGCCGGTCCATATGATGCGCAATGGGCCGCTCACGCCAGAAAGCGCCAAGCGACCCTATTTGTACTTTGGCCACAACAAGCCGTCGCATCAGCGGGCCGAGACAGTGAATGAGCTTTTGCACAAGGATGATTCGCTGACGCTCGACGAGGCGATGGACCTGGCCTTCTGCACACACATTTTGGACGCCGAGAAATGGCAAGAGCGACTGGTCGCGGCCTGGAAAACAGCCAGCGACGGCGCAAAGTCCGGCGATGTCGCCAAAGTTTATGCGAACATCAAAGACTGGAACCACCGTGCCGACCCGGATAGCGTCGGCGCGCTGTCGTTCTACGCCTTCAAGATGGGGCTGCCAGGAAAAACGACCGAGGCGCTTGTGCCACCAAAAGATCTGAAAGACGAAGACGTCATCGCGGCCCTGACCAAAGGCGCCGAGTGGCTACGCGGCAAGCCAGCGGGCGTCGCTTCGAAGTATGGCGACGTGTTCCGCGTTGCTCGCAAGGGTGGCAAGGAAACGTATCCCGTGGGCGGCGGCAGTTTGCAGGAGGCTGGCATGGCCACGCCGCGCGCGATCTCGTTCGACAACGTCGGCGAGCTGAAAGTCGGCCACACCGGTCAGACCTCGACGCAGATCGTCGTGCTCTCAAAGCCACCCAAGTCGTATATGGTCGTGCCGATGGGCCACAGCGACCATCCCGAGACCGGCCACTGGGACGACCAGGCAGCCAAGCTGTTCAGCGCCGGCAAGGCCAAGGACACGTATTTCATGGATCGCGAAGGGCTGAAGCCGCACGTCACCAGCACCAAGACGCTGGAATATAAATAGCGCCTGGGCCCGTACGAATCGGATCATTTCAAATGGTTCTTGCATGCCGGCCTGGCATGCCTGCGCCTATAGAACAGTACGAGCAACCCGCCGAGCACGGACAGTAGCATGGTGGACGGCTCAGGCACATTCGGCACGATGGCGACGCCGTACACAAGAGGCATTACGTCATAAAAATTCGATAGCAACTGGCGATCTCCGGTGACGGGATCAATTTTGAAGACGCCAGATAAGCCGACTCCGATCGCCGAGGCAAAAATGGAGCCATCGTCGCCGACAGCCACTCCGCCCAGTCCGCCTAGGATTTGAAGGTGTTCTTCGTCCAGTCCACCGGGCAATGGGTCTCCCCCACCAACTGACGGGCTGGTAATCGTCACAATGTCTCCAGTGGAAGGATCAGTTCGAAAGACCGCAGTCTGGGCCGTAGAGCCAGTGACCCACACCGCCGTCTGAATCAAGAATCCGGCCGAGTCGATTGCAATATCATTCGCCATGAAAAATGCGACTGGTCCAACGTTAGGCCCTGGAATGTTCGTACGCGCTCCGGTTGTCAAATCAACTTTTGTGATGTTGGGGAAGCTGATCGTAAACGCGTAATTGCCCGAAAGATCAAACTGCCCTGGAATCAGCGATGGCCCCGAGCCAACTCCCAGCCCCGAGATCAGTGTCTTCGCGCCGCTAACTGGATCGATGCTGTAGAGGGCCTGATGTGCGGAGACGATTAAGCGGTCGTCGCGCTCTCGGGCCAGTGAGGACAAATTTGGCGTCTGACCTGGAACAGCTACGCGGTTGCCGGTCGCTGGATCGACCTTCAAAATCTGAGCCGCGTAGTTTGGAACGTCGTTGATTGATCCTCGCGTCCCACGGTCCGCCACCCAAAGTTGGCCATCCGAGGCGATGGAAATGCCTACGATGTTTCGCATGACAGGTCCGGCGCCATGCGAATTGTCAGCGATGAGCGTCGGTTCGCCGGTCACAGGATCAACTCGATAGATAGCGCCGTCAAACTTTCCGTAACTTCCTGTCACGATGATATCGCCAGGATGAAGCGTTACTGCGGACGCGGCGTTTGGATTCCCGACCGTAAAGCACAACACGACGACCGAAAGCAGTGTTTGTCTACGCGTGACCCGTGCGAATCTTTGCCAGCGAAGTAGCAGCAAGACTCCGCCGACTGCAGCCAGCGCAATCGTCGACGGCTCCGGCACTTTCGGCACAACGGCAATCGCCGTAATGGCTCGTCCCAGATCGGTTAGATCAGCCACCGTGTGGCGATCACCTGTGGCCGGGTCGACTCGCAGAATCGTGCGGGTTCCGTTGAGTTCGGAGCCAGTCTTGCGCAGGAGATAGATCGGGTTATTTGCGCTGACTGCCATGCCAGGGCCATAGGTTCCGGCAAATGCAGGGCCAGTACCGAAAGTGTCGTTAGAGATTGGCGATTGATTCCCGGTGGTGGGGTCGACACGAAGGATGCCTGCCTGATAGGTCAATACGATTAAGTCTCCCTGAGAATCGAACGCCAGGTTGAGGGGCGCCTGATTCTGCACAGGACTGCTCGTAATTGGAGTCTTGACCAGCGTGTTCAGGTCGACCTGCACAATGCTGCCTGCATAAGGGGCGGCTACAAACGCCTGATCTCCGCGAATTGCCATGTAGAACGCAGCGTAAAAACTCGATCCCGATCCAGGTCCGCTGGGCATGATGGTCGTCGCCGCGCCGGTCAAACGATCAACGCTGATAATGCCGGTAGTTAAATCGTTTTGCGAAGTGCTACTGGCGATGATCTGATTGCCGATCTGACCGGCAATGACGGTATGTCGATCGGCCAGCGCTTCCGACGGAACTGGCAATGGCGTGCGATCGCCCGTCGTGGGATCGATTGTAAGCATTTGCGGTGGAAACAAGCCCGTAGCGCCGCCGGCGCCGGAATGTAGAACTCCCAACGGCGAGCCCTGGTCGGCAACCAGCAATTGGCCATCGGGCGCAATCACAAACGACGCTGCGCCGTGAACCATCGGGCCTGCGCCATGGGTGCTGTCCGAAATGATGGTGCGCTCACGCGTGACCGGGTCAATGCGCCAGAAGTCAGAGCCGTAATCTTTCCGCTGGACTGCGACGACCAGATCTCCCGGGCGAAGCGTTGCGGCCTGGGCGCAGTTGATAGGCTCACTCGCGACGAGCGCGATGGCGACCGCGGCGCATCCGCAATACGTCAATGCGCTTCGCAAGCGAGACGATTCGAGAGTTTTCATTCGAGACTTGCCCCATGCTGAATGAATGATGCGTGGAAAGCATTCCAGACAGGGCGTAGGCGCGCGGGCGTTGGCGCCGAGGGCTGTCAGGAACGTGCGTGGAAGTCAGACGATGGCCAGCTTGTCATGAGTCCGCTGCACAGAACGAGTGACAGCAGCGGTGCTCGCAACTCAAGGTCAAACGAAAGAAGACGTTTGGCTAGCGGCCCCAATCTTATTGGTGTCTGCGCGGGACACTTCACATTCGAGTCAGTGGTGCTGCCCCACGAATGCCGGCCTCCCGCTGGTCGGCCTGCCTCATCGCTCATGCTGTGGCCAGTAGCCAGTCCGATTGGAGAGGTCAGATGTGCTCGCTTAGATTAATCCGCCGGGCCACCGCATTGCAATGCAAATCCACGGCTTTTTCGGAGAAGTTCGTTAGGCGTGAAACCATTCGGAGCACAGCGATCTTGGGAAAATACACGGCTTTGCGTTTGGAATCGCGATTCTGTTCTTACTCGTTCGATCATGCCGGACTGTAGCGTATCAAATTGGAAACCATGATCGTCGCCATGGAGCTGTAATGGTGTAAAGACCCTAATATCGATTCATCGCTGTTGACCTCAGGCGTAGAGTTGCCGCTGCGGTAGGATGACGCTCGATCGCACCGATTAGCAAAACACCATCGCGTGGATGTTTTTTCGGAGCTATTGGTCGTAAGCCGCGGCCAACTGTCAGCGTTCGGCGGGGCGCCAGCATCGTCGATATTCGCTGTTGCGACGGGTTGGGGCCGCAGGCTTTGTGTAGACGTTAAAGTTTCGCGCGAAGCCAAATCTTCCTCTCCGTCAAATGTCACCTGGGCGGCAGAAACTACCGAAGAAGAACAATGCGAATAGGCGCAATGGTCACGCAAGTCATTGAAATTTGACATTTGTCGCTAGCGTAGTTCAGAACGCCTCGCAACAACTCTCCGGGGATTGGGGCTCGATGTCGGTTCGCTCGCCACGCTACTTGTTGCGCTGGATGATGAGCCTGGCCTGTTGGGTCAGTTGCGTGAACGCCGTCGCAACAGCGGCGGATGACGTTGCCAACGCGGGTTGGGAATCAACCGAAACCGCCGTCGAACCGTCGACGGAAGACGCCACGAGCATCAATGTCTCGGACACAGGCGCCCATTCACTCGGAGGCGGCTCTGCGTACCAACAATCGCCGCGCGGGTCGTTGCCAGGTGGCCCCGGCGTTCGAAACACGAGCGCTAGCAACGCCAGCACGCAGCAGTCGGCAGGCCAACAGTCGTCTCTGCAATCGTCTGCCGCCAATTCGATGTCGATCCCGGCAAACCCGGCGGCGGTGAATATCATCGTGGGCAGCGGCGCGTTCGGTGACGCGGTCGGCTTCAATCGCAATGGCCTTCGCTTCGGCGGTGTGACGGTCAATAACGGCAGCGGCATCCTCTCCGGTGGCCTGGCGCCTGGTAAATGGGCCGGACAACAACTGACGATCGGCGACCTGTCGTTCGACACCGATAAGGGAGGCTTGTGGGAAGGGGGCACATTTGGCACGCAGTACCTGTACCACGCAGGCTACGGCGCGCCGACAGTCGTTAACGGCATTGCACAACATCCCGGCTCGCCGAACTCGCTGGCCGGCTCCGCGCTTGGATTCAACTCGCTCGATAACCGCTCGCCCACGGATCGCTCGGAGTTGTATCAGCTCTGGTATCGACACGAGTTCTTCGACAAGAAGCTCGTCGTGCGCGTTGGCAAGTCTGTGCCGACTTACGATTTTGCGAATGTCGTCAAACCGAAACCGACGTTAGGTGGCGCTGGCGATATCCCAGGCGTGTCGGGCGCCATTCTTACGCCGCTGTATGTCAACCCAACGATGTTGGGACTCATCCCCGGTTATTACAACTCGGCCGCAGGCGTGGTGGCTGCGCTGGCTCCGGTGGACGACTTCTACATGCAGTATGGTTTCTTCGATGGTAGCCTGGCGCTGCAAAAGCAGACCGGGCTCCAAGGACCGCACTTCAACGGACATTACTTTCATATTGGCGAAGTCGGCGTCAGTTGGACGTTGACCGAGGATGATCTGCCGGGCCGGTTCGGCGTGGGTTACTGGGGACAAACCGGCTACATCCCGACGTTCAATGGTCCAGTGAACGGCGCGCAGGGCGTGTATTTCTTCGGTTCGCAATGTCTCTACTGGGAGAATCCCGGCAAGAGCAACCAAGGCCTGAATGGGTTTTATCAATTCGGCGCTACGGATAGTCCGTTTGTCATCACGCAACGATTCTTCGGCTGCGGTCTGACTTACTTCGGATTGTTGCCGCACCGCGATGACGACTCCTTTGGCTTCGCCATGGCCTGGGGTCGACAGAATTCAGATCCCAACATCGGCCGGGCTTTCTACACCGGCTATGGGACAGGGCCCGCGCCGCTGGGCGTGCACGAAGTCATCTTGACCTGGTACTACCAGATCAAGGTCTCGGACAATATCTTCGTGCAACCCAACTTGACGTACATCCCAGACCCCGCCCGGGTGCCAGGCACACCCGGCGCGTTCCCCTTCACGCTGCAAGCGACGATGCTGTTCTAGCATTGGGAATACGCGTTCCGGGAGGGCGAAGCTCCTGCTGAGCCGCGCCGCTTAAACGACGCTCCATTCGTGAACTTTGCAACCAAACTCACGATTGGGCGCCGTGAGTTCCTTCGCGCGAATTCTGCCGCCTGGTGGTATGATCTTAGACGCCTTTGCAATTGCAAGATCCCCTTGCCTGCTCTCGCCAGAGCGCAACTACCGATGATTCTGCACGTCGACATGGACGCCTTCTACGCCTCGGTCGAAGAGCGCGATGATCCGCGCCTGGTGGGGCAGCCGGTGATCGTGGGGGGCACTCCTGAGGGGCGCGGCGTTGTGGCGGCTGCGAATTACGTTGCCCGACAGTTTGGCGTGCACAGCGCCATGTCGAGCGTCGAGGCCCGGCGGCGGTGCCCGCAGGCAATTGTGATCCGGCCGCGAATGGAAGTTTACGCGGCGGTCTCGCGGCAGATTCGCGCGATCTTCGAGCGCTACACGCCGCTGGTCGAACCGCTGTCTCTCGACGAAGCATTTCTCGACCTTACCGGTAGCGCGCACTTGTTCGGCGGGGCCGAACCCGTTGGTCGCCGGATCAAGGCCGACATCAAACAGGAAATTCGGCTAGTGGCGTCCGTTGGCGTAGCGCCGAACAAGTTCCTGGCCAAGATCGCCAGCGACCTGGAAAAACCGGACGGCTTCGTCGTCGTTACTGCAGACACAGCGCAGGCGTTTCTCGATCCACTACCCATCGGAAGGCTATGGGGTGTGGGCCGTGCGACCGGCGCCACGTTCGCGCGCCAAGGGATCAGCACGATCGGCGAATTGCGAATGCTTTCGCTCGAGACGCTCGAATACCTCGCCGGCCGCGTAGGCGCCCGACTGTGGAATCTGGCGCATGGCCGCGATGACCGCTCGGTTGTGCCGGACCGCGAGGCCAAAACCATCTCGCACGAAACGACGTTTGCCACCGACATTTCCGAGCCGGAAGCGCTGCGAGCCTGGCTATTGGAACTGACCGAGCAGGTTGCGCGGCGGCTGCGTCGGCACTCGCTGTTTGGTCGCACGGTGCAGATCAAGATCCGCGCGGCCGATTTTCAAACGTTTACTCGCGCCCGCACGCTCTCGAAGCCGACCGACGTCACCCAGGAACTGTGGCAGGCCGCGGCGGAGCTGTTCGATGAATTCGCCGCGAAGAAGAGAATCGCCGTGCGACTGTTGGGCATGGGAGTCAGCGGGCTGACGGCCGAAGCCAAGACGCAGCAGCAACTCTTCGACGGCGAAGAACACCGCCGCCAGGGCAAGCTCGACAGTGTCGCCGACGCCATCGCAGATCGTTTTGGCCGCGGCGCCATCCAGCGCGGCGCCCGGCTGACGCGCGACGGCAAAGATTAGCTCGGTCTTTGTGAGCCGCTCGGCGCTAGCCGCGGGTTCTGTGCGCCTTCATACTAACCCGAAGCGCCAGCGAGGGTTCCTCAAATCGGCGCCCAAAGAAGAACCCTCGCTGGCGCTTCGGGTTAGTGTAGTCAGTTCGTCGTTAGGCCTGACAAGCACTTGATCGATCCTCCCACAGTTATCACTTCTCGCCAGGAGATCCACGCCATGCAAGACCGACTGATCACGATCATGCTCTCCGTCGCGGCGACGTTTGGCATCATGCAAGTGGCCCCGGAGCGGCAAAAAGAAATCGACGTCGATCGATTGATTGTGCGTAAGGAGTTGATCGTCTCCGATACCGGACAGCCGTGGGAGCCAGGGTACGAAGACCACCAGATAGCCCGCGGCATCTACGCCAAAAGTGTCACCAAGGAGGGCGTCGGAGGGCTGTGGGTTCGCAGCCGGCTGATCAAAGGCGAAATCGACGATCCGTTCGACGATCGCTTTCACGCGCTCGAGTCCGATGGGTCGATCCGTCGCGCGCCGGGACACATTTCGTGGAACGTCTGGCTCGATGGCGCCTGGCGACAAGTGGCCATTTTGCAAGGCGAAGGAGTCGAGTTCTCAGAAACGCCGCGCGAAAAGTGGAATGGGCTGACCCATCCCGGCCGCATTCGCTTGCAGTCGTTCCGCCCGGGGCATGGAGAGCCGTTGACCGACGCATTGATTGGCCAGGGAATGATGTCGCTCGGCGGCGGTGGTTACGGCGGAAGCGGACTGCCAGAACCGAACGAGGTGCTCTGCCTGTGGGGGGGCAAACTCAAGCAAACTCCCACGCCAACACCCGTTGCGCCGCAAGTGATCAAGGACGACGGTTCCGGCGCGCGAGAATACGCATTGATCGCCGTCAGCCCTCAGGGTTTGCGAACACCACCTTCACCAGTCGCAACAACCAAAGGACTGGCGACACTGCGCTGGGACGGCGTCTCTGGGGCGGACGCATATGTGATTGTGCGCGACGGCCGCGAAATCGCCGGGCCGCTACGGATCGAAGGCGCGAGCAAGGAATGGAAGGACACTACACCGCGGTGAATGCGCAAGAAGAGGATTGGCCACAGAGCACACCGAGAACACAGAGAGGACGGGAGTGCGAGGCTCCTGCCGAGCAACGAAGCGCGCTCGACTTTAATTTGCAAAAATGGACGAGCTGCGATTTACGTGAAAGCAACGAATCGTGCGCGCTGCTTGGTACGCACGGGGTGCGTACCCTACATAGTTTCTCTCCGTGTTCTCTGTGACCTCGGTGGCAAAATCGTTTTCGCTTTCTAAAATGGGCACAGCGAGCGCCACGTGATCTCTTGGCCGCTGGCGGGATGCGTGAGGCACAACTCTTCCGCGTGTAACAGCAATCTGTCCGACATCGCCAGCGCGTGCGGCGGCGCATACAGATTGTCTCCCAAAATTGGATGACCGATCGTCCGTAGATGAAGTCGGATCTGGTGTGACCGGCCTGTCTTGGGCGATACTTCCAGTCGGGCGCGGTCCGCCTGCCGCTCGATCGCGCGCCACTCAGTGCGGGCCGCGCGGCCTTGCTCCAGGTCAATCATGTGCCGCGGCGGGTTGTCGAAATCTTTGCGCATTGGCAAGTCGATGATCCCTGCGTCGGTCGGAGGGGAGCCGAACACGACCGCCACGTAGCGCTTCGAAACTTGCTGTGCTGCAAATTGGCGATTCAGGGCCCGTTGCGTCGCGGCGTCTAGCGCCATGACCAACAGGCCAGATGTGTCTCGATCGAGCCGATGCACGACCAGCGCCGTTGGAAACTGCGCTTGTGCTCGCGCGGAGAGGCAATCCTGCAAGTCAGGCCCGCGCCCGGGCACCGCCAACAGCCCGCTCGGCTTGTCGAGCACCAATAGCTGCTCGTCCTGATAGACAATCTGCAGCGGTGTTTCGCGAGCGCGAGACGACGTCATTACCGGTCGTCAGCCTTGGTCAGCTCGAAGGTGTCAAAGAGCTTGCCATCGATGTCGTAGGCCTTGAAGACGATCGTGCGGTCAGCGATCGCGGCGTAGCAGTAATGAAACACGCTATTGAAGTGCAGATTGAACCAGGTGCGTTGCGGGGCCGCTTGTTCGAGCCCGCCACCACCGCCCCCGCTGGTGATGTAACGCACGCCCTTTTTCTGATTGATCGACATTTCGAAAATCGGCCAGGTGCGTTCGTACACATGAATGTGACCGTTGAACGCGATGTCGACGCCGTACTTTTCATACAGTGGCACAACTTTGCGCGCGTTCGAGTCGCCGTAGCCGAACTTCGTCCCCTTCAGCCCTTTGGTGTGGTCGCCGTAGTCGTCATTCTCTGAGCTGAAGCAAGGATGATGATGGCAGGTGAATTTCCAAGTGGCCTTGGAGGCCGCAAGTTCTTTCTCCAGCCACTGGTACTGGTCCGAGCCTGGCGCCAGCGATTTGTTACTGTCGAGCATGAAGAATTGCGAGTTGCCGTATTTGAAGGTGTAGTAGTACTCTGGCTTGGGCATCGAGAAATAGTCGTAGTACCAGTGCGAGTCTTTTTCGTGGTTGCCAATCACGGGGTAGGTCGGGATGTGGGCCATCAGGTTCGAGCAAGGCTCGAACAGGTCCTTTAGCCACTGGTGCTTGGCGAAGCCATCGTCAACGACGTCGCCGCAGTGGAGCAAGAAGTTTGGGCGGCGCGCGTAGGCGCCCTCGGCGCATTTACGCGTCACTTCCGGATTGCGCTGCGTGTCGCCGATCACGGTAAACGCCCAGGGGGTGTCTTCCTTGGGCGCCGTCTGAAACGAGAACTGCGGACTGCGGATTTCTTCCCCTTTTTCGTCGGTGCAAAAGACGCGATAGAAATAGCGCGTGCCGACTTTCAGGTCCTTCAACGTGACCTCGTTGATCAGCTTCGGCTCGTCGGTCTTGGCGGTCATCTCGAGCGGTCGCAATTCGGCGTATTCGACGCGCATTGTCGTCGGGCGCGAGGTCTCGCACATCACCGTGATCGAATCTTGCGTGGCGAACTGCAAGTAGGGCTTTACCAGAAACAACAGATCATTCTCGGGCGTGGCCACCCAGGCGAGCAGGTTCTTGCTCTTCTCGGCGATCTTTTCGATCTCTTCGCCCGACTCCGCGCGGCCATACAGCTTGAGCTCGAAGAGCGCGGCTTCCATGAACGTTTGCGAGCGGAGCCCCATTGTGGCGCCAATCAAAAAGGCGCCTTGCTGCGGATAGACAATCTCGCCTTCCTGCGTCAGCGAGTCGGCCTCGAGCTTGCCGTTGACGTAGAGCTTCATCTTCTGGCCGTCGTACGTGGCCGCAACATAGTACCAGCGCCCCTTGGTGACCTTGGTGGTCGACGTGATCGTGGTCGGTTTGGCCTGAGCCGCGTCTGCGCCCTTGGCGGTCAGCGTGAACAGGAAGTTGTTCTGGTTGAAGCCGAGGAACCAGCCTTGGCGGGCGTTCTCGCCGCTCGGAAAGCTGACGATCGCGCATTTGCCGGGCAATTCGTCAGGACGAATCCAGGCCGAGACCGTCATGTGGTTCTTCGGCAGCAGCTTTTTGGCTTCGTCGTAACTCTTGGCCAGGCTGAGATACTCTTCGCCTCGGAAGACGAGCGCCTCGGTCGGCCCCGCCGGGACAAATTTCAAATCGCCCACGACCTGCGCCGTGGCCTGGTGAGACTTGTCTTGCCAGGCGCCGTTTTGAATGTCGTGCGTGCCGGCCGCAAAATGAAAATGCAGGTCCTTCTCGACATGATCCGGATGCAGCAAGATCGCGCTGCAAAGAATCGCCTTGGCCGCCAACGTCGAAACAAGCATGGTGGGAATCTCAGGTGCAGGTGGGGATGCGGGGCTGCCGGACTATTCTACCTCACCGGCGCAATCGGGTGAAATGTGCGCTGACGAATGGTGAATGGTTGGATACGCAGTCCATGAGTACACACATTCCGGGAGGGCGAGGCTCCCGCCGAGCCGAGATGTGCGCACGACGGCCCAGATAAGTAGAAAGTTAAGGGCTAGCGCCGCTCTGCGTGCCATCTCGTTTGTGAAGCAATGTCATGCCCAGCGCGCGGCTCAGCGGGAGCTTCGCCCTCCCGGAGCGCTGGTTTGCGCCGCAACAGCGTGTCGTTATGCAGCGATGCTAACAACACCCTAACCCTTGGCAAACTCTTTTTTGCGCTTTGGCTTTTTTGCCCGAGGTGGGGCTGATTCGCCGCCTTGGTCGCCGCGCGGGCGGTCGCTATTGCCACGGTAGTCTTCCAGGCGGCAGATGTTCAGTTGTCGTCCGACAACCCACACTTTTTGCAGCAGTTGGAAAATGTCGCGCGGCATGCCGGTCGGCAGCCCTACGACACTATGATCGTCGAAGATCTCGATCCGGCCGATCATCGAGCTGTCGAGTCCTGCTTCGCTGGCGATCGCGCCCACGATGTTGCCTGGCTTCACCTGATGCGCGTGACCGACTTCAATTCGGTACGCTTCCAGATCGACATTGCGAGCGCGAGGGCCGCCAGCGCGTGGGCGATCTCGATCGGACGAATGCGGGCCGCTGGAACGCGGGCCCGTCGAACGACGATCGTCGCGCGCCGGTCGCGTCTCAACGAAGCTCGGTTGCTTCAATTCTTCAGTCACTAGCACCGGCGCGTCGCCGTGGGCCAGCACCGCCATGGCCGCCGCAATTTTGTCGGTCGGCGTCTCTGGGTTTGCCCGCTGATACTGGATCAGGATGCTCTCGAACTTTTCCAGATCCGGGTGAGCCAGCGCCGCGGTGACTCGCTCGTGAAAGCGGGCGACGCGCTGCTTGTTAATCAACCGGTTCGACGGGATATCCATCGGCTCGATCGTCTGGCGAGTGGCCTGCTCCAGTCGCTTGAGCAGCCCACGCTCGCGCGGATGGACGAACAGAATCGCTTCGCCGCTCCGTCCAGCGCGTCCGGTGCGGCCGATTCGATGGACGTAGGCCTCGCTGTCGAAAGGCAGATCATAGTTGATTACGTGGCTGACGCGTTGCACGTCGAGGCCGCGCGCGGCGACATCCGTGGCGACCAGCACATCAAGCTTGCCGCTGCGGAAACTATCGACGATCCGCTCGCGTTGCTTTTGGGCGACGTCACCATTGAGCGCGGCGGTGCGATGCCCTTGGTTCGAGAGGTATTCGGCCAGCGGCTCAGTGGTCGAGCGGGTCTTGACGAAGACGATCACGCCATCGACTGCTTCAGCTTCCAGCACACGGCTGAGCGCGGCCTGCTTTTGGTGCGGCGCGGCGATCAGGTAGCGCTGGCGGACGGTGTCGGCCGTAGCGGTCTTTTGCCGAATCGTGATTTCGGCCGGGTTGTTCAAATACTTTTGCGCGATGCGGCGGATCGGCGGTGGCAGCGTGGCCGAGAACAGCGCGATCTGTCTGGTGGCGGGCGACTGCGAGAGGACCCATTCGACGTCGTCCGCAAAGCCCATGCGGAGCATTTCGTCGGCTTCGTCGAGGACCAGGCATTGCAGCGCATCGAGATTGATCGAGCCGCGGCGCATGTGGTCCATCACTCGGCCCGGCGTGCCGACAATCACATGTGCGCCACGATCGAGCATGCGGAACTGCACCATGTAGTCTTGGCCACCATAGACCGGGGCCACGCGGAGGCTGCCCATCTCGCGGGAGTAGCCTTCGAATGACTTGGCGACCTGTATGGCCAGTTCGCGCGTGGGCGTTAGGACCAGCACTTGCGGCCGGCGATTCGCCAGGTCGATCCGCTGCAAGATTGGCAGTGCAAAGGCCGCGGTCTTGCCGGTGCCGGTTTGCGCCTGGCCGAGGACATCGCGCCCTTCGAGGAGCAGCGGAATGGTGCTGGCTTGAATTGGCGTGGGGTGTTCATAGCCGGCGCGATCGAGCGCGGCAATCAGCGGCTCGATCAGATTCAGATCGCGAAACGTTACTTCAGCGACGACGTCGGCCGGCTTGCCTTCGGGCCTGGCCTGGGGCGCGTCGGCCTTAACGATTTCAGGATTCGCCGTCTCGGTTTTGGGCAGTTTCGATTTCTTGGTTTTCGTTTTCGCCGGCTTGGCGGTGGCCGGAGCTTCTTCCGACGCGATCGGCGCCGGCGCTAGCGTATCGCTGCTGACGACGTACGACACGATGACTTCGCTGGCGATCACTTCGTGCGGCGTGAAGTTATATGGATGGACCTCGCTCACGGTGAGCTCAGCGGTGGCGACGTCGACCGGCGGCACTGCGGGCGAGCTGGTTTCCAGAGCAGCAGCTTCTGGGATGTTGGCTTCCGGAGATTTGGCGTCGGCCAAACCGGCGTCGGTGGGCGCAACTTCAGACAGACGTACTTCAGACGAATCGATAGACATGCAATGACCTGAAAGCTAAAGGGAAGCGGTTCAATACGGCAGGTGGTGGCGAACATCGCACGAGACGAGACTCGTCCGGCGAGCGGCCCATCCGGCAATTAAGCGAAGGGCCAATTCCACAGCATGATTGAACGCGTCAGGCCAGAGCTCAATTCCTCGCGTCAGAGCGAGGTTTCCCGCGTATCAAGGCGGGTTTCGTCCCAATTCGGCCAGCAGGCCGGCCAAAAAGTGGCAAGGGGAGCAAATCTCGAGCAAGCCCAGAGAACAACCATCAACCAAAAAGAGAGTCTACCAGAGATACGTGGACGACGCCACAGCTCCGAAAAATTTAGCCTATTTGTTGCAAAGCGATTTGAGATTGGTGCGAATAAAGGCGTAAAGTAGTCGTCAATTATCCACAAGCACATTCCGTAGCCGCCTCGACGCAGGGGGGATTCGGAGCAACTTTTTAGAGTGCAATTCTGGTATCGGAACCTAGATCGCGAAAGACTAATGCGATGGGATTGGACGCTATTTTATTCGCTTTGCGCAAATTGCAACCGTCGCCTTTCAAGGAAGTCAAAGACTTTTTCCGTAAAGTGCCAGATGTCACCAGTTTTGGATGGCGCTTCGCGAATTTGATTTGCCGCGATCGCGGCGCGTTTTGTTTTGGAATGAGGCACGCCATGCACTTTCTCCATCAAATCTGGGACCCAATCTTCGAGCTCTCCGACCGGTACGAAGAACATGCCTTCACTTGCAAACCTGTCGATGATGCTCAATAGTTTTGACTGAATATTCGGATTGTCGTCATAGGCTTTTAAACCACCCTTTTTCAAACGATGAATGCGCTTTAGTTGTGTTGCAATCTCGGTTAACTCGCGACGCAACGCATTGTCACCACCCCCAGTCCAACTCCACGACTCTTCCGCAAGGAGCCGCAGTTTCTCCTTTGCTTCGGTTTCCGTAATGGACGCAGGCATCGTCTTGATCAACTGAGCTAGAGCACGCAAGTCGTCCATTAGGATTTGACGAGATTTTGAGTCAGAAACCAAACTGTCAGCGATTGCATCGATTTTATCAGGGTCGCAAACCGCATCTAAATCCGCAATGATGGCAACTGGAATATCGAGTGCTAAATAGAAACATAGGGGTTCAGCAAACCCTCCGGTGCCTCCGACAGGAACGATATGTACCTCGCTCGATGCGTGTCCGCTTATCGCTTCAGATGCAGCCTGGTACTCCTCGCGGTCACCTTCGCTTTCAACAAGTAAAACGCTCTTTGCGAACAAGCCATCGAGGATAGATTCTGCTCTTGTCCGCGGATTACGAAGATTGTCAACCAATTCTTCCTTTTCGATCATTCGAGCCTTGAAACTCCGATTGCTACGCACGATGCGAATGACAGTCACTTGTTTTCCCGTTTCCAAGATTCCACGGAGGACGTGACTACTATGAGTCGCCACGAATGTCACGTGGTCGATTGCAGCATACTGCCCGATGAACCGACCAATATGACGTGCTTGCGGAGGATGAAGGCAAAGTTCTGGTTCGTCGATCAATGAGACTGGACGATTCGCGACCAGAAGTGAGAGGCAAATCCCGACGTAAGACCGGTAGCCATCTCCCTCGCCTTCTATCGAAGGGTAGTGGTGTGCCTTTAAAGGATTGTTCATTTCGCCCACTGGTGGACGGTTCTTCGCCCCAGAGACTCTCAATTGATAGAATCGAGATTCTGAGATATCCAACCATGCAGCATTCCCGAACACCTCCCCAGTTTCTTCTGCCAAACGCTCTTGGGCTGCGCTATTTACATAAAGTCCCTGTATCGGATGGTCCGGCGTTCCCTGCTTGTAGTCAAAACTTCCACTCTTGTCGCATACCCGCCACCGTTGCTCGAGCGATAACAGCGCACCCAAAGTCATTCCGATCTTTTTAAACCACTGAGGATTGCTGCCTCCACGCTCGGCATTGAACTGATCATACCCCGTCTGTAAATGCGACATAGTAAACGATGGCCGATCATTTCTGCCTGCGGAGTCCTTTCTGGTGAAGAATGGCACAAATGTCCTGTAATGGTCCGAGTTCCCAGGAATTGGCTGCAAATAATTCTGTTTGATCAAGTCATCGACAAACTCAACAAGAACGTCGGGCTTTGCCGCGGCGATTGCCTCGCAAACTACAAACGATGACTCCCCAGTCAGTAGGTAGTTTTCAATGTCGCGAAGAAACAGGGTCTTTCCGGAAGAATTCGGACCCACGACGACTACAACGCCCTTGGGATTAACGAGTTCCACTCCGGGCAGCCAAATCCCCTTCAACGGACTGTAGTGTGATAGCAATGACATTTTTGTCCTTTAAGTGCGTCGTGAGCAGGGTCGAGAATAGCTTCTGCCGTCGCGGTAAGCTTTCTCGCAAATTGGCGATCGATCCGATGACGCGCCTAAGTGTAACGCGCAGACACTGGTCAACCCAGGAATCAGAAATCGGATGGCGTTCGTTCTGCTACGCCGTGAGGGCAATTCGCAGTGACCTAAAGGCGAAGAGTGGGGATTCACTGAGATTTAGGTCGCCACGATATAAAAATCGACGCCAGACAGCCGTCTTTCTGGGCAGCGTGCGAGCAAGAGTTTTACTGCACGATAAATCGACAAATGTGGCCAATGCGGACAATGTCCGCACAAATCAATCTCACAGTTGTTTATTCCCGTTCGGCTCGAATCTTAGAGTTCGCGTCTGGAGTGGGCTTCACTTGGGGGGATCATCGGCCAAGATTAGACGAACGGCCGGGGAATGCTGGTTTCCGAATGAACGCGGGTACTCAGCGCCGAATGGAACTTGAGGACGATCAGCATTTGCGTGTCGAGAGGATTGAAACCAACCGCGCGCTTGAGTTTGACCACCCGTCTTGTTGATCGTCGAATTGCAGCTTTGCGAGCGACGCTGTTCGCAAGCAACCTAAATGTGACGCTGGCCATGCGGTCTCTACGACAACTACCTGCATTCGACTTTTTCCAGGTTCTGACTGCCGTAGGGTCTACGCTAGCAGCCACGTGTTGGGGTTAGGTGCGGTTTAATCGTTCTATTCGTTCGTCGCGACCTGTCTTTTCTGGCGTTTGAACAACTAGCCGGCTCCCTGCGTAGATCGCCCGTGGGAGACTTTAACGTCCACATCGACTTTTAATTTGACAGGGGCGCGACAACGCCGAAGATGATAATAGAGGCCCGCGCGGTGGCTGAATTGCGGCTCCATCGACTTGATCGGGCGCAGAACCTCCTGCGTTGTGGTAATCCAAGCTGAACAGAAGGCGGACGCCATGAGACACGCACTGGTTTTTTTAACTGTCGGCCTGGGTGGCTTGCTGTTCACTGCAGACGCGGCGGCGCAGGCGCCCCGCCGGCCGGTACCGACGAGCCGGCCCACGGTCAGCCCGTATCTGAACCTGCTCAACAACAATAATCCCAACGTGACGAACTATCAGTCGTTGGTTCGTCCGCAGGTAAATCAGGCGCGTGTCAACTCGAACCAGGCTGCACAGATCAGCCGGTTGCAAGCCCGTCCGCCCAAGTCGGGCAACGCCGGCAATGAATCGCTGCGCTCGACGGGTCATCAGGCGACCTGGAACAACTACTCGCACTACTACCCCCGTAAGCGGTAGTTGCAGCGTGTTCGTTGCAGCGGTGTCGCCGTCTCGCGCATACGTGCGGAACTTTTATTGTTTGGCGGCTTCGTCCAGGAACTCGCCGAACTCGCGGTAACTCCAGCGCGAGCGTCCCAGCCCGCCCCAGGCCCCGTCTTTCGCTGCGCTGACGTCGACGTCGGCGAAAATAAAGTCTTCCTTGTGCAGCCGGCTGCGGACGATGATCTCGCCCGCGGGATCGACGATGTAGCTGTCTCCGTAGCCGACGCCATCGTACTTTTTGATGCCTGGATCGGCGCCGGAGTTGACGTTGTTGCCGCGCACGAAGTAGATCTGATTTTCGACCGCTCGTGCCGTGTGATCTGCGCGGACCTTCAGGTAATGATCGATCAGTCCTTGCGCGCCGATGTAGTTGAAGTGTGGCGAGAAGATGATTCTGGCCCCTTTGAGCGCCAGGATCCGCGTCGGCTCGATGTAGCCACCATCGGCGCAGATCACCACGCCAAACTTGACTCCGCCGCGTTCGAAGACCGGAAACTCGCGTCCCTGCTTGTGAAAAGGTTGATACGCCGCGCACTTGCTGTACGTGCCGAGCAGGTGGCCTTTGTGGATGACCGCGGCCGTGTTGTAGAGGTCCGGCCCGCGCACTTCGTTGAAACCGACGATCCAGGTGGCCTCGAACTGCGCGGTGCGGTCGAGGACCTTCATCATCTTCGGCGAATCGGCGGCGAAGGCATCGCGCCGGGCGAGTTCTTCCGTGTCGGGATAACCGGTCAAAAAGCACTCGGGGAAGCAGACGATCTCGACGCGCTCACGATCAGCGCGCTCGAGCGCAGCGATGACCTTGTTGAGATTGGCGTCGAAGTCGCCACAGGTCGATTCGAGTTGGCAGTGGCCGATACGCATGATGGGAGCTTCCTGAAGGTCAAACGAACGAGTGTTTCATAATTCGTTGCCACTCTTTCAACCGACTTCCACTTCTCCGCGTCCCCGCGTGAGAGTTTTTCCTAATTGCGTCGTCGTTCGCGCCGCACGGCTCGGCGGGCCTCGCCCTCCCTTAGTAAATTGCCGGCGCGCCTTAATCGCTCTTCCGTTCCCTCTCTGTGTCCTCGGTGGCAAAATCTTTCTTCTTCGTTTTCTTGAAAATGGGATCGAGCGCGATTCGCGGCTCGGCGGGAGCCTCGCCCTCCCGGAGCGCGTGACCGTGGCGCTCGACTGAGCGACTATTTGACTTTTACCTTCACTTCGTCGTATTCGAGCAGTTTAAAATCCTCGGCTCGCGGTTTGTCGTGCAGTTGGTCCGCCAGTTTGTAGAGCGTGACCAGGGCTTCGTTCGTCAGTCGCTCGCCCGCGCCAGGCTCGACGTACGTTGCCGTTTTGCCGCCATAGCCGCCGGCGGCAGCGTCGCGGATCGTGGGGAAATAGGCGTAGTAGCCGTTCGTGTAGCCGACCAGGAACGTGTTCTTGCTCGGCGCCTGCGATTTCAGAATCGATTGGAACTGGACGAAGATCTCGCCTGGCATGCCGACCAGGGCAATGTCGTGGTCGATCACCAGCGTAGTCAGCGTGCAGTGGACGGTGTTGTCCTTGACCATCTTCGAGATGTAGTTGGTGAACCGTGGACCGTACGCCTTGCTGAGCGTTTCGCGAACCTGTGGATCGTTGAAGTCCCAGCGAACGCGGATTGGAATCTGCCGGGCCGAAAACTGTAGCGAGGGTTGCGCCGGCTTCGTGGTCTTTGTCGCGCGCGCTACTTTGGCGACAATTTCGCCAACGCCGCGCCCCATCTTACGTGTTTCCTCGACGCCTCCCTTGTCGAGCGGCGTCTTGTCGGCGTACGGATTGATATTGCCGCATGCGCCTTGCAGGAACAGACAGGTCGTCTTGAGTTGCTCTTCAACCAGCGCGCAGGCCGGCCCGACGTAGTCTGCGCTATATAAATAATTGTCATCCCCCATCACGACCGGGTGGCACGCGTAGTGGAACAGCACGGCCAGCGGCGCGCCGTCCGGGCGATCGAGACGGATCACCGCCACTTCGCGATCGACCGGTTCGGTCGGCTCACGCTCGGCATTGCGCCACTGCATGGCCACGCGACCGTCGGGCAGAACCTTGCGACGATTGTGAGCAAAGTCGGCTTCGCCACGCCCAACGCCGATGCGGACCGGCGTTAGTTCTTTCGCCGCTTTGAGAATGACGTCGCCGATCTGCTCGCAGACTTTGTCGGAGTAGGCGTTCGTCGTGCTGGGCGGCGTGTCCATCACAGGCGCGTGATGTGTGTGGCTGGCCGTGATGAAAAGATCTTCAATGCCACATTCAGCTGCCACGCGATCGCGAATCTTGGCCAGCGCCGCGTCCTCGGGCGTGCGACCCAGATCGAGCGTGACAATCGCCGCGCTCTTGTCGCCCACCTTCAGCACCACGGCTTTGGCCATGAGCGGATCAAGCGTTCCGGTTGCCGCGTGCGTGCGAGTGGAGTAACCCCACAGCATTTGGCCAGGCGCGGGAGTGATGTCGACGGTGGCGACGCCAGCGAGGAGCTCGTCGGCAGCGCGCGTTATTGAGACGCAAACCAACAACATCATCGCGACGCAAATCAAACGAATGCAGACCATGCGATGTTTCCTCCGCAGGCAGATTGAGTAGCCCGGTGATCGAACGCGCCTCTAACGCCCTAGAGTCTGTAGCGATCGCTGACGGTTTGCAAGAATTTCGACGCCGAAAGTGCGAGACGCGTGCTGTGGCGAGTAGATGAAACACTGCTGGACAAGCCAGCAGTGGCACACAATTGGTCGACTTTCAGGCAGGCGCGCTGCTCACTTCATCGCGCGGATTGTGGACTCCAGCAAACAGCACCACGGCCGCGGCCAGCGCAAACGCTCCGCCAGTTCCGAAGGCCTGCAGTGGGCCGAATTCTTCGTAGAGCCAGCCGCAAAGCGCGCTGGCCGGGAGCGCGGCGATGCCGATCGCAAAGTTATACCAGCCGTAAGCCAGGCCTTTGCGGTCGCCCGGCACAAGTTTCGCCACGAGTGTTTTCTCTGGCGGCTCGGTTAGCGAATAGAAGACGGCGTAGGCGATGAACAACGCCCAGATGTGCCACGGCTCGCTTGCCAGACCAAAGCCCAGGTAAACGAGCGCGTAGGCCAGCCACCCGCCCAGGATCAACCGCCGGGCGCCGAGTCGTTCGACCAGTCGGCCAACGGCCAGATTGCCGACGCTTTTGGTCATGCTGAACGTGAACCAGAGCAGGATCAAGCTGCGATCGCTCATGCCCAGCTTGCCGGCGCGGAGTAGCAGCAATGAGTCGCTGGAGTTCCCGAGCGAGAAGAGGAACATTGCCAGCAGGTAGACGCGAAAGTTCGTGCTGAACGGTTTTAGTGACCAGACAAACGGCACCGCGGCCGTCCCGTGCCGGCGCGGCTCGCGCAACCCAAAGACCAGGATCGCTACCACGGCCAGGCCGGGAATGAGCGTCAACAAGAACAAAGTGCGCAGATGCTCAGGACCGGGCCAGATCGAGACGTAGAGCAGCGCCAAGAGCGGCCCGATCGCGGCGCCCAGATGATCCATCGCGCGATGAAAACCGAACGCCCAGCCACGCTGCGCCGGCGGCGTGCTTTCCGCAATGATCGCGTCGCGCGCCGCGGTCCGCAGTCCTTTGCCGAATCGCTCTCCCACGCGGCAACCGAACACCTGCCATGGCATGGTGACCAGGCCCAGCAGCGGACGGGCCAGTCCGCCCAGCGTGTAGCCAAAGACAATCCACCCCTTGCGTCGGCCGGTGCGGTCCGACCAACTACCGGCGAACAGCTTGAGAATGCTGGCCGTGGCGTCGGCGGCGCCTTCGACAACGCCGAGGATCAGCTTGGCGTTCTTCGGAAAGATCGACGCCAGCAGCATCGGCAGCAGTGGATAGATCGCCTCGCTGGCGATGTCGTTTACCAGGCTGGTCAGCCCGAGAACACGAACGTTGCGCGACAAACCGAGCGGGCCAGTAGAGTCCTCAAGCGTTGCCTCAGTCTGCGGTTCTTGGGGCGGCGGTTCATCAGGCGAAGTCATGCTCCCAGTGTAGCGAAAGTAGTCATCACGGGCCCCGTGATGACAGAAGTGGAGCAGTACGCTGCAACAATCGCACGGCCGGTCCGCAAATGAATTCTGTGCGATCGTGCAAGGCTCGATATTGCGGGTTGCCTTCTGGCGATGTCCAGCGAATAGCCGGACTGTGCTCGCTGCCGACATCACGGGGCCCGTGATGTCTACGATCGAGGCGGCTACATTACCTGCCAATCACAGCCAGGCTTTGGCGCGCTACGTCAAACGCCGCTTGCGGGTGGCCAAGGCGCTTGGCCGCTGCGCGCAGGCTGGCCAGTCGTTCTGGCTCTTTCAGCAGTTGCGTCACTTTCGCCGACAGGACGCAAGCGTGGTTCACCTTGACCGCGGCGCCGTTCTCCAACAGGTAATCGCTGTTGCGGCTTTCCTGGCCGGGGATGGGGTTCACTATGACCATTGCCGCGCCGCGGGCCAGGATCTCCGACGTCGTCAATCCGCCTGGCTTCGAGATGACAATGTCGGCGCAGCCCATCAGTTGGTCGATCTCGCGCGTCAGCCCGATGATCTTGACGCGATGGCGGTCCGGCTTCGGCAACTGTTCGAGCGCCTCTTTCAGCGCCACGTTGCGACCGCAGACGACGGCGATCTCGCTCGGCACCGTCACGTCAAGCAGGCCGCGATAGACGGCCTCGACCGGGCCGACGCCAAAGCCGCCGCAGAGTTGCAACAGCACCGGCCGGTCGCCGATGAGGCCTTGCGCCTTCAGGCACGCGGCCCGATCGGCCGGCTCGGCAAAGACCGGATGGATCGGGATCCCGGTGACCGAGATATCGGCAGCCGGCACGCCAAAATGTTGCAGGTGGAGCGAGCCTTCGTCGGTCGCGCAAAAGTACCGCTCGCACGGCTGGTTGATCCACAGCCGGTGCGTATCAAAATCTGTGCAGACGGTCACCTGTGGCAGGCTCAGCTCACCTTTGGCGCGGAGCATGGCGATCAACTCGGCCGGCAGAAAGTGGCAGTTGATCACCAGATCCCAGCGCTCATCGGTCAGGTAGCGGACGAACGCTCCGAGGTTGAGCTTTTGTACGGCCATCCGCAGTTTGTCGCGCTTGCGGCCGGTGCTCGTGTCACCGTCGCCTTCCATCCAATCGTAGAAGTAGCCGACGAAGTGCGGGAAATAATTCACCAGGTCCAGGTAGGCGTTGCTGTACATCCGCCGGAAGACGACGTTCGTGAAATCAAGGACGTCGCGATTTTGCACGTCAGCGTCTGGCGCCACCTGCTTGAGCGCCAATTCCATGGCTTCGGCGGCGCGTAGGTGCCCGGCGCCGACCGACGCAGACAAGACAAGGACTCGCGTTTGCATGGGTGCTTTCTGAAAAGTGCGCGCCAGGGTTTAGACGCCATTTCTGGCGTCTGCCGACGCGGCTGCTCCGATATAAGCACTTCGGCCGAGGTCGCACAATCTTAACCCTGCTAGCTTCGGCTTGCAAAACGCGCGCGGGTCGGCTACTTCTGGTAGTTCGCAAGGCGCCGGATGGTCCGTGTGCTTGCGCTGGCCGGGACACGCCGGTCGAGTCGGTTCTGCTCCAATGCGAGGCGCGTGACGTCGATGCCGGAAACAAAAACAGAGACCAAGCCCGAGGCAACCGCCGCCAAGCGAATCCTGCTGGTGGACGACGACGCCGAGATTGTGGAATCGCTCAAGCTGGCGCTCGAGGCCCGCGGTTACAAGATAATGATCGCC